>ERZ808054.429-NODE-429-length-41325-cov-16.096490_pt1 | contig 41325 bp, 35 predicted proteins | sample MGYA00380201_ERZ808054 | MGnify/ENA primary metagenome ERZ808054 (study PRJEB31490, sample SAMN06133419) | mouse gut metagenome | isolation source: Z5_2 | host: mice | place: China: Chengdu | collected 2015-05 ...
TTCCTTCATGGTGATACCTTTGCCGATCTCAAACTGATAGGAAGCCGGATCGTTGATGACCGGAACTGCCAGACGTCCGAAGCGAAGATACACCGGTCCTTCATGCTCAATCGCCGCTTTCACAGCCGCCTTCGCCTCCACATCATCTGCCGGATTGATCACGGTCATGCCCGGAATCGTTCTCATAAGAGCGATATCCTCGTTGCACTGATGAGACGCACCGTCCTCACCTACGGAGATACCTGCATGAGTAGCGCCGATCTTCACATTCAGATGCGGATAACCGATGGAGTTGCGGACCTGCTCAAACGCACGTCCTGCCGCAAACATGGCAAAGGTAGAAGCAAAAGGAGTCTTTCCTGCTGCCGCCAGACCTGCCGCCACCGTCATCATATTGCCTTCTGCGATCCCGCAGTCAATATGTCTCTCCGGAAAAGCCTTCTTAAATACGCCTGTCTTGGTCGCTCCCGCCAGGTCTGCATCCAGCACCACCAGATCCGGATACTGTGCGCCAAGCTCTGCCAGAGCATTTCCATAACTTTCTCTCGTTGCGATCTTCTTTACTTCTGACATAATGCTTCACCCACTTTCTCTAAATCTGCCATGGCAGTTGCATACTGCTCATCATTCGGGGCAGTTCCGTGCCAGGATGCCTGATGCTCCATGAAGGAAACGCCCTTTCCTTTTACGGTCTTCGCGATGATTGCCACCGGTTTTCCGGTTACCGTCTTTGCTTCCTCAAACGCCGCGCGGAGCTTGTCCATGTCATTGCCGTCATCCACATTGATTACATGGAAATTAAATGCTTCGAACTTCTTATCGATGGGATACGGGGAACACACATCCTCGATCTTTCCATCAATCTGCAGTCCGTTATTGTCTACGATCACGACCAGATTATCCAGCTTTCTGTGGCCTGCCAGCATGGAAGCCTCCCATACCTGGCCTTCCTGAATCTCACCGTCGCCAAGCAGAGTATAGACTCTATAGTCTTTGTTGTCCATCTTCGCTGCCAGCGCCATACCTACCGCCGCGGAGATACCCTGTCCCAGAGATCCGGACGACATATCCACTCCGGGTGTCTCCTGCATACAGGGATGTCCCTGCAGATAGGAACCGAGATGACGCAGTGTGGGCAGATCCTCAACCGGGAAATAGCCCCTGTTGGCCAGTGTGGAGTAAAGGCCCGGAGCCGTATGCCCCTTGGAAAGTACGAAACGGTCTCTGTCCGCCTTCTTCGGATCCTTCGGATCCACGTTCATCTCTTCAAAGTAGAGATATGTAAATAAGTCTGCCGCAGACAAAGAGCCGCCCGGATGTCCCGCCTTGGCGCCGTGCACTGCGGTTATGATTCCCTTGCGAACTTCATTAGCTGTTTTCTGTAACTCTAATTTGTTCATTTCTGACCTCCATTTAAAAAATTAAGGCCGCGCGAAAAATATCTTTCTGACAGGAAAGTCAGGCTTTTCAACCTGACTTTCCTGCTCATTGCGACCTTTTGTGTTACTTTGTTTGTTATTATGCAATCAAAAGCAACTTTACAATTTCAACTATAGTGTAACACAAATACTGTCAAGTCTCCATAGTTATTTTAAATTTTTTCATAATTTTTGTATTTTTTTGAATAATTATGTCGAAATTCTATTTTAATAACATTTTTCATTCTATTTCCCCTGTCCATAATAGGCATTCGCACCGTGCTTACGATAATAATGCTTATCCTGCAGTTCCCGGGGAGCCGGCTGAATCCTCGCCTCGATCGTCTCCGCACGGTATGCCATCTTGGCAACCTCCTCCAGAACAACCGCATTGTGTACCGCTTCATGCGCATCTTTGCCCCACGCAAAAGGGCCGTGGTTCTTGCACAATACAGCAGGCACTGCCGCCGGATCTTTGCCCAACCTTGCAAATTCACTGACGATCAGAAGGCCCGTGTTCTTCTCGTAAGCCTCCTCGATCTCCTCCGCGTACAGACATCTGAGACAGGGAATTTCCCCGTAAAAATAGTCCGCGTGGGTCGTGCCGTAACAGGGGATGCTGCGTCCGGCCTGAGCCCAGCTGGTAGCGTAGGAAGAATGGGTATGTACCACACCGCCAATATCCCTGTACGCCTTGTACAGCTCCACATGTGTAGCCGTATCGGAGGAAGGATTGTATCTGCCCTCGACCTTATTGCCCTCCAGATCCACCAGTACCATGTCTTCCGGTGTCAGTTTATCATAGTCCACGCCACTGGGCTTGATCGCGAAGATGCCGCTCTCCCGGTCGATCTCACTGACGTTACCCCATGTAAAAGTGACTAATCCATACTGAGGGAGGAGCATGTTTGCTTCATAGACCCGTTTCTTTAATTCCTCTAACATTTTGTCTTGTCACACCTTTCTTTTCTCTCTTAGTTCTCTTAGTAATCCTCCATCATGCTCAGCCTGCCGTCGAGCGGGCCGCATGGCCATCCATGCTATGAAAGTCAGAGACTTTCATAGTAAACTTACATCATGCTCAACCTGCCGCTTGGCGGGCCGCATGGCCATCCATGCTATGAAAGTCGAAGACTTTCATAGTAATCCTAAATGCTCTCCACCGCTGCCCTCTCGATGGCCAGTCCTGCGCTGTAGCGCTTCATGAAAGCATCAAAGCCCTCCACGTCCTTTTGCGCCGGCGCCAGCTTCTCGCCCTTCTGGCCTGCGAACACTTTGCTGTCCAAAAACTGCGCCAGGCTTTCGTCTGCGCCCTTATTGACCATGTAGGAAGCCAGCAGTGCGATTCCCCACGCGCCGCCTTCTCCGGCAGTCTCCATCACGCTCACCGGCGCATTCATGGCTGCTGCCAGTATGCTCTGTCCCACGCCTTTGGTCTTAAACAGTCCGCCGTGGCCCAGGATCTCATCCACCTGCACGTCCTCTTCCCTGAACAGAATGTCAAATCCGGTCTTCAACGCGCCCAATGAGGTAAACAGATGTACCCTCATGAAATTCGCCAGATCGAATTTCGCGTCCGGTGTACGGACAAACAGCGGACGACCCTCATTAAAGCCTGTCACATGCTCACCCGAGAAATAATTGTACGCCAGCAGGCCGCCGCAGTCGTCGTCCCCTTCCAGCGCTTTGCGGTAGAGGCTGCCGTACAGCTCGTTCATATCCACCTTATGACCCATCAGCTCGGAATACTCCCTGAAAAGATTTACCCAGGCATTCAGATCCGAAGTGCAGTTATTGCAGTGCACCATCGCCACCAGACTGCCGTCCGGCGTGGTCACCAGATCAATGGCGTCATACACCTTCGACAGCTCCTTCTCCAGCACGATCATACCGAATACGCTGGTTCCGGCCGATACATTACCGGTACGTCTGGCCACGCTGTTGGTCGCCGCCATACCTGTTCCCGCATCGCCTTCCGCCGGACAGAACGGCACGCCCGCTTCCAGTGTGCCCGTAGGATCCAGCAGCTTCGCGCCTTCCGCCGTCAGCGCGCCCGCCTGCTGTCCGGCCGTATAGACCGCCGGCAGGATATCCTGCACTTTCCACGCATAACCTTTGTCTGCTACCGCCTCATTAAACTGTGCGATCATCTTCTCGTTAAACTGCCCTGTAGCAATATCAATCGGGAACATACCCGATGCCTCACCGACGCCGACGATCTTCTCTCCCGTCAGCTTCCAGTGAATATAACCCGCCAGCGTGATCACGAATCTCAGATCCGCCACATGCTCTTCGCCGTTCAGGATCGCCTGATAGAGATGCGCAATCGTCCATCTCTGCGGAATATGATACCGGAAAAGTTCCGTCAGCTTGTTGGAAGCCTCCTCCGTGATCGTATTCCTCCATGTGCGGAAAGGCACCATCAACTCGTCCTTCCCGTTAAATGCCATATACCCGTGCATCATGGCGCTGAACCCGATGGCCCCGAGTTTTGTCAGCTTCTCGCCGTACTGCGCCTGCACATCCTCTGCCAGCTTCCGATAGCAGTCCTGCAGTCCCGACCAGATATCCTCCAGACTGTAAGTCCAGATGCCGTTCTCCAGCCGGTTCTCCCAGTCATGCGCCCCCGACGCGATCGGCTGATTGTTCTCATCCACCAGCACGGCCTTGATCCTGGTTGATCCGAATTCGATTCCCAGAACCGCTCTGCCGCCGGCAATACATTCTTTTGCTCCCATACCGTACCTCCGTTTTATACAGACTCTTTATCCACTATACTACATATACGTGCCCAAGACAATGTACCACTGTCCATTTACACACAAATCAGTAACAGTTCAGCCTTCGGCTTCTCTGTTACGGAATCTGCCCATTCCAAGTCGCCTGTGGCGAGGGGCTTCCATTACGCGCGAAACGCCGCCTCATTCCACCGCAGTTCATTCTTAAAGTTCCGGATCGTCGTATCCTGATCGATCACGACGCTCTCAATCCCCATGGCTGCCGCCCAGTCAACCATCTGATCCACCGTCAGGTCGTAGGAGAACGCGGTATGATGTGCGCCGCCTGCCAGAATCCAGGCTGTCGCACCCACTTCCATATTCGGCTGCGGTGTCCAGTATGCCGTACCTACCGGCAGTTTCGGCATGGGCTTCTCCACTTTCTTACAGTCAACCGCATTGATCAGCAGACGGAATCTGGTGCCCAGATCAACCAGAGAACATGCCACTGCGGGACCGGTCTTGGATGTGAACACAAGGCGGGCAGGATCTTCTCTGTTCCCCATGGAAAGCGGGCAGACTCTGATACCGACTTCACCCTCCGCAACGGACGGACATACCTCCAGCATATGCGCCTGCAGAATGCCTTCCTTGCCGGGCACCAGATTGTAGGTATAATCTTCCATCAAAGAAGTTCCCTTCGCGTCCTTGATGTCCGCAGTCATCAGTTTCATCATGCGAACCATCGCCGCTACTTTCCAGTCGCCTTCGGCGCCGAAACCGTAGCCTTTCTCCATCAGTCTCTGGATGGAAAGGCCCGGCAGCTGTTTGAGACCGCCCAGCATATTGAAATGCGTCACTACCGCATGATAGTCATTCTCTGTAAGGAATTTCTCGATACCGATCTCCTGCTGTGCCTGCACTGCCACATGCCGTCTGAATTCGTCGGCATCCCTGCCGTCGTCGATGATCTTATATCTGCTGTAATACTCTTCCACCAGCGCATTCACTTCGCCCTGCGGAACCGCATCCACATATTCCACCACATCATTGACACAGTAATGGTCGATCTCCCAGCCGAACTTGATCTGCGCTTCCACCTTGTCGCCTTCGGTGACCGCTACATTGTTCATGTTGTCGCCGAAACGGCATACACGGATATGAGAAGATTCGATCACACCCAGCGCCGTTCTCATCCAGCTGCCCAGCTGTTTTAATACGCTCTCGCTCGTCCAGTGACCGACAATGATCTTCCGCTCGATTCCCATGCGGCTTACGATATGGCCGTACTCCCTGTCGCCGTGGGCTGACTGGTTCTCATTCATGAAATCCATGTCGATCGTGTCATAGGGGATTTCCTGATTGAATTGCGTGTGCAGATGGCAGAGCGGTTTCTTGAACTCTTTTAAGCCCAGAATCCACATCTTCGCCGGTGAAAAGGTGTGCATCCACGTGATCACGCCCGCACAGTCCGGATCGTTGTTGGCGTCGTTGAATGTCTTACGGATCGATGCCTGGCTGATCAGTGTCGGCTTGAGCACCACCTCAAAAGGAAGATAGCCGGAGGCGTTCAGCCCTTCCACGATCTTCGCCGAATGTTCGGCCACTTTCCGCAGGCACTCATCCCCGTAAAGATCCTGGGATCCGGTGCAAAACCAGAACTTGTAATTTTTTACTGCTTTCATGTTTTTCTCCATTTCTGCGCGGCTTTCCGCGCTTAAAGATTACCAGGGACTTCTGTTACTTCTCTGTTTTAAATTTTATCACTCTTCCCGCTTACTGCGCAAGCTGTTCTTATATGTTTTTTTAAATTATTTTACGATTAGTTAAATACAGAAAACGGAGACGCGTACCTGCGCACACGCCTCCGAAATCCCACACCAGATTATGCTTTCTTTCTCTCTTTGATATTCGCCAGCACTGCCTGCAGCACGATGAAGAAGCACAGCAGGATGGCCGTCACGATATTTGCCCAGGAGCTGACCAGCTTACCGTTGGATTTTACAAGCGTGGAGATCGTACCGTTGATCATAACGCCGAACAACGTGCCCACCACATTGCCCACACCACCGGTCAGCAGCGTGCCGCCGATGACCGCCGAGGAGATCGCATCCATCTCCAGCCCGGTGGCCTGCGTGGTGGTGCCGCTCATGGTATTCAGACAGTAGCAGATACCGCCGACGGACGCCAGAAAACTTGCCAGCACGTAAGTCTTGAGCTTGGTTTTGCGCACATCCAGCCCCATCAGCGTTGCGGACTGGCTGTTACCGCCCACCGCATAGATGCTTCGGCCGAACTTGGTGTATTTGAGCATCAGGAAAACCAGAATCACGATCAACAGAGCCACCAGCACACTGACGCGCACATATGGGATCTGCAGCACGCCTTTTCTGTTCGTATAAGCACCGATTCCAAAAGGAATATTGATCTTCGTATTGGACAGCTTTACAAAAAGCTGGTCCGTCACGATACTCACCTGATCCGTACAGATCACGGCCGTCATACCTCTGGCGAAGAACAGGCCCGCCATGGATACGATAAACGGCTGGATGTCAAGATAGGCGATGCAAAAGCCCTGCACAGCCCCGAACACAACGCCGATCAGCAATACCAGCACCATCAGCACCGGGCTTTTCATGCCCCATTTCTCCATGCCCACTGCCAGCAGCATACAGTCCATGGCCACCACGGAACCGACAGAGATGTCAATACCGCCCGTGAGCATGACGCACGTCGTACCGCAGGCCACACACAGAAGGCCCGCATTGTTGATCAGCACATTCAAAAATGTCTGCAGATGGGTAAAGCCCTTGTCCGCATAGACGATGCAGCCTGCCGCGTACATCACTACAAACAGCGCAATGGTGATCACCAACAAAAGGCTGTTGCCATTGATCTTTAATTTCTTCATAACCTTACGCCTCCTTTGCAGCTGTCTTATTGGCAGACAGTTTCTTAAAGAACTCTTTCACGGGCTCAGACTGGATGACTACGATCAGGATGACCACGATCGCCTTAAATACAGGAGCCTGCGCAGAGGAAACACCCAGCGCATACAGCGTGGTGGTGATCGCCTGAATGGTGTAGGCGCCGATGATGGAGCCGGCCAGATTGAATTTGCCGCCGCCCAGGCTGTTGCCGCCAAGCGCCACTGCCAGAATGGCATCCATCTCCATATTCAGTCCGATATTGTTCGTGTCTGCGGAATAGATACGGGAAGTAGCGGTAATTCCCGCGATACCCGCGCACAGACCGCAGATCGCATAACACATCAAAATGATCTTGGCAGAGTTAAAGCCGGAGATCCTGGCCGCCTTCTTATTGATACCCACACTCTGTACAAAAGTCCCCAGTGCCGTAAACTTTAAGATCAGCGACATGATCAACACGCAGATCGCCGCGATCAGGATCGGCGTCGGCAGAAAGCCGATGTAGGAACCGAAGAACTGGAAGGAAGGCACGCGCACATACACGATGGCGCTGTTGCAGAGCAGCAGGCCGATCGCCCGTCCCGCGGACCAGAGGATCAGAGTCGCCACCATGGGCTGGATATTCAGGTAAGCCACCAGAAACCCGTTGAACAGACCGCAGACAACCGCCACCAGGATGCCGGCGCCGATGCCCACCCAGAGCGGGTTCGCATACTCGGACACGTTGGTCACGCCGTAGCCTGCCAGCAGCATACAGCACATACCGCCCGACAGACTCATCACGGAACCCACGGAAATATCCGTTCCGGCGGAGGCCGATACCACCAGCGTCATGCCGATGGCCAGAATGGCCACCTCACTGCCGCGGTTCAAAATATCGATCAGACGGCCGTAGAGGATCGTATTGCCCGAAGAAGTCAGCTGCGTACTGATCGCGAAGAAGGAGAACGGAGCATTCCCGCTTGCGATATCATAGATCACGTTCACGAACATGACCAAAAGCATACTGAAGATGGGCAGGAATAACTGCATCTTCGTTATTTTCTTTATTTTACTCATGTGCCGCACCTCCCGCAATGGCGTGCATTACGCCTTCCTGTGTCATCTCTTCGCCGCTGATCTCACCCACTTTGGCGCCGTCCCGCAGGACTGCCATCCGGTTGCAGGTACGCAGCATCTCTTCGATCTCGGAGGAGATGAAGATCAGACTCTTCCCTTCCTGCGCCAGCTTGACCACCAGCTTCTGTATCTCTGTTTTCGTACCGATATCAATACCGCGCGTGGGCTCATCCAGAATCAGGAAATCCGGATTGGTGGCAAGCCATCTGGCCAGGATCACCTTCTGCTGGTTGCCGCCGGACAGCCGTTTGATCAGCGTCTCCCTGCTGGCGGTCTTGATCTGCAGCATCTCTATGTACTGGTCGGCAATCTCGATCTGCTTCGCCATCGGGATCTTCTTGAAGATTCCCAGCTTCGCCTGCATTGCCAGAATAATGTTCTCCCGCACCGACAGATCGCCGATGATGCCTTCCGCCTTTCTGTCGTCCGGCAAAAGGCCCATGCCCAGGTTCATGGCGTCGATGGGACTCTTGATCTTCTCTTCCTTACCTTTCACCTTAAGGGTTCCGGTCTGCGCTCTGTCCGCGCCGTAAATAGCTCTTGCCAGCTCGCTTCGTCCGCTTCCCAGAAGGCCGGTCAGACCCACCACTTCTCCCTTGTGGATCTCCAGATCAAAAGGCTTGATGGTGCCCGCATGGCTTAAGCCTTTGGCATCAATCTCCAGCGGCGCATTGGTAAAGTCCATGCTGCCCTCCGGCTTGATGCTGGCCAGATCGTCGAAATCCTTACCCATCATGGCTGCCACCAGCTTGACTCTCGGCAGCTCCTCCACCGTGTACTCGCCTACCAGCGTGCCGTTGCGCAGCACCGTGATGCCGTCGCACACCGCATACACCTGTTCCAGGAAATGGGTTACGAACACGATGCCCACACCCTGTTTCTTAAGCCGCTTCATCATATGGAAAAGTTTCTCCACCTCGTTGTCGTCCAGCGAGGATGTGGGCTCATCCAGGATCAGAACCTTACTCTCCATATCCACCGCCCGGGCGATGGCGATCATCTGCTGCAGCGCCAGCGAATACTCTTCCAGATTCCTGGTCACTTCGATGTCCAGATCCAGATCCTTCATCAGCTGCGCCGCCATCTGGTTCATCCTGCGGCGGTTCACCGTCCCGATCTTCGTCAAAGGTTCCCGCCCGATATATAGATTCTCCGCCACCGACAGATTGGGGCAGAGATTGACTTCCTGATAAACTGTCGAAATTCCCTTATGCTGGGCATCCATCGTGTCTTTGTTCACGATAGGCCCTTCGATGCCGTCTACATGGATCTCTCCGGCCTCAAATTTGTTAACACCTGTCAGGCACTTGATCAATGTCGATTTTCCGGCGCCGTTTTCCCCCATCAGCGCACGGATCTCACCCTTTTTCAGTGTGAAGTCCACATTGTCCAGCGCTTTGACTCCGGGGAAGGTCATGCAGATCCCCCGCATCGTTAAAGCAATGTTACTGTCCATACAAATACCTCCTGCCGTCACACATTTCGTAACCACTCCATCCTGCTGCGGTCAGTGCAGTAAATAAGCACAACTGACCAAACTGTTACCGCATTTCGTCGTATTGTCATTAATTTTCCAACAATACGCATTTCACTCCTCTATTGTACACCAAATTCAGCGAAAGAAAAAGGAGAGAAACGGAATTTCTCTCCCTATTCTATTCTTATGTGTTCAATTCAAGTACTGTGCCTGCTCTTAGTATGCGCGGCCGTCCAGAACTTCCTGTGTCATAGTAACTGCATGCTGAGACTCGATGCCAGGTGCTACGAAAGCCTGGTCAACAACGACTGTCTGAGCGTCGACCGTTTCGCCTGCCTGCAGCTTCTGGATAACTTCTGCTGCGAACTCAGCCTGCAGAGGGTTACACTCTACGTTGCAGTTGATCTTGCCGTCTAATGTATACTGTAAGCCGTCGTGTGTAGCGTCAAAGGAGATGATGATCACGTCGCCGTCAACACCGTATGTGATGCCTGCTGCATCCATTGCGTCCATTGCGCCGTATGCTTCGTTATCGTTCTGACATACTACTACGTTGAAATCGCTGTAGGACTTGATGAAGGACTCCATAACTTCCTGTCCGCCTGCCTGTGTGAAGTCACCGGACTGAGAGTCAAGGATCTTCCACTCGCTGTGCTGTCCTGCGATGTTGTTGAAGCCTTCTGTACGTCCAAGTGTTGCAGATGCACCTACAGAACCCTCGATCACAAGGATGTTAGCTTCTTCGCCGTTCAGGTACTCAGCCAGCCAGTTACCGGCCATCTCACCCTCGGCAACCATGTCACAACCGATCTGTGTCTCGTATAAGGATGCGTCAGCATCTACGGAACGGTCAACGATCAGTACCGGAATGCCTGCGTCCTGTGCCTCCTGAAGCACTGTATCCCAACCTGCTGTCTCGATCGGAGCGATGCAGATGTAATCCATCTCCTGCTGAATGAAAGTACGAACTGCCTCCAACTGTACTGCATTGTCATTGTCAGCGTCTACGAAAGATAACTCGTAACCGTTTGCCTCGGAGAAAGTATCCTGATAGTTCTGTGTGTTGGCTGCACGCCAGTCAGACTCATGTCCAACCTGTGCGAAACCTACTCTGATCAATTCGCCGTCTGCTGCCGGTGCTGCTGCTTCGTCAGTCGCAGCTTCCTCTTCCGCCGGAGCTTCTTCTGCAGTGTCAGCTTCCTCTTCTGCCGGAGCCTCTTCCTCTGCAGGAGCTGCCTCCTCAGCCGGTGCTGCATCTGCCGGCGCTGCGTCGTCACCGCCGCATCCTGCAAGAGATGCCATTGTCATACCTGCTACCAGTAAAAGCGCTAATTTCTTCTTCATTCTTTTTCCTCCCTTATGAATTAGAATTATGTTTTTGGAAGCCCGCCCGTTGGACTTGCTTCATGGTTCTATTGTATCGGCCGTAATATCAATCGTCAATGTAGTAGCGTTGCGTTTCCTTGATTTCGGTGAAATAAACAATACAAATTTTTACTTATACAGAAAAATACGGACAAATTCAAATTTGTATGTTATAATTTTTACGATTACGGTAGTTTTTTTATGATTTCTATGTATTGAACTTCGAAAATATTCCTGTTTTTGTTTGTCTATTCTGCCGATATTGAAAAATTATGTTGCAAATTTTATGATTTCTTTTCCCGGGTGTGAATAAATTTTGAACAAATTATGAACAAAGGTGGGGATTTTTTATTATCGCTGATGACACTGGAAATTTCGCTTTCGGTCCTGCAAAAGCTTCCGCATATGGCTTTGGCCGAAACCGGATGCCGGAAATGTAAGAAATGCAGTATCGTAAAGAAATACAGGAAATGCAGAAGAAAAAGACAGAAAGGATGAAAAGAGATATGGCGGCAAAGTACAAGGATCTGGCGGCCCGGCTGGCAGATATGCTCACCACCAATGTAAATAACGGTATCTACAGGCTGCCCACGGAAGCCGAACTGGGCAGGCAGTATCAGGTCAGCCGGCAGACCGTCAGGCAGGCGCTGGCACTGCTTGCATCACAGGGCCTGATCACCACCAGACAGGGCAGCGGCTCTTACGCCACCGGATTGTCCGCAGACGATTCCCGCAACACCATCGCACTGCTCGTCCGCAGTGAACAGGAACATATCTATCCGGAACTGATCGGCGATATCCGCACCGTTCTCTCCGGAAAAGGGTACTCACTGCAGGTGTACCCCACAGACAATCAGGTGGCAAAGGAACGGGAATTCCTGCAGGAGATCAGCGGCCGCCCGCCCCGGGGTCTGATCGTCGAACCCTGTAAAAGCGCCCTGCCAAATCCCAATCTGGATCACTATGAGCAGCTGCACCGCCGGGACATACCGCTTATTTTCCTGCACGGCGTCTATGGGACTCTGCCCTGGGCAGTCTGCGTCAAAGACGATAACTACTACGGCGGCATTCAGCTGGGACAGCATCTTCTCGATCAGGGACATACCCGGCTCGCCGGTTTTTTCAAACTGGACGATATGCAGGGCATAGAGCGTTATCATGGCCTGCAGCACTATATGCGGGATGCCGGATTGCTGATTCCCGATGAACGGATCGGCTGGTATACATCCGCCCAGCTGGATCTGCTGGAGAAAAAGCAGGACGCCCGGTTTCTCTCGGACTTCATCCACAAACAGCTGCCCGGCTGTTCCGCTCTGGTCTGCCAGAATGACGAGATCGCCTACTGGATGATCAATGAGCTGTCCTACGCCGGTCTCGAAGTGCCGCAGGATATCACCGTCGTCTGTTTCACCGACAGCTATCTCAGTGAATTGAGCCATGTCCGCATCACCACTCTGGCCCACAGGCCCCACGAAATGGCCTGCTGTGCGGCCGACTGCATGCTGCGCTCTCTGCAGCGGCTGCCGGTATCATCGCAGGAGCTTCCCTGGGAACTGGTACTCAGGGAAAGCGACGCCACACCGCAGACTCTATAGATTCCCCCGCGTGCGGTACTCCCGCGGTGTGCATCCCTGGGTCTTCTTGAACACAAAGCTGAAATAGTGGGGATCCTTATAGCCCACCTCCTGTGCGATATCCCGGGAAGCCTTCTCCGTCTGGCGCAGCAGCTTTTTGGCCTTCTCCATGCGCTTCTGCGTCACATACTCGATAAAGGTCACTTCCATCTCCTGACTGAAAACGGCGCTGAAATAATTGGCGCTGACGCCCACCTCGCCCGCCACCGTGTTGAGCGAGAGTGTCTCCTGCACATAATTTTCTTCTATATATTCCAGCGCCCGTTTCAGCACCGTCTTACTGCGGTTGACGGATTCCTGATCCCGCAGCTCCATGGCCTTCTCCAGCAGGTTCCTGATATAAGCGGTCAATTCTTCCATGCTCAGATTAACCTCCTGCATCTGCTCTTCTCCCAGAAGCTCCAGAAATTCCTTCTTATCGTAGCCGATGGACTCTACATACGCCACCACCACGAAATGCACATGAAAAGCGAGATAATTCTGAAAAAGTCTGGACTGCAGCGCATCCTGTATGCTGAGCAGCCAGTTCACCGTAAATTCCTGGATCTCATCATGACTGCCCCGCATCAAAAAGTCGCGGATCAGCCCCGGATCCACCTTGGCGGAATCGATATCGCTGATCCGGCCGCCGGACTCCATGGGCATATAGTTGTCCGTCACTTCCTTTGTAAAAATATGCACCTCCGGCATCAGGAAGCGATAGGCAAACAGATGATTGGCCGAAGCATAGCACCCGGCCAGCATACTCAGCCGCTCCACCGGCTCCCCGGCCGCCGCATACCAGTCAAGCGCGCCTTCCACAGCGCCGCAGATGCGCTCTATGCCGCCCAGGCACCTGTCTGTCAATTCCTGCATCTGCTCCGGATTTCCCTTGATCAGCACCCCATAGGTGTTGATGTTCCAGCGAAAGACAATATGCTCCGGATAGCGCACGAAATACCGCAGCAGCTCGTCCCTTTTTCTCGCGAAAGTCTCCGACTCGAAGCCGCTGTCTATCCCCTCCTTCTTTTCCAGCAGGGCAAACATCACCAGATTGTACCCTGAGGCATTGATCTTCAAAGACAGCTTCGCCGCCTCTTCATAGATATCCTGCACGGGAATTCGTCCCTCGAACACCTTCATGAAAAAGTTCGTCCGTGAGAACTGTTCATACTCCCTGGTCTCCTCCTGAAACTTTTCCTGATACCGTTTCTGCTCCTGTTCATTCTCGATCTTCATCCGCAGCTCCGTCAGCTCCTTCTGCAGCGTAGCCCGGGTGATCGGCTTGAGCAGATACTGTTCCACCCCCAGAGAAATAGCCTGTCTGGCATACTCGAAGTCGTCATACCCGCTGATAATGATGATCTTCGTTTCCGGGAATTCCTGATGCACGATCCGGCTTAAGGACAGCCCGTCCATAAAAGGCATTCTGATATCCGTCAGCAGCACATCCGGCCGCGTCTTCTGGATCAGCGGCAGCGCCATCTCGCCGTCGCTGGCCTCCCCCACGAATTTGTAACCGTACTGCTGCCAGGGAATGTTGTCCCGCAGCCCTTCCCTGACGATACTTTCATCTTCCACGAGAAATATTTTCAGCATGTTCCTGTCCTTTCCTGATCAAAATACCATTAAAAATACAACTAACAGATCAATAATTCCTCTCCTGCAGCACTTCTTCCGTCACATTCTCGATCGTGAAGATATCCTCCTCCACGTAATAATCCTTCTCCACTTCCTGCCCCTTCTCCAGCATGGAGATCACCTGCGAAAGATACTCGCCCTGGTTCGGGTTGCACTCGATATCCACATTGATGGTGCCGGCCGCTACCATCTCCAGCGCATCGTGTACGGCGTCAAAAGAGATGATGCTGATCTCCCCGTGCACGCCCACCGTCCTGCCGGCCTCCTGTATGGCTTCGATGGCCCCGAACGTCATATCGTCGTTCTGGGAAACCAACACGTCAATCTCCGGATACTTCCTCAGAAAACCTTCCATCACTTCTTTGCCCTTGGCGGAAGTGAAGTCTGCGCACTTTTCTTCCAGAATCTTCCAGTTGGCATGACCCCGCGCCACCTCCCGGAAACCGTCGCTTCTCCCGATCGCGGAAGAGGCTCCCTCCGTTCCTGTCAGCACCACGATATTCACGGTCTCCTCCCCGGTCACACCCTTATCACGCAGATGCCCTTCCAGCCACCGGCCGGCCTTGACGCCCTCCTGTCTGGAGTCGGTGCCCACCCAGCTGACGCACAGCTCCTGATCCGCCGCCTCCACCTTCCTGTCCATCATAATGACCGGAATCCCGGCCTCTTTCGCCTCCTGCAGCACGGTCCGCCAGCCGTTCTCCACCACCGGCGCGAACACAATATAATCCACCCGCTGGGAAATAAAACTGCGGATCGCCTTGATCTGATTCTCCTGCTTCTGCCGCGCATTGCTGAAAAGCAGGAAATAACCGTTCTCATTGGTAAAAACCGACTGCACCGATTCCGTGTTGGCCGTTCTCCAGCCTGACTCACTCCCCAGCTGGGACACCCCCACCACTATGCGGTCCGTCTCTCCACTGACATAAGGCTCCTCCTCGATATCCGTAAAAAGCCCCAGCCCCCACACAAACACGGCCAGAAAGATCATGACCGTCGGTATAAAGATAAAGAGCAATCTGTTGTACTGCTTTTTTGTTTTCATGCGATCTGTTCTCTCCCCGTCTGTGTTTTGTTCTTTTGCTGATGCCTGAATACTTTTCCCTGCTGAACTTTACTGATTCCTGATGATTCTTACTGATTCCTGCCTGTCTTTGCGAAGTCTTACTGATTTTCGCCGAATCACTTTGCACTGCCATACGACAAGGCGAACCGCTACATTTATTTTGCCGTATTCACGCTTCATAGGGAATGGCCGGGATCACTACCTCCACGCAGGTGCCGGAGCCGGGTGCGGACTCGATCTTCATGCCGAATTCCGGACCGAAATTCATGCGGATACGCTCATTAACGTTGGCCAGCCCGAACCCTTTTCCCGTATCCTGACAGGGCTTCACGATCTCACTGCACAGGTTGTCCAGCTCTTCCTTTTCCATGCCCACACCGTTGTCCTGCACCTGAAAAACCACCGTATCCCCCTGCAGCTTCCCGGTGACCACGATCACCCCCTTGGCCCGCTTGTACTTGATCCCATGGTAAAGGGAATTCTCCACCAGCGGCTGCAGCGTCAGTTTCAGAATCTTATAGCGGTACAATTCCGGCGCAATGTCGATCCGGTATTCCAGAATGTCCCGGTAGCGGACCTGCTGGATTTCCAGATAGCTTTTGATATGCATTTCCTCTTCCTGAATCGTGATGTACTCTCTGCCTTTACTCAGAACAAGCCGGAAAAACTCCGACAGCGACACCACCATATTCACGGCCTTATCGGAGGCATGTCCCTCGATCAGCCAGACGATGGTGTCCAGTGTATTATATAAAAAGTGAGGATTGATCTGCTCCTGCAAAAGCCGCAGATCCGCGTGCCGCATCTTGCGCTCGTCTTCCTTGATCTTCCCCACCAGCTCCTCCAGACTCTCCGTCATGCTGTTGACACTGTCCGCCAGCTGCGCCACTTCGTCATGGGTATCTGTTCTCGCCCGGGCGGAAAAATCCCCCTGGGAGATCTGCCTCGTCACCTGAGACAATTCCTGAATGGGCTTGATGATGCCCGCCACGATCATCATCGTCAGCACGATCACCATTACCACCAGCAATGCCAGCAGCACCCCGCAGAAGAGTGTGAAAGTATGCACTCTGTCATTAAGCTGCTGCGTCAGATGCTCAATGCTCTTTGTCTGATAATAAATATAAGACTGAATATTGTCCTGTACCAGCTCAGTCATGATATAAATATTGTTGTCCAGCATCTCAATATTCATATCATAACTGTTCTCAGCCTCCAGATTCGTCCTGATGTCATCCACCCTGTCCTCCAGCGTGTCAATGTTGCGCATCAGGATCTGCAGCCAGTCCCGGCTCTCCCCGTCCGTCGTGATCCGCATCAGTTTTCCGAACTCACTGCGCAGATCCTCGATCATCCCGTAAGGATTCTGCAGCCCTTCTTCCTCCCCCACCGTCTCAAAAGTGACAGATCCTACCACCAGCTTATAGAGGCTCTCGTCCATCTCCTCCTTGAAATTCAGGTTATAGTTGTTGGCCACCGTCATGTTATTCACAATCGCCTTGTAGGCATTGCTGTAGCTGTGCAGCGCATAGATAAGATAGATTACCATGATCAGAAAAGGAACCGCCACTGTCGCTGACAGCATAAAAAGTTTATTCTTAATGGAATATCTAACCCTGTCCGAATGCATGTCAACCTCCTGCAGTTTTTGTTTTTTCCAGCGCCGTCGTCATTTCCACCCTATCTTATCATATTCTACAGTTAACGACATTAGAAATTTCCTTTTCAGCCTTACAGTTGCTTCCGTATATGGCTCCTGCAAGAGCCGGAAACAGAAATTTGTTATGTCGTTTACTATAAACCCATACACAGCGTCTGCCACGAATGCCGGAATAAGACAAAGGATCCGCCTCACAAAAATCGTGCGCAATATTTCCCGGCGTGATTCATATAATAGGAACAAATCCTAAAGACAGGTATTGCCTTGAAACGCCATTTATCTTTCAAACAGTGGGCCGCGGCCCTGCTCCTCTTTGCAGGCTTCAGTACTGCAACTTTTTACTTTTATCAGTACAATCATGCGGACGCCCGTTTCGAGCGCTTCGCGAACGCCTTTTTTCTCGAAGAACTGCAGGCGAACCCTATCACCTTCCACTATTCCGTCGATAACCCGCAGACCTGGCAGGTTGACGAATCACAGCTGAAACTCCCCGTATACCAGGCCGGACACGCGACGGACAACGTCTACGCCCTGTCCACACTGGCTGACCGGCTCTCTTCCTACGATACCGACAGTCTTTCCGCATCCAACCGGTATCTGCACGGGCTTCTCAGCTCCTACATAGATACTGCCGCGCACACCGCCGCCTATCCTTATTTCGCGGAGCCTTTGTCCCCTTCCTCCGGTATGCCCTCGGAACTGCCGATCCTTCTGGCCGAGTACCGGATCGACTGTCCCGAAGACGTGGAACTCTATCTGTCCATCTTAAACCAGATTCCCGCTTACTTCAACGGACTGATCACTTTTGAGCAGGAAAAAGCGGCGGCCGGCCTTTTTATGTCCGACGCCACCGCGGACAAAGTCATAAAGCAGTGCACACAGCTGATGAACCCCGAACAGCTGGAGGATCATACCCATTTTCTCGAACTCACTTTTGCAGGAAAGCTCCAGTCGCTCCAGGATGCCGGCCTTATCACCAGACAGGAAGCAGACGCCTGCAAATCCGAGCATAACCGTCTTCTGACCACCGTCGTCGCGCCCGCCTATGACCGCCTTGCCGACGAGCTGACCCTTCTAAAAGGAAGCGGCCGGGAAACCTGCGGTCTGGCCAAACACGAAGGCGGCCGGGAGTATTACGAGGCGCTGCTGCGGATGCAGACCGGCTCGGTGCGCAGCATCGACGAGATCAAACGGCTGCTCTACAGCGACTTACAGTCAAACTACCAGACGCTGGCTTCCCTGCTGGCCGATAATCCTGCCCTGAAAGAGCAGTTTCTGGCCGAACCGTCCCTGCTGCCGCAGATGACACCGGAGGAAATGCTCTCCTGTCTGGAAAGCGTGATCCGGCAGGACTATCCGGCCATCCCGGCCGACCCGGATGACACATCGGTCCGCTGCACAGTCAAATATGTAGACGACAGCCTGCAGCCCTTCACCGCCCCGGCCTTCTACATGACGCCGCCCATGGACAACGTGTGGAACAATACCGTCTATATCAATACACTGGATACCCAGGGCGATATCTCCCTCTTTACCACACTGGCCCACGAGGGCTATCCGGGCCATCTCTACCAGACACTGTTCAGTCAACAATACTGGAAAAAGACCGAAACGACGCCCCTGCGCAGCGTCCTGTATTACGGCGGTTTTGTGGAAGGCTGGGCCATGTATGCAGAACTGTCCTCCTACGACTACGCCGCCGGCCTGGCGCAGGAGCAGCACCCCGAGGCCGCGGACTACTACCTGCTCTGCCGCCTGGACCGGCAGATCCAGCTCTGCCTGTACGCACTGCTGGATCTTTTCATCCACTATGACGGCGCCACTCTGGAAGACGTGTGCGAAGTCCTCTCTTCCTTCGGCTCTACAAACACCCAGACCATGGAAGCAGTCTACTCCTACATTGCCGAAGAACCCTGCAACTACCCCAAATACTATCTTGGTTATCTGGAGATCATGGAATTAAAAAAGCAGGCCGCTGCCCTCTGGGGCGATAACGACTCTGCCTTCCTCTATCGTTTCCACTGTTTTCTGCTGGAAAACGGTCCCGCGGATTTCGGGACGCTGTCCACGCTTTTGCCGGAATACTGACTTTCCCGTAAGACGCACAGGTTCTTCTCCCTAAGAACGGAAGAATCGGTCCAGCTTCACCAGTGCTTTCTCCAACACCGCCTGCTCCTCCTCCGACAGTTCCTCCACGATGGCTTCTATCATCTGTTCATGGAACTGCCGGTGGTGGAGATAGGCCCTTTTCCCTTTCTCGGAAAGAGACACCAGCACTACTCTGCGGTCCTCCTCGCTCCTGGCTCTTTCCACGTAGCCCTTTTTTACAAGGCTGTTGACCGCTATGGTCAGCGTTCCCGTGGTCACGCCCAGAGATCTGGCCACGCTCGACATATTTCTGGCTTCCTCCATGTCGATCGCCTCGATCACATGCATATCGTTGGCCGTCACGTCTTTATAATCCCCGGTGCAGATCGCCCGTTCCTCTATGACATTGATATTACGGAACAGCCGGACAAGCACCTCATTTAACACATGGTTGATGTTCATCTTACTTTCACTTCCATTCCAAAGCCTCTGTATTTGGCCATCGCAACAGTACTATTTTATCAAAAAATAGTTTGATAGTCAAATTAATATTGTAAGATGCTCATTGTGCCAGTACGTCATCCACATATCCCCTGTCCCAGAGCAGAATGTGCAGCTTCTCCGCGGCTTCCACTGCCGGAGCCGTAAAATACTGGTTGGTCATCACCGCACCCACCATGCAGCCGTAATAATCCCTGCCGGCGTAAGTCCGCAGGACGGCGTCCACGCCGACCGTCCCGTGGTAACGCTTGCACTGCACCGCATAAGTCACCCCGTCCTTCTCCGCCAGAATATCCACGCCGAAATCACCGCTGCCGCGGGTCACTTCCACATCCACAAATCCCTGCTTCTCCAGCAGATCCGCACAGAAATATTCAAACTCATGTCCTTCCATCTCGTCCATCACACCCGTACGGCGGTTGCGGCGCACGCTGCGGATGACAAAAACGATCCCTGCCAGAAACAGGGTCAGGAGAACGATACTTATGATGATGGTAACAAGAATTCCGGTATTTTCCATGCGGTTTTCGCCCTCCTCCCGTTTGCTTTGACACATGCATTACTTTCATCTATGCAGTCTCTATCCTTTTCGTCAAACTCTCCACAAAAAAGTGAAAACTTGGCGATGCAAATTGAAAATACATAGACCCGCTCCTTATCCAAAATATTTGCTGTACCACATGTCCCCCAGTTCCACTCCCTCTTCTGACAGTTCCTTTACAAACGGATACTCGGAGGCCCGTGTAGCAGTCGAATATCCATCTTCCTCCTTTTTCAAAACCCAGACATCCTGCGGTCTCAGCGCATTTACAAAAAAGGGGCTATGTGTGGTGACAAATAATTGCTTCTTATTACTGTCTCCGACATTCTCTGCCATCTCTCCGGCCAGATCGGCTAAATAATGATGATAGAGTCCATTCTCCGGCTCTTCGATAAATACCAGTTGTCTTGGATTTCTCTCATGCAGCAGCAAATAATAGGCAAAGAGTTTCAAGGTACCATCTGACATTTTGGGAGAATAAAATGCATTTTCAAACCCGTTTTCCCAAAACTTTAACATCATCTGGCCATTGTCAAATTTCTGCGGTTCAATCTTATAAATACCGGGCAGCTTGTCCTGTATATGCTCCAATACCTTCATAAATTCATTCTTATTTTCGCGGTACATATATTGCGCCACATTATTGATATTACTTCCGTGACGGTCCAAATAGGGATGCGGTGCCGCAGTCTGGATCCGTCTTGCAACATCTGGCAGGAAATAGCACAAATACCAGCTTCTCAGAAATCCAAGGAATTTTTCGATTCTCTCATATTGCTTCATCGCCCCAAGAGTAACAATTCCCAGACGTCTCTTATCGCTTAAATTCACATTCACTTTTTTCCCGTCTATTTCATTTCCCTGTTCATCCTGTCCCCCTTTTTTTTCCTTCAAACGCATATCCCACTCCGTTCTGCAGATATAAAAAGGACAAAGGACGACCAATTTTCTGATTACGATATCTCAAACGCTCCATTTTGACATAAGGCCGTTCATATTTATCTTTGTCAATCTCCAATTCATATGTGATGGGTGTCGTATTTTTGTTCTCTCTATAATATATCTCAAAGGATATTGGCTCTTTTACCCCCTGTGAAATCAACTGATCATATCCGCCGCGATTGTTCGCATCACACGCCGCTTCAAGCCCCAGCTCGAGACAGTCAGCAATAAATCCAAACGCATCCGCCAACGTACTTTTCCCATTCCCGCTGGGACCTATGATCGTAATCATATTTTCTAATGCATCTTCCACATTCTCTATACACCATTATGAAATGCATGATCAAACACCGCAAAAGTATTGCAAATACAACCCAGACATTACAATAATACGTTAAAAATTATATCACAGATATGCAATGCCTTCAATAGCAACCTCCTCTTCCCTCTCCCGTCAATTCCCCGCTATCCGACTTCTGATCCCCCTGACCGTTAACATCTATGTCACCAAATATGCTGGACATTCAACTACATTTTGTTGTATTATTTCATTATGACAATGTAAAAATTCACATAAAGGAGTATACCATGAAAAAAATCAAAACCATTCTCTTGATCATACTGGTACTTGGTATGACCACTGCATGCGGGAAAAAGGGCGAGCCTATCATCCTGCCCGACACGGCGGACATTACCTCCATTGAAATCCAGTCCGGAGACATCTCCATGATCTCAATCGACCAGGCTTTCGTAGATGAATTTATGCCGCTTCTGCAGAATATGGAGATAACGAACAAACGATCCACAAGGGATGCCCCGGCGGTTGATGATTATATCCTGATCAATCTTAATTGTGACGACCAGACCACTACGATCTTCTATTACGAAAAGAATAACGTGGCATACGTAGAGCAGCCTTATCAGGGCATCTATAAACCCACTCCCGAGCTGGTCGAGAGCATAACAGAATTCTTCGGTTCTGCAGACGGAACTGCTGCGCTGTTTATTTTTCAGGCAACGGTTCTGGAAGCAACGGATACGTATATTCTGGTAGAGCCTGTCGCCGGTTCCGCAGAGCTGACATCTTCCGACCAGATTTCTCTCAGCAATGAAGAAGGAATCGCACTGCAGGCCGGAGATGTCGTTGAGATCGAATACGACGGCAGCATTATGGAAACATACCCGGCGCAGTTGGGCAAGGTCTACAGCATCCGCGTGGTAACGCAGGAATAACCTCGTAGTGCGGCATAGTCCGCACTACATTTTTCGACAAATATTCTAACAATTTGCAATTATAAAATTTATTTTATAATTTCTTTCTTTTTTCTTTCGATATTTGACACATCCCATTCACAATTCCCATGTATAGTATTACTTGTAGTTGGGGAATACATAACTTAAATGACTATTCTGACCTACATAATAATGGAGCCGCCGGTGCTGGCTTGGTGTCGATCGGCTTCGACTAACAATAACAGCTGCATTCCATGCAAATGCGCTGTTGACATATATTTGGGTTTACACATTTCTATCCTTCTCACACAGAAAAACAGCACTCCTTGATGGGGTGCTGTTTTTCCGTGCTGTTCTGTCAGCTGTTTCGTGTTCTGTTTTTCTCCTCTGCCGCACTTTTGCTAAACCAGCATCCCCGCCAGAATGATACTCGCCGCGATTCCCGCAAACGTAGAAAGCAGCGCCCCTTTGAGCGTATATCTGGTCTTCGTCACCTTAGCCGCCAGAAAATAAACCGACATCGTATAGAAGATCGTCTCCGTACAGCTCATCATGATCGAAGTAGTCAGGCCAATCAGGGAATCCGGCCCATGATTTTTAAAGATATCCAGTACCAGTCCCGTGGCCGCGGAGGAGGAAAACATCTTAATAAGCATAAGCGGCACCAGTTCCGAAGAAAAGCCCATCCTGGCCGCAGCCCCGGAAAAAAGCCCGCCCACGAAATCCAGAAAGCCGGACGCGCGCAGCACCCCCACCGCCACCATAAGCCCGATCAGCGTAGGCATGATCTGGATGACCGTGTAAAACCCGTCCTTCGCTCCCTTGATAAAATCCTCATACACATTACTTCTGGCCGCCAGCCCGTAAGCCACAACATAAAAAATAATGACCGGAATGATAATATTAGATATATTCGATAATACAGCGACCATACTGGACACCTCGCCGGGTTAGAGCAGCCTTTGCGGCAAAGATCCTGTCATCCCAAAGATTAAAATAGATTAAAACAGGTTTGCTTTGCAGAGCAATGAAAAAGGCTGCACAGATCATTACTACAATCTATGCAGCCTTACCACAGCTTATGTCAGCTTATACATTTATCCTCTTATCTCATCCATACTGAATACCGGCTTCGGCACCCGCCTTTATCGACCCTTACCTTGACGGCTATATTATCCAGTTGGACTATACGGCGGTCAAGGATGTTTCCAACAAGAAAAGCTATTATCAGATACGCAACGCTGCCTGTGACCGCTTCATGGATAAAATGAGCAGCCTGACCGGGGTATTCCATAACGAAGCCATGAGCTTTGACAGGGAGACAGGAAAACCGAAACATTTTCAAGCTGGCAGCCTTTATTTCAAAGGCGCACCGTCAGAAGATACCCGGCTTGACCTCTGGTTCCCGGACAACCGGCGCACAGAAGAATGTGTGTCTGCCTATGCGTCCCTCTACCCGTTGGTTACCTATTATCTGAACAGGCTGAATGACTGGGGGCTTTGCTTCCGGCAGTGCAAGGTCTGCAGGAAATATTTTCTGGCAAAGAGCCAGCGGTATGAGCTGTGCAGCGATAAGTGCCGCAAAGCACAGGCGCTTCAAAACAAGAGGGAGTTTGACGAGAGGGCAAGGGAAAACAACTACGATTTGCTTTATAAAAACGAGTGCCAGAACTGGCGTAATAAGATCAACAAAGCGAAGAGGACAGCGGGATTCCCGGCTGACCGGCTGGAAGAAATGCTGACTGCTTTTGAAGCGTTCAAGAAAGAAGCATTGAAGAGAAAAAAGGCTGTAAAAGAAAAGACAGCCAGCCCGAAAGAATTTACGGACTGGCTGTATCAGCAGAGTAATATTATAATAAATTTATCAGTCTATTGATTTTATACTTTCCTGACGGCAAAAGTTTGAGCGTTTTTTGAGATTTGGCTGTTACGATAAATATTATGAATTGCAAATGGAGATGATAGCATGAAACAAAGGCTTCTTATTGTTGATGATGAACCGGGAATTGTAGATATGATGGCGAGTTATTTTTCTTCTCAATATGAGGTGTTGACCGCTTATTGCGGAAATGAAGCACTTCAAAAATTAGCAAGACAGCCCGATTTAATCCTGCTCGACATCAATATGCCGGACATAGACGGATTGACCCTTTGTCAGAAAATTCGGGGGCTAATTACTTGCCCCATTCTTTTTTTGACGGCAAGGGTCGAATCTGCCGATAAAATCATCGGCTTTCAGGCAGGTGCCGACGATTATATCATTAAGCCTTTTGATCTGGACGAATTAGGGGCGAGAGTTGCCGCACATCTGAGGAGGGAGCAGCGACACAGGAATAAAGCGACAATTCGCTTCTTTGGTGAACTGACGATTGATTATTCAGCCCGAACCGTCACAGTGGCGGGTGAACCTGTTGCTTTATCAAAAAGGGAATTTGATATTGTGGAGCTGCTTTCGCTGAATGCCGGGCAGGTATTTGACCGGGAGCGTATTTATGAAACAGTGTGGGGACTTGACGGCGAGGGTAACAGTGATACTGTTATGGAACATATCAGGAAAATCCGGGCGAAGCTGGCTGCTTGTACGCTTCACAGTTATATTGATACAGTTTGGGGGTGTGGTTATCGGTGGCACGTCTGAAAAATATGGAATTAAAGAAAACTTTTCTCGTCCTATCTGCTTCCTGTGTTTTGGTGGCGCTCCTGCTGCTAGGCTTAGTCTTTATGATATGCAATTCAATCAGCAGCACCTTTCCCTCCGGTGGAATAGAAATTTTAGCAGACGGTTCAATCGTTAAAATGGAAACCCCCACAGAGACCCAGCAAAATATATTGTCCATGCTTGGTATCATTCAAATTGTGTCCTGCATTGTTCTCCCTATGGGCGGGCTGGCTCTATCCGGCATATTATATTATCATATCAAATTGAAACAGCCAATCTCCACGTTACAGAATGGGATTTCACGGATTCGGAACCATGACCTTGACTTTTCTATGCCTGTCCATTCTGATGATGAATTGGGGCAGCTCTGCACCGCCTTTGATACTATGCGTGAAGAACTTCTGAAATCAAATCAGGAACTGTGGCGGCAGGCAGAAGAACGGAAAAGGCTAAATGCCGCCTTTTCCCATGACTTGCGCAATCCGATCACGGTCTTAAAGGGAACTATAAAATTACTGCGGCAGGGCACAGCAGATGAACAAGCTATTGACAGATTGGAAAACTACACATTACGGATTGAACAGTACGTAGAAGCTATGAGTAGCATCCAGCGATTAGGACAAATGCCGGTGAGGATAAGTGAGTGTTCCTATTCTCTGCTACATTCTGAATTAGAGGAAACAGCTAAAATTTTTGCAGGAGCATTAGAACCGTCTGTTTCCACACCTGATAAGGGGACAATACAATTAGATCATGGATTGGTTTTAACCGTTGCTGAAAATCTAATTGAAAATGCGGCTCGGTTTGCAAAGAGTAAAATTGAAATTCATCTGGAACAGAAAGGAAACTTCTTGCATCTATCAGTTACAGACGATGGCCCAGGTTATCCAGTGGAGTTAATACAGAGCGGCCCGAAACCGTTTGGAAAAATGAAAGAAGATTCCGCACACTTTGGCATGGGGTTATACAGCAGTCAGATACTATGTCTGAAACATGGAGGAACGCTTACACTAGAAAACAAAAAAGGTTATGGTGCAACGGCTGTTGCTTCTTTTCAAATAAATCAGAAACCTTGAGCGTTTTTTGAGATTTATGTTTTACACTCTCCTTATATTATAAACAAGGAGAGTGTTTTTTATGAACATTGAAGCAAAGGAACTATCGAAAATCTACGGCAGCGGCGAGAGCCGTGTCGTTGCGTTGGATCAAGTCAACCTTGAAATTGCATCCAGCGATTTTATTTCTATTATGGGGCCATCTGGCAGCGGCAAAAGTACCTTGCTCCACCTGCTGTCTGGACTGGACAAGCCGACTTCCGGTAGTCTGACATACGATAGAAAAGACATTTATCGTTTTAATGACAAAGAACTGTCCGCATTTCGCCGTCAGCGCATCGGATTTATCTTTCAGCAATTCAATCTTCTCCCTGTGCTGACCGCAAAAGAAAACATCATTATGCCTCTGCTTTTGGACAAAAAACAGCCGGACGAAGCATATCTGAATCAGCTTACGGATTTGTTAGGCATCCGTGAACGGATGACCCATTTGCCCCATGAACTTTCCGGCGGTCAGCAACAGCGTGTAGCGATTGCACGCGCCCTGATCGCAAAGCCGGATATTATTTTTGCTGATGAACCGACAGGAAATCTGGACAGCAAAAGCGGAGGTGAGGTTATGGAAATGCTACAAAGCATATGGAAAAAGATGGGGAAAACGCTGGTTATCATCACACACGACAGTCGCATTGCAAGAATGGCAGACCGGCAATTTGTAATTGTGGACGGTGTTCTTTCGGAGGTGACAGCAAGATGAAATCTTATTTAGCTCTTGCATGGAAAGAACTGAAAGCACAGAAAATCACGGCAATCCTGATCTTGGTTGCAGTTATCATGTCCACGATTATGACGACAGTGATCGGTCAGTCTATTGGTATATTGCAATCCATGCGTATTCAGCAGGCGGCGGGTCTGAACGGAAACCGTTATGCAACCTTTCATCAGCTTGGCAAGGAACAGGCGCAAAAGCTGCATGAAGATGATCGCCTATATGATGTAGGCGATACGATCTTTATCGGCAGCACACCATTAGGCAACAGTAGTTTATCTTTATATCTTCGGGAATATCACGATAACGCATTATCTATGTACCCGGCAATCGGAAACGTAAAAGAGGGACGATTACCAGAGGAAGCGAATGAGATTGCCCTGTCGGAGGATGCGCTTCAATATCTTGGATTGGACGCTGTAATTGGCGATACCGTTTCTCTGGATTTGAGTGTTTCCGTTATGGATGGATCGCTGTCAGAGTTAGAATATTCTGCTGATTTTGTATTGACGGGCATTCTGGAAAGCAGCTATATCGGCTACGCATCTGGTACGGTTGAGGGGATTGTCGGGGAGGGAACCGCAGAAGAACTGTTGCCAAAAGAGTATCTGCTTTATTCCATAGATTTTAAGACTTATGACAAGCAGAATTTTCAAAGCATCATTTATGCTCTCGCAGAAGATTTGAACGTGGATGAACGGTATATCCAATATAACTGGGTTTTGCTTGACGCTATTGGTATTTCCTATGATGAAGCGGCAGACAGCGATACCGGTACGGGATTTTCATTTATGACTGCGGCGTGTATTTTGGTGGGTGTGCTGGTCTTGCTGGCGGCTGGGCTGGTAATCTACAACATTCTGAAAATCTCTATCACAAAACGCATCAAAGAATACGGAACACTTCGTGCGATTGGTGGAGAACGAGGGCAAATCTATCGTTTGGTTTCTTTGCAGCTTTTGATTCTCTGTGGAGCCGGTATTCCTATCGGATTGCTGCTCGGTATATTGTCGGCAAAAGGTGTATTGATTGTGGCTACGGGGCTTCTCAATCCCGATCTGTTCATGGCAAACAGCACTTCCGAATTGAACTCTGCAATCAACACCGCCAGTACGGTAAAACTACCGATGCTCTTTGCCAGTATCGCAGTCATACTTCTGTTTGCTCTGCTAGCTGCCTTTCCTGCTGCCCGGTACGCATCCCATGTATCTCCTACTGTTGCTATGTCGGGGCAGACTGTGAAAATCAAACGCAGGATAAAAAGGAACCGCAACATACGTAATTTTGAAGCCTATTATGCAAGGCTCAACCTAAAACGAGGGCGTGGAAGAACAGCAGTTACCATTCTGTCTTTGGTTATGAGTATTACCGTATTTGTTGCCTTGCAGAACTTTACAGGGCTGCTTGATGCCAGCAGTTCCGTTCAGGACATGTATTTCAGCGACTATGCAGTTACAAATGAAACCGTTGGCATCCCATCAGAAGCCGTAAAAACATTAACGGAAAATGACGCAGTAGAAAGTGTTTCCACTACACGGCTTTCTGTATTTATGCCAGGTGCCGGTGATATACTGCCCTTTGAAACTGATCTTTCCGTACAGAGCCATGAAACCTTGCAGCTTGTAAATGTGGATGAAGCACAATTACAAATCTATGCTCCTAACTTGTCTGCTCAGGATAAACAGGCTTTGAAAGATGGAACAGGCTGCCTTGTAAAAAATCCCATTGCCTTTTCTTATGGAGATACAACTGTTCAGCAGACTGATCTTACCGTAGGTGATACCATTCAACTGGGAGACAGAACACTTCGTGTATTAGGATTGATCGATACAGCAATCACAATCAATAATGATGGCTTTACGAATGGTGTTCAACTCATCGTGAATGACGAAATATACTGTTTACTGCTCGGAAATGACAGTTATTCAGAAGTCTATCCTACATTACAGGATAACGCCGATACAGATACCTTTGAAAGCTGGTTGGATAGCTGGTGCAGCAATTATCCAGGAACACATTGGCTTTCCTATCTCCAAAGCAGCAATGAGATGATGGAAAGTTTTGAACAGATCAAAATGCTGTGCTGGGTGCTTATTATCTTTATCGGTATTATTGGCATCCTGAACATTATCAACACTGTTTATAGCAATATCCATACCCGTGTCGGTGAAATCGGGATGCAGCGGGCTATTGGAATGAGTGCTGCAAGCCTTTATAAAACATTTCTGTGGGAGGGCGCTTATTACGGTATCATTGCGTCAGTGATTGGAATGGTGTTTGGCTATGTCTGCTGTATCTTTGTCGGAGCAGCACAGACCGATGCTTTACAGCTTGTCGCTGTTCCGGTTATGGCGATTGTGGAAGCTGCGATTATTTCTATTGTGGCCTGCCTGCTTGCAACGGCAATTCCTCTGCGTTCTATTGCAAGAATGAGCATTGTGGATTCTATTGAGACTGTTGAATAATTTCAAAAACGACAATTAAAACAAGAAATCCCACATAAAGCAAACCTTGTTGCTTATGGGGGATTTCTGTATGTTCTTTTGGGGTGTGCTAAGTCCCGTATAAGCGTGGTGTTGTTATGTTTGGTGTGGTATCTTTAACTACGGGAAACTCCCCGTTCCCATTTTGAAACAGCTGCACTTGATACTCCTAATTCATTCGCTAAATCCTGCTGCGTGCGATTTTGTTCTTTCCTGATAGCAGCAATCAGACTGCCTGTTTTTTGAGCGTTCAATATTTTCACCTTCTTTCCGATTTCATAATATCACAAGAAACACCATATTCAAGAAACTCTCCGTTGAAATGTGAAACGCTGCATTGGGTTTAGTTCTGTATTAAAACAAAAACTTGAAAGAAACTAAACGCGGCAGCAATAAATTTTGAATATGCTCGCCTCTGCCTTGAGGGAAATATGCAGATGTGGGTGGATGCAGAGGATTCATTGGAACTTTACTGGATTTCTATTTTATATGTGCCAAGACCACTAATAATCAGGTGGACTTGGCACATCTCTTTGCCCCTCATTTGCCCTAAGATACCAACTATAATGCTTCCTTCAACATAAAATACACTTCCCTTACACTGTCAAATGCCGAAAAAATATGATTTAAAATTTCTCTCTCATAAAAAATGGGACTAAGATTTTCTTCATGTGTGCAAGAAATTCTCTTGCGTTCCAACCATTCTTGTAAAATAATATCTTCTTTTGAATAATATTCCTTTTTATATTTTTCCCCTTGAATTTTTAATAAGCATGCTTCGTTAAAATCTTCAATTACTCTTTTTGCATAGTGCTTATTATCCAATATATATTCTCGGATTTTATTCATTCCATTTGCATCTGGATTATAGATATTCAACCCATATTTATATCCATCTAAAGATGCATCAAAAAAGAAACCCAATGCATTTTTCTTATTCATTCTATTTAATTTGAATCGTATGTAAAAATATTCCTTTATAGGTGTTCCACAACAGAAACGAGCATCATTATATGCCGAAGAAATACATCTCCTTCTATTACTTAACAAATCCCTGTCAACGCCATTAAAATAGTTATACAATTCAAAATATAGTTCATCTAAAGGAAATTTCACACCTTCAAGATATAGCTGTTCATTATCCTGATATACTTTTTTACTATTTTCCTTATGAATTGCTTTATAATACATTATGGTAGACTCATTAAATCCTTGAAACATATTGTCCTCTTTCTATTCTCCAATTATTTCCATACCTTCCGGAAAATCCCGTATAACAAGCGCACATGTATTTGTAAGTTTTACATTATTTTTTAATGGATATGTAAGTTTTCCCCTTCTTTCCCCTGTTATACAATGAACGTCTAATTTTGTATCTATGAAACCCAAATTGTTCTCTAAATTATTGGAAAAAATGAGACTTCCAGCACTTACCCCTATTACCAAGCCATTGTCATTGATATACGCCATCAAAGACTTATTAAACTTTGTAGCATTGATTCTTTCAAGCAAATAATGTGTATTTCCGCCACACAAATATACCACATCATATTGTTGCAGCTTCCCGAACTCCATTCCAGCATGTAAATCACATACGTCTATATTTTTATCTAAGATACCGCATTTTAACAGATCATTCATACATTTTGGCAAAACTTCTATTGCATCTGCATCTATTGCTGCTGTAGGGATAAATAAGGCTTTTACTAAAGACATCTCTTTACCTGCCATATCCACAAAGCACTCTTTAATTTCTTCTGTTTCTAAACCTGCTGATGTTAATAATACCCTCATACTTTCTCCTATTCTGGCCAATTCATCTGTTCATCCGAAACACCTAATTTCCTACATTCACTGCATACATATCCTTTTTCAGTATGATTTCCTATTTGATATTTTAAAATCTTATCTTTAAACACAATATATTTTTTATTATCGGCCTTGAAATCAACATACCAATTCTCACCTGTATCAGGGTCAGATAGCATAACCTTTGAAATTTGCTCCGGAAGATCTTTTGCATCACTTGTAAAAAACAACGCAGTCCAATATTTAGGTTTTCCTCCCGTATCCCACAATTCTATCTTATGAATATTAAGGCAGTCTATAATACTGTCATCCGCTATACTTTCTTTAATTAGTACTCCTTCGTATAATTCTTGTCTCTTCTTTTGGATTGCATTGTTGCCACAACTATGAACATCTTTCACCTCATTTAATGTCAACTCATCTTTTAATAGAATATCCATAGACACCCGAAAGGTTTTTCCCAATATTAATAGTTTTTCTGTCTCTGGTAATGCAATGTCCGTTTCCCATTTCGATATAGACTGCCTACTAACGTTGCATATTGCTGCAAGTTCCTCTTGAGTCATTCCATTTGCTTTTCTTAGCTCTATGATTTTTTCTGATAATTTCATTGTCGCCGTCGAGTAGACTTTCTCGACTTACCTCCTCTCTAAATTCACTTTACAGAGTGAGAGGTTCAGTCTTACAGCCCCTCACAGAACCCATCGTGCCCAATTAAGGCAATGGGCTCTTCAATAAGCCATTGACCTAATAAGCACTTATTACATATATTTTGGGAGTTTCCAGGGGGTGTATCTTTAATATGTCCCTGTACTTCCTCCATGTCAGCCAATAGGATTGGTCTCTTCTTCGCTTGCTCTTCCACAGTTCCTGTCGGACATATACGAAATATTTCACCAACCCGATGTAGTTCCCATAGATACCATAATACCGATAATGCCCCGTCAGTTTTATGTTCAGGGCTTTTATCGTATCGGGGATACTTTCGTGCATATGCTCCCATATCCACTTCTTGGCTGCTTCTTTCTTCTGTCTCAGCTTCTTCCTACTTGTCCTGTGCAGCACACAGTACTTGCCCCAGTGACTGGTCGCGTTGTAGTGCGTGAAACCCAGAAAATCAAAGCTTTCCTTTGTCCCTTTGTATCTTCCAAAGGGCAGGATTCTGCTTTTGTCCTCTGCTATTTCAAGGCCGAACTTCTTCAGTCTCTCTATCAGAAGCTGATAGAATTTCTGTGCTTCGTTCTCGTATTGGAACAGGCATACAAAATCATCCGCATAACGCACCATGTACATCTCCCCATGAAACTCCCGCTTCTTTACATAGTCGAACCATGTATCCAGGGTATAATGGAGATATACATTTGCAAGCACTGGCGAAATCAGTCCACCTTATGTGGAGTTAAATTTTATGCCGAGTTAATCCCGATTCTTCCCACAGATAAAGGGTTTCAGCTAAATCTTCTCGGCATAATGTAACCCAAAGCACCAGCTTCTGTTATTCTGTAATCATCAAAAAGAAAAGGAGCTACAGCCTATGAAACTTGAAATGATTACAGAGGGACTGAAAAAACTGTTACTGGAAAACCGTTACAATCCGTCAACCATCCGCTTTTATGAGAGGGAATGGAAAAAAATCCATGCTTTTCTCATAAATGAATACGGAGATACCGAGTTTGAAATGGAGCGTGGACTCAAGTACCTCGAAGATCAGTATAACCTGATCAGCCGGTATAATGATGGAAGCTTGTCACAACAGAGGGTGCAGCTGCTCCGGGTTGTGCATATGCTCGAAGACTACCGTCTGCACAAAGTGCTGACACGCAGGTATTATGCGTCTAAGAATCCTCTTACACTGGACGAAAGGTTTGAACCATTGTTTAGTGAGTATGCTGATTTTTTGGATTCATCCGGATTATCCGCAAGCACTGTCAACCATTATAAAAAAATATCGGTTGTATTTATGGATTATCTTTCCCAGTGCAAAGTATCGTCTGTTGGGCAGATCACAATGGATATCTGCAATTCATACCTGAAAACGCTGGCAGGATACAGTTTTAAAACCGTTGAACAGAATGTATGCGGGATACGGCATTTCCTGCGGTTCCTTCATTCAACCGGAAAGCTTTCTGCTGATTACGCAGAAAAGATCCATATGCCTTCTGTCTCAAAAAGCGCACGGATTCCTTCTTCCTGGCAGACTGAGGAATTGAAAGCAATGCTGGCTTCTATTGACCGGAACAATCCTACCGGTAAACGGGATTATGCCATGATCCTGCTTGCATGTGTATTAGGTCTGCGGATCGGGGATATTAAAAATCTCCGGTTCAAAAACTTTAACTGGGAAAAGAAAAAAATATCCTTCATCCAGCATAAAACGAATAAGCCGTTGGGCCTGCCTGTACCCGATGCGGTAGGATGGGCAGTGATTGATTACATTAAAAACGGACGGCCGCATTATTATGAGTCAGATGTTATCTTTCTGAAGCATATGCCACCTTTTGATCCCATTGGCAGCGAAAACCATATGCAGCAGCAGATTATCCGTTACATGCGCAAAGCGGGGATTGACCAGCGGAGCAAAAAGCATTCCGGATTTCATTCCTTACGGCACTCTGCCGGTTCCATGCTGCTTGAAATGGAGACACCGCTTCCGGTCATCACAGATATCCTCGGACATTCAGATTCGGATATCACTGCCATTTACCTGAAAACTGACCTGCAGAAGCTTGCGGAATGTGTCCTGTCTCCGGAGGGGTTCTGCCATGAATGAACCAGTTTATATCAGTGTTTTTAAAGAAGAGTTTCAGGATCTGGTAGAGACCAAAAGGGCACTCGGTTTTTCCTATGGAACAGAGGCCTTCGCTTTCAGCCGGATAGACCGTTTTTTAGCCGAAAACCACCTCTCTGAAAAATACATCACCAAGGATTTATGTGATCTCTGGTGCCGTAAAAGAAGCCACGAATCTATCACAAACCAGGCAAGCCGTATCAGCACGATGCGTGTTTTCTGCCGTTATCTGAACGATATCGGCATTCGGGCTTATATCCCTCCCAAAGGGATTAGTAAAAAGCCGCCCAGATATGCAGCACATATCTATACGGATGAGGAACTGAAAAATTTTTTTGCTGCAGTTGATAAAAGCCAGTCCGTACCCGGTGAATGCCCGTATCGTGGCGATGTCATGCCGATTTTCTTCCGGCTTCTGTACACCAGTGGGATGCGGGTTTCGGAACTCCGGCTTACCAGGATCAAGGATATAAACCTTGCCAAAGGCTATATCACAATACATGGAGCCAAAAACCATAAAGAACGGATCGTCCCGATCCATCCACTGCTTATTAGCAAATGTATACAATTAAAGGAAAATATCCATGCCGGTTCATCTGAAGAAGAATACTTTTTTATGATCCGCCCCGGACAGCCTATGCCGCTGGTAAATGTTTACCGGAATTTCAGGAGATATCTGGAAAAAGCCGGGATCTCCCATACAGGCAGCGGCCCCCGTGTCCATGATTTCAGGCACACCTACTGCGTGAACCTGCTCCGCAAATGGACGGACGAAGGGAAAGACCTGATGGCATATCTTCCTTATATGCGGACAATGCTTGGACATGAAGGGTTTGAGGAAACCGCTTATTATCTCAGACTTACAGCGGAACGCTTTCCCTATATAAAAGAGTGTCTAAAAGCATCTTTCCCGGATCTGATCAAGGAGGCAGTTATCAATGAACATGAATTCTACTGATTTTGCCTGTCTTGTTACTGGTTTTTTAACGGATTACCTGCCCTTGCAGAGATGTTACTCCAAAAACACAGTGCAAAGCTATCGGGATACCCTAAAACTGTTCCTGCGGTTTCTCAGCGGATTCAAGGGACTCTCCCCGAATTCGTTTTATATGAAGGATTTCAGGCGTGAACTGGTCATTGAATTTCTCGAATGGTACCGGGAAAACGGTGCCAGTATATCCGCAGCCAACCAAAGGCTGGCCGCCCTGAAAGCATTCGCAGGTTACGCACAGTTTGAAAGCATCGAATGCATCGCCCCTTTGCAGGACGTGTCCGGGATCAAAGCAAAAAAAGCAGCGCCGAAAGAGGTTTCCTTTCTGACCGTTGAACAAATGTCGGCAATCATAAACCGTCCGGATATCAATTCCCATACTGGTTTCAGACATCGAATACTGCTTACACTGCTGTATGACAGCGGATGCAGGGTCCAGGAACTTTGTGATATTACAATAGCTGATGTCTCTCTGGGTTCGGTCTCTACTGTCCATTTGCATGGAAAGGGGAATAAATACCGAACCGTAGTGATCTCTGATGAAACAGCAGCTCTTATTGGAAACTATCTAAGCCGTTACAGACCGAGTGCCGTCGGAACACAGCCGCTGATTATAAACCGCTGCTATCAGAAGATTGACCGCGATGGTGTTGCGTATGTCGTAAAGAAATACGCCGATGCAGTCCATAAGGAAGATCCATCTTTTCCGGGAAATGTTCACTGCCATATGTTCCGTCATAGTAAGGCGATGCACATGCTGGAAGCTGGGATCAACATCATTTATATCAGAGATTTTCTCGGTCATGAGGATATTTCAACCACCATGGTTTACGTCCGTGCGGACAATCGGCTGAAAAATGACGCAGTTAATAAACTAGCACCCAGAGTCACTGGAGAAGCCGCTCTACCTGATTGGAACAAAGATAAGGATCTCCTGCAGTTTTTAAATTCTTTGAAATAGAGAAGTGTTATGCCGAGTTCAGAAACTGATACTACTGATAAATACTAAGCTGACAGGCTGTATCTCGGCATAACAACTAACTCCACATAAGGCGGATTATGCCGAGCTCGGCATAATCCGCCCTGTACTGCCCCCTGTTCTGTCTCCAGCCGTTTTCCATCCTCCATGACTCCGCCTGTCAGAAACCGCTTGATATACCGGATGAAGTTCTTGTCTGCTATATCGTGCTCTAAGAACTTTATCATCCATTCATGGTCGATGTTGTCAAAGAATCCTTTAATATCTGCGTCTAAAATATAATTCACTTTATCTGCCATGATATGTTTATTGACTCTCTGAATTGCATCGTGACAGCTTCTGTTTGGTCGAAAGCCAAAAGAAAACTCTTTGAATTTCGGTTCGTAGATTGCTTCCAATATTTCTTTGAAAACTCCCTGTACCACCTTGTCCTCAAACGACGGAATTCCCAGCCCCCTAAGCTTTCCGTTTCCTTTCGGAATGTACGCTCTGCGGACTGGATAGGGTCTGTAAGAAAACTTCTTCATCCGCACTATCAGATTTTCAATATTTTCTTCCAGATTTTCTCCGTATTCTTCCTTTGTGACTTCATCCACACCCACTGCTTTTCCTTTTGGCTGCCTGCGGTAGGATTCCGTAAGTGTCTCTTTGTTGATGAACCTCATCAACGACTGGACTCTACCATGTTTCTTTACGAGACTGGCTATTTCTGCCTTCTCTTTTTCCATAGAATGACTGCCTCCTGTGCTTTCCATGTTTTGTCAGCAAAAACGACTTATTGTCCGTCCCTTCCCTCCAGAGTCATTACTTCCTTCATTGGTACTATGGACGAATCCGACTCCTCGACGGTCTTCGTTCCTACTCACCATTGCGTTGGCCGATAGTCCCTACTGTCTCATGTACAGAACCGTCCAGGTCTCCCAGGTACGCTGGATATAACAATATCAGGTATGCCGTGCTCTAGGACTCCGGTGCGTTTTCATAGTCTCGCATAACGACTAATCCTTGTTGGTGACCCGAAGGAGGAGCAGACCACCCCACACAATCGATAATTCTAACGGAGCTCAATCACTTCACGCTTTCGCATTACGGCGTTCCTGTTCCCTGTCCTACGCTTAAACACCATTGTTAGCCTTTGGCGCTCCAAGGACTTGGTACTGGCGACTTGCTAGGCCTTACCAGACTGGATTCCCACCAGTTATATATCTAGCGCCGAACTGGCGCACGCCTCCTCTCTTATTCTTCATTCTATAGTCAAAACATAATTGTTCTGCTATCATTTACTTCTTGCAATCGCCAGTTTTTTGTTCCATTCTGAACACTCATAAATACCTCCGTTCTCTGAAAAAGCCAACCCTGGACACCTAGAACAGATTGTATTCATTTTGCACCCATCACATTTCTCAACATCTTTTTTCTTTATCTGCTTTAATTTTTGCCTCTCGGAACGGTTATACCAAATATCATATAACGAATTTTCAAAAACATTTCCGTATTTATATGGAAATGAATTACAAGGAAAAACATTTCCATAAACATCCAGAGCCAAATTCATCCCTACTGCTTTGCACAAATAATCGTCCCGGTTATATTCTTTACGAATACTTTTTAGTTTTAAATCATTTTCATCTATAAACTGATTCAACTCTTCTTGGCATAAACCAAATATCAATGGTACCTCATCACCATTCGTTCTCTTTGTAATCGTAACAGAGTAATCGATACCAATATTATTACTTTCACAGAAATCTAAAATCTGTCGAAAATCTTTCCAATTCTTTTTCATGATAGGGACTTTAATATCTGTATTAATACCATATGATCTAAGTAGTTGAACTTTCTTTAAAACCATCTCCGCGGAATTGTAATGCTTTGTAATAGAATCATTTATTTTGTCATTCATGGAAAACAGTGTTGTAGAAACGGAATTTACGTGCAACTCTGCAATCTCTTTAATCATCTTCTCTGAAAATAAACTTGTATTACTCATTAACACTAAACTCAATCCTTTTTTCCTGATATATCTGACAATATCCATAAAGGAAGAATGTAATGCAATCTCTCCTCCTGTTAATACAACTTCAAAAACTCCTAAATCATATAATTGATCTATAATATCCAAGACATCTGCATACTTCATTTCTTCTGTATGATTTGGTATATAACAATGTTCACAGTGAAAATTACATTTTGTTATAATTTCTATAGTTGCTGAATAGGGAAAATCATCTTTTATCGCCATAGCTTGTATATTTAATGTGTCTGTTACTTCTTTCATTTACTCATGCCGCACTTTCTAATATTTTTATTTCTTCCAGTTCTTTAATAAACTCTTTAACATCTGACATTATGATATCCCGTGCTACCTTATATTTGTCGGACATTTCATCTATTATTTTATCAACACAAAATTTACTATCAATAATTAATAACATAATATCAAATGATGTCCCCGAAAACGGATAGATACAGCCATTTCTTTCATCTGTTACATACAGTACATTCTTGTGCTTTTGCCACGAGACGTTGGATGTCATACAATAATATGATTCTTCACGCATCATCTGTTATTCACTCCTTTTTCATATGTGTTTTTCATAATTATATATCCATCTTCAAAAAACACCATGACTTTTCGCTTTAAATTTCTACTCTTTATTTATAAAGCGAAAAGTCATGGTGTTTTCCTGTTTTTCTGATATACTATTTAACAAATTATTTATGAAGGAGCCAAACATATGAAAAAGATATCAAATATAACAAAAAAATTAATCTTTACATTTCTCATCCTTTCCATAACTTTTAAGGCAAATCCCGTATCTGTAATCGAAAATGATGAGTCAGTATCGATTTGTTGCGAAGAAGCTCCTAATTACTCAAACTCAGATTGTGTATATTAGAACATGTTAGAAAGATCATTTGTACTATCTGTATAACGATGTTATGATGTCGTATTTACAGTACCAGTAAAAAAAGAGAGCCTCCCAGCAAAGATCAACGAAACGACATCAATTATGCAATTCCAATATGGAACAAACTAATAAGGAATTGTCAAAAAATAACTTGTTAATTTGACGTCGTATAAATGCTCAGCCGCAAAGAAGTTAATCACAGGCGTAGAGGGCAAAGGCATAAAGGACAATGTCCTAACGTAAAAATGATCTGATGCCACAGATGGGCATTTAGACAAGTCAAATTGATGAGTTATTTATTGATACTTTCTAACAGAAATCTGGTAATAACTGACCATAAGATAGTTATAAGCTGATCGATTACATTTATGAAAATGGAAGCGGGTCTGTAATCCCATCCAAAAAGAGTTCCATATTTGAACGCCATTGCGGTTGGTGGAAGTATAAGGAAAAGACTAAACATATTGAATTTTTAATGCAAAACCGCTCGATCACATCTATTCTCAAGATAGTCTCCATATGCCATTTTTACTTCCTGCTGATATAACAGATCACTTATATAGTAAACAAATTCCGCCCATCTTATATATTCTTGTTCATATCTCCCGTCACGTTCCATTGTATGTAAAATGTTATTTAAACAGAAGGGCAGCATTGATATTTTCCCGCAACGCAATTCGTTTTTCAGAACTCCATGAATACATTGTTTTGTTCTCACTATGGCACTATAATTATTCAACAGCAGCGAATAGGAACGAGATCGGTATTTGATATTAACCCTGCTTCTTTCCATTTTCTGCAGCGCACACCGATAGATCCATTCTGCTTCATTGCGCTGCCCCGTCTCCTTTAATGCAGCGCAATAATAATTGAGTCTCAGCACATCATTCCGCATCGGTATACGGCGCAGTGAGTGGTTGCTAAAATCTATCATATCTGCCAACAGCGCCTTTTGTCTGTCCGCGGCAGTTTCAAAAGGAATCTTCCCCAGTCTACTCTGAATCAGAATTTCTTCTGACTCAATATACTGCCTATTCTCCTTCATTTCCATGTCCAGTTCCTTTTTCAACTGTTCACACGCCGCTTCAGCTTGTGCATATTCCCTGCAACCGATCAACCTATCGAGACTCCTTCTCAGTTCCATTGTCTCAAAGGAATCTGTCACTGCATAGCCATTGTATCTTCCTTTTTCTATCCCCAGCTTTTCCATCAGCTTCTCGAATGTTCTCTTCTTTGGCGAAACCCTCCCTGTCTCGAAACGTGAATACGATTCCACATTCTGATACACGCCTTGAGAGAGATCCTCCTGTGTCATCCCTTTCGCTTCGCGCTCGTGGCGCGCCAGCTCGTAATCCAGATAATACTCTTGTTGAGAACAGTTATGAAACAGGCAGTCTGTCGGATACCATTCTTCGGCATAACTCTTCCACAAAAAAGTAAGGATCTCCCGGTACCGCGCCCACTTACTTTTCTCCAAATCAATTCCCATTGCCTCCTGCGCATCTGTCATAAGGGACAACAACGGAAACATAAAATATAATATTGCGTTTTTGCGTAATCCTTCCATCCCTTTCTGACAGAATACCATAGTTTGCAGATAATCTTTCTGCAGAAAACAAATAAAAGCAAGAAGCCACGCACACTTACTATATACTTTAGCGTGCTCCTCCTCATCTGTGAAATTTTTATCAATATAATCTGCCAATATTTCCAAATGACGCTTCACATCAATAATATCTTCGTTCGACCGACTCTCGACCAGCATCCGCTCCACCCCCAGCAGATTTTCCATCTCGACAGTAGAAATCCTGTATCTGGCTATCTCTTCATACGAAAAGTGCGGCAGTGTCAGATCTATCGCTTCCCGAAGACATGTTTTTGCACCTTCCAAATTTTGATCCATCCGATACAGAAGACATGCCTGCATCCTGCGTTGGTACATTTTATCTACATTTGTACGCATTGGATACTGCTCCAAAATTTTCTCAGCATACACTCTTCTCCCCCGCAGAATCGCTTGCTCCAGTAAATCCCTGATCCCAACCATACGATACATTTCCACCTGTAGCACACGTTCCAGCTTATCGGGTGACTTGCCAAGACGTTGCAAAAGGATGTCCACAAGTAATGGGTCAGATTCTCTCCTGTCCTTCTCAATATCATAAAGCATCTGTTCGGAACAAATCCCCTGTACCAGCATTTTCCTTGAAATCGTCTTTTTTTCGATTCTTGCTTTTTCAATTACGCTCCCTATTGTAATCCGACTCATCCTTACCTTCTCCCCTAACCACAACTCATTTAATATCCATTCAATCAGTAATGAAAATCCCCCGCTCACTTACACGCCCTTTATCATTCTTGATGCATAAGATTTATTGATAATCAACGAGCGTGTCTGAAATCGTTTCAAACACGCTCTGTCAACAATTTATGAACTTCGCTGCTTTCAGCTCTCGGAATGCGCGGCTGTCCCTTCATCCTCCGCGATCCGAATATGCACGTCGCGCAGCTGCCGCTCGTCCACGGCTGCAGGTGCGCCCATCATCACGTCCTGCGCAGTCTTGTTCAT
>ERZ808054.437-NODE-437-length-41012-cov-6.116551_pt1 | contig 41012 bp, 47 predicted proteins | sample MGYA00380201_ERZ808054 | MGnify/ENA primary metagenome ERZ808054 (study PRJEB31490, sample SAMN06133419) | mouse gut metagenome | isolation source: Z5_2 | host: mice | place: China: Chengdu | collected 2015-05 ...
TAGAACTGCAGACGGAAAGGCGCCCAGGTAGGGACACGGAGGTAACAGAGCCCAAGTTCTTTGTCAATGAAATAGAAGTAATAGTGGAGGCATTTGCTCTGGTCAAATTTAAGGAATGTCTTCCCCGTGGCCTTGTCATGCCATGGCTTATAAGTATTGCACTGTTCCATGGCAGAAAAGATGTGGACCAGCCCTTCGGTCTTTCCGGTTTTCTGGATGATTTCCTGAATCCGGTCATCCTTGCGGAAAGCACGCAGTTTACGGATGAACTCAATTTCAATGCCATTTTCATCTGCAATACGCTGGGCGTTTGTACGAACCTGTTCTGTAAGGGGCTGGGAGAAATTTGAAAAATCAAAAATACGGATGTTGTTGGCATTCAGGTAGCCGGTCATGCCTTCGGCATGGCTCCATCCGGGGATATATCCCTGGATGATCATACGGTCATAGCAAGTGATCGTACCATAAATCTTGTCAGCGTATTTATCCATAAGTAACATGAATACATCCTCCAATGTTTTCTTTATTGTACTTGAAACGTGGAGGAAATGCAAAAAAACTTTTCCGGTTTATCCGGGTTAGGAATATCGGAAAATGAGGAGCGGCGGATAGACTTTTTGGAATATGGACAGAAGATTCTGGCAGAAGGGAACTGTAAAATCCTTCCATATGGTGTTCTCGTAGAAAACGGCTTTGTGATGCAGGAGGTGTATCACGGCAGGACATTCCCCGAATACTGGTATGATACGGGAGAGACCGTGGCAGTTGTGGAAGTGAAAAATCAGGCCGGAGACCGGGAGTATCTGTACCTTCCCACTGATATTTTCTCCGTGGACAGAATGAAGTCAAGGCTTCACATACAGGATTTATGTGAATGCAGGGTGGAAGAGATTCATAACCTGCGGCTTCCTGAAAGGCTTGTGCCAGATCCAAAGAGACTCTGCTGTGTGGAAGAACTGACATACTTTAATGAACTGTGCCAGAAGGTAAGCCGGTTTGATCCAGAACAGATGGAGCGTCTGGCGATGGCAGCGGAGTTTGTCGGTGCAGAAAAATATACGGATATCACATATGTTGCAGAGTACCTGCATGAGTTTGAGATTGTCCCGGCTGTTCACAATGACGAGGAGCACGGAAGATTCCTTGTGGAGAAGTCTGGCCTTTTTGAAGTGGACGAAAGTCTGCTCCCGTATATGAACTATGCAGGGTTTGCCGCTGACAAAAGGGAAGGAACATTGGCGGAGAGCAGGTATGTACAGGGCGGTTTTATCGGCGCAGTAAGGGCGTGCCATAAATATCTGGAATATCAGGGCGAATTTGCAGAGCAGCTGGAGAGGACGGAGGGAAGTTGCAATGAATTCTGTCTGTACAGCCCGCTGCTGGGAAGACTTGATGTAGAGGAAGAGATGGAGGAAGTGTACCCAGAAGATCTGACAGCCTGTAAAAAACAGATCATGGCAGCCATCAATCATAACCAGTGGCTTGAATCACAGCCAAGGGGACTGATGCACTATTTCCATGAGAACAGGGCGGTGGCAGCAAAAGTTTATGCTGCATGGCCGTCTGTCTGTGAGCTTGGCGGAAAACTGTATGGTGTCCTAAGATGCGAGACAAATGCCCCCCTGACAGAAGAAGATATCCATGTGCTGAAGGATTACTGGACAGGACAGATGAGTGACGGCTGGGGAGAAAGTTTCGAGCAGTATCCTATCAGAAGTGAATACGGAGATCTTTATGTCAGTTTTTGGAACAGTGGGGATTCATGGCAGGTAATGACATTGGAAGAGACAGAAATACAGCAGGAAGCAGCAATGACAGTATCTTTGTGAAATATCTATAAACATTCATGATTATGCTGGCTATTCGCACAGACATGTAGTAGTGTGTGTGCTGATCAAAAGCAAAGGAGGATGTTATATGGATTTTGAAACAGACAGTTTGAAACTGTTTATCACGAAGCTGGCCGAAAAATGCCAGAACAGGAGGCTGGAGAAGGAGCTTGAGGAGGGAAAAAGATGGGCATGGTGACTGATATAAAACCTTACCTGAATTTTGACAGTGTCAGGAAAAATATCGTATACAGGCTCATCAATACAGAAAAAAATGCGGACTTGCTGGAGGATATTCCTCATATGGAATTTCTGGATCTGTCCATCGTATTTCACTGTATGGTTTCACAGGAGGAGACCAGATATGCAACCATACAGGTGCACAACTTACATATGAAGTTGTGGGACATTTCGGTGGAAGAACTGTATCAGGCAGCAAAGAAAAATACACCGCAGATCTTGCCATACCAGCTTAAAAGTATGGCGGAGGTGCTGTGTGAGCTCGAAGAAACAGAGAATCCAGAGGAATACGATTATGACAGGTGCATGGCAGAACTTGCAGACAGAGGGCCAATGTATGTACTCAGTAATAAAAGTGTGGTAGAGGGGGCAGCCTGTATGCTGTATCCCGACATCATGAGAGACATATCAGACACCATTGACAGCAGCTTTTTCATGATCCCGTCATCAGTCCATGAGCTCCTGATCCTGCCGGCTGAAACGCTGGAGGGATGGGAAAAGGTCAAAAATATGTTAAAAGAAATCAATGACACACAGGTAGAGCCAGAGGAGATCCTGTCATACTCCCTGTATTATTATGACAGGGAAGAAGGAAAAATAAGTATTTACTGATTAGACTCTGATAGAAAAGCCGGATAGGAAAGGGTTCGGTTTTTCTCTTGGTAATTTTGTGTAGTATTTTAAGAACAGTAGATGATTGTGAAGGAGGAATGATAAAATTTGAACAGCATTATCAGCTGGGTGGGCGGCAAGAAAGCGCTGCGCGACTTGATCTACCTGCGCATGCCCAGAGAATACGGCCGCTATATAGAGGTGTTTGGCGGGGGCGGCTGGGTATTGTTTGGAAAGCCGCCGGATAAGTGTATGGAGGTTTACAATGATTTCAATTCAAATCTTGCAAACCTCTTTTATTGTGTGAAGGAACGCCCGATGGCGCTGTTAAGGGAGCTGTCATTTCTGCCATTAAATTCAAGGGACGAGTTTGTAACCCTCCGAAAGTTTCTGGCAATGGAAGAATTTCAGAGTGAGCATCTCTCAGAAGAGCTTGAGATCGCCACGCACTTCTTAAAGGAACCGGAGGCGGAAGAAATCAGGGAACTGCTGATGGAGAAAGCAGAGCCAAACGATGTAAAAAGGGCGGCGGCATTTTACAAGATTATTCGTTACAGTTATGGAAGTGGATGTACGTCTTATGGCTGCCAGCCTTTTGACATCCGAAAAACCTTTGGTACGATATGGGAGGCAAACCGCAGGCTGAAGGATACAGTCATCGAGAATAAAGATTTTGAGGCACTCATCCGTCAGTATGACAGACCGAATGCCTTTTTTTACTGCGATCCCCCGTATTTTGAGACAGAAGGGCATTACGAGGTGGTATTTCGGAAAGAGGACCATGCAAGGCTGCGGGATACGCTTGCAGGGATAGAAGGAAAGTTCATGGTTTCTTATAATGACTGCGAATATATCCGCAGGCTGTATCAGGATTTCGAGATTGAAGCAGTGACAAGGCTCAACAACCTTGCCCAGCGGTATGACAACGGGAGTGAATTTCCAGAGGTGCTGATTGCCAACTATGACATGAATGAGAGGCGCGACAGCCTTCCAATGCAGATGAATTTATTTGAACTGTATGGCAGGCAGGAAACCTTATCAGGAAAGGCGCTCCAAAAGAGCTGTGATGCATCTGCAAAAGATGAAGAGACACAGGATTTTTTACAGGACAGTGACAGGAAAGGAGAAGAGAAAGAACATGGTTCAGTTTGTTGAGATGGAAGGAAAAATGAACAGGAATGGGTGCATAGAGGTTCCGGCAGCTGTTCTGGAACAGGCAGGCATCGGTACTGGTGAGGCTGTAAAACTGTTTTATATGGCAGACAGGGAGAGTCTGAAGAATGAATCAAGAGAATTTATGATTTTCAGAGCGGACGAAGATGAGGCTGGTGAGACTGCTGGCAAACAGGAGATTTCATTCCAGATTCCGCAGGAACTGTTAAAAGATGCGGGAATACCGCTGGGTGCAGACCTAGACATTGTGTGCCAGAACCAGAAGATCATCATTATGCCAGAGCAGACATCAGGGGAAGTGGAAATTCCAGAGGAACTGCTTGCATTGTGTGGTGAACTGGGTATTTCAAAGGACAAGGTCAGGATTATCCTGCGCACAACAGAGGAAGGGAAAGCGTGAGGCAGCATAGGAGGTGTAAGCATTGAAGAAACCAGTCTACAAGCTGCTGGATGAAAAGGGAAGGGTGCTGATCCCAAAGGAGATGCGCCAGATGGCAGAGATGGAGGGCGGGGATATCGTAAAACTGTCGGTAACCAGTGGAAAGATATCGGTGTCAAAGGTGGAGATTGTAGAGGCAGGAAGCCAGAACCCAGAGGCAGTCGAGGCATATGTGAATGCCGCCGTAAAGACAATGGGTCGTGAGAAACAGGTGGAGCTGGCAGCAAGAATCCTGAAACTGGCACAACAGCAGGAAGGAGGAAAAAGTTGTTAAGAGAAAAATACAAGGCATTTGAGCTGAAAGATGATGAAGTGTGCCAAACAGTTGTGGAGGGAAGCCTGTTTTCCATTGCCGCTTTTATTAAAAGCTGTGATAAAGGGAGTATCATCACCATACATACGCCTGACGGGGAACCTTTCCTGATCGGACTTTCAAAAATGTTTTTATACTGTGAGGACAGGGAATTTCTGGACAGGCAGCTGCTCCCATACCTGCGCAGCATGGATGGTGGGGAAACATGAAAAACATCTATTTTGAGAACGGAGTCCTTTTTTACTACGGAAATCCGGCTGGGTACCTGCATGGCGGGACTGTTGTGCTGGATTGTGTTTTTGACAGGGCAGAGCTGGTTCGTTATATCCGGGAAAAGGAAGGGGCAAAAGTCGAATTCAGGGAAGGTGTGTATGACCGTCTTTCAGAGGGAAGTTTTGAAACAACAGCAAAGGTGCATGCGACAGAAAAAAGGCTGCGTATTTACCAGCTGGGGCGGGAAAGCCCGCTCATGATGCGGTTTGTCAGCCTGGCAGAGAGAAAAAAGAGGGGCTATGGACAACCGCAAAAGAGCGAATACATTCTTGTGTATGAGGGTGAAGCCGGAAAATTTGACTTGGAAGCCGTCTGGGACAGGTTCGGCCGGCATGCACCGTCTGATTTGGCGGGGCATGCGCTGTCTATATCAGATGTGGTAGAGTTTTCGGATGGGAAAGCCAGCCGGTTTTTCTACGTGGAACCATCGGGATATGAGGAGATAGAATTTTGAAAATCTTGGGACAGCATACCGTGATAAAACATCACAGCATACAGAGGTCCGTAACGGAAGGTCAGGCTGTGGAGGCCGACTTTCTATAACAATGCCGTGAAGCGGCATGTAACTTTGAAACAGGAACGCAGGGCGTATCAGTGCCATGCATTTTTGTGTACACGGGTGTCCAGATGAAGTATGTCAGCAAAGGCTGACGGACACCCGGCGCGCGGGCAGGGAAAGCAGTCTTTCCTGCCCAATTATATAAAAATTCAATAACGGAGGAAAAGAGAAATGAGAAAAATGATGAACAAGGTAACAGGGAGCATGAAGGCGGCAGCAAAGAAGGCGGTATTGTTAATGAAGGATACACGTGGGGAGAACTACGTGGATACGGCAGTGAAGATTCTGATCGCCGTTGTACTCGGAGCACTTCTGCTGGCGGGACTCTACACGCTGTTTGGCGATGTGGTCATGCCTACCCTTACACAGAGGATTCAGGAGATGTTCAACTACGCAGGGTAGTTCCCTAACAAATGACTGTATTAGCGATACACAAAAATGAAGAGCTATTCATATTTATTGATTGTCTGTTTTATTAAATTGAGACAGCAGAAAGAAGGAGGAAATAATCATGCCAGCAACAACAAACCAGAACAATACACAGGGGAACACAGCAGGAAACAGCATGGAGCAGCTACAGATGGAGGCGGTGATCATGCAGCATAACCCAGAGAGGGGCGTGATTGCGTCGGCGGATGTAAAAATCGGGGGCTTTATGACGATCCGCAATGTAAGGATTAAGGAGGATGACTACGGTCTGACCGTTTCCATGCCCCGCACCAAGATGCCCCAGACAGACCAGTATAAGGATTCCGTGTATTTTGCAGACAGGAGCATGAAGGAACAGTTTGACCAGATCATTTTAAATGCCTATCAGAACAGTATCCTTTCCCCGGTGCTGAATGATGACATGCCAGAGGAGGAGATTGAACAGGGAGAGTGTATGGATCAGGAAGAAGCACCTGGCATGAGCATGGTGATGTAGGAGCAGATGGCCAGATTGATTTTATTTTTCCTGTTCCTGTTTCTGGCGGCAGTTTCGGATTTGAAAAGCCGGAATATTCCGGACTGGATGCCGTGTCTTATCGCGGTATCCGGCCTGCTCCCGCCGGGATACCCAAGCATTGCAGGACTGCTTGTGTGCCTGCCGCTGTTCATAGCCGGGATAACAGCAGGGGGAATCGGCGGCGGGGATATCAAGCTGACAGCAGCATGCGGCGTAGTGCTTGGGTTTGACAGGGCTTTCACAGGTCTGTTTCTTGCACTATGCCTGCTGGCTGTCTGGCATAGAATGCGCATGGAGGCAGAGAGAATCAGGGGAAAGAAAAGAGAAAATGGAAAAAGGCAGGCATACCCGCTTGTCCCTTTTCTCTGGATTGGGATGCTGGTGAGTGTTATATCAGCAGGATGCATGTAAAAAAATATAAACTGTAGTATAGAATTCTTAATTTAAGACAGGTATTATTGTGCCTTAAAACATAAGAGAATGGAGGAAACCAGTATGAAGAAAAAAGTAGTAGCAGTTATTATCGCAGCACTGGCAACAGGAATTATTGTGGCAGCTAAGAGAAAAAAGAAATATGCGAAGGCAAATTAGGAGGGAATGGGCATGAAATTATTTAAAAACCGCACCATACTTGGGATATTCTGCATTGCAGTATCCCTTTTGATCTGTTTTGCAGCCACACCGCTTGTCAATGCAGGGCTGTCAAAGAAAGCCACCATTGTCAGGTTTGTGAAGCCGGTAAAGGAAGGGGAAGAGATAAAAAGGAACATGCTGCAGGAGGTGGAGGTAGGCGGATACAACCTGCCTGAAAATGTGATAAGAAGCATTACAGATGCAGAAGGAAAATACCTGAAGGCAGATGTCTGTGTGGGTGATTACCTTGTGGCAGAAAAGGTATCTGTGGAACCAGCGGCAGAGAATAAATATCTTTACAGCCTGACTGGTGAGAAGCAGGCAATGTCCATCACCATCAGTTCGTTTGCAGAGGGACTTTCGGGGAAACTAAAAAGTGGGGACATTGTCTCTGTCATCGCGCCAGATTATCTTGGAAGCGGCGAGACGGTGATTCCTGACGAATTAAGGTTTGTGGAGATCATTGCCGTGACTGCAAAATCCGGTTCTGATGCCAACACGGAGGAACAGGCAGGGGATGGAAAGGAACTGCCCTCCACTGTCACAGTGCTGGTGCGGCCAGAACAGAGCAGGCTTCTTGGCAGACTTGAGGCAGAGGGGGAAATCCATCTGTCGCTGGTATACCGGGGCGAGAGTACGAAGGCGGCGCAATTTATAGAAGTTCAGGATCAGGTGCTGGATGAAATGCTGGAAGAAGAAAATGGCGGGGAGGAAAACGATACTGAAAATGTAGACGGGGAGAAGTCCTATAATGCAGACTCTGGAAACTCCGAAAATGAAAATGCTGCCGGGACTTCCGGCTCAGGAGATACAGCAGGAGACAGGGAAAAAGAATCGGAAGAGATGAATCCAGAAGAATCTGAAACAACAGAATCAGCAACAGACAGGGAGGAATTGTAATTGAATTTTAAGAGAAGTTCCCTGTTCCAGAGAAACATGGTACAGGAAGAGGAGGAAACATGGGAACCGGAGGGGGGCGTGCTGGCTGTCTGGGGCAGCCCTTCCTCCGGCAAGACAGTGGTATCCGTCAAGCTGGCGGAATACCTTGCAAAAAAGAAGAAAAACGTGCTCCTTATTTTTGCAGACATGACAGCGCCGCCGCTTCCCTGTGTCTGTGCGGCATCAGACCTTGAGGGGGAGCGGTCGCTTGGCAGCATCCTTGCGGCAGCACATGTGACAGAAAACCTGATCAGAAAAAACTGCATGTTCTACCGGAAGAATGACTATCTTTCCATGACAGGCATGTTAAAAGGAGAGAACGTGTTCACATACCCGCCCTATGAGCAGGAGCAGGCGGCGGAGCTGATCGGGCAGGCAAGGGAGATTGCACCTTACGTCATCATTGATTGTACCAGCACGATTGCATCTGATATCCTGTCAGCAGTTGCGCTGATGGAGGCGGACACCGTGCTGCGTCTGGTAAACTGTGACTTAAAATCTATCAGCTACCTGTCCTCGCAGCTGCCGCTCCTTCGGGACAACAAATGGGATGCAGACCGGCAGCTGAAAGTGGCTTCCAACGTGAAACAGCAGGAGGCTAGCAGCCATATGGAACAGCTGCTTGGCAGCGTGGCCTTCCAGATACCATACAGCAGTGAGGTGGAAAGGCAGTACCTTGAAGGAGAACTGCTTGCAGGGCTCTGCTTAAAAGAGAGCCGTGCATTCCGTAAGGAGGTCGAGAAAATCGCGAAGGAGGTATTTGGTGTATGAGGAACAACCAGAACCTGTTTTTTTCCCCAGAGGAGAAAGGAAGGGCATTTACAGATGTTTTAAAGGAAGTGCAGGAGTATATTTCCAGCAAATATTCCACCCTTATTGTGGAGGATGGCAGCGATGAGGTGAAACAGCAGGTAAAGCGGTATATCACCAAATATATCTGTGATTACCGTATCACAGTGAAAGGCAAAACACAGGAACAGCTGATTGACGACCTCTATACAGAAATGGCAGAGTTTTCTTTCCTGACAAAGTATATCTTTGGTACGGGAATTGAGGAGATTGACATCAATTCATGGAAGGATATCGAGGTGCAGTACAGTGACGGGCGGTGTGAAAAGCTGAAGGAACACTTTGAATCGCCCGACCATGCCATCAACGTGGTAAGGCGCATGCTCCATGTTTCCGGGATGGTGCTTGACAACGCATCTCCTGCAGTGCTGGGGCATTTGAGCAAGAATATCCGCATTGCGGTCTTAAAGACGCCGCTTGTGGACGAGGACGTGGGGATTGCCGCCTCCATCCGTATTGTAAACCCGCAGAGCATGGAAAAGGAGGATTTTGTAAGGGGCGGAACCGCAACAGTGGAAATGCTTGATTTTCTGGCAGAGTGCCTGCGGTACGGCATCAGCATCTGTGTTGCGGGTGCCACAAGTTCAGGAAAGACTACGCTGGCAGGGTGGCTGCTCACAACGATACCTGACAACAAGCGTATCTTTACCATAGAGAACGGAAGCCGTGAGCTGGCGCTGGTGCGGGAGAAGGATGGGAAGGTGGCAAACAGCGTCATCCATACCCTGACAAGATTCAGTGAGAATGAAAAGCAGAATATCGATCAAGACATGCTGCTTGACATGGCGCTGCGCTTCAATCCAGAGATTATCTGTGTGGGCGAGATGAGAAGCTCGGAGGCATACACCGCACAGGAGTCGGCAAGGACAGGCCATACGGTGCTGACCACCATCCACAGCAACAGCTGTGAGTCCACATACAGCAGGATGCGGACGCTGTGCAAACGTAAATATGACATGGACGACGGGGTGCTGATGGACCTTGTGACGGAGGCGTTTCCCATCATTGTGTTTGCAAAACAGCTTGAAAATAAGAAGAGAAGGCTGATGGAGATCATGGAATGCGAGATCACAAAGGACGGGAAGCGCAAGTTTAATCCGCTGTTCCGGTATGAGATCACGGAAAACAGAATGGAGGGAGACAAATACATCATTAACGGGGAACATAAGAAACTATGCGGAATTTCCGAAGGATTAAAGAAGCGTTTTCTTGAAAACGGCATGCCAAAAGACGTGCTGGCAAGGATTACCAAAGGAGGCGGGGAAACATGCTGACATTACAGGTGATGGCCTGCATTGGCATCATTACAGGTACATTTTTATTATTCAGGATCAGGCTGGATGACTTTACTGGAAATATCTTTAAACGGCTGCTAAACGGCCCGAAAGGAATCAGGGAGGAGATACTAGAGGAGACCAGACGGAAAAAGAAATCCTATCTTCGCAGGGAGATTGAGGAAGTACAGGGAATACTTGTATCTACAGACAGGGAAGATCTGTTTCCGGCGGTGTGTACGGTGTCGCTGGTTTTATTTGCAGCCGGGGCAGCCATTGCAGTCATGATTGGGAATTTTTTTCTGGTTCCTGTTGCGGCGGCAGGGTTTATGTTCCTGCCGTTCTGGTATATCAGGCTGACCGCCTCACACTTTAAGAGGGATGTGTCGGCAGAGCTAGAGACCGCGCTGTCCATCATTACGACGGCATATCTGAGGAGCGAGGATATCCTGACTTCGGTAGAGGAAAATCTGGAATACTTAAATCCGCCCGTAAAGAATGTGTTCTGGGATTTTGTATCGAGAATCCGTCTGATTGATCCGAATCTGGAGGCGGCGCTGGAAAATCTGAAAGGAAAGATCTCCAGCGATGTGTTTGAGGAATGGGTGGATGCGTTAAAGGCATGTCTGTATGACAGGTCGTTAAAGACTACGCTGACACCCATTGTGGCAAAGCTGTCTGACATGCGGATTGTGAATGCAGAGCTGGAATATCTGGTGTTTGAGCCAAGAAAGGAATTTATTACAATGGTGGTGCTGGCAGTGGGAAACATTCCGCTGCTGTATTTTCTGAACAAGTCATGGTATGACACGCTCATGCACACCATTCCCGGCCAGATCATGCTGAGTATCACAGGCATTGTTATCTTTGTATCAGCAGCATATGTGGTCAGACTGACAAAGCCGATCGAGTATCGGTCTTAAAAATTAACAGGGTTTTTCAGGCGGAAAGAGGGTACTTTTTCCGTTTTGAGAAACACAGTTATTCTGCTGATTTGTTATGAAAAGACAAAAAGAAGCTCAATATAATTAAAAATTTTGAGGAGGAATGAATGAAAATACTGTTACTAATTGTATTTGTCCTGCTTTCCATAGGGCTTTTCGAGCTCCTTTCGGGATTGTTTCGTCTGCCGACGCTGCGGACCAGCAGGGCCATGATGGATACAGCGAGGGAGGATAAAAAGCTGTCAAAAACAGTGGATGCCCTGTACATGGATGGTGCGGTAAGGCTGTCTGGTTCTATAAAGATCAATGACTATAAAAGAAGCCGCATGAACAACGTGCTGCGTGCTTCTGGTCTTGGAATGACACCAGAGGTCTATATGGCGTATGCATACCTGAAAGCAGGGAGCCTCTTTATTCTGGTCATTCCCGCATTACATATTTTTCCCTTAATTGCAATCCTGCTGGTGCCGCTTGGCGTCATGGTCTATTACAGGGAGACAAGGAAGGCGGAGGAGATGCTCAGGGAGAAGCGGGAGCAGATTGAGGGTGAACTGTACCGCTTTACGTCCACTATCACGCAGGAGCTGAAAAACAGCAGGGATGTATTATCCATGCTGGAACATTACAAGGAAAATGCAGGAGAAATGTTCAGAAGGGAGCTGGATATCGTATGTGCGGATATGCGTTCCGGCAGCTATGAGGCAGCGCTTACAAGGTTTGAGGCACGCCTTAATTCACCGCAGCTTTCAGATGTGGTGAGAGGGCTGATCGGCGTGATGCGCGGTGATGACGGTGCGGTGTATTTCCAGATGCTCACACATGATTTCAAGCAGGCAGAGTTACAGAGGCTGAAAGCAAAGGCTGCGAAGATTCCACCCAAGATCAGGGTGTTCTCCTTTGCCATGCTGGTATGTTTTCTTGCGACTTATTTTGCTATTATTGGATATGAGATCATCAAGTCAATGGGTACGCTGTTTTAAAGAACTGGAAAATGCAAAAGGAGGGAGAATGAAGTCTGTAAGGAGGATCATAAAAGACAAAAGCGGAGAGGGCTATATTGATGCGGCAGTGATAATACTCTGTATCATGCTTGTGACCGCTCTTGGCGTGAAGCTGTTTCCCATATTTATTACTAAGTTACAGCTTGACAACTTTGCCGACGAGCTGGTGCGGGAGGCGGAGATCAGCGGCAGGGTGGGGAGTGAGACGTCTGAAAGGCAGCGTGTGCTGGAAGAAAAGACGGGAATTGCCCCAGATGTTTACTGGTCACAGAGCGGCAGTATCCAGCTGAATGAGGAGGTAACGGTCACGCTGGTCCTGCACAAAGATCTGGGGCTGTTTGGAAGATTTGGATCATTTCCTGTAACGGTCAGGGCAAGGGCATCCGGGAAAAGTGAGGTGTACTGGAAGTGAGACAATATCTGAAAGCGGGATATCTGGAAAGTGAGGTGTAAGGAAAACGAGACAGTATCAGAAGAAAATAAAAATGTTGTGGAGGGACACTGCCGGAAACATGGTTCCGCTTGCCGTGGCAGCCACGATAGGAATGTTGTTTATTATTCTGGGTGTCAGCGAATACATGCGGCTTGTCATTACCGCGGCAGGGGTGAAGGATGCAGTGGAATCAGCGGTGGTTTCCACGATGAATGACAACTATAACGAAGTCTATCACAGTGTCCGCGAGGGATATGCGGCCGGATACGAACCAGACGGGGAGGATTTTGCGGCAGCTGTGGATTATGGGGACATTTATGGAAGGCTGTGTTTCCTGCTCGGTCTTGAGGAGGACGGGGAAGGCTATGTCAGATTCAATAATGATGGCGAGAGGGAGTATCGTATCAGCGGACTTTCGGTGGATATTCCCAACACGGCGCTGGCATCTGAGGGCGGAACCTATTATGCAGATGCTTCTGTCAGGCTGGAGGTTCCGGTCCGTTTTGGCGGAAAGACCGTGTCGGATCTGTCAATTAACTTAAAGGTAAGGGCAGCATATAAAGAGAAGTTTTAGTAAGTTGTTACAGATAACGTAAGACTTATTACATTATGATAGACTTGTACAGCGATATGTGGTAGGGTGTGGCTTGAAAAAACAAAAATAAATATCATATCAGGAGGGATTTATATGAAGGAAAAGACAAAGAAATGGCTGGTAACAGTGGGACTTGCGGCAGTATGTGTAGGGCTGGTTTTTGGGATCAGTAAAATGCTTTATCAGGAGCCGGTACAGAAACCTGTAATCGGGGAGGATACCGGGGACACGGAAGAGATCGTTATTGATATTGGGAAAAATCAGACTATAATGACAGGGGAAAGAGAGACAGAAGAAGGGGAAATGGAAACAAAAGAAACCCTTGTGATTGAGATAGACAAAAATCCCAAGCGAACAACAGCCAGTGACAGGGAGCAGGAAATCCAGCCGGAACCGAAAAAGACAGAAAAGGAAAAACCGAGCGGACCGCCAGCATCATTGGAGAATGGAGATGCAGGAGAATCAGGAGAGCAGCCAGCAGATGGGGAGGCAAAGAAGCCAGTGGAACAGCCGGCGAATGAATCAACGAAGGAACCAGTGGCACAGCCTTCAGATGAGACATCCAGAGAGACAGAAACACAGCCATCTGATGAAGATAAAACTCCCAGAACTGGCGACACAAAAGACGGGATGGTATATGTCGAAGGGTTTGGCTGGCTTCCCGATGAAGGTGAAGGATCAGGAACATATGCAAGTGATATGTATGAGAATGGCAATAAAATAGGAATTATGGATTAAGGATCAGGTTACGAAAGCACAGTGTGAAAGCTGTGCTTTTGCTGTCTATAAAGGAGGGAATATGAAATATGTAAGAAAAAGACTCCTGCTTTTTGTGATTCTGTTTTCGCTCACTGTTCCAGTGACAGTTTATGCAGCTGGGGAAGGAAATATTGACCACGGAGGCGGCGGACTGGGAAGCGGGACAAATGCAAGTTTTTGGAGCAGCCGGGATGAAGGGGTAAGAGTGACGGTAGTGAGGGCATCGGATGGGAGTACAGCATCGTCATCCATTGATCTGACGAATAAGAGTCCGACTGATATCAGGGTGCATTTTGGAAAAATAAGTAAGACAGATTACCGCAACGGGACAGGACTGTCAGCCAAAATGGGAGGATATACATTCTATAGTCCGGCACAATCCCTGCCGCAGATCATCAATACATCCAGCGGGGGGGCAAACCTTGCAGCAATCAGGAAATATTTCACGGATGAACAGGTCATCAGGGCGATTGCAGGATATGTCGGGATGGATTTCAGAACACTGACAAATGGGGAGTACAAACTGCTGATAGAGCCGGTAGCCTATGTGACTTTTGAAGGAACACGGACGGCATTCACGGCTACGGAAGCAGCAAAGTACAACCAGCTCAGGGGCGGCATGCTCCGCAGGAAGATGCCGTCCCTTACCCACAAGAACCTGCCGCTTGCCCTGTTCCTTGAGACACCGGACTTGGGGTATCCGGCATGGGGAGGCGATAAAACACAAAAAGTATCAGATGAGGATATCATCAGTTCGCTGGGACTTGGCATTGTACGGTTTACGGAGATTACAACACCGGAAGTCATTGCGGCTGACTATGAATACCGGGTCGATACCGATGTGATCACAGCGGTAACGGTGAGCGGCGGCCAGAGCGATCCAGATCATCCGGTCAGTGTGTCCTTTTCCATACTGGGAACGGCGTATACAGTCACAAATGTGTATTATCCACAAGGCGGACAGCAGCTTGTATGGGTCAAATGGCATACGCCTTCCACCGAACAGGTGGTTACGATCAGTGTCAGTGTAAGCGGAGGGGGTGCTCCGGGTAAAGGGACTATTACGGCAAATATTGTTGACCTGGATAAGAATCCGCCGCCGAATCCCATAGCAGATGACAGGAATGATTCATATAATGCAGGAAATGCAGTCATACCGCCCAATCCCCAGAAAACTTCGGCGTTATGGAGTGTGTGGTCTCCGTGGTGGGAGGAAAACTGGGTATGGCATCCAGAATCCCATTCTGATTCCTGTGAGGAGGAGTGCAGTAATGTGCATGGGTACTGGGAGGACGAGGGCTGGTGGGCGTTTGATCTTAATCAGTATGCGGCATCCTTATCAGGGAACATGGAACTAAGAACGGATGAAAAATCACCCACGGCGACGGAATCCGCCATGAAGAGCGGCTACGGGGTAAACATTCTGGTAAAGTCGCGTGCATTAACCAGTATGCCTGCGGCTACGACAGCTCCCCAGACTGCGGTCAGCTATTTTCCGGAATTTTATTATAAGACTTACTGGCGTCTGCTGGACAGAACAAAAAATGGTAATAGTTCGGAATTTGAATTTAAGAAGAACCATTATTCCACCTACAACCGCAGGACACACTTTTCACCCATATGGATGCCAGATGGCACATATAAGGTTTATACATACCTGATGGACTGCTGGACGCCAGACGGGATGCTCAGTATGGATTTGACGGATTCCGTACAGATCGAAGGGGACTTATGGGATGACTGGCATATCGCACCGCAGAGAGTGGAGTAGCACCTGTAAAATATGAAAGAACCAGTGAACCTGAAGGAAAACTGGATGTGATTTTAAATCAAGGAAGTAAGGGGCTGTAATAGAATACAGTCCCTTTTTATGCACACGCCGATGCAGAGAAAAAATGCCACTAAAGTGGCGCATCGGCGGCGCGGCGAGTAGGGGGAAATGAATCTTCTCTACTCGATTGCACACGCTGATGTAGAGGAAAAATGCCACTAAAGTGGCGCATCGGCGGCGCGGTGAGTAGGGGGGAAGATAAACCTTTCCTACTCGATTACGGGCACAAAACTGTCCGGAGGAAGGAGAAAAAAATGGTTAAAAAGATGAAGAAAAAGAAATGGATGGTAGCTGTAATGATGGTATTTGTGCTCTCCCTTATGTTCGGAATGAGCGTATGTGCCAGTGGTTCGGGAGATGTGGCAGGAGCCATTGAGGGCACATGGAAAGATGCATCAGCCCAGATCAAGACCGTGGTCAATAAGGTGGTATTTCCTGCGATTGATCTGATTCTTGCAGTGTTTTTCTTTGGCAAACTGGGCACTGCATATTTTGATTACAGAAAGCATGGGCAGTTCGAATGGGCAGCCCCAGCAATCCTGTTTGCCTGTCTTGTGTTTACACTGACAGCGCCGACATACATCTGGACAATTCTCGGAATATAGGGGGAGCGGAATGAATTTTTTTGAAAACGAACTCAAGAAAGTGATGGCAGAAAGTGCCATATTAAAGAACCAGAAATACGTGGGACGGGCCTGTTTTGGGATAGTCAGTGAAGAGCTCCGTGCAAGGGTAGAATTTGTGACAACTGGTACAGCCAGTCAGTATGAAGGTATCAAAACTTCCATTATCAACAGAAAGGAAGGCGTCGTGGACAGCATGCTCCTGCGTTTTTCAGATATCTGGGGAAAAAGAAAGGTGGGAAATCCAAACTTTAAAGATGGCATCATACCCTGCATATGGGTGGATGATGGAAAAAGCGACTGGTATGTGTATCATCCCACAAAAGGGGATTACGGGCAGTTATCCGTAGGAATAGAGCAGTATCTGTCTGTTTTTCAGGATATGGAAATGACACAGGGGGAACAAGACGGCAGCATACGGCAGATGCAGTGACCTGTGAGAAGTAGAAGGGGGTGTGGAATGTTTATATTTGATTTTGTGGCGGATGTGGTCTTAGATCAGATCGTGGACTGGATCTATGGAAAAATCATCAGCTTTCTGAATGATTTTTTTGCAATGATGAACAACATGGGCGTAGAGCTGTTTGAACTGCCATGGGTGCAGGCAGTGACTACATTTTTCGGTTATCTTGGCTGGACGCTTTTTGTGGTTGGCATAGTGGTTGGAGCCTTTGAGTGTGCTATTGAGTATCAGGGAGGCAGGGGGAGCGTGAAGGATACAGCGCTCAATTATGTGAAGGGATTTATGGCAGTCAGCCTGTTCACGGTGCTGCCAGTCAATCTGTATTCTCTGTGCGTGTCCCTACAGGGTACCTTTGGCTCCGCCATATCGGGACTTGTGAACCCGGAGAGCATTGGTGAGATGGCTCAGGGGGCTTTGATGTCGGCGTCCATTCCGGGCATCGGAAATCCCATCCTACAGATATTCTGTGCGGTGATGATGGGGTATGCGGTGATCAAGGTATTCTTTGCAAACCTGAAGAGGGGTGGTATTTTAGTGATCCAGATCGCGGTAGGAAGCCTGTATATGTTTTCCGTGCCAAGGGGATATATTGATGGATTTACACAGTGGTGCAAACAGGTTATCGGAATTTGTGTCACAGCATTTTTACAGTCCACGATACTGACGGCAGGGCTTCTGGTATTTTTGGACCATCCGCTTTTGGGGCTTGGACTGATGCTTTCTAGCACAGAAGTACCAAGAATTGCAGGGCAGTTCGGACTAGATACCAGCACAAAGACAAACCTGATGGGTGGAGTGTATGCGGCGCAGAGTGCGATCAATCTGTCAAGGACTGTGGCGCGGGCTGTGGCAGTATAAAACACTGCATAAGGGGTCGTTCTGTCAGCCAGCGGCATACAGGGCGCTCGGAAATAATCTGACAGTGCTGTAAGCAGATTTTTATTGCATGCGGCATTGTCTGTTTTATCAAGAGGAGAGGAGGAAAAGAATGTATATTTATCCCGATAATCTAAAGTCAAAGGCATCCATGTGGCTGTGGGAACTCAAAGACCTCGCGGTCACAGGAACGATTATTTTATTCTCTGTATTTGCGTTTGCTTTTGCAGGCGTCTGGTTCCCGTTAGTCATTGCAGGAGCCTATGCCTTTTTGACCATACAGGTGGAGGATACGACCATTATGGATTTTATCCGCTATGCCTGTGCATATTTTCTGACAACACAGCAGTATTTTGAATGGAGGTACACACCAGATGAATAAGAAAAGGGAACAGTCCACAAGAGAATTGATGGGCATCAGGGAGCTGACGGATTACAGTATCCGCACCCATAGAAACGAGGAGCTGGTGTTTTTCCTGATCCAGCCAAGCAACTTATCGGTATTGTCCGAGGAGAGCCTGTCGGCAAGGATTTATGGCCTGATGACTGTGCTGAAAGGCATCACGGAGATTGAGATGATGTGTCTCAATTCAAGGGAAAACTTCGAGGACAACAAAAGGTATTTAAAGAAACGCGCGGAGGAGGAAGAAAATCCTGTGGTGCGCAAGCTCCTTGAACTGGACGCGGGACACCTTGACCGGATGCAGGTGCAGATGGCGACGGCAAGGGAATTTTTACTGATTCTGCGGCTTGGAAAACAGAAGGAACACGAGACGTTCGCTTACTTAAACCGTATTGAAAAGATGCTGGTGGAGCAGGGATTTAAGGCAGCGCGTGCAGAGGAGGAGGACATCAGAAGGATACTTGCAGTCTATTTTGAACAGAATGTAACAACGGAAAAGTTTGAGGAATTTGACGGGGAGCGGTGGATTATCTTAAATGACTGAGCGCCCAGCAGTGTCATATTTGTGTTGCTTTCCTGTCCAGATATCAATATAATGTACATGAGGTGATGGAATTGACACTGCTAGAATGCATAAAAGAAAAAGGGCTGTCCCGTTACAGCCTGTCAAAAATAAGCGGGGTGCCGTGGGATACACTGTCAAAGCTCTGCTGCGGCGAGATCTGTTTTGAACAGTGCAGCAAAGAACTGCTTTCAAAGCTGTCAGAAGCGCTTGGGACCAGCGTGGGAGAACTGGTGCTTCTGGAGACCGGAAATGACATGGATGAGGACGGGAGGCCAAGGGATAAAAAGTATCTGGAGACAGGGCTGCCGGAAAGCCTGCAGCATTCATTGGATGAATTTATACAGGGAGAAAAGGATCAGGTGTCGCATATGGACTGTCTGTGGGGAGAACTCTACGGCTCTATCAATGCCTGCCAGTGGGGAGGGCGGATTACAAAGGAACAGGCAGATTACTTGCGGGCAAAATACCTGTTTGGAGAGGAGGAAGAGGAAGATGATTGATTTTACATCGTGCGAAGTGAATAAATTCAAGGCTTATGGCGGAGCAAATGGAAATAAGATACATATACGGTATCAGGGGAAGGGGTATATGCTGAAATTCCCGCCAGTACCCGGACGCAGCAAAACCATGAGTTATACAAACAGCTGCATCAGCGAATACCTTGCCTGCCATATTTACGGCCTGCTTGGAATGAAGGTACAGGAGACAGTCCTTGGCACGTATATAGACAGGCGGGGGAAAGAAAAGGTAGTAGTTGCCTGCGGTGATTTTACAGATGGCGGGAAGAGGCTGATTGAATTTGCACAGCTTAAAAATACCTGCGTAGACAGTGAACAGAATGGGTATGGCACGGAGCTCTCCTCAGTTATGACAGCAATTGAGGAACAGACTCTAATCCCACACGCGGAAATGAAATCTTTTTTCTGGGACATGTTTATTGTAGATGCGCTGCTTGGAAATTTTGACCGCCATAATGGAAACTGGGGGATTTTGGTGGATGAGGAGAAACAGACAGCGGAGATTGCACCAGTATATGACTGTGGTTCCTGCCTCTATCCACAGCTTGCATTAGAGGAAATGCAGGGCGTCATGGAACAGGAAGAGGAGATTGACAAACGTATTTTTGTATATCCGGCTTCCGCGATAGAAGAACACGGCAGAAAGGTATCTTATTTTAACTTTATATCTTCCCTGAAAAACGAGGACTGTAATGCAGCGCTGAAGCGTATTTACGGGCGTATTGATATGGAGCGCATTGACAGTCTGGTGGAGGAAACACCGTTTCTGGAACTAGTACAGAAAGAATTCTACAAAGTGATGCTCAGGGAACGGAAAAAGAAGATACTGGACTGCAGCATGGAACAGCTTCTGAAACAGGAAGCGCAGGCTGGAATGCAGGAACAGAAGTCGCCAGTACAGTCCATGTAAAGCAAATACGAAAAACAGGTACAAAAAGTATCAGACGGAATGTTTGGTACTTTTTTTGTGTCCGATTTAATTATGAAGGAGGATTTAATGAAAACAAATACAACAAACAAAGACAGGAAGAAGAAAACAGAGACACAGTCACCGGGAGAGGCGAAGCTCAAGGGCTTTCTGGACATGACCGCCCCGTCAGTCGTCCAGTTTTACACGGACCACTATATCTGCGGCAACACCTACCGCAGCGTGTGGGCGCTCAGGGAATATCCGACTGCCACCGACGAGCAGGCAATCCTGCGCCACCTTGGGGAGAAGGACGGCGTCACCCTGCGCATTTACACAAGGCAGGTGACACCCGCAGAGGAGAAAAAGATTATCAGCAATGCGGCAAACAAAAACCGCATGAAACAGGGAACCACGGAGAACCTGCAGGAGACCGTGACGGCAGCAAGCAATCTTCAGGATGTGACAAATATCATTGCCGCCATGCACCGCAACAGGGAGCCGCTACTGCACACCGCTGTGTTTCTTGAACTGTCTGCACCAGATGTGGAGAAGCTGAAACTTTTACAGACGGAGGTGCTGACAGAGCTGATCCGATCAAAACTGAATATAGACAAACTGCTCCTTCGGCAGAAGCAGGGATTTATGTGCGTGCAGCCGGCAGGAAGAAATGTCTTTTTGGAGCAGTTTGAGCGTGCACTGCCAGCCTCTAGTGTGGCAAATCTGTTTCCATTTAATTACTCTGGCAAGACAGATAAAAATGGTTTTTATATCGGCAGGGACAAGTTTGGCAGCAATGTCATCGTGGATTTTAACCAGAGGGCAGAGGATAAAACCAATGCCAACATTTTGATTCTTGGAAACTCAGGACAGGGAAAATCCTACCTGTTAAAGTTGATTCTGACATCATTGCGGGAATCGGGCATGAAGGTCATCTGTTTAGATCCCGAACATGAGTATACAGACCTGACAGACAATCTCGGCGGCTGCTTTGTGGATCTGATGGGCGGGGAGTATAGGATCAATGTGCTGGAGCCAAAGACATGGGACGAAAACGGAAGCCCGGAGGACACAGAGGCACCGTATGCGTTCCGCTGTTCCTCAAAATTAAGCCAGCATATCTCATTTTTAAAGGATTTTTTCAGGACGTACAAGAATTTTTCAGACAGCCAGATTGACACGATTGAGATCATGCTGGCAAAGCTGTATGAACAGTGGGGCATCTATGACAATACGGATTTTTCAGGATTAAAACCAGAGGATTATCCTGTCCTCTCGGACCTGTATGAGCTGATGGAGGAGGAATATAAACACTATAACGTGAAGAAAAAAGAACTGTATACCGCAGAATTACTGCAGGAAATCTGTCTTGGACTCCACTCCATGTGCAAAGGGGCGGAGTCCAAATTCTTTAACGGGCATACCAACATCACAAACAGCAGCTTCTTGACTTTTGGCGTGAAGGGACTTTTGCAGGCGAGCAGAAATGTAAAGGATGCCATGCTGTTCAACATTCTTTCCTATATGTCCAATGAGCTGTTGACCAACGGGCACACAGCAGCCAGCATTGATGAGTTTTATCTGTTCCTTACGAATCTGACAGCAGTGGAATATATACGGAATTTTATGAAGCGTGTGCGCAAGAAGGAGAGTGCTGTCATCCTTGCAAGCCAGAACCTTGAGGATTTTAACATAGACGGCATCCGGGAGTATACAAAGCCGCTGTTCTCGATTCCAACCCACGCCTTCCTGTTCAATGCGGGGAACATTGACGCGAAATTTTATGTTGATACCCTGCAGTTAGAGCAGAGTGAATACAACCTGATCCGTTATCCGCAAAGGGGCGTGTGCCTGTATAAGTGCGGCAATGAACGCTACAACCTGATGGTGCATGCGCCGGAATATAAGGAAAAGCTGTTTGGAAATGCTGGTGGAAGATAGCATGAATGGATTGCTGAAATTAATCCTGATACAGGAGAACCGGACAAAAATACTGTTCAGTGTATATGGAAGAGCACCGCCAGAGAATATACTGACATTTTTTTGGATGGACTGACAGTGTGAAAGTTCTGTTTGGGAGATTGTAGATTTTTCGTTAACAAAAATATAGAAGGGAGGCAGAAAAGTGTTTTATGGACATGCGGGATCAGAAATTCGGGATAGAGATTGAGCTGACAGGGATAACGCGGGAGAAGGCGGCAGAGATTATCGGAATATATCTTGGATCTCCGTCACACTATGACGGCGGTTTTTACAAGGAATACAGTGTCATGGATGAGCAAAACCGAAAGTGGAAAGTCATGTATGATTCCAGTATCATGGCAAAGAAAAAGAATGGCACACGCGCTAATGATGACTATAAGGTGGAGTTTGTATCCCCCATCTGTGAATACAGCGATATTCCAAGGATACAGGAGATTATCCGCCAGCTGCGGCATGCGGGGGCGGTGGCAGGGGAGAACAGCGGCATCCATGTACATATCAACGCAGCCCCGCACAATGCAAAAACGCTGCGCAACCTTACGAACATCATGTACAGCAAGGAGGACCTGATTTATAAAGCGCTGCGGGTAGATGTGGACAGGGAGTACCGTTACTGTAAGAAGGTGGAAGAGGATTTCTTGCAGGAGCTCAACCGTAAGAAACCGCAGACGCTGCAGGAGGTCAGCAAGATCTGGTATAAGGGCAGGGACGGCAGCTGTGAGCATTACCATACAAGCAGGTATCACTGCCTGAATCTGCACAGTGTGTTCCAGAAAGGGACGATAGAATTCCGTCTCTTTAATTCCACCACCCATGCTGGGAAGGTCAAGACCTATATCCAATTATGTTTGGCGATATCCGCGCAGGCGCTCAACCAGTCCAGTGCGGGACGCATCAAAACCACAAGCACCAATGAGAAATATACGTTTCGGACATGGCTTTTGCGTCTTGGCATGATTGGTGATGAGTTCAAGACTGCAAGGAAGCTTCTGCTGGAGAATCTGGAGGGCGGCATCGCATGGAAAGATCCAGAGCAGGCACAGCGGCAGAAGGAGCGGCTGCGGGCAGTGAAAGAAAAGAAAGAAGCAGCAAAACCAGAGAGGATTCAGACAGAAGAAATGCTGGAAGAAGCACAAGAGGAAGAAGCGCAGGGAATGGGTATGACGCTGTAAATATGTTATAAATAATTAGAAATCTTAAAATTTTAAAGGAGAAGAAAAATGCAGAAAAGAAAAAAATATATTGCCTATGGCTCCAATCTAAATCTGAACCAGATGGCAGGACGGTGTCCGACGGCCAAGGTGGTTGGAAAGGGAGAAATTAAGGACTATGAGCTTTTATTCCGGGGATACAACGGCTCCGCAGTGGCAACGGTGGAACCAAGGAAAGGTGCCAGTGTCCCTGTGCTGATCTGGGAGATCGGTCCCGATGATGAAGGAAGGCTTGATGTTTATGAGGGATATCCAAGGCTTTACGGCAAAACTGATCTGGAGGTACAGACAGAGAATGGATGCGAATCTATTATGGCGTATACGATGAATGACAGGTATCACATCGGAATGCCCTCAGACATCTATCTGGAAACCATCAGGAAGGGATATCAAGATGCCGGATTTGACACAGCGGTTCTTATGGACAGTGTCTCGCACTGCAGGGAGGTGGCTGTAGAGGAACTGGAAGGAACGGAGGAGAATACATGGACCCAGCATCTGCTGTAATTATAGCGAAGGCTGCCATCGCTGCCGGGAGCAGTAAGAAAGCAAGGACAGGGACCGCTTCTGTAATTGCAGCCCTATGCCTGCCGGTTATCCTGATCATTGTGTGTCTTATGAGTGTGGCTTCCGGCGGCGCGGACCATAACCGGGCGGCAGTACAGTTTGCTTTTAAGGGAGGGGATGCAGGTACACAAATGCCTGCTGACTACAGGGAATATATCGCAAAGATGCAGGAGAGCTTTGCAGAGCTTGATACTGTCCTTGACAGAATTGAGGAAGTGGCAGAGGGGGAGCCGCCCGACCGTGATCTGGTCAGGGCGGTGTTTTACGCCCTGTATTTCGGCGAGAACAGGGTGCGGCTGGATGCGGAGGATTATGTCCGTTTTGCAGACTGCTTTGTGGATTATGAGGAAAGGACAAGGCTGATAGAGCATGAAGATGGCAGCACCGAGGAGGAGACTTACACCGCTGCGGTGGCAGTCACAAACAAGGTGGAAATATTTAACAACATCAAAAATGATTATGGTAAAGCCACAACCTATGAGCAGCAGTCCAATGCCGTAAATGTGTGGTATCTTGCAAAATATGATACTGCCGCACCGCAGGAAGGAGATGGTTTTGATGACTGGAGCGGCTGGAATATGCCAGAGGAGACTGCTTATTATGATCTCCCTGCAAGTGAGGCAGGCAAAAAAGTAGTAGAACTTGCCATGTCACGGCTGGGAGATCCGTATTCACAGAATTACCGGGGAAGGGGAAGCTATGTGGACTGCAGCTACCTCACCATGTGGTGTTACAGGCAGACAGGGATAATAATTCCCACAACTGCGGCGGAGCAGGGGCGTTATATGGTGGAGCATAACCTGACCATATCAAGACAGAACCTGCAGCCCGGCGATCTGGTATTCTGGAGCTACAAGCCCAATGGAAGGTTTATGAACATCACCCATGTGGGTGTTTATGCAGGAAACGGAAAGGTGGTGGATGCCTCTTATTCAAAAGGAAAAGTAGTGTACAGGAATTTATTTGACAGTGACAAACAGGTGCTTTATGGCAGGCCGCAGTAGTTTTTGATGCCAGGGGCATCTGTTTTTTAAACTGTTATTCTGTGCAGGTGAAGCAATCATATCAGGAAAGGAGCAGGGAGATTTGTCCGGACGATAAAGCATGCTTTGCTCTGGGAATGAATGGATTTAGAAAAACAGGCACTGGAGATATTAAGAACTTTTGAGGGCGGCGAACCTTACCAGCTTGGATACAGTGGAGGCAAGGATTCGGATGTAGTATTCCATCTTGCAAAGAAAAGCGGGGTAAAATTTCAGGCGGTACATAACCATACTACGGTGGACGCACCGGAGACTGTGAGGTATGTGAGAAGCAAAAGGGGCGTGGTCGTCTTATATCCGCCCATGAGCATGTGGGAGCTTATTGTGAAGCATAAGACACCACCCACGCGCCGTATGCGGTACTGCTGTGAGGAGTTAAAGGAGTATTCAGGTGCTGGGAAAAAGGTGATAACCGGCGTAAGGAAGTCCGAGAGCAGGAACCGGAGGCAGAATCAGGGGTTCGTCACCCTTATAAAACCAGATCGTACAGCAAGAAAACTGACAGATGATGAACTGTTTCTCTCAAACGATAAGGGTGGGATTGTTGTTATGAATTATGATAATTCTGAGGTACACCGCATGGTAGAGAGCTGCTACCGGACGTCAAAGACGCTGGTAAATCCTATTTTGGAATGGGACGATGAGTATCTGTGGTGGTATATTCAAAAGGAGCAGATAGAGATCAATCCGCTGTACAGGGAGGGATTTCAAAGAATCGGGTGTATTGGCTGTCCAATGGCGGGCAGGAAACGCTGGCGTGAGTTTAGCCGCTATCCCAAATATAAGGACGCCTATATCCGTACATTTGCTAAGATGCTGGAATACAGGAAAGCCTGCGGCAACAAGGAGGTCGCAGGCTGGAAAACACCGGAGAGTGTCTTTCAGTGGTGGATGGAGGATCAGTGTATGGAAGGACAGATAAGTATGATTATTGAAGGAAATGAGATCACTGGTTTTCGTGAGAAAGGATGAAGTGAAAGTGGTGAAATAAGTTGTTATGAGGAAGAACAAAATAAATTGGAGGATAAAGTATGAGGGCAGATTTCAGGAGAAAGGAACCGGAAGCGAAAGTAAACGAGTGTGTCTCCTATGCGCGGTATTCTGCATTTGTTCCATCTGTTTCTGGTCTAATGATACAGGAAAAGTGTGAAAAATACGGACACAGAGAGAACACGCAGGCTGAAAAATACTGCCAGCAGATGATATGAGGTGGGGGCATATGTGGCATATCAGGGAAAAATAGCAGATAAGGAAAAGAAACACAGACTGTACTTCGTGCTGCTTTTTTTAAGAGTATTGTGGTATGATAACAGTAGATCTGAAAGGATGGTGACAGAGTGAAGATACTAAGAAAAATAGACCTTTTCCAAAAAGAAATCAATACACTGCGCCCGTTGGAAGGAGAAATACTGGAACAGATAAAGGATTATTACCGGGTGGAGCTTACATGGACATCGAATGCCTTGGAGGGAAACTCCCTGACAGAGAGCGAGACAAAAGTGCTTCTGGAGGACGGGCTGACAGTGGGCGGAAAGCCGCTCAGAGATCTATTCGAAGCAGTAGATCATGCCAAAGCCTATGACTTTATGTTTTCTGTGTTTCAGAACCGCCGCATTGATGCGTACACAGTGCTCAGGATGCATGAGCTGTTTTAACAGAATATAGAACCGGAATATGTCGGGCGCTACCGAAATATGCGGGTGATTATTACAGGTTCCCGTTACCCTGTGGCGGCACCGGAGAAGATTGAAGAGGAGATGGGGCGTCTGTTTGAGTGGATAGAGAACGAGCGGGACGGATATCATCCTGTGGAATTTGCAGCCCAGCTTCATAAATGGTTTGTGTTCCTACATCCTTTCAAAGATGGGAATGGCAGGGTGGCAAGACTCCTTATGAACCTTGCGCTGATTCAGGACGGATACCTGCCAGTGATTGTTCCGCCTGTGCTGCGTCTGGAGTATTTGTCCTTGCTGGGGCGGGCACACAAAGATGATGGGGATTTTGTGGCATTCATCGCAGAGCGGGAGCTTGAATCGCAGAAAGAGATCCTGCGGCTGTTTCAGATACCGTTCCCAAAGGAAGAACAGGGTATGGAGCAGGTGCCCATTTTATAGAAAAGAAAGGTTAAGACAAAACCATAACAATTTTTAATCGAATACAAGTCAGGGAGAAAAAAGTATGGAAAAACAAAAAAGGATAGGAATATTATGTGCCAGCGACACGGAGCTGGAACCATTTCTGAAACGGATACAGTCACCGCAGATCACGGAAAAAGCAATGCTGAAATTTTATTGTGGACGCATCGGGCAGGCAGATGTCGTGGCGGTGTATAGCGGTGTCTGCAAGGTGAATGCAGCAATTGCCGCGCAGCTTTTGATTGACATTTTTGAGGTGGACAGCATGATCAACGCGGGCACTGCTGGGGGAATGGATGAGAAAGTCCGACTTTTTGACACAGTAATTTCGGACAAAATGATGTATCATGATGTTGCGGAGGATATTCTGACGGAATTTCATCCGTGGCTGGCAAAGAACTGCTTTCAGGCCGACAGAAAACTTTATGCGGCAGCCCAGAATTATGCCAGAAAATCAAATTTTCCCATCTGGTTTGGAACGATGGTCACTGGGGAGCAGTTTATCGAAGATGAAAAGAGGGCGGAGATCAACCAGAGCTATGCGCCGCTCTGCGTTGATATGGAGACCGCCAGCGTCGCGCATGTCTGCCATGTCAACCGTGTTCCATTCCTGAGTGTGCGGACAATTACGGACACGGCGGAGCATATGGGAATTGAAAATTTTGAGCAGAATTGTGAAACAGCATCCGAACGGGCGGCTGAAATTGTAACAGGCATACTTGTGCAATGATTACAGGGATATCAATCAGTTTATGTGATATGGAAAGGGTAGAAAATATGACTGCTGATCAAATATGGAAGAGGGATGGCTATGTCATGCGGTCTGCACAGCCTGCGGATATGGACAGGTACTATGCAGAAAATTTTAATCCGCTGGATAAGGAAGTCATCCGTCTGACAGGGTGTAAGGAAGTGTTCTCAAAAGAAGAGGTGGATTCATTTTTCTTAAAATCTATTGCGGACATAGACCGGTATTTTTTCCTGATCTTTTCACCTGATGGCGGGATAATTGGTGAGAGCATCATCAATCAGATTGACTGGGAGCTATGGTGTGCCAATTTTCGTATCTGCCTGTTCCGCGTAGGGGAGCGGGGAAAGGGAATCGGTACATGGGCAGTGGAAAACACCCGTGATTTTGCGTTTGACAAGTTAAAACTGCATCGTTTGGAATTGGATGTGTTCTCATTTAATCCAAAGGCAGAAAAGGCATATCGAAAAGCTGGTTTTCAGCGTGAAGGAATCCTGCGGGATGCCGTAAGGGATGGAGAACAGTATGCAGATGATATTTTAATGGCAATTTTGGAGGATGAGTGGAGAAGAATAAAAGGATTGTAGATGTATTTTTTCCGACAGGTGACAGACGTGAATTATTAGTAAAGTGGGTTTTGCCAAAACAAGAGGAATAAAAGCTGGTGTGCAGGTGGTTCTAATAATTTAAGGATAATTAGATTTTAATAATTGGCATTATACAGATAAAAATAAGGACTATAAGGAAATATAAACAGCATAACATAAGAAATTAAACGTAAAAATGACAAAAATCATGTGTATATTTATCTATGAATCACAAAATAATCCAAATTTTGCAAAATAATCCAAGTCAAAAAGGAAACTTCCCAAAATATTAAAAATATGTCCAAATTTATTTCTAATGATATCGTTTCACTAAATGGTAAAATAAATGCATCAAAATAAGGGAGGTAATCAGAAATGAAAAGAAAATTAATTGGTTTGATTTTATCCGCAGTAATGGCAGTATCACTTGTTGGCTGCGGGGAGTCTGGTGATGATGGAACAACCGCAGGTACGTCAACAGATACGCCTACCAAGTCAGAGAGTGACAATTCAGACACACCTACGAACGCGCCTTCTGATGATGCGCAGTCACTCACAGTCTGGTGTTGGGATTCCTTTAATGTGGATGCAATGAAAAAGGCGGGTGAAATTTATACGGCGGATCACCCAGATGTAACGATTAATGTACAGGAAACAGTATCTTCGGATATCCAGACACTGATACAGACGTATGCTATGAGTGGTGAATTGAATGCGCTTCCTGATATTTTCCTGATGGATGATCAGGTTTTTGCAAAGTATTTGCAGAATTATCCAGATGTCTTTGCGGACATCACAGATTCTGGGATTTCTTTTCAGGATTTTGCGGAATCAAAAGTTGCCAATTCTGTGAAGGATGGAAAAAATTATGGAGTGCCCTATGACAGCAATACAGTTATCGCGTGCTATCGGACAGATTATTTGGAACAGGCAGGATACAGCATTGAGGATTTGACGGATATTACTTGGGACGAATTTATCGTGATTGGCGAAGATGTCCTTGCAAAGACGGGGATGCCGATGCTCACGAACGTGCAGGGAGAACCAGATTTATTGAATATGATTCTTCAATCAGCAGGTATTTCTGTGTTTGACGAAAATGGTGGTATTTCGCTTGTTGACAATGAGGGTTTAAAAGAAGCGATGCGCGTTTATTTGAAGCTGATTGATGCAAAGATTCTACAGGAGCAGACAGACTGGTCAGGATATCAGGGCTCTATCAACAATGGTACAGTTGTCGGGACAATCAACGGTTCATGGATTTGTGCGACAATCATGACAACAGACCAGACGCAGCAGGAGGGCAACTGGGCAGTAACAAATATGCCAAAGTTAAATGATTATGCTGGCGCTACAAATTATTCTGCACAGGGCGGTTCCACGTGGGCGGTATCTTCTACTTGTGATAATTATGACTTGGCAATGGATTTCTTTAAAACGACATGGGCGGGCAGTACAGCGTTTTATGACAGTATTTTAAAGGATTTGGGTGCTATTGCGACATATTTGCCCGCAGCAGGCAGCGATGCATACAATGAGCCTTCAGCATTTTTTGGCGGTGAAGCTATTTATTCAAAAATTGTTTCTTATGGAAGTGAGATTCCCAAGATTAACAAAGGCATTTACTGGAAAGAAGAAAAAGAGGCATTGGGAACAGCACTCACGAATATCGTAAACAGTGTGCCTGATTTGGGGAATGTTACAGATGAGGATTTGGACAATGTGATCGCTGAAGCGCAGGCAACAGTTCAGTTTAATATCGGACAGTAAGTATCGTGTCGCTTGCCGCGATGCCCTAAAAAATAGAAAGGAACAAAGCTATGAAGTCCAATGGAAAAAGGAATACAGGATTGACAATCAATCAAAAGCAGGGGCTTACAGGATGGTTTTTCCTTCTTCCTGCCGCACTGCTAATATTCGCAATGAATTTTTATCCGATGCTGCAGGCGCTGGTTCTCTCCTTTAAGACTGGAATCGGAAATAATCAGGTGTGGGGAGGGCTGGACAATTATGCAAGGCTTTTGCAGGACAAGGTTTTTCATACGGCAATTATCAATAACTTCTTTTATCTGCTGATACAGGTTCCGGTTATGCTGGTGGTTGCAATCATTCTTGCAACGCTTTTAAACAAAAAAGATTTAAAGTGTAAAGGACTGTTCCGCACGATGATTTTTTTGCCATGCTGTACAGCGTTAGTTTCATATTCCATTATTTTCAAAACATTGTTTGCATATGATGGATATGTCAATACGGTTCTAGTGAATATGGGACTCATCAGTGAAAGAATTAACTGGCTGGGACAGGTAAGCACAGCAAAGGTCATTATTATTATCGCACTGATTTGGCGCTGGACGGGGTACAATATGGTATTTTATCTGGCAGGTTTGCAGAATATAGATGAGTCTTTATATGAGGCGGCGAGGATTGATGGTGCAGGCCCTGTAAAAGCATTTTTTAAGATTACAGTGCCCTTGCTAAGACCTACGATACTTCTGACAACGATTATGTCCATTAACGGTACATTGCAGCTATTTGATGAGTCCGTTAATCTCACTAATGGCGGGCCTGCCAATTCAACGCTGACGATGTCGCATTATATATACAAGGCGTCCTTTGAGTATAATCCGCAGTTTGGATATGCGGCAGCGATGTCATATGTCATATTTATATTGGTTGCAATACTGTCCTTTGTTCAGATGAAAGTAGGTGATAAGCGATGAGAAAGTTAAAAAATGCAGGGTGCTACATATTTCTGACAATCGTGTCAGTTATCTCTATTTTCCCGCTGTATTGGATGATTGCAGCAGCGACAAATAACAGTACAGATATTCTGGGTGGTAAACTGGCAATCGGCACAAATTTTGCAAATAACCTCACAAAGCTGCTGGAACAGCAGAATGTGGGAAGGGCTTTTGGAAACTCGCTGTTTTACTCCTGTATTTTAAGTCTGCTGTCGCTGGTAGTCTGCTCTATTGCTGGATACGGTTTTGAGATTTATCATGACAGGGTAAAGGATGGACTGATGTCGGTTTTGCTTCTGGCGATGATGGTGCCGTTTGCGGCGACATTAATTCCTTTATTTAAACTGTTTACAGGAATGCACTTGCAGAGTACATGGATTGCCTATGTACTGCCAACGATATCAACGCCGTTTTTAATTATGCTGTTTCGGCAGAGTGCAAGGTCATTTCCTATGGAAATTATTGAGGCTGCAAGAATTGACGGATTGAGTGAACTTAGGATTTTCTTTACAATATTTATACCGACAATGCGCTCAACCTATGCCGCAGCGATGACGGTTACGTTTATGAATGCATGGAACAATTACCTCTGGCCTAAAGTTATCATGATGTCTGACAAGTCGCAGACAATGCCGATGCTGGTAGCAAATTTGTCAGTTGGTTATAGTATTGACTATGGTGTGCTGATGCTGGGCGTGTTAATCTGTTCGCTGCCGACAGGGATTCTGTTCCTGATACTGCAAAAGAGTTTTGCCAATGGTATTGTGGGTGCAGTGAAAGGTTAGTGGATATTTTGGAAAGGAGCATGAAATGAAGATATTTAAAAAAATATTGCAAAAAATAAGGGTTTTGATATAATGGTTGATTTTCATTATAGTGATCATTTTGCCGATCCAGAATATCAAGATATACCTGAACAATGGAAAGATGCAAGTTATAATGAATTAGTTACCTATGTATATGATTATACATATTATATTATGAATCAACTTGCTCAAAATGGAATTTATCCTAAATGGGTTCAGGTAGGTAATGAGATAAACAGCGGAATTTTATTACCATATGGAAGTAGTGGGAATAATTTTCAGCAATTAGCTGGATTGTTAAATAGTGGTTATGATGCAGTCAAAGCTGTAAGTCCATCTTCAAAAGTGGTTACACATTTGGCAAATGGTCAAAATAATGCAACATTCAGATGGTTTTTTGACAATTTTCTTACGGAATATAACGGGAAAACAGATGTGATAGGAATGTCATATTATCCGTATTGGATTGGGAGCAGTTTTGAGAATAATATTGATGATTTAGCAGACAATTTATACGATATGGCAGACAGATACGGAAAAGAGGTTATGGTATGTGAGGTTGGCGGTGTTGAATCAGATACGAATGGAACTTATGAACTTCTACAGGCCGCAATTGATGCAGTAGGCTCTGTTCCAGAAAGTAAGGGAATTGGAATATTTTATTGGGAACCAGAGGGAAATTCGCAGGCTTTACCTGATGGTTATATTTTAGGAACAACAACCATGACAGGAAATAAAAATTTGAAATTCACGAGTGCGTTAAATGCGTTTAAAGAATCTTATGATAAAATTTCCCCCAATGAGAGCAGGCGTTATAAAATTGTCAATGCGAAGTCTGAAATGTCATTAAATGTGAGTGGTGGTTCATATGCTGATTCTGCAAACATAGAGCAATATGAGTATGATGAATGGAATAGCCAAAAATGGCAGTTTGTAGAAGTTGAAGGTGGCTATTATAAAATTGTGAATAAAAATTCTGGGCTGGTACTTGATATCAATGGTAATTCAACAACAGAAGGAGCGAGATGTATTCAAAATCAGTATAATGGAAATTGGAGTCAACTATGGTCTGTAGTAAGAACTTCTGATGGATACTATAACATTGTGAATCGAAATAGCAAAATGGTATTACAAATCGAAGATAAAGCTACATCTGCGGGAGCTTTCTGTATTCAGAGTACGAATGACGGAACTGTCAGTCAGAAGTGGATTATTCAGGTTGTTGAATAAATAGAATGTTTAGGAGCTGGGGATTGCGCAGAATGAGGTGTGATTCCCAGTTTTTGATTTGAAAAGGAAAAATATAAATGTTATAATGATGCATAATTATTGTTAATGAAGTATCAGGTATAAATGAAAAAAGCTTTCAAACTATTGATTGGCAATCCGCCGAAATTGGATAGGGGTATAGAGATGATTAAGGTTTTGATAGCTGACGATGAGTACATCATGCGGCAGGGATTGAAGTATATTATAAACTGGGAAGATGAGGGGTATGAAATTGTCGGAGAGGCATCAAACGGTCAGGAGGCATTGGCGCTGACGCAGGAGCTTTGTCCGCATATTGTTATATGTGATATTGTTATGCCTGTTTTGGATGGCGTTGATTTTTCACAGTTGATTCATGAGAATTATCCCAATATACAATTGATTATTCTGAGTGGATATGACAAGTTTGAGTATGTGAAAAATACACTGATGAATGGGGCAGTAGATTACATATTAAAGCCAACACTCACGCCAGACGGTATGCGCAGTACTTTAAAGAAGGCATCTGAACGCATTCCCGGTTACTGTCTGGATGAAAAAGATAAGGGGAATAGCCTTGGGAGGAGTATTGAGCGGTATCTGATTGGTCAGGATCAGGAACTTCCGGCTGAGAGGCTTTCACAGCAGTTTCAATATGGATGTTTTCAGCTCTATGCGGTCAATATCAAAAAGGAAAATACTGCAAGAGCGAGAAACTTACAAACTGTCAGTATCACAAAAGTATTGTACCAAAAGATAGAGCGCGAACTACAGGAATTTAAAAATGTTCATTATTTGCAGATGATGCTGCGTGAAGAAGTCGCGTGCATCTTGTTAAATTATGATGAGAGCAGTTCTGTAAAGGTGATGATGCAGTTAAAGCAGTTAAATGATAAGCTGCTGGATATATGCAGCAGCCTGCTTGGGGTGTGCAGCAGACGGTTTGTTTCTTACCGGCAGTTATATGACATTTATCAGCGCGATATTTCAGAGAATGTCGATAAAGCATTTTATTATCCCAATATGAAACTGTTAATGGCAGAGGATTTGGAAAAAGACAGTAAGACGGCGAAGAAAGAACGCTTTGATTTTGCTGCTTACAATCATATGCTTAATTGTAAACAGTATGAAAATGCGGCAGAGCTTTTAATGGATTATGGCAGCAGATGCATCAAGGCGAAGGCAGATGTATATGGTTTAAAAAATCAGATGAAGAACATGATTTATCATTTTATGGAATATGTGGAATTATCGGACAGTGATATGGAGGAAAAACGGTATGAATTTTTCTTGCGGTTGAATCAGACAGCATATTCTATTGAGTTTTCAGAAGCTGTAAGAGATATACTGGGGCAGTTGGTGGCACTTTCTGGTGTCGGAAGAGAGCCGAATGCTGATCGTATGGAACGATTGTTGTATTATATTGCAGAAAATTACAGGGAAGATTTGAAACTGGCTGATTTGAGTGAGGCATTTAATATGAATTACTATTACTTGTCGGCATTTTTCAATCAGGAGATGAAAGAAAGTTTCAGCGATTACTTGAATCGTATTCGTATCAGGCAGGCGTGCAGTCTGCTTGAGGAAACGAATATGCCGATTTCTGAAGTGGGCAGTGAGGTGGGATACGGCGATCATAGTTATTTTTGCAGAGTATTTAAAAAGATTACGGGAAGGACACCGTCAGAATGGAAAAAGCTACAGCGACGCTAAAAAAGGCTGTCGCTTTGCGGCAGCCCAGATATTTCTGGAATGGACTTTTTGGACACATTACACTGATTGTTCTTTTGGGTATAGGGATGCTCTCCGTTACGGTGAGTACAGTCGTGCTTGCTATGTCGCGCAGTGCATTTACAGAAACATATGGAAAATCACAGCAGAGGGTGTTTGACGAGATAGAGAAAAGTCTGATTGATTTGAATAATCATCTGCATGATATTGTAAATGCAATTGATTCGAGCTGGGCATTCAGGCTTTACTTTAACTCTGATGATGAGGGAAAACTGGATAATGTACAGAATTTTCAGAATATATATCAGATGGAACAAGATCTTGAACAGAGTAAAGCATCTGAGCTTGTCCGTCCAAGCATACTGGTTGTAGGAATGAATGGAAAGCGTTATTTATCCCGAACGGAAACCATTTCACAGAGTGACAGAGATATATTGGAAAGCCAGCCCGTTCAAAATGCGATGAATAATGTGGACGCTCTTCATTATACCTACGCAAAAGGGGCATATACAGCAACGTCACAAAATGTAGATGTTGTGGTAGTTTCAAAGGCATTGTATTACCATGAAAATAAAAATATTTATGCGATTGTGCTGGTTACACTGACAGACGCGTATATCAGGGAATATTACGATTACTTCGTGACAGATTATTCCATGTTTTATATGGTCAGTGATGAGGGAATTGTGATGAGTTCCAACGACAGGGAGAAAACAGGGCGTGTTCTGGAAACGCAGTGGTATCGGGATGCAGCCAGAAAGGAGTCTGTCGGGCGGTGGATAACCCAAATCGACAACAAAAGCTATACCATCATGAAACAGGAACTGCCATATCTGGGCTGTTCAATCTATGGACTCATAGATAATGACAAAGCACTTGATAATTTGTACAATATGCCACTTTTAATTTTATTGTGTGTTTTGATTGGTATCATTATTTTAGCATTGTGTCTGATGATTGCGCGACGTACGCTGAACCCGTTATCGCAGCTTGTGGACAAAATGTCTTTCGTGAGAGATGGTGAATTTACGCAGTATATGCCAGTGTCAGGAACGGAGGAGATTAAGGAGCTTGCAGTGACTTATAATATTATGCTTGATGACATCAAGAAGTATATTGACCAATTGATACAGACGCAGAAAGAACAAAGGCAGTCTGAAATTAAGGCGCTTCAGATGCAGATTAATCCGCACTATATTTATAATACACTTGCGAGCATCAAGTGGCTTGTCTATCAGAACAATCAGGAAAAAACGGTAAAAACAATTGATGCGTTTATACAGTTACTGAGAAATACAATCAGCAACTCGGACGAGTTTATAACCGTGGACAAGGAACTTGAGAATCTGCATCACTATGTGTCGATTAACCAGACAAGGTACGGCGATGCGGTGCAGGTGGAGTATTATGTATCACCAGATTGTGGAAATTGCCTGCTTCCTAAAATGATACTTCAGCCATTTATTGAAAATGCATTTTTTCATGCGTTTCCTTCAGGTATGTGTGGAACAATTGAAATTTTTATAAAGCAGCGGGATAGTATTCTTGAAATAAAGGTGGCAGATGATGGCGTGGGAATGGACAGTGATACGGCAACGCGGGCTGTGGGACAGGATTTGTCAAAGGAACATTATTCAGGAATTGGTGTACACAATGTTCACGAGCGTTTGCAGCTGCTTTATGGAGAAGATTACGGCATACAGATAGAGAGCCGAAAGCAGAGGGGAACTTGTGTTAAAATCAGTTTGCCAGTGAGAAAAATGGATAAGTGAAAAGAGCATTTCAGTGAGGAAGGGTGCAGTGAATATTCATATTAAAAAAAAATATATATTCATGATTTTTATGATATTGTGTTTGTCAGGCTGTAAGAAAAACGAGCCGCTTCCACAGAAAACAGAACCTGAAAAAAACGAAGTAGTCATATGGACATGGGATGAAACCTTTAATGTAAAGGCGGCAAAACTGGCAGCAGAAGAATATACAAAACAGAATCGTCAGATTGAAATCATAGTGGAAACGAAGGAGCGGGAAGAAATTCTGTCTAGTATTAAGAACAGCCTGTCAGCAAAGGCGTATGATAAGCTGCCCGATATCATCATGCTGGAAGATTATGATGTTCAGGGGATGCTTTTATTGTATGAGGAAGAATTTGTAAATCTTGCGGATATGACCGAATATAATAAATTTTCAGATTATAAGACCAGACTTTGCACAATGAATGGGAAGGTGTATGGGATTCCCTTTGACAGTGGTGCGGCGGCGTTATTTTATCGTATCGACCTGCTGGAACAGGCAGGATTTAGTGAAAAGGATATGCAGCATCTGACATGGGACAGATTTATAGAGATTGGAATGGAGGTCTATGAAAAAACAGGATATGCCATGCTTACTTTGGATCCTTCTGATTTTCCGGTGATGCGGATTATTATGCAGAGCAGTGGCAGATGGTATGTAACACAGGATGGCAGCAGGGCGGATATCGCAGAGAATGCGGCGCTTCAATCGGCGTTTGAAATATACAAAAGACTGATTGAAACGAATGTGGCAAGAGGCATGAATGGCTGGAATGAATTTATTTCAGCGTTTCAAAACGGAGAAGTAGTCTGTGTGCCAAGTGGAAGCTGGATTATCTCAAATATTAAAGAAGCAAAAGAACAGGAAGGACTTTGGCGTGTGGCGCAAATACCTGTGATAGCAGAGAGTCAAACTGCGGCATCAAATGTGGGAGGAAGTTCATGGTTTGTACTGAAAAATTCTCAAAATTCTGAGGATGCGGCAAGATTTCTTGTAGAGATGTTTGCCGAAAATGATGCGTTTCTTGATACGCTGATTACACAGACAGGAGTGATACCCGCTGTTAAAAATCCTTCTGTTTATACCAATTATGAAATGGAGGATGTGTTTTTTGGCGGGCAAAAAGTAACAAAATTTCTCACCAGTATTACAGATGAAATTCCGATTGTAAATTATGGAAATAAGACTTATGAGATTGAGGCGATTGTTGAGTCGGAATTTCAGAATGTACTGATTGATGGAAATATAGATTTGGCACTGGAACGTGCGCAGATGAAGGCGGATGCCCTTGTCAGGGAGAGTGAATAGTGTAAAAATGCAGCAGGGTGTAATAATGATAAAGTGGAAAATGTTTTAGATAAATTATCATATGATACTACAGGAAATTAAAAATGTACATTCATAATAAATTATATAAGAAAACCACATATTTGTGTATCGGTAGAAAGTGATATAATTTTTGTCCGATACACTTTTTTTATGATGACTAGAGTAAAAAAATCATTAGTATTTTATCAGCGAAAAGACACATAACAACAAGGGAGCTTGCATGGGAATTTGGCGTTACAAGACGCACGATACTTCATGATATTGTCGCATTGTCTTTTGATTACCCGATTTATACAAAACCGGGTGAGGGCGGTGGAATTTTTATTACAGAAAATTATAAACCTTATTCCAATACCCTCACGCCGACGGAACTTGAAACACTGTGCAGATTGTACAGAAAATCAGAGGGAAAAGAGAAAGAAATTCTTTTTCGGATTATTCACAAGTACGGTGCGGACAAGCTGAAAATTTAAAACATATTTTATTTGTGATGCGGAATGAAAAAGCATCACTTACTGACAACTGAATATGGACAGTCCTGCAAGACGTATGAAACAGCCGAGCTGTGCCGAAACACGCCATGACTGCCTGTGCCGAACAGGCATGAGCGAAAAATGTTTCAGAGTAAACAAGGTGTGGGAACCTTGCGCCATGACACTGTTTCTTGATAATGATACTTCCGTAAAACGGTCACAAAGATGATGGTGCGAGTCCAATGTGAGCTTATTCCCAAAAGCTACTTGCAGGATATAAATTTATTGAATTGTTTTTTATGGATTTTTAAATGGAATTATGTAAGTGGACATGATACAATGTAGCTGTTGGATTTTTGATAAAATGAATTAGATAGGGAGCAGCTACAATGGATAAGAAAGTTGATATAATAAAGGACGCTGACGGTAAAAGCATTGTGGTCATCAATGACCTGCGTTTTAAGGGAAGAAGGAGTGTGGACTGGAACATTGTTGAGAACTGTCTGAAAGAGTATATCGGTCAGTGTGCGGAAATTACGGAAACATCAGATGTGGTGTACATAGGTTCAGATTTCCCCGATGAGTTTGCACATTCCAAAGACACAAAGGAACTAAGGGGCGCAAATATGTATGCAAAGGCAAATTCTTCGGGAATTATTAAAGAAATGATTGAAATTGCCACGAATAAAACATTTGCAGAGAATTATGCACAGAAACATAGCACAGATGCAAAATTCGGATGGTACAGATATGATACACGTTTTGCAATCCCTGTTTATGATGATGCGGGCGAACTGGTCAGGTACAATGTCTTTAAGGCAAGGATACTGGTGCGCCATGCAAAAGACGGAAAACTGTATCTGTATGATATTTTAAGGACAAAAAAAGAAACGAGCAAGCCGCTTGAGCAATAGCTGTACGGTCGAAAAACTCATTTCTCTTTATAAGCCATATTTTAAAGGCATACGGCAGTTTTGTCAAGAGTAAAAATTTTATAATGAAACAGCGCAAGGGCAGTTATGAACCTGTAAAGGGTTTGTAACTGTCTTTTTTGCGTTCATGAAGGCTGTGTGAATAGTTATGCATGATAATTTTACGTTGTTGATTAAGAATGAGAGGTTTAAATAAATGTATTTAAGCGGTAAGGGAAAGCGGAATAACCGCAAGACAGGCGGCAGAGCGTTGGGGGATAAAAATAAACCGAAACGGTATGGCAGTCTGTCCGTTCCATAATGATAAAAATCCGAGCATGAAAATAGATAACCGCTATTACTGTTTTGGATGTGGGAAAAAGGGAGATGCTATTGATTTTGTGGCGAAGTTTTATGGATTGGGCAAAAAGGACGCAGCATTACAGATAGTGTCGGAGTTCGGTATCAGTTTTGACGATAACAGGTGCACAAAACCGCCGCCAAAGTGCAAACGGAAGTTATCGCTGGAGCAGAGGTTTGAAAGAGTAGAAAAGAAATGTTTCCGTGTATTATCTGATTACCTGTGTCAGTTAAGGGAATGGCAGGAGCAGCATTTGCCACACGAAGCAGAGGAAGAATGGCACCCACTGTTTTGTGAAGCACTGGAAAAGAAAGATTACATTGAGTATCTGTTAGATATTTTATTGTACGCTCCGCTATCGGAGCATATTGAGCTGGTAACGGATTATGGAGAGGAAGTGTTAAGGATTGAAAGAAGACTGGAACAGTGTGCCAAAGGAACAGCGGGCGGCATTGGAAAAGACGATGGAGAAAATGGATCAGGCATCACAGCTGGCAATATGGTTTGACGGGAACAAAGTCAACGACGTGCTGTTCTGTGAGGATTTTCTTGCAGGACACCCGATGAAGTGCATACATGGCAGATTTTTTGATATTAACGGTGCAGTCGGTGATGCGGAGCAGATTAAGGCGGAGATATATCATAAGATTGCACCTTATGTCACGTCAAATATTGCGAAAAAGGCAACAACGCTGCTTGATGTGCTGCGGATAAGGTGCTATTCGCCGCCGATACCCTACCAGACAGACCGTATCCATGTGGCGAACGGGCCGGATGGATGCACGCCGCACCGCATCAAGGAACAGGATTTGTATGATACCGTCCTGAAAGACATAAGGGAATGGGCAGAACTGGCACTTGCGGACGAGCAGGCAGTCCTTGACAGGGTTATGGAACAGCAACAGATTAACAGTACCGTCGATTATGGCATGGTTGAGGGAAAGAAGCAGACGATTGAGAAAAGGCTTGGGGAAATCGAAAAAGTCATAAGCAGGCTGTATGAGGATTATGCACTCGGCAAGCTTGCGGGGACAAGCATAGACAACCTCATGCCGAAGTACCAGAGGGAGCAGGTTGAACTCAAAAAACAGCTTTCCGCATTGCAGGAACAATCGGCAGAGCATGACAGCATAGAGCAGAATGCAGGGAAGTGGATTAGCCTAATTCGACAGTACAGTGACCTGAAAGAAATAAATTCATGTATCATCAATGAACTTATCACAAAGATTTTAGTAGGCGATAAACGCAAAGTAAATGGTGAGAAAGTTCAGTCTTACGGAAGCGTTGGAGTATTTGGAATGAATGCGGCAGAAAATATTGTCGGGCAGCATTGCAATAAAGTATATC
>ERZ808054.439-NODE-439-length-41000-cov-27.857953_pt1 | contig 41000 bp, 31 predicted proteins | sample MGYA00380201_ERZ808054 | MGnify/ENA primary metagenome ERZ808054 (study PRJEB31490, sample SAMN06133419) | mouse gut metagenome | isolation source: Z5_2 | host: mice | place: China: Chengdu | collected 2015-05 ...
TCCCGGTGTCAGCGGGGCTTCCACATGAGCGGCGCGGCCCCCTACGGCTTCAAGCTGGAGCCCACCACCATCCAGGGCATCCGCACGAAAATGATGATCCCGGACCCCGACACGGCGAATATCGCCCGGCTGATGTTTGAGATGTACGCCGAGCCGTCCACGTCGTTTGGGGACATCGCCCGGTACTTTGCCCAGGAGGGTATCCTGGTATATGACAAGGAGCTGAGCCGGGGCTTCATTTCTCAAATGCTCCGCAATCCCATTTATGCCCAGGCCGACCTGGAGCTGTACGAGTTCTTCAAGGGCCAGGGGGCTGTGGTGGTGAACGAGGCGGCGGACTTCGCCGGGACTAACGGCTGCTATCTCTATCAGGGCCGGGACGTGCAGGAACGAAAAAACAAGGACTTGAAAAATCAAATCCTTGTGCTGGCCCCCAGCGAGGGCATCGTTTCCGCTGATACCTGGCTGCGGTGCCGGAAAAAGCTGATGGCAAATATCACGTTCCAGGGCGGACGCAAGCCGAAAAATACCTGGCTGGCCGGAAAAATGAAATGCGGCCACTGTGGGCGGGCGCTGAAAAGCATGGGCAACCGGAGGGGAACCCAATACCTCTACTGTACCAAGCGGGCGGACAACATGAGCTGTGAGGGCTGCGGGACGCTTCGGACGGCGGAGTTTGAACAGTTCGTCTATGAGGCTATGGTGCAGAAGCTCTCCGAGTTTAAAACCCTGACCGCCAAGGCCGAGACAGTCAACCCCAAGCTGACGGCCTTAAATGTGGAGCTGGCCCAGGTGGAGGACGAGATCGAGAAGCTGCTGAACACCTTGACTGGGGCCAGCGCGGTTTTGATGTCCTACGCCAACGGGAGGATCGAGGAGTTGGACGCCAACCGGCAGAGGCTCATTAAGGAGATCGCCGCGCTGAACGCTGAAACAGTCTCCCCGCAAAAGATCGAGTTTCTGTCCGCCCACCTAGGCAACTGGGACAATATCGACTTTGAGGACCGGCGGCAGGTAGCCGACATCATTCTTTCCCAGGTCCACGCCACCGGCGAGCGCGTTTCGTTTGAGTGGAAAATCTGATTTTTTACCCCCAGCACTTCATACTTTGGTGTGTTTACCCTTGTCAAGCGATGTTTGCGTCAATATTTTAAATGAAGCCAAGGAATACAATATGCCGACAATAACCATACTTAACTCTCGTCAGAGCAAATACGCAATATGTATCCCAGTAGTAAACGAAGGCATCCGATTAAAAAAACAGCTACTAGAAATGAGAAGATTACGCATATATAAGCAAGCAGATATTATAATATGCGATGGAAACAGTGTGGATGGCAGTACAGATGTAGATTTTTTAAAGCAGGTCAAAGTTTTTGCCCTAATTAAGTATCCAAGAGCACATCAAAGTGAGAAACTACTAGAAGGATTTAAGTTTGTCTTAAAGCATAAGTACCTTGGCATAATCACAGTTGATGGGAATGGTAAGGATTCGGTCAATGATATTAAACGGTTCATTCAAGAATTACAACGGAATGAAGTAGATTTCATCCAGGGAAGCCGGTATTGCGATGGGGGAGAGGCAATCAACACTCCATTTATAAGAAGATATGCCATTAAAATCCATGTTTGGATAATCAATAATATTATAATAAAGCGCGAGCCAAAGTTTACTGATACGACCAATGGATTTCGCGCCTTCAAAACAAAAATGATTTTAGAAAATAAAAAATTACTTTTTTCTCAAGGGAAATACTCCAATCATGCTATGGTCTACCACTTATTAGTAATCGCCACTGCCCCAAAATATAATTACAAAGAAATACCTGTAAAACGAGAATATCCCCGTAAAGGGCGTGCGACAAAGATAATTCCTGTTTGGGGACATATAGAGTTACTTATTATATTACATAATCTAAAAAAGCGAAAATATGATCGATTCTATTGAACAGTTTTGAGAGTATGACGTTTAGGAATACTAATGAGGACCTACACTTTGACGTTAGTGCATAGTGTAGGTCCTCATTGCATAAAGACGAATTCACCACTTGACAATGTTGCAGTGAGCTTATGACCCCCGCCGAGCTTGCCACCATTCCCGGCGACAGGTGCATCCTGCAACTGCGGGGCCTGCCGCCGTTCTATTCCCCCAAGTATGATTTGAAGCAGCATCCCAACTACAAATACACCGCCGAGGCCGACAAGAAGAAAAACGCCTTTGACCTCTCCCGGCTGATCCGGCGGCGTATGGAAAAGCTGAACCCCAGCAACGTGCGGGGCTTTCCCGCTTAAAATATGCCTGTTCCCATTGAAAAGCGGGGGGGTCCAGCACTTCTCCCGCCTCTCCCGGTTTATCTCGGTTTCTCAATTATCCTGTCCCCTTACACAGAGAGCCAGCGCCCTTTGGGCGTTGGCTCTCACTTCATTCCTATATGCAATTCAATAGATCCTTCGTGATCTGCGACACCTTTTGGAACGCCGCCCGCTGTCCGCCGGGCTCGACCATGTACCGGCTGCCCATGGAGGCGTACAGCTGGTTTTTCAGCATATACACGTCCATATCATCCAGCCATGAGAGGGGGTCGCCCTTCCACATATTCCCGACGTCCTGATCGACACTTCCATGGAAGGCGTGGGAGCCGTCCCTCAAAACCGCCCCCGGTATCTCGCGGAGGGTCCCGTTGGCAAAAAACCGTTCTTCATGAGAGATGATCCCGTACTCCTCCAGATCCGCGAGAAAATCGTCCCATTCCTGCAGGGAGAGGTCTCCCTGACCGTTGTGCAGCTTGTTTTTCAGAGCGGTCTTCTCCTCCGGGGAGAGTGCGTCTAAGCCTTTGGCAGGCTGGCCCCCGCCGGTCTCGGAAGCCTCGGGAACGCGGTGCTCCACCTTGCGGGGCGTGAAATTCAGCTTGACAAAGCCGCAAGTGTAGCCGTTGCCCTGCTCGATCGGGGAATAATTGTAGTTGCCGATGATCATGTCCTTTTCTCCTGTCTTCTGAAAAATGTAGTATTTATCCGCCGCGTTTCTATACCAGCTCCAGCAATTCCATCAGCGCGTCATCCGCCGCGCGGCGGTATGCGCAATACGCCTGGATGTCGTCCGGCTGGTTCGACTGGATCACCTGATCATAAAGCGCCAGCAGATTTTTTGTCTGATCCGCTATGGACGGACTAAATTTTCCGGAAGCAAGATAGCTGCTGCTCCGGCTCACGAAGTCTTGCCGCTGCAGCACGTTCCCCACCTCCATCCCCAAGGGGGTCGGAAACATGAGCTTGTCATCGAAGCCGCTGGGATCGAGCTTTCTTTGCCAGCCAAACAGGGCGCACATTTCCGCATAGGAAGCATTGCGGGGATCGATATCCTTGACGTGGCAGGTGAAGTCAAATTCCCCGTTGTAAGAGTGCCCCTTGATCCGCACCACGGGGTCTTCCTCGGTGGAGCCCTCCATCAATAATACATGGACATCCTGACCATCGCCCATACCTTCATAAAACAGCATGTCTGGCGTTGTGGTTGGATTTACCCTGTTTATTGGGAAAGTCATATTGCGGTGATTTGGCTGTGTTCTCCCCCAGTTGGAAGGTGCCGCCAGTTGGCTTGTAATACCAATATCCATCATGACAAGATATCCTTTCCGCTGTTTCAGGAAGGGCGCTCTACCTTGCAGCGCAGCGGGTCCACGGTGGTCTCAGAGAGCTGATCGACCCAACTGAGGATATCGTCAATGGTGCGGAAGCCAGAGACCGGCGTGTCTTCCAACAGGACGTTCCAGTCCCGCTCCATCGGGTCATAGCGGTGAAACTGCTGGCGTAGCTTCTCCATCTCGGCACCCTGCTGGGCTTCGTTGCCCACCCTAAGGGAGACCAAGGTGACATTGCTGCTGTTATGAGCCAAGAACTTTTGCTGGTCGTTGATGATGCCCATTTGCTTCATGGTGTTCAGCGCGTCCTCGCGCTCCATCCAGGTCAGCTCCCCGGAATACCGGTCCTTGAGATACGCGATATTTTCCTCCGTCAGTCCAACAGAGTCCGGCAGAGCGGCGGCCTCCTCCTCCGGCAGCTGGGCCTTCCAGCGGTCGTACTGCTCCATTAAGCGGACATAGGGGGTAGCGGATGCGTAAAAGATGCCACCGTGGCCGTCGCGGTTCACAGTAACATCGTTCGGACCGCTGAAATGGGAAGAAAAGTCCTCTTTGCTCTTGGAAATGCTTTTCATAGCGGATTTAATAAGTGCTGTCTGGGCGCTGTAAAAGCCGGGGACAAATGATGATATCTGCATAGTTTGTTTCCTCCTTCAATGATTGTGGAACATGGTGAAGGAGCATCCTTGCTCAATGCAGCCTGTTCGCTGCCTCATCCTATATCGTGGTTATCGGCATAACTGGCAAAAATATAAGAGTTTTGGTAAAAAGATGTCCGGAGACGCACTCTCCGGACATCTTTACCGATATTGTTCCCCCGATCAGAAGCATACTGCCGTCACCGGGCAGAGATCCAGGAACAGCAACAATTTTAGTCTCGCATTAAAGTTCTTTTTGGTCCTTTTTCTTTCAAGAAAAAGGATCACGCTTCCCGTCCCAGCCGGAACGCCTTTTGATTCATCTCCAGGAATTTGGGCGGGACGCTCTGCTGGATCGCCGCCAGCCACTCCTCCTCGGTGAAGTCGAACCACTTGGACAGCCGCCCCATGAGGACGATGTTCACCGCCTTGCTGCTCCCGGCCTCCTCGGCCAGGGAGAGGGCGTCGATGGCGTCCACCTCCAGACCCGCGGCGCGCATCTTCTCCACCAGGGCCTCCGGATACGCCGCCGCGCCGGTGATCACCGGCATGGGGTTGATCTGCTGGGTGTTGGTGACGATCCTGCCGCCGGCCTTCAGATACTCCGTCCACCGCGCGGCCTCCAGCAGCTCGAAGGACAGGATCACGTCCGCCTGCCCCTTGTCGATGATGGGGGAATACACCTTCTCCCCCCAGCGGACGTAGGTCACCACGCTGCCGCCCCGCTGGCTCATGCCGTGGACCTCGCTGACCTTCACGTCAAAGCCCTTGCCCAGCAGCAGCCCGCCCAGCAGCTTGCTGGCCAGCAGGGTGCCCTGACCGCCTACGCCGGCGATCATGATGTTTTTCGTTTCCATGCTCACGCCTCCTTCTTTCCGCCCAGGGCGTCGAATTTGCACAGCTGGGTACACACGCCGCAGCCCGTGCAGAGGGTGTTGTCGATGACCGCCTTGCCGTCCGCGATGCTGATGGCGGGACAGCCGATGCGCATACAGGACTTGCAGCCCACGCACTTGTCCGGATCGGACGCGATGGGGCCGGGGTGCTTCACATATTTCAGCAGGGCGCAGGGGCGGCGGGAGATGATGACGGAGGGCTCCTTCGCCGCCAGCTCCTCCTTGACCGCCGCGTCGCAGGCGGCCAGATCGTAGGGGTCCACCACCCGGACCCGGTTGACGCCCACGGCCCGGCACAGGCTCTCCAGATCGATCTTGGCGCAGGGGTCGCCCTTGAGGTTGTAGCCGGTGGTAGGATTCTGCTGGTGGCCGGTCATGCCGGTGATGGAGTTGTCCAGAATGATGACGGTGGAATTGGACTCGTTATAGGCCGTGTTGATAAGGCCCGTGACGCCGGAGTGCATGAAGGTGGAGTCCCCGATGACGGCCACCGTCCGGCCCTCGCTCTCGCCGCCGTTGGCCTTGTTGAAGCCGTGCAGCCCGGAGATGGACGCTCCCATGCAGATGGTGGAGTCCATGGCTCCCAGAGGCGCCACCGCGCCCAGCGTGTAGCAGCCGATATCCCCCAGAACGGTGAGATCATTCTTTTTCAGCGTATAGAACAGCCCGCGGTGGGGGCATCCGGCGCACATGACCGGGGGCCGGGGCGGGATGGCGTCCTCCAGCTTGACGCCGGCGCGGTCTTCATGGGTCAGCTGCGCTGCCACGGCGTTCTGGCTCAGCTCGCCGATGCAGGGGAAATTCGCCTTTCCGGCGCAGGCCAGTCCCAGACTGCGGCAGTAGTTTTCGATGAAGCTGTCCAGCTCCTCCACCACCACCAGCAGGTCCACGGACTTGGCGAACTCGGTGATCTTCCTCTCCGGCAGGGGCCAGACCATGCCCAGCTTCAGGACGGGGTATGTATCGCCGCAGGCCTCCTTCACGTACTGATAGCTGGTGGAGGAGGTAATGATGCCCATTTTGCGGTCCTTTCCCGGCTCCACCCGGTTGACGGAGGCGGTCTCCGCCCATTCGGCGATCTTCCGCAGGCGTTCCTCCACCACGGGATGGCGGGCCTTGGCGTTGCCGGGCATCATGATGTACTTGGCCCCGTTTTTCTCGTAGGGCTTCTGGGCGGGCTCCACCCGCTCGCCGGGCTCCACGACGCTCTGGGAGTGGGCCACGCGGGTACACATCTTCATAATGACCGGGGTGTCAAAGTCCTCCGACAGCCCGTAGGCCAGCTTGGTAAATTCCAGCGCCTCGGCGGAGTCGCTGGGCTCCAGCATGGGGAGCTTGGCGGCCCGGGCGTAGTGGCGGGAGTCCTGCTCGTTCTGGGAGGAGTGCATCCCCGCGTCATCGGCCACGGCGATGATCATGCCGCCGTTGACGCCGGTATAGGCGATGGTAAACAGGGGGTCGGCGGCGACGTTGAGCCCCACGTGCTTCATGCCGCAGAAGCTGCGGCGGCCCGCCAGAGACGCGCCGAAGGCGGCTTCCATGGCTACTTTTTCATTGGGGGCCCACTCGGCGTAGATCTCCGGATACTTCGCCGCGGCCTCGGTGATCTCGGTACTCGGCGTGCCGGGGTAGCTGGAGACGAAGGTGCAGCCCGCTTCCCAGAGGCCGCGGGCAACGGCTTCGTTGCCCAGGAGTAGTTTTTTCATTTCTCGGGTCCTCCTCGATGGTCAATGTTTCTCTGCCGCGCTGTGCGCGGCACGGTAGTCGTTTCGATTCGATGCCCCGGGGGCTGCGCGCCCCCGGACCCTGCGGGTACTTTTTGTGTGAACAAAAAGTACCCAAAAAATCACTTAAACCTACGGTTTAAGAATCCCTTTCTCGGGGCCGCCCTTTGGGCGTCCACCTCGGCGAGGGTCAAAGGACTGTGCGGCGGGGTTTCTGGTTAGGCGAAGCCTCCGAATATCCGTCCTTCTTCTGCCGCTCTGGCGCTTGTAGGACTTCGGCCGTGGGGCGGGCAAAGCCCGCCTTAGGCTTGCTGGCGGCCGCCGGCCGCCGCACAGCTGACGCCCTTTCAAAGAGATACTGCCTGCGAGGTTTTGGCCTCCTTTTTTGGGGGCGGCCGCCGCAGGCGGCTTGATGCTTGGGAAAGGCCCTGCGGGTCACTCCTGTTCTCCGATGGAATCCCGTACCGTGACCGTGACCTTCCTCTCGTAGCAGGAGAACACGTCCTCCAACCTTCTCTTACTGGGAGCCTTGGTGACAACGCTCACCACCGGCACGATGGCCAATCCCACGATCATACAGAACGCCCCCGCGTTGATGGGAGACTGGAGCAAACCGGGCAGGCTCCCCTTCACCGGGGAGATCACCGCCAGCATGAACACGGTGGAAAACACGAAGCTGACCCAACACGCCGCCTTGGTGGTCCGCTTCCAGTACAGCCCGTACAGGAAGGGCGCAAGGAACGCCCCCGCCAGCGCGCCCCAGCTGACGCCCATGAGCTGGGCGATAAAGGTCACGCTGGATTTATACTGGATAAGCGCCAGCACCACGGAGATGGCGATGAACACCACCACCAGGCCCCGCATCCATTTGACCTGCCGCTTTTCATCCATATCCTTAATGATATTACCCTTAATAAAGTCCAATGTCAAGGTGGAGCTGGAGGCCAGCACCAAGGAAGACAAAGTGGACATAGATGCCGACAGCACCAAAATCACCACCACCGCGATCAAGATCGCCGGCAGGCCGGACAGCATGGTGGGGATAACGGAGTCATACCCGTTGGCCGCGATGTCGATCCGATCCGAGAACAGCCGCCCGAAGCCGCCCAGGAAATAGCATCCGCCCGATACCACCAGGGCGAAGGCGGTGGAAATAACGGTGCCCTTGCTGATGGCGGCTTCGCTCTTGATGGCGTAGAACTTCTGGACCATCTGGGGCAGGCCCCAGGTGCCCAGGCTGGTGAGGATCACCACTCCCAGCAGGTTCACCGGGTCCGGTCCGAAGAAGGAGGCGTACACGCCGGGGATAGTACTGTCCCCCTGCACCTGGGCCAGCTTCTCCAGGGAGGCCAGAAAACCGCCCTGGCTGTTCAGCACCGCCAGGATCACCGCCGCGATGCCCACCAGCATGATGATGCCCTGGATAAAATCGTTGATGGCGGTGGCCATATACCCCCCGGCGATGACGTATACGCCGGTGAGGATGGCCATGACGACGACGCACACGGAGTAGTCGATATCAAAAGCCATGCCGAACAGACGGGAAAGCCCGTTATACAGGGACGCGGTATAGGGAATAAGGAAAATAAAGATGATGGCGGAAGCCGCCAGCTTCAGGGCCTTGCTGTCAAAGCGCTTGCCGAAAAATTCCGGCATAGTGGCGCTGTCCAGGTGCTGGGTCATGACCCTAGTCCGGCGTCCCAGGACCACCCAGGCCAGCAGGGAGCCGATAAAGGCGTTGCCCAGCCCCGCCCAGGTGGCGGCGATGCCGTACTTCCATCCGAACTGCCCCGCGTAGCCCACGAAGACCACGGCGGAAAAGTAGCTGGTGCCATAGGCGAAGGCGGTGAGCCAGGGGCCCACACTCCGTCCGCCCAGGACGAAGCCGTTGACGTCGGTGGCGTGGCGGCGGCAGTAGAGGCCGATGCCGATCATGACGCCGAAAAAGACGATCAGGAGCGCGATTTTAATAGCAAGGTCCATAAATCCATCCCACTTTCTCTCTCAAAATCACCGGGTGATCTGGGCTTCCACCAGGCGGCCATGGCAGTACTTTTCCCGGAGGACCGGCTTCTCGATCTTGCCGGTGGGATTCCGGGGCACCTTGTCGAAGATGACCTTCCGGGGGCGCTTGTACCGGGGCAGCTCCCGGCAGTACTCGTTGACCTCCGCCTCGGTGCAGGATACGCCCTCCTTGACCTCGATGATGGCCGCCGTGATCTCTCCCAGACGGGGCTCCGGCAGGCCGATCACCGCCACGTCCTTGATCTTATCGAATTTCCGCAGGAAGTCCTCGATCTGGACCGGGTAGATGTTCTCGCCGCCGGAGATGACCACGTCCTTCTTCCGGTCCACCAGGAAGATGAACCCGTCCCCGTCCATCCGGGCCATGTCCCCGGTATACAGCCACCCGTCCTTGAGGATCTCGTCGGTGGCCTCCTTGTTCTTGTAGTAGCACAGCATCACGCCGGGGCCCTTGACGGCCAGCTCTCCGATCTCCCCCTGGGGCACCTCGTTCCACTGCTCGTCCACGATTTTGGTCTCCCAGTGGTAGCCCGGCACGCCGATGGCCCCCACCTTGCGGATGTTCTCCACGCCCAGGTGGACGCAGCCGGGGCCTATGGACTCGCTGAGGCCATAGTTGGTGTCGTACTGGTGGTGGGGGAAGAGCTGCTTCCAGCGCTTGATCAGGCTGGGAGGCACCGGCTGAGCGCCGATGTGCATCAGCCGCCACTGGTCCAGCAGGTAGTTGTCCAGCTGCACCTTCCCGGAGTCGATGGCATCCAGCAGGTCCTGGGCCCAGGGCACCAGAAGCCACACAATAGTACACTTCTCCTCGGTGACCGCCCGGAGGATCCACTCCGGCTTCACCCCCCGCAGCAGCACCGCCCGGCTTCCGGAGATCAGACTGCCGAACCAGTGCATCTTTGCCCCCGTGTGGTACAGCGGCGGGATGCACAGGAACACGTCCTCCCGGGTCTGGCCGTGGTGCTTCTGCTCCGTCTCGCAGGAGGACACCAGGGCCCGATGGTTATGCAGGATGGCCTTGGGGAAGCCCGTGGTGCCGGAGGAGAAGTAGATGGCGGCGCAGTCCGCCTCCTCCAGGGCCACCGGCGGCGCGCTGGAGGAGCAGAAGCCCACCAGCTTCAGGCAGTCCTCCGCATAGGCGGGCTTGTCCCGGCCCACGAAGAACATCATCTTCACCTGAGGCAGCTGGTCCTGGACGGCGTCCATCCGCCCGACGAACTCCGGTCCGAAGACCAGGACCTCCACGTCCGCCAGCTCCAGGCAGTACTTGATCTCGTCAGCGGAGTACCGGAAGTTCAGGGGCACCGCGATGCACCCCGCCTTCAGGATGCCGAAGTACACCGGCAGCCACTCCAGGCAGTTCATCATCAGGATGCCCACCTTGCTCCCCCGCTCCATGCCCCGGCTGAGGAGCAGGTTGGCGAAGCGGTTGGCCCGCCGGTCGAAGTCCCGCCAGCTCAGAGCCCTGCGGTAGGGCGCGTCCGGCTGGGCGCTCTCGATGAGGCTGGCCTCCCGCCAGGTGACGGCCCGGTCCCGCTCCTCCGTAGGGCTCAGCTCCACCAGTGCGGTCTCCGACCCGTAGAGCCGGGCGTTCCGCTCCAGAAAATCCGTAATGACCATATCGTTCCTCCAAAACCTGTATATTGACAGCCTAGGCGTCCGACGCATCCGCGAGGGCTCCCAGGCATCTCGTATGCACGAGTGATACTTTATCACTTTTAACAGTTAAAGTCAACAGGAAATGACAGCATTTCACAAAAAAGAGCGGCCCCCGCAACAGGGGGCCGCTCTCTACAGCTATTGACAGCCGCAAACGGCTCACGCCTCGCCGTCCCGGCAGACGATCTCCGGCGATAAAATTTGCAGGGCCTTGTACCGCAGGAAATCCTCCTCCGCGCTCCCTGCGGCCACCATCAGCAGCGGTCGGTACAGGGGAGATTGCGCCGCCTGACAGAGCTTTCCGGTCACGTAGGGCACCCCCGGCGTCTCCGTCTGACGCAGCAGGAGGCGGTCCCCGTCCAGGATCAGCTTGACGATCCGCACACAAGGGGTCTCCAGGAAATCCAGCCTGATATAGAAGACAGGCCGCTCCTCCTCGTCATGGGTAAACCGCCCCAGAGCGGCCACCCGGAACACGTTCCCCCGGAAGGAAAGCTCCGTGACCTCCGGACGGCCCAGCCCTACGGGAAGCCGGTACAGCGCGTCCCGCTCCCGATAGATCAGCTCCGGTGAGCCGCCTTTCGCGCTGACCGCCACGGAGTCGAACCCGGCGGAGTAGCAATTATACAGCGCCTGAAGGGCCAGCGGCAGAAGCCCCGCCGAGGCCGCCGGGCCTTCCTTCGCATGGAAGGATCGGTTCAGGAATCCCCCGGCCCTGCCGTCCAGAGCCTCCGGCTCCCGGGAGTAAGCGGAGAGGCTCCGCACCGTCTCCGCAAGACCGGCCTGGGCCTCCTCGTCCACGGGAAGCTCCGCGGGGAACTGCCCGCCGAAGTACCGGCTGACGATCTCGAAATACCGGCTCTCCTGAAAATCCGTGTCCGCCCCGGCGTGGCTCACCACCAGGATGCCGCTGTCCCGGAAGCCCAGCACGTTCTGGCCCAGCATTCCGTTGAAGAGGAAGGTATCCTCCCGGCGGCCCACCCAGATCTGATAGCCGTAGTCGAAATCCCCGATCTCCTCCGGCGTCTTGGCGTGGGCGGTGGTGGCGGCGGCGATATAGTCCCGGGACAGGAGGCGTTCCCCCTGCCACAGCCCGCCGTCCATCACCAGCTGGCCCAGCTTGGCAAGGTCCTCCGGCTTGATATACAGGCCCCATCCGCCCTTTTCGATCCCTCGGGGGCAGGTCTCCCAGTGGAAGTCCGTAATGCCCATGGGGGTGAACAGCCGTTCACGCAGAAAGTCCGAGAGGCTTTTCCCCGTGACCCTGCGGACGATGGCGGAGAGCATATAGGTGTTCAGGCTGTTGTAGGCGAATTCCGTCCCCGGCTCCCCCTTGGGCCCGGCGCTGAGGAAGCGGCGGACCCAGTCCGTCTCCGTCAGGGCCTCCGCCTCGGTGAAGGGAACGCCGGAGCGCATGGTGAGCAGGTCCTCCACCGTCATGCCCTTGAGCCTGCGGTGGAGGGCGCCGCTCCCCGGTTCCTCGAAGAAGTCCGCCGCCTGGTCCTTGACGGACAGCGCGCCGTCGTCCGCCAGCAGGCCGATGGCCAGAGACACCACGCTCTTGCAGGCGGAGAAGGTATACTTGGCGGTCCGCAGGTCCTGTGCGCCGTAGGCCGCCTCGCAGACAACATGCCCGCTGCGCAGGATCATGACGCTCTGGCTGTACAGCTCCCGGTCCCGACCCAGCTCCTCCAGAAAAGACTGGATGTGCCGGGAGGATATCCCCTGGCTCTCCGGCGTGACCCTCGGGAAGGGCTGGGAGATGTTTCCCGGAGGGATCGGGGGCTTTTCCGCCTCCGCGGGCAGGAAGGGCTCGGTGGGCGTGCGGGCGTCCATTATGCGGGTCAGCAGCTGGAAGGTGCGGCTGGCGGTGGTGAGATTCATAGCGGGGCCCTCCTTGGTTGTGGCATAATGATCGTGCCAACTATACCACGGAGGGCCCCGCAAATCAACAGGATTTTGTAAACGTTACGGCTCCTCCGTCAGGGTGAAGGTCACCTTCCAGTCCCCCTCCAGCAGGTATCCGCCCATTTTGAACTTCCCGGCGAGGGTGCAGCCGGACAGCTCCTCACGGGTGATATCGTAGAGGGTATCCAGATATTTGCCCCCGTCTTCCTCCCGGGTATACATCGCCCCGCAGTTTTCCACCTTCTCCCCATCCGGTCCGATCAGGAACAACTGGCCGTGATCGTCCGGTCCCGCGTTGTCAAAATGGAGCTGCAAGTGGAACACTCCATCCAGGAACCCGGCGGCGGTAATGACGGCCCCGTCCGCTGCCGGTATATTCAGCGCGCCGGGCTGGAGGATCAGCGCCGTGCCGTCCTCGGCCAAAGGAAGCTCCCGGCCCTCCACAAGATGGCGGCCGAAAATATACTTTCTGACAGCGGGCGCTTCATCGGGAAGGGCATCCCAGTCCAGCGTGAACTCCGGTTCGGTCTCTTCCTGCTCCAGCAGCAGCTGCTGGACGGAGAAGGTAAGCTTGTCTTTGGAAAGATCCAGCTTCCGCCCATCCTCGTCCTTCGCCTGGACCTCGATCAGAAAGCCATAGGTGCCGCTCTCTTCGTCATAGCCCAACGCTTGATAGCCGCTGATAGTCTCGTTGGCACGATAGGGCGTGCTGATCTTGTAAAAGTCGTAAAACTCTACTCCCTGGGCCAGCCGTTCGCTGTCCAGTTCGTCCTCCATGGTGATGTAGGCCCTAAAGACGCCATTCTCCACCGTAGCGGACTGGACGGTCATGGTGATGTCCTGGCTGGTGCAGCTGAGCTGGACCGGCTCCAGCCTCTGCGCAATGGCGGCGGGGACGTCGTGGTAAAAGACGCCGCTGGCCATCGCCGACGTTCCCAGCACCAGGATCGCCGCCGCTGCCGCCGCGAACGCCGCCGGCCGGAACCTCACGCGCCGCCGGGGATGGGCGAGTTTGTCCTGGATACGGTCCCTGGCCTCCGGTGAGAGCGCCAGCTCGTCCATGGCCCGTTTATAGTGTGATCTCATCGCTCAGTACCTCCTTCAGCATGGCCCGGGCCCGCTGCATCCGGGTCTGCACCGCCGTCAGCCGCAGGCCAAGGATGTCCGCGATCTCCCCCTGGCTGTAGCCCTCGTAGTAGTACAGATGCACCGGGGCCCGGTATTTCTCGGGAAGGGACAGCACGGCCTCCAGCACCTCCCCGCCGTTCCCGCCGGGGACGTCCGCCGCCGCCTCCAGCGGCAGGCTCTGCCATCTTTTCAGAAACCGGAACCGGTTTTTGCAGGCGTTGGCGGCGCAGGCCAGCAGCCACGCCTTTTCCTTCCCCGGCTCCAGCTCCGTGCGCCCCTCCGCCAGACGGCAGAATACGCTCTGACACACGTCCTCCGCGTCGGCGGCGTGGCGGGTGAAGCTGTAGGCGAAGCGGTATACGTCGTCCCCATACCGGGCGAACAGTTCGGAGAGCTGGGTGCCGGTCATAGTGTCACTTCCTTTGCGGTGATCTGAGGCCTCGTCTATATAACACCCGGGGAAGGGGGATTATCACGCCGCCGGAAAAATTTTCTTAACAAAAGGGCCCCGTGTCCCCACGGGGCCGTCCGGCGGCTGGTCTCCTATTTCAGCAGGTCCTCCATCAGCGCCAGAAGGGCGTCCACGTCCTCCGGCGGGGTGTGCCAGGCGGTGACGAAGCGGATGCAGGTGCGCCCTCCGTCCATCCCGCGCTCCACCTCGAACTCCACACGCCGTCCCAGCGCCTCCACCGCGCCGTCCGGCAGGATGGGGAACACCTGATTGCTCACCGCCGGGGCCAGCAGCGGGACGCCCAGCCGTTCCAGACCGGCGGCGAGCCGCTTCGCCTGGGCGTTGGCGTGTGCGGCCAGAGACAGGTACAGCCCGTCCCGGAGGACGGCCTCGAACTGCACCCCCAGCAGCCGTCCCTTGGCCAGCATGGCACCCTGCTGCTTCATGCAGTTGCGGAAGCCGGGCCGGAGGGCGGGCTCAACGATCACCAGCGCCTCCCCCAGAAGCAGTCCGTTCTTGGTGCCGCCGATGGTAAAGGCGTGACAGCACGCGCCATAGTCCGCGAAGTCCGTCCCGCCCGCGTCCATGGCGCTGCCCAGCCGCGCGCCGTCGCAGTACAGGTACAGCCCCAGCTCATCGCAGCACCGGCGCAGGGCCAGCAGTTCCGGGCGGGTGTAGACCGTGCCCAGCTCCGTGGTGTTGGAGATGTAGGCCAGCCGGGGGACGACGGTATGCTCGTTCACCGGCCCCGCCATGGCGGAGCGCAGGAGTTCCGGCGTCAGCTTCCCGTCAGGGGCGGGCAGGCGGAGGACCGCGTGGCCGTCCTGCTCCACGGCCCCGGCCTCGTGGACGCAGATGTGTCCGCTGCCGGCGGCAAGGACCGCCTCATAGGGCCGCAGAAAAGCGGCGATGGCCGTCTTGTTTACCTGAGTGCCGCCCATGAGGAAGTGGACGGCGGCGTCCGGCTGGCCGCAGAGGGCGCGGACGGTCTCCTCCGCCTGCCGGGTGTACTTGTCTGTGCCGTAGCCGGGGGTCAGGTCCATGTTGGTCCTGCACAGGGCTTCCAGTACCGCCGGATGGGCCCCCGCGCCGTAGTCGTTTCGAAAGTAGAGCATGTTTGATCCTCCTTGGTGGTCTTAAAAATATAGCCGAAACAGAGAAAATATCCATCCCGGACAAAAACGGAGGGCACCCGATATGCCCTCCGCTTTTGCGGGAAACGCCTACCGGCCCCGGTGCTTCCGCTTTTGCTTCTCCCGGTGCAGCTGGAAGCGGCGGTCCCGTTCCGCGTCCCGGGCCTCCCGGGAGAGGACCCGGCGCGCCTCCCTCCCCTGCTCCCGCTGGAGCTGGAGGGCTTGCTGGGCCTTGGTGCCGATACCGGACGGACGGGTCTGGCGGCGGGCTTCCCGCTGGGCGCGCTTGGGGCTGACCGCCCGGTCCGTCTCCGGATCGAAGGCCAGCGCGGGTGAGAACGCCAGCCGGTCATAGCGGTCCAGGATGCAGGCGTAGACCTCGATATCCCGCGGCTCCGCGCCGAACACCACCCGGCAGGCCTCGTAGCGCCCCGCCCTCTCCCGTTCGAACAGTCCGATCCAGAACGGCGGGTCAAACAGGACCGTCAGCTTTGCTTTGGCAGTTTCCATAAACGATGTTCCTCCTTTATTTTGACGCAAGGAACGGACGACCAAAGGAGGAAGGCTACTGACAGCATTGGTGCTGCTCCCGGACTACCGACCGGGACGTGTTTTTATCCTTGCCGTGGAATATTCTAACAAAATCCGAAAGAAACGTCAAGATTACCATGTACCGGCGCAGGGAAATCCTTTTGTACTTACGAGCCGCGGCAAAAAAACGGTGGATTTTTCTTTCCGCATATGCTATAATCCAAAAAAGGCCGTCCGCCCGGACGCCCTTCCCATATTTTTTCGATCGCGCCGCCGGAAAACGGGAGGCGTGGGAGGTAAAACATCCATGAAGCAAACGCGAAAAATCTTATCCCTGGTGCTGGCCCTGGTCATGGTCTTCGCGCTGGTTCCCGAGGAGACCCTGGTCCCGGTAGCCCACGCAGTGACGCAGGAGCAGATCGACGATCTGAAAAACACATCCAAGGAGCTGGCCAGCGAGAGCAGCAAGCTCAAGCTCCAGCTGGCGGAATTGAAGGATCAGCGCACCAGCGCGATCCAGCGCAAAAACCTGCTGGACCAGCAGATCGACCTGACGGTGCAGCAGATCAGCAACACGGAGAAGCAGATCTCCGGCTTCGAGACCATGCTGGCGCAGACGGCCTACGAGCTGGAGGAGGCCGAGAAGCAGGAGGAGGCGCAGTACGCCGTCTTCTGCGAGCGGGCCCGGGTAATGGAGGAGGCGGGATCCTCCTCATACTGGGCGGTGCTGTTCAAGGCCAACAGCTTTTCCGACCTTCTCAGCCGCCTGTCGGATATCCAGGAGGTCATGAACTACGACCAGGGCGTTCTGGACGAGCTGCGGTCCCTCCAGGAGGAGATCAAGGTCAAGCACGCCGAGCAGGAGGAGCTCATGGCCCAGTCCGAGGAGGCCAAGGCGGAGCTGGAGGTCCACAAGAAGGACCTGGACCAGCAGTACGCCGAGGCCGAGGCGCTGGTGGCGGAGATCGATGAAAACGTGGACGAGTACCAGGAGCAGCTCGACGAGCTGAACGCCGAGCGGGAACATATCCAGGCGGAGATCGTGAAGAAGTCCAACGAGCTGGCCCAGCAGATGAACATGACCGCCACCAAGGGCGGCTACATCTGGCCGGAGACCGTCAGCCGCAAGATCACCTCCCCCATGGGCGGGCGGAACACCGGCATCCCCGGCGCGTCCACCAACCACAAGGGCGTGGACATCGGCGGCGTGGGGTATACTACCAACGTTCTGGCCACCAAGGCCGGCGTGGTCATCACCTCCAAGCTCTCCTCCTCCTACGGCAACTACGTCGTCATCAGCCACGGCCCCGGGAACACCACGCTGTACGCCCACATGTCCAGCCGCGCCGTCAAGGAGGGCGATACCGTTACCCAGGGCCAGATCATCGGCGTGACCGGCAACACGGGCATCAGCCGGGGCGCGCACCTGCACTACGAGATCACCGAGAACGGCGTCCGCGTAAATCCGCTGGATTATCTGCCCAACTACATCAAGGGCTGGTAAATCTCTTATTTGCACCCAAAGAAGTTTGCACCCAAAGAGGGCGGGGACCTGACGGTCCCCGCCCTCTTCTCTGTGTGTCAAAAAAGATGCCTTGCATCTTTTTTGAGAAGGGCTTCGCTTCGCTCTGCGCCTCGGTTGTGCGCCTGTGGCGCACAATTCGACGCTCGCTCCGCGCAAAGTGTTTTTCCCACGTACACGCCGCGGGAAAAACGATTTTATTTTATTTGCCGCCTGCGGGCGGCAAACTCTTGCAGAGGGCTTTTTTAACAGCCTGCAAAGAGGGCGGGGACCTGACGGTCCCCGCCCTCTTCTGTCGTTCAGTAGCGGTAAACTTTCCGGTACCTGGCCAGTAGCGCCAACGTCACCAGCAGGGTCAGGGTCTCCGCAACGGTCACAGCCAGCCAGATGCCGTCCACCTCCAGGAAGACGGGCAGGATCAGGACGGCGGCGCACTGAAAGACCATCGTCCGGAGGAAGGAGATCAGCGCCGAGGCCAGCCCGTTGTTCAGCGCGGTAAAGAAGGAGGAGCCGAAAATATTGCACCCGCACAGCAGATAGGACACTGCATACAGGTGGAACCCCTGAACGGTCAGCTCATAGAGATCCCGGTCATAACCCACAAATATTTTCGCCAGGGGGCCGGAAGCCAGGAAGGCCAGAACCATCATAGCCATGCCCACGCCTTCAGTGAGCACGGCGCTCTTGACCAGCAGGCTGTGGAGCTCCTCGCTGTGTCCCGCGCCGTAGTGATAGCTGACCACCGGGGCGGAACCGATGGCGTAGCCGATAAAGATGGCCAGGAAGATGAAGTTGACGTACATGATGGCCCCATAGGCCGCCACGCCGTCCTCCCCCGCCAGCCGCAGGAGCTGGAAGTTGTAGAGCATGGCCACGATGGAACCGGAGATGTTGCTCATCAGCTCCGAGGAGCCGTTGGTGCAGGTCCTCCACAGGACCCCGCCGTCAAAGCGGGGACGGATCAGACGCAGAAGGCTGTCGTTCTCCCGGAGGAAGTAGACGATGGGCGTCAAGCCGCCCACCGCCTGGCTCAGGATGGTGGCGATGGCCGCCCCCGCCACGCCCCAGTGGAGGACCCCCACCAGCAGGGCGTCCAGCACGATATTCGTCAGGCCCGCCCCTACTGTGATATAGAGTCCCAGCTTGGGCTTTTCCGCCGTGACGAAGAAGCTCTGGAACACGTTTTGCAGGATAAAAAACGGGTTGGCCGCCAGGATGATCCGGGCGTAGACCACGCAGTACTCCAGGATCTCCCCTTTTGCGCCCAGCGCGGAGGCGACGGGACGGGCGAAAACGGCGCCCAGCCACCCCACCGCCGCGCCGCCCACGGCGGCGGCGCAGACCAGGAAGGAGAAATAGCGCTTCGCCAGCTCCGGCTTCCCCTGGCCCATGGTCTTCGCCACGATGGCGGAACCGCCGGTGCCCACCATGAAGCCCGGCGCGCCGGTGACGATCAGCAGGGGCATGATCAGGTTGATGGCCGCGAAGGGGGTCTTCCCGGCAAAGTTGGACACGAATATCCCATCTACCACGCTGTAGATGGACGTAAAGATCATCATGATAATGGACGGGAAGGTGAAGCGCAGGAGCTTCCCGTACGTAAAGTGCTCGGACAATTGGATCCTCATACGGAATCGTTTTCCTCTTTCTCTGACAGATTTGCCGCCAAGGCCTCCCGGAAGGAGGCGCAGTACAGCTCCAGGGCGTCCACGAACGACGGGCCGTACTTCTTCACCGCCGCCGCCATGGCCTGATTTTCCAGAACGTAGAGCTCCGCCAGCGCCTCCCGGGCGTAGGCCATTCCCGCCGGGGTGAGGCACAGCTGCCGCTGCCGTGGCTGGTCCGGCATGGTCTCCAGCGTGATATACCCCGCCTCCCGGCAGGATCGGACCACCGTGTTGATGGTGGTCTTGGGGATCGCCCACTCCTCGCAGATCTGCTTCTGGGAGTGGGGCCGTCCGTCGTCCAGGGCGTAGAGCAGGTCCAGGGTATGGGGCGTGACCCCGGACCGGACCGCCCAGCGGTAGTACGCGCCGTCCGCGGCGCTGGTGGCGGCGACGAACCGCCGGTTCAGCTGGTGAAGCTCCTGATCCATCCTGCGTCCTCCGTTTCCTTTGTTCAGTACGAAACCGTACTGATTGCGACTGACCCTATTATAGTACGGTTTCGTACCAAAGTCAAGCAGAATTTTTCGCCGGGTTTTTCCGGTGACAGGGATTGCTAAATCCTTGACAAGCCGCCGCCGGACCGGTATAATATGTTCCAGCAGAGTCGAAATCCTGAGAAAGGGCTGTTATTTCTATGTTTACCATTACCTTCCGTTTCGAAACCGGTTCCCCGGTGACCATCGACGCCAACCCCGGCGAAAAGCTCCTGGACGTGGCCCGGAAGGCCAACGTGGCCATCGACGCCCCCTGTTCCGGCAACGGCGTGTGCGGCAAATGCCGGGTCCGGCTGGCCTCCGGCAGCCTGGACGCCCCCATCAACCGCCACATCACCCAGGAGGAGTACGATGCCGGCTGGCGGCTGGCCTGCCTGGCCACCGTCACCGGCGACGCGGAGATCGAGGTACCCGACATCGCCTCCGCTTACCGCTCCCGGATGAAGATGGCCGACCTCAGCTCCCCGGAGGAGATCGCCATTTTTGAGGACCTCCGCAAGCAGCTGGAGGACGCGGGCGTGGCCTTTGGCAGCGACCTGGCCTTCCTGTCCCTGGAGCTGGACGAGCCCACGCTGGACGACACCATGCCCGACAACGAGCGGCTCCTCCGGGCGGTGGAGGCCTCCACCGGCGTAGACGAGCGCGACATCATGCTGCCCTACGCGGTGCTGAAAAACCTGAGCGAGGTACTGCGGGAGAGCAATTTCAAGGTCAAGTGCGTCATTTCCCGTGACGGCAGCCGCATCCTCATGCGGGACGTGCTCCCCGGGGACAGCACCGATCCCCTGGTGGGCTTCGCGCTGGACGTGGGCACCACCTCCCTGGCGGGCGTGCTGGTAGACCTGGAGAGCGGAAAGATCCTGGCCAAGGCCAGCGGCGGCAACGGGCAGATCCGCTACGGAGCCGACGTCATCAACCGCATCATCGAGTCCGGCAAACCCGGCGGACGCAAGCGCCTCCAGGACGCGGTCATCAAGGAGTCCATCATCCCCATGCTCTCCTTCATGTACCGTGAGGCGGGGATCGATCCCCGCCGGGTCTACCGGATGGTGCTGGCGGCCAACACCACCATGAACCACCTGCTGCTGGGGCTCCACGCGGACCCCATTCGGATGGAGCCCTTCGTACCCAGCTTCTTCCGCACGGACCACCTGTTTGTCCGGGATATCGGCCTGAAGATGAACCCCCTGGCGGAGCTGATCGTGGCCCCCAACATCGGCAGCTACGTGGGCGGCGATATCACCGCCGGTGCGCTGGTGTCCATGATCTGGAACGATCCGTCCATGAGCCTGTTCATCGACCTGGGCACCAACGGGGAACTGGTCTTCGGCAACAGCGAGTTTTTGATGAGCTGCGCCTGTTCCGCCGGTCCCGCCTTTGAGGGCGGCGACATCTCCTGCGGGATGCGGGCCACCGACGGGGCCATCGAGGCCTGCACCATCGACAAGGAGACTATGGAGCCCACCATGACGGTGGTGGGCGGCGCGGCCCCGGCGGGCCTCTGCGGCAGCGGCATCATCGACGTCATCGCCGAGCTGTTCCGCTGCGGCATCATCAACGGCAAGGGCAAATTCGTCCGTGAGGGCGAGCGCATCCTCCACGACGAACACGGCATGGGCTCCTACGTGCTGGCCTGGAAGAAGGACAGCGAGGGGGCCAAGGACGTGGTCATCAACGAGGTGGACATTGAGAACTTCATCCGGGCCAAGGGAGCCATCTTCTCCGCCACCCAGACCATGCTGCACTCCCTGGGCTTCGATGCCTCGGTGATCGAGCGGGTCTACGTGGCCGGAGGCATCGGCAGCGGCATCAACATGAAGAACGCCGTCACCATCGGCATGTTCCCGGATATTCCTCTGGAGAACTTCCACTACATCGGCAACTCCTCCCAGACGGGAGCCTACGCCATGCTCCTCAGCGCCCAGGCCAAGGAGAAGGTAGACGAGCTGAGCCGTTCCATGACCTACCTGGAGCTGTCCAACGAGCCGGGATACATGGACGAATTTGTCGCCGCCTGCTTCCTGCCCCACACGGACGCGGGGCTGTTCCCCAGCGTGGATTTTTAGGCATACACACTTTTTCTTGAAACCACACGCCGCCCAAAGGGCGGCTGGGCTGCTGGTAGCCGCTTTGCGGCCACCGCGCGGAAAAAGTGTCAAAAAGAACTTTTAATGAGTCGTTTTATGGGTCACCACTATGACAGAAGTACTGCGTATCACCTACATCAACTGTGATTTCTGCACCGCCAAAAATCACTGCGCCGCCTGCGGCTCAGAGCTGGAGCAGTCCCTGACGGAAAAGCCGGGGATCGTCTCCGCGAAGCTCAACATCCCGGACCACGCCGCCAGCATTGAACACACGCTGGACGGCGACGATCTGGAAGACCTGCTGGACGCCATGGGGCTGCTGGTAGGGTAATACAGGACAAAATATCCCCCGTGCTGTACGTTCTGCGTCACAGCCGGGGGATATTCTTTATGATTCTGACTGGGATCTCTCCAGAGCATCAGCGTGTTCCCGCTCCAGAATATCCAGAAGCTCCGCCGCCGGACCCTCGGGATACGACTCGCGGCAGGCCGACAGCGTCTGGGCAAATTCTTCCGTGCCGCCGTACATAACGGCGTCCGTGGTCGCGATAAACTGACAGACGATCTCCGCCGTCGGCATCGGCTCCCAGCCGGACAGTTCCGTGATCTGACCGTCCAATAAAACCAGATAAGCCAGCACCTTATGGGGCGCCTCCAGAAAACGGTGATAGAGTTCATCCGTCGCCCCCTCGCTGAGCCCGTCGGCTGTCAGCGTAAAGGCAACCAACTGGTCCAGCGGGACCGTGCCCGTGTGGTTGAAGATATACTCAAAATTCGGGTCATCCGGACCGCCGCTCAAGCCGAAGGCCGCAGCATCCGTACTGAGGGCCTCCCAGTCCGTCTCCTCCAGCTCCGGCAGTGCCTTGCTGGCCTGCGGGGCGGGATCGCTGTCCGGCTGGGACGGCGATACACCATCTTTGGTCCCGCAGGCGGTGAGCAGGAGCACAACAAGAAGTATGCTCAAAATTTTTTTCATGCAAACATCCTTCCTTCCGCTGCACGCACAGACGTAACCGTCCCCTACTCCTCCGCAAAGGGATCACCGATATCAGCACTCCCCCCCGGCACAGGCACTTCCGTCTCCGGCGGCTCCACAGGAGCGGGGTCTTCCCCGGCGGAGACCTCCTCCGACGCAGCCGCTTCCTCCGCAGTCTGGTCCGCCGGAGGCGTATCCTCCGGCGCGGGCACGGCGGGAGGCGCTTTCTCCTCCGGCTTGGGCTTCTGGGGGTACTCCAGGTTGTGACCGGTCTCCACGTCGAAGACGTGGGCCGCGCTGCCCCGGAAGGTAAAGCGCACCGGCAGGCCCATGGGCAGGTTCTCCGTCTCCTCCTCCTCGCTGAGGGGGACCACGATGACCACGTCCTGGCCGCAGGCGCTGACGTGGATATGGACCGCGCTGCCCATCATCTCCGACACATCCACGGCGGCGTAGACCGCGTCGTTCTCCTCCGTGAGGGTCAGATGCTCCGGACGCAATCCCAGCTTTACCGGCTGGGAGTCCACGTCCCCGGCCAGCAGCCGGGCGCACTTCTCCGTGGACAGCTCCACACGCAGGCCGCCCAGCTCCACAAAGTAGCGCTCCCCCTCCCGGGTCAGCTGCGCGTCAAAGATGTTCATCTGAGGCGTGCCGATGAACCCCGCCACGAAGAGGTTCGCCGGATGGTGGAACACCTCCTGAGGGGTGCCCACCTGCTGGACGAAGCCGTCCTTCATAATGACGATCCGGTCCCCCAGGGTCATGGCCTCGGTCTGGTCGTGGGTGACGTAGATGAAGGTAGTGTTCACCTTCTGGCGCAGCTTCAGGATCTCGGAACGCATCTGGTTGCGCAGCTTGGCGTCCAGGTTGGACAGGGGCTCGTCCATGAGGAACACCTGGGGCTCCCGGACGATGGCCCGGCCGATGGCCACGCGCTGGCGCTGGCCGCCGGAGAGGGCCTTGGGCTTCCGCTTCAAGAGCTCGGCGATATCCAATATCTCCGCCGCCTCGCGGACCTTCTCGTCGATGACCCGCTTGGGGAACTTCCGAAGCTTCAGCCCGTAGGCGATGTTGTCATAGACGGTCATGTGGGGGTACAGGGCGTAGTTCTGGAAGACCATGGCGATATCCCGGTCCTTGGGCGGAACGGTGTTGACCTTCCGTCCCCCGATGTAGATCTCGCCCTCGGTGATATCCTCCAGACCCGCCACCATCCGCAAGGTAGTGGACTTCCCGCAGCCGGAGGGCCCTACCAGCACGATGAACTCCTTGTCGGCGATCTCCAGGTTGAACTCCTGGACCGCTACCACCGTGTTGTCATATATCTTTTTTACGTTGCGCAGGCTCAATCCGGCCATTGCTGCTCCCCTCCCGCTTTCTTTTGATAGGCTTTCTCCAGACGCTCCTCCTTGCGCTTCTCCACGGCGGCGTCCACCTTCTCGGGGATCTTCACCTTGGCGAAGCGGTAGGCCCGGCGGATGTCGCGGATCGACAGCACCAGGATAAAGACCACCGGGCACACGGCGAACAGCGCCGACAGGAGCAGCAGCAGCGCGGCGTAGTCCTCCGTCAGACGGGCGGCGTTCTCCCAGTAGGGATAGATCACGCCGTTGGAGCGCATAGAGCGCTCTCCGAAGCCCCGGAGCACCTCCCACAGGTGGGTAAGGCTGTAGCGTCTGGAATTTTCCACCACGTCTCCCGCCCCGATGGGGAAGGTATCGGCCACCACGCCCTTGGCGTAGCTGGTGATGGGGTCCGGCATGACGATCTCATAGCCGGTGATCGCCGCGTCCTCGTTGAGGCGCTTCATGGCGGAGAAGGACATATACACGCCGCCGTCCCCGGGGTAGGCCCGTTCCGTAGCGAAATCCGTCTCCCGGGCCACCACGCCGCCAATGAGGAAGTGTTCCCCGTTGATGGTCACCGGCATCCCCACCAGGTTGGTGCCGCCGTAGAGGCGCCACGCGATCTCCTCGTCCAGGATCACCAGATCGTCCATCAAATCTTCGCTGTCGATGTACGCGCCGCTCCGCAGCGTCAGGGGGTGGAAGTAGAAGAAGTCTCCCCCCACGCCCACGGCCTTCACCGAGGCGCTGCCGCCCTCGGCGCTGATGCTGACGGGCTGGACGCCGTGGTAGGCGTCCAGGTACAGCCTGCCGCCCTCGGCGGCCTCCAGGGACTGCTCCATCATCCGGCCCTCCAGGGCCCGGCGGAAGGAGAGGATGTCCTCCTCCGACTTGCCGTCGTCCACCGGCAGATAGCAGGCCACGTGGGCGAAGCGGGACTCCGCCCCTCCCCGGAACCTCTCGGCGGCGGTGAGGGAGGTCAGCGCGCCGCCGACCATGTTCATCCCCACAGCGCACCCAATGGACGCCAGGACCAGCACGACGTTGAGGACCAGCAGGAACCACTGCTTGAATCCGAAGCCCCTGATCGCCGCCAGCATCCGCCGGGGCAGCTCTCTCAGGTGCCTCATGACGGGTTCTCCACCATCCGCACCTGGCTGCCCGCGTCCAGGGGCTTGCTGGAGGTCGTGATCACGTAGTCGTTGTTGGCCAGGCCGGAAACGGCTACGCTGGTATCGTCCTCCGCCAGGACCTGGACCTCGGCGCGGGTGGCCGTGTAGCGGTTGCCCAGGGGCGTGTTCTTACTGGTCACGATCAGGACGAACTTGCCGTTGGCGTCCTCCCGGATGGCGCTCTTGGGCACGATGGTATCCATCGGCGCGCTGCGCTGGCCCACGGAGAGGGTGATGTTCTGTCCCGCCTCCACGTCGCCGCTGACCCGGAAGACCAGCAGCTTCTTCTGCCCCGCGCTGGAGGGATCGGAGGTGATGGACTCCAGCACCGCGTTGACCTCGCTGCCCCAGTAGTAGTTGGTCACCTCGGCGGTATCGCCGACCCGGACCTGCTTGGCCTGCTCGTTGGTGACGGATATCTTGATGATGTAGCCCCGGTCCACCACGTCGATGACCGCCATGGGCTGATCCGGCGTGTTCTCCTTACCGGCGGAGACGTTGATGGCGCTGACGACGCCGGAGACGGGAGATTTGATCTCCGCGCCCACGGAGTCCTTGGTGTACTTATCCACCAGCTCCTGCTGCTTCTGGATCTCCAGGCTCATGGTCTGGAGGTCCAGGTTGTTGAGCTGCTTGTCGATGTCCTTGCCGGAGAGAGCGGTCTCCAGCTCCCGCTCCTTGGCGTTGACGGTCTCCACCGCAGACTTGTAGGCGGTCTGCTTCTCCTGGAGGGCGGCGAGGTTTTCCTCCAGGACGGTGATGGAGGCCTCCTGCTGGCGCTGGGTGGCTTCCCAGGTGCGGATCTGGTTTTTCAGCTGCTCGTTGCTGCCGGCGGCGGCGTCCAGCTCCTGCCGGGCGTCGCGCAGCTCCCGCTCGGTGGAGGCCAGATCGGACTCCGCCTCATCCAGCTTGTCGCGGATGGCCCGGCGCTGCTGGGACGCAGAGCCTTCGGAGATATCTCTATCGTCTTTCAGACGCTCAAGGGCACGCTCCTTGTCTGCAACGTCTTCTTGGTCAGCAAGAAGGGCAGTATAAGCTTTTTTCCAGCTGGAAAACTCCGCAGGCTGCTTATTATCTTCAGTTGATTGTGTTTGAACAGCTTCCTTGGAATTTTCAGCATTATCCCCGCCGGGAGTAGATGGTTCAGGCGTCAAAAGCTCCCACTGACGGAGGGCTCCCTCAATTTTAACTTGGTCACTGGGGGAAAACGTGTATACTCCGTCAGAGTTAATGCTTATTGTAATCTTAACTTGGTCATGGTCAGCTAACCTTTGAATGGTATCTTTATAAGCTGACCAATCACTTTTCCAGTTATTATATGCTTTATTTAGAGCATCCAAAGCATCCGCGACCTTCCGGTCCGCCGTCACATCCTCGCCGTTGTCCAGCTTGGCCAGCTGCTCCTCATAGCCCTCTATGGCGGCGGTAAGGGTCTTGACCTCGCCCTCCAGTTCCGTGACCTTGGCCTTGGCGTTGGCATACTCCTCGCTGTCCGACTGGGCGGCATTCAGCTCCTTAAGAAGGGCCTGGGTTTGGCCCAGAGCGCTCTTGGCGGCGGCCAGGTCGCCCTTGGCGAAGGTGACCTCCTCGTCCGTCACCTGGTTGGCGTCCCGCTGGGCGTAGGCCCGCTCCAGGTCCTCCCGGAGGGCCTTCACGCTCTGGTCGTCGGACTCATAGCTTTTGAGCAGCTCCAGGCGGCGCTTTTCATAGGAGAGCTTGGCGTTGGCCAGGGCCTCCTGCGCCGCGCGGAGCTCCTCGCTCTCCACGTCGCCCAGGACGAACAGAAGCGTCCCCTCTTCGACGGTATCGCCTTCCTTCACGCACACGGAGCGAATCTCCCGGGTCTGCTTGAGGTTCACCTCGTAGCTCTCGTTGGCCGCCAGGGTGCCGCTGCCGCGGACCTTCGCGTTGATGGTCCCGGAGGACACCATCTGGGTAGCCACCTCGGGGAGGGAATAGTTCATGATCGTCTGAGAGAAAAAGGTCAACACCAGCAGCACCGCCAGAAACACGATGGCGATGGTCTTGATGAGTTCCCTCTTTTTGGATTTTTCCTTCACTTCCATAGATGTATCGTCCTTTCGCTTGGTTGTGGGGGCCTCGTGGGAAGTCCCTGCGGGAAATAGCGCGGGGCGCGCGCCCTTACCCCTTGACGGAGCCCTGGTGGGCGATGCCCTCTACCAGGTAGTCCTCGCCGTGGAGGAACAGCAGCAGGGAGGGCACCATGTAGATGGTGGCGATGGCGAAGGCCAGCCCTACCTCGCTGGTATTGATGGTAGAAAGGTACACGCTCAAAGGCTGCAGGTCCGCGTTGGGCAGCAGGATGATGGGCTGCTCCACCATGTTCCAGTAGTCGATAAAGACCAGGATGGCGATGGAATACAGCGCGCTGCGGCACTGGGGCAGGCAGATGTCCTTGAAGATCTGCCACTCGCTGGAGCCGTCCAGCTTGGCCGCCTCGATGAGGGAGGCGGGGATGCGCCGCATGGATTTGGTCAGCAGGAACACGGAGAAGGGGGCAAAGGCGCCCGGCAGGATGATCGCCCATCGGGTGTTCAGGATGCCGATCCAATCGCTGACCAGATAGTTGGGCACCAGCGTCACCTGCGTCGGCATCAGCATCAGGATGACGTAAAAGAAGAAGAGCAGGGAGCGGACCTTGCCCCTCCATCGGGTGAAGCCGTAGGCGGTCACCGAGGCCACCGCCAGCTGCAGCAGCACGATGGGCACCACCAGGATCACCGAGTTCCAGAATTTCAGCAGATAATCCGGACTGCGGATCAGCACCGAGATGTACTGATGGAACGTCACCTTGTCCGGGATGAACTTCAGGTTGACTTCGTCTGCGATGTAGGCCTTGCCGTCGCTGCCGGAGACGTTGGCGAAGACCTTGCCGTAGTTGGCGCTGATCTCGCTCTGGGTCATGAAGGAGTTTGTGATGGTCAGCACCGTGGGCATCAGGAACCACAGAGCGAAGAAGGCCGCCAGCAGCGTCAGGGCGAACCGCCCGAAATAGCGATTTTTTTTCATGGTCAGCCCTCGACATCCTTTCCGAACACGTCCTCGACCTTGAACAGCAGGGCGATAAGGGCCACCATGACGAGGGCCATCAGCACCGCCGCCGAGGACATCTTCTGATAGTCCAGGTTGCTGAAGGTGTTGTTCATGAAGTGCTGCATCATATACAGCCCGTCAAAGGGATAGTTCCCCGTGAGCAGGTAGATCTCCCGGAAGACCTTGAAGGAGTTGATGATGGACAGGATCGCCACGAACAGCACCGTGGGCGAGAGGTAGCGCAGCTTGATGTTGAAGAACTTGTGGGCGGCGGAGGCGCCCTCCACGTCGGCCACCTCCAGCAGCTCCTTGGGGATGTTGTTCAGCGCCGCCATGAAGAGGATCATGTTGTACCCCAGGTTCTTCCACAAAAACAGCACCACGATGACCAGCAGGCAGTAGGGGCTGTTCAGCCAGTCGATGGCCTCCACGCCCAGGCCGGAGAGGATCACGTTCAGCGTCCCCCGATAGTGGAACACCACCTGCCAGATCAGCACCACCGACGCCACGGGCACCATCATGGGGCTGAGGAAGAAGGTGCGCAGCAGGCTCTTGCAGGGGATGCGGCACTCCAGCATCAGCGCCAGCACCAGACTCAGCACCACGGCCAGAGGCACCGCTATGGCGGAAAACATAGCGGTGTTCTTGGCGGCGGTGCGGAAGGAGGAGTTGTTGAGGACGGCGATGAAGTTGTCCAGCAGCACGAACTCCGGATTCATGGGGGAGCGGATGACGGAGTAATACACCACCACCAGGAACGGCAGGATGAAAAACACCGCCACGCCCGTCACGCTGGGGCTCAGGAAGGCGGCGGAGTGCAGAACGTCGCGCACCTTGTCGTTGCTCCGCTTCCACGTCCGCCGGACCTTCCCGGTCCCCTCTTTGCCGGTCTTCTTTTGTTTGGTTTTCTTTTCTTTAACGACTTTCATTGACATATGTAGTCACTTTGTTCTGAATGAGGGCGGCCGCGTCGTCCAGGGAGCGGTCCCCGGCGAAATAGCTGCCCGACACCTCGGTCACGATATCATAGACGTTGTTATCCGAGCCGCTCATCCGGTCCACCTGGTTATAGAGGTCCATGATCTGGTCGTACTCCTCCTGCTTGGTGGCGTAGACGCTGATGGTGAAGTTGTTGCCTATGCCCCAGGTGCTGTGGCTTTCCTCGATGGGGTTCCCGTCCTCGTCCAGGAGCTGGTTGCCGTCCTCATCGGTCTTATAGCCGTCCGGGATCATGGACTGCTCCGCCATCCACTGGAAGTCCGCCTTGTTGGAGGGGAAGCCGCTGCTGCCCCCCCAAAGAGAGGCGTTCTCGTTCCCCGCGTACCGGGGCAGGAGCAGCTGGCGCATATAGGTCCACGCGCCCTCCTTGTCCGCGCAGGAGGCAGACATGGCCAGGCCGCTGTTGACGCTGAAGCTGCTGCCCACGCCGCCGTCCTCCACGGGGAAGCCGATGTAGGTGATATCGCCGCCAAAGATGGCCTTCTGCATCTGGATGCTCTTGAAGTCGCTGATGTGCTCCGTCACCAGCATCTGCCGTCCCTCGGCAATGCGGGTGGGCTCGTCATAATCGCCGCTCTGGCTGCTCTCCCAGTCGTATTCCAGCGGGAAGTTGTCGCAGAAGGCCAGCAGGGCCTTGAACTCCTCGCTGTCGAAGCGGCACTCCCCAGTGTCCCAATTCAGGAAGCTGTCCAGGTTCATGCTCATCACCAGCGTCAGCATGTTGCTCTTGGTGTTGTATTCGTTGAAGACGGCGCAGCCCTCGGGCATCTTGGACAGGGCGTCCTGGAGATCCTGAAGGGTCCAGCTGGTGCGGTCCCCCACCACGCTGGGAGAGCCCGTCACGGTGGCGATGCTGAATGCGTCAAAGATCTGATAGAGCTTCCCGTCCTGCTCGGCGGCGGTGAACACCCGGTCCATGAGGCCCTCCCGGCCGCCGATGTCCTGATCGTTCTCGATGAAGGGCCACAGGTCCTCCAGGATGCCCTTCGCGCCGTACTGGCGGATGGGCAGGGAGTCGGTGTTGATGATGTCCGGCGCCTTCCCGGCCAGGATCTCCGTGTTCAGCTTCTTGATTCCCGCCTGATAATCTTCCTCCGTGCTGTACTCGGAGTAATCACGCACCTCGATGCGGTAGGGCGTGCCGCTGCGGTTGAAGTCCACGATCCGGTTGCGCTCGTCCTGGCTCAGGTACATGGTGGCGTAGGTGAGGGTGGTCTTCTCCGGCAGCTCCGACCGGGGCGTGGGGGTCAGCACCGCCAGGGTCTCCCGCCGGCCGGTGGTGGAGCCGTAGGCCTCGGCCATGATGACCGCCCTGCCGTCCTCCAGGAAGGTGACGAAGCTGATCTGGTCCGCGGAGATGTCGGCGTCCAGCAGGTTCAGGAGCTTGTCGTCCTCCGCCCCCTCCTCCGCCTCGGCCTTCCGTCCGTAGAGGGTCTCGCCCCTCATGTAATAGTAGAGGTACGCCCCGGTCCCGGAATAGGTGTTGTAGGCGTCCTGGGGCAGATCATAGGATTTGCCCCAGTCCTTGGCGGCGGTGTCGATGGTCCGCAGCTGGCGGGTGTAGGTATTGTTGACAGCGTCCTGCACGGTAGTTGTCGTGCCCACGGAGCCGTCGGACAGCAGGGTCAGATCGCCGCCCCAGAAGTTCTCGTCCTCCACGGAGAACAGGACGTTCAGGGAGGAGTCCAGCACCACGATCTTCCCGTCCGTGCTGACGTAAATGTTCCCCTTGGGGTCGAAGAGGGTGCCCCCCGAATACATGGAGTCGATCCCCGCCTTCTCCTGCAGGCCGCTGACGTCTACCCGGGTGATCTCCGCGCCGGTGGAATCCAGCTGGATGTGGTAGTTCTTTTCGATGCTGTCCAGCATGTCGTATTCCCAAATATTGCCCGTCTCCGGGTCGAAGTCCTCCGGCAGGTCGTAGGAGTAGGCGCTCAGGCTCTCCTCCACCCAAATGGACCCGTCCGCCCCGGCGCGGATGCCGCTGAGGTAGACGTAGGACTGGTCATAGCCCTCGGGAGCGGTATCGATCTTGAAGTTCTCCAGCGGCTCCGGCTCCCCGCCGTCCACGGAGAGGCGGAGGATGCTGTAGGTGGTGTCGCCCTCCTCCCCCGCCTCCCAGTCGGGATACTTGGCGGTCAGCAGATAGATGTACGTTCCGTCGGTGCAGCCGCCCCGCACCTCGCCGTTCTTACCCAGGTCCATGTCGATGAACTCGGGCACGAACACCGTCCCGGACAGCTTTTCCGCGTCCTCGTCCTGATCCTTGCCGCAGGCCGCCAGACTGAGCAGCATACACGCGGCCAGCAGCGCCGTCAGGCCCTTTTTGATCCGATGATCCATTGATCGGTTCCTCCTTGCATATGGATTCTGGACACAAATTTACCAGCCCCGTGTATCATTTTTGCATCGTACTCACATCACTTTTGTTTTCTTTTGGGGAAAACATTCTATCCTCCCCGCCCGTCAGCGGTTCTCGTTGACGTACAGGGTCACCTTGTTCTGGATCAGAGACGCCGCGTCGTTGAGGGGCTTGTCGCCGGCGAAATACTGGCTGGCCACCTCCAGGACGGACTCCATGATCTTATCGTCCCTGCGGTAGATGGAATCCACCTGCTCATAGAGGGCCAGGACCTTGTCCACGTCGGACTGGGTGGGAGCTTTCATCTTGATCTCCGTGGTGTCGTTCACCCAGATGGAACCGTAGTTCACCGGGATGGGGTTGCCCTCCTCGTCCAGGATGTTGTTGCCGTCGGCGTCGGTCTCGTACTGGGGCGTCAGGGCGTTCTCCATGGCCTTGTCGAAATCGGCCTTATTGACGGAGAAGTTCCCGCCGGAGTAATAATACCTCGCCCCCGCCCTCTCCTCTTCCGTGGGCAGCAGCACCTGGCGGATGAAGGACCAGGCGCCGTCCTTGTCCTTGCAGCTGGAGGTCATGGCGATGCCGCTGTAGAAGGAGAAGCTGCTGCCGCAGCCGCCGTCCTCCCGGGGATAGCCCACGAAGCTGTACTCGCCGTTGTGCAGGGCGTTCAGGGACTGGAGGGTCCAATCAAAGTTGCTGAGATAGGTCTGGGACAGCATTTGCTTGCCGCTGAGGATGCGGGATTCCTCCCCTTCCCACTCATCCCAGTCGTAGTTTTCATAGTTGAACTCTGCGGGGAAGGTGTTGCAGAACTCCAGCATGGCCTTGAACTGATCGCTGTCGAAATTGCACTTGCCGGTCTCCCAGTCCACGAACTGATCCATGTTCAGGCTCACCACGGTATCCAGCATGTTTGCCTTGGTGTCATACTCGCCGAAGATGGCGCAGCCCTCGGGCATCTTGGCCAGCGCCTCCCGCAGGTCCGCCAGGGTCCAGCTCATGCGGTCGCCCACGATCTTGGTGGGGCCCGCCACGGTGCGGATAGTGAAATTGCTGAAGATCTCGTAGAGCTTGCCGTCCTGCTGGTTGGCCTCCAGGGGGCGGGTCATCAGCTTGTCGCGGCCCAGGTCCGGGTCCTTGTCGATGAAGGGCCACAGGTCCTCCAGGATGCCCTTGGAGCCGTACTGCCGCAGGGGCAGGTTGCTGGTGTCCAGGATATCCGGCACGTTGCCCGCCAGGATCTCCGTGTTCAGCTTCTGGAGGGAGGCCTTGCCGCTGCCGTCGGTGTCGAACTCGGCGTAGTCCTTGACCTCGATGCGGTGGGTCTCGCTCTTCTTGTTGAAGTCGATGATCTTCTTCCGCGCGTCATAGGAGAGGTACAGGCTGGCGTAGACCAGCGTGGTCTTCTCCGGCAGCTCCGACCGGGGGGTGGGGGCCAGGAGGGCCACGCTGATGGTGATGTTCTCGTACTCGTTGTCATACTCCTGGAGGATGGCCGCCACCCGGCCGTCGGGCAGGAAGAAGAAGCTGCGGACGGAGTCGCTGCTGATGTCCGCCTCGACCCAGGAGAAGAGGCGCTCTCCCGCTCCGCCGCCCTCCTTGGACTCGTCGGCCTTGAAGCCGAAGACCGCGTCGTTCACCTGATAGTAGAACAGGTAGTCCCCGCCGCCGGGGTAGATGTTGTAGGCGTTGTTGGGCATGACGTACTCTTTGCCCCACGCCTGCTTCTCGGGATCGATGGTCAGGAGCTTGTTGCTGCTGGTCTCGGTCGCCTCGTCGTAATCCCGCTTCTGCATCCCCATCAGGCCGCCGGCGAGGGGGATCAGGTCGTACCACATGTCCTCCCCGTCCAGCGCAAAGCGGACCTCCATCTGATCGTCCAGGGCGTAGATCTTGGTCTGGGTGCCCACATAGAGGTTCCCGGCTGTGTCGAAGGCCTGCATGTTCAGGTACTCGTCCTCGCCGATGACGCTCTGCATCTTCTCCTGGAGCTTGGACATGTCGATAGCCCCCAGCTCACTGCCGTCCTTGTCCAGCTTCCGCCGGAGAACGGTCTCGCTGGATTCGTCCTCCACCGGCTCCTCCACGGGCACGTCCACATCGCCCGCGTCTTCGTCGGAGGCGCTCTCGTCTTCGGCCTCGGCCTCCGCCTCCGCAGTATCCGACGTGGAACGGGCGACAGGCAGGACCATGGCGTCAACCGCTCCGCCGGCCACCGGTTCATCAACCATCGGATAATCCATAGAGGTATTTCCCCAGATGTAAAGCCTCTCGGTCACCCATAAGGAGCCGTCCTCCGCGATGGCGATATCGCTCACGGAGCAGCTGCCGTCCTTTCCATCGGGGACCTTCGGCACCTGATAGTTCGGCAGCTTCTCCACCGTGCCGCTGCCGTCCAGCGCGATGCGGTAGATGTCAAACACGTTCCGATAGGTGGTGTAACCGTACTTCTCGGCCTCGTCGGACGACATGCCCTCCGGAGCCTCCATCTTGATCTCCTCTGTGCGCTCTCCGATGAGGTAGAGGTTCTCCCCGTCGGAGCAGCCGCCGCTGATGTAGTCCAGATCCAGTTTCAGATCGATGTACTTCGGCACGTAGACGGTAGCGGAAAGCTGCTGGGTATTGTCCTTCTTCCCGCATCCCGCCAGCAGCCCCAGCAGCATGACTGCCGCCAGGAGCAGGCATATGGTCCTCTTTTTTGATCGTCTCATTATGTAAGTCCTCCTTGTTTCTGATCCCCCAGGAGCCCGGAACGTCCCGGCCCTCATGGTTTCCCGTTTATGATAGTATAGACGCGCCGGAGGGCTGGGAAGTTCCCCCCTGCCTTCTATTATTTTACAGGGGCGTGTATCATTCTTGCATCTTTTTGTATACGATTCGGAAACAAATTTATGACAGATCAAAAACGCGGCGGCCCCTTTTCAGAGGCCGCCGCGCAGGTCTGTTTCGTTTTGCTGCTTACAGGGCCTCGTCCAGGCCGTACACCTCGACCTCGTAGATACGGGCCGCGGTGTCGGAGCCCTGGGTGGGCTTGTCGACGGACAGCTTCACATAGCGGGCGTTGACCACCGGGAAGGTGTCCACGGTCTCACCGGCCATGTTCTTGGTGACCTTCACCACCTCGGTGAACTCCTCGCCGTCGGTGCTGACCAGGATGGTGTAGGCCTTGGTGTTCATAGAGCTGCCCTCTCCGCCGGCCTCGGCGTGGGCGATGTGGACCTCGCTGATGGCCTTCACGTCGCCCAGATCGATGGTCAGGGCGTGGGGCGGGTTGCCGGTGGCGCACCACTTCTTGGTGACGTCGCCGTCCACGGCGAAGGGAGGCGCCTCGTTGTCGTTGACGTAGGCGGTCGCCTCGGTATCCTTGCCCTGGCTGAGCAGGACCAGCTGGTCCGCGACCTTGGAGGAGATGGTGATCAGATCCGTCTTCTCGGCCACGGCCTCGCCGGAGGCGTTCTTGGCGGTGACCTTCACGGTGTAGGTGCCCTCGGCGGCATAGCTCACCTTGGGAGCGGCGTCGGAGCTGGTCTCAACGGAAGCGCCGGGGAACTCCCAGGCCAGGGTCTCGGTGTTGGCGGAGCACAGGCTCTCGAAGGCGATCTCCTGACCGGGGGCCGCCAGGGTGGCGGAGGCCTTGAAGTCCGCCTTGGGCAGGCTGTTGTCGGGCCAATCCATGGTGGCGGTGTTGGAAGCCTCGCCGCGCTCGCCGGTGACGCTCACGGGGACCACCACGAAGTTGGTCTTGTTGGTGTCGTCGTTGCGCTCCAGGCCGTTGATGTAGTAGTTGGTGCCGGGCGTGGCGATCAGGAAGGAGTAGCTGCCGTCCTGGTTCACCCGGTAGATCTCATAGTGGTCGGCGGAGCCGGTCCAGCTCAGGCGGACGCCGGTATACATGCAGTCGTCATCGTCAAAGCTGGTGCTGTCCACCTTCAGATCGGAAGCGGACAGGTTGGCAGCCTCGCCGGGCTTGGTGATGGCGATCTGGCCCAGGATGAACTTCAGGGCCATGACGTCCTCGGCGGCGGCGAGCTTGAAGCCGATGGTGGTTACGGTCTTGCCGTCCAGGCCGGAGACGTCGAAGGAGACGCTGGTCCAGTCGGAACCGACCTTCTTGTCGCCGGTGATGGTCTCGGTGGAGCCGTCGGACAGGGTGACCACCAGGTCGAGGGCGGTCTCCACCGCGGCCTTGGCCTTGACGGTGAAGGACAGATCGCTGGTCATGGGCAGCTGGGCGCTGTAGAGGGTGACGGTGGAGGACTGATCCTTGAAGGCCTTACCGTTCAACCCCACGCTGGTCCCGCCGTAGTAGGCGTCGGAGTAATCGACGGCCGCCTTCAGGGTGTTGCCGCCCTCCTGCTCCACGTGCCAGCGGTAGGTAGGCATAACGTCCTGCATACTGCGGTTGTTCCAGTCCTTCTGAGAGACCTTCACGCCGTCGATGAAGAAGTTATAGCCATGGCCCATGCTGAAGTTGGTGACGAAGGGGACCTGGTTGACCACGGTCTGCTCGATGGCATAGGTGGAAATGCCCTTCCACTCCATCTCATCCTTGTACTCGGCAGCCACGAAGGGATCGCCCTTGGGGTTGACCCACATGAGGCTCTCCTTCGCCTGATAGTCAACGAAGAAGTCCTCGGCGGCGAAGTAAGTCCAGCTGGGGCAGTAGAGGCCCAGGGAGGTGTAGGGAGCCTGGCCCTCGGGGGCGAACAGGTTCCACCGCACCGGCGTTCCGGTGCCGTTGGCCTGGACATCGATGCCCGCGTACATGTCATAGGGGTCCACGCCCGTCTCGGCGGCCTTCGCGGCGGTAGCCTTCAGCAGCTCGTCGGGGGCGTAGGTGTTGGTGTTCCACCAGAAGTTCAGGAACATGCTGTCGGCAACGGGGTTGCCCTCCCCGTCGATGACGAAGCACTTGTTCTTATCGGTCAGGGCGTTCTGCCAATCCATCTCACCGGCCTCGGTCATGGAGTCGTACCACATGATCTCCAGGCTGTCGCCGGCGGCGGCCTTGAAGGCCTTGATGAACTCCTGCATGAGGGCGGCATGGTCCGCGGTCAGCAGGCCGTTGGGATCGCTCTCGCCGCCCTCGGTCTCCTGGTTGATGAACCAGCCGTCAAAGCCGAAGTACTCCGCGGCCTCGATGAGCTTGGCGATGATGGGGAAATTGCCGCCGGCGTCCTTCTGCAGGAAGTCGTTGAGCCACTCGATCTTGCCGCCGTGGCCCGCCTGGGGGAAGAACACGGTGCCCAGGACCGGCACGCCGTTGCGGTGGGCGGCGTCGATGACGTCGGCGCTGGGGGCGACGATCAGGCCCTCGCCGGAGGAGCCGCCCCAGTACACCAGCTTATCGATGTACTGCCAGTAGGAGAACACGTTGGCGTTGGGGGTGTTCAGGCCGTGGGGCGCGTTCCCGCTGGTGCTGGCGTTCATGATGGAGATGGCCACCACGTTCATGTCCTTGTTCTGGGTGGCGTTGGCGGGGGTGAGCTGGTCCTTGGCCACGCGCTGGGCCAGGGGGACGGCGCTGACGTTATAGGCCGCGTCGGCGTCCTGGGCGGGGTCCCAGCCCAGCAGGTCGGCGGGGAACCAGTAGGGGACCTCGGGAAGATTGGGCAGGGGCTTGCTGTAGGTGTTCTCCTCGGTCACGGACATCGCGGGCTTCTCCGGCTCGGGCGCGGGGGCCTCGGGAGCCGGGGTGTCCGCGCCGTCGCTGACGGCGGGATCGGGAGTGGTATCGGGAGTAGTGTCGGGACTGCCGGAATTGCATCCGCACAGACCGGCCAGCATTGCCGCTGCCAGGAGCAGCGTCAATGTCTTGGTGAAAAGCTTTTTCATCTCAGGGGCTCCTTTCCAAATCATTGATCTTTCCTCTTTGCTGGTGATACGGGGGACCGCGCTGGTGATTAACGACCTCCTTCTGCCAATCGTTCTTGGGCGGGGCGGGATATTTTCCCATCCTCCCCATGCCGTGCTGATGCTATCATATATCCGGAAAGGAAGCAAGTTGCGAATGTATCGGTTGTAGTATGAAACCGAAACCAATTTGCCGGATCATGTCGTCCCATGACGGACACCCCACCGCGGGGCGGCAGAAAAGGGGCCCGGACGCATCCGCGCCCGAGCCCCCTTCAAGGATTCCCTTACACTTCGCTCTCCGGCGCCTCCTCCGGCTTGGAGGCCGCCTTGGCCTCGGAGGCCCCGCCGGTCTTGACCTCCAGGGTCACGGGCTGGCTGGCGGCCATTTTGCCGCCCACCACTCCGGCCAGCAGGGCGGTGAGATCCAGTCCCGTGGACTCCTTCACGCCGTCCATGACCTGGCTGGCGGAGGACATGACGTCCTTGACCAGCTTGGTGGAGTTGCCGTCGCCGTACATGACGATCCGGTCCGTCTGGGCCAGAGGCGCGGCGGCGTTCTTGACCACCTCGGGCAGGGCGTCCAGGTACATTTCCAGCACGGAGGCCTCGCCCATCTTCTTCTGGGCCTCCGCCTTCTTCTCGATGGCCTCGGCTTCCGCCAGGCCCTTGGCCCGGATGCCCTCGGCCTCCTGCTCCATGGCGAAGCGCAGGGCTTCCGCCTCCGCCTTGCGGGCCTCGGCCTCCTTGATGACCTCGTAGGCCCTGGCATCGGCGTCCCGCTGGCGGCGGACCAGCTCGGCCTCGGCCTCCTTCTCGGCCTTGTACTTCATGGCGTCCGCCTGCTTGCGGACCTCGGCGTCCAGGCGGCGCTCCTGGATGGCGATCTCCCGGTCCGCCAGCTCCGCCTCCTTCTCCTTCCGGGCGATGTCGGCGCTGACCCGGGTGACCTCGATGGTCTTGCGCTGGGTCTCCTGCTGGATGGAGTAGGCCGCGTCGGCCTCGGCCTTCTTGGCGTCGGCCTTGACCTTCATCTCCGCCTGCTGGATGGCCAGGGCGGCGTCCTGCTCGGCGATCATCTTCTCCGCCTGGACCTTCACGGCGTTGGCCTCCTGCTGGGCCTGGGAGGTGGCGATGGCGATGTCCCGCTGGGCGTTGGCCTTGGCGATCTGGGCGTTCTTGCGGATCTGCTCCACGTTGTCGATGCCCATGTTCTCAATGGTCCCGGCCCCGTCCTTGAAGTTCTGGATGTTGAAGTTCACCACTTCAAGCCCCAGCTTGCGCATGTCGGGGACCACGTTCTCGGTGATCTTCCGGGCCACGCCCTGTCGGTCCTGGACCATCTCCTTCAGGCCCACGGAACCCACGATCTCCCGCATGTTGCCCTCCAGGACCTGGGTCACCAGGCTCACCAGCTCCTCGGGGCGCTTGCCCAGCAGGGCCTCGGCGGCCAGCTTGAGGAGCTCCGGGTCGGAGCTGATCTTCACGTTGGCCACGCCGTCCACGGAGACGTTGATGAACTCATTGGTGGGCACCGCCTCGCTGGTCTTCACATCCACCTGCATGATGCGCAGGGAGAGCTTATCCACCCGCTCGAAGAAGGGCACCCGCCATCCGGCCTTGCCGATGAGGATGCGCTTGCGGCCCAGGCCGGAGATGATGTACGCGGTATCCGGCGGCGCTTTCAGGTAACCCATGAAGAACAGCAGCAGGACCAGCAGCGCGATGGCGGCGGGTAGGATGAATTTCAGATCAGGCATGTTTTTCTCCTCCTTACATGTCAATATCCCAGTTTGCTTCTTCCGTCTCTTTGTCAGAGGGGAGCCGTTTTCCGCACCCGGGTACGAAAAAAGAGACCCCTGCCTTGCGGCAAAAGTCTCGATTAAAGTCCCAGCTGGAGACCTTCGCGCTTCCCGGGTACCGAACGGTACCGTCCTGACGGTGCGCGCTTAGGCGGCGCTTGCACCCGGCTCGCGTTGCCTAAGAACTACTCCCTTTTGACACTGTTATCATACCACATCCGCGCGTTGTACGCAATAGGCATATTGATAAAAGTTTAACAGGAGTTTTTGGTGATTTTGCGGTAAGCGTTTACATGAGAAATTTCTCTGTTACTATATTTTTGCATTATATTGTACAATCATCGCAGCGGGGGTGATCCAAATGCCGTTTGTACCAAAGAAAACAAAAGAAAAGGTAAAGGCCGGCTACAAGACGATCTATCTGCGTCAAAGCGTGATCGACTCCCTGGAGCAGCTGGCCCGTGAAAACTCCACCAGCTTTAATAATATAGTAGCCAGCATGATAGACTATGTAAATGAGGTTCGGACCATGCCTGATTGGAAAGAAATGTATCTGACCCTGTTCCGTGAAACAGAAAAAGCGGTCAACATTTTGACCGATGCCCAGCGCCGGTGCGAGGAGATGTACATAAGCGCGCCGGAACCGGAGATCAAGCTCCTCCCTTCAGAGGACGCCTCCGCGCTCCAGGCACAAGAAAACACGCAGGCTTGAAGCACAAGCCTGCGTGTTTTCTATCGTTCCAGCCAATAAGTCGTATATTCCTCCCCGCGATGATACCCCAGCTTCTCCGCCAGAGCCACGCTTCTCAGGTCGATAGCGTCCCAGCTGGGATACAGCCCCCGGTCCAAGCACTCCAGGATCAGCCGCGCCCCGCAGGCGGCCGCCAGTCCCCGCCGCCGGTGGTCCTCCCGGGTGTCGATCTCCACCTCGATCCCCCCGCGATACACGCTGTAGGACCCCGCCCCCGCCACGGGGACACCTTCATACATCGCCACGACGCCCACGCCCCGACGGCAGCAGTCCTCCGGACTGTCGAAAGCGGAGCAGAGATCTTTAGACCACCCCTCCCCCAGCAGCCCGGGGACCAGATCCTCGCCGATCATCCGCAGCGTATACCCCTCCGGCAGCGCGGCGGCAAGGCGCTCCAGATGCTCCCTGTCAAAGACGTCCGGCTCCTTTTTAATAGCGTACCGGCTCTCCTTTACCGCCCTCTTTCCGAAGACGGCCTCTATCGGCCCGTTCCAGTCCTCCGTCCGCGGGACCAGGATCGGGCCGGGCGCTTTCGCCAGCAGCGCCGGGTCCGGCTTACCGGCCAGAAAGACGAAATCCCGGTTGACGATCATAGCGGCGGAGCCATCCGCGTTAGCCTCCGCCCGCCCCATAACGCCCTGGAGGCAGGACCAGACCATAGTCTCCTCCCACCCCGCGAACAGCGGCGCAATATCTTGTAAACAGGTCATATGTCCTCCAATAAAAAGCGCACAAGAAATTTTCCGATCAGAATTGACAAACTTCCGCGCGTTTGTTAAAATAAAAGTGCCTCGAACCTATGTGCGAGGCCAGGCGCCGGAACCGGAATCCTGGGGGGCGCTGCATAATATGGTAGGCGGTCGGCTACATCCTCCGAAAGGGGGTGTATTAAATGCCAGTGACTATTACGTTGCACGTTTACGGATTTGTCGTAACGATACGTATAAAACGGGACAACCGCCACCCGGCACGGTGACGGTTGTCTTTGCTTAGACATAAACTAACTTAGCAACCGGAGCCGACCGCTTATCGCAGCGCCCCCAAAAGTTACTTTCATTATACCCGCCCGTACTTGATTTGTCAAGCACGGGCTTCATTTTCCCAGGGAAATCAATTTTCAAGGATAGTACAAATATCCGAGGGATTCAGGAGACAGTTAAACATAATTTGCGAAAGAG
>ERZ808054.440-NODE-440-length-40919-cov-26.926203_pt1 | contig 40919 bp, 42 predicted proteins | sample MGYA00380201_ERZ808054 | MGnify/ENA primary metagenome ERZ808054 (study PRJEB31490, sample SAMN06133419) | mouse gut metagenome | isolation source: Z5_2 | host: mice | place: China: Chengdu | collected 2015-05 ...
CCGAGAAAGGAGTCCAGAACCATTGGTTCTGGCGCGTTTTTGGTTACTTTTGCCGCGGGGCAAAAGTAACCGCAGGGCGTCCGGGGCTGCGCAAGCCCCGGGCCTACGAGGAGAAACGGGAAGCGGAGGCGGCCCCGCAGGGGCCGCGTTACACCCGGTCCGGAATTTCGAGGATATATCTCTCGTAGGCATTGATGATCGTAGTCTCCCCCCGCTGGAGCGTGCGGGGCCTGTCCGCCCCGTAGTTCAGATGCACATGTCCATGGACCAAATAACGGGGCTTATATTTGTCCAGAAAAGGAAGAAAACATTCAAACCCCCGGTGGGCGTAGTCCTCGCCGTCGCCGTAGCCCTGGGCGGGGGAATGGGTGACCACGATGTCCACCCCTTTGGCCCGCCAGATGCGGAAGCGCAGCTTCCGTATCCGCCGGATCATCTCATTCTCCGTGTACTGGTGGGGCCCGCCGCTGTAGACGGGACACCCCCCCAGGCCAAGGATGCGCACGCCGTTGATGGTCACCAGCTTGTCCTCAATGCAGTCGCACCCCTCTGGGGGGCGGCGCTCATAGGACTGGTCATGGTTGCCATGGACGTACAGCACCGGCGCCCGGGCCATGGTCACTAAGAACGACAGATACTGGGACTTTAGATCCCCGCAGGCGATGATGAGGTCAAATTCCGCCAGCCGACCGGGCTGGTAATAGTCCCAGTAGTAGGGACTCTCCTTATCGGAGACAAGAAGGATCTTCACAGCATCGTGCCCTCTTTCTCCGGCGGGATCTGATCCCGGTACAGCCCCTGCAGCCGGACAAGGGTGCGGGATACGGGCAGGAGCTGGTCATAGGTGGGGATGCTCCCCTCTACGCCCTCGCACAGCCAGTCCATATGGAGGATCTCCTCGGGAGAGAACCACTTCTCACCGTCGTTGCGCACCTGACCGTCCTGGGAACGGATGGGACGGCGGAAGGGCTCGATGGACCCGTCGATGATCCCCTTGCGGATGATCTGGACCAGCTGAGCCACTCCGGCGGGCAGGTCCGGGCTGAGCAGGACGTCCACCGTCCGGCTGCTCATGCCCCACCAGTAGTTTACCGCCCGCTCCTCCTCTTGGACGTTCAGCTCGTCCCAGCCGCCGCTGAAGATGCTCCGGACCAGCTTGACGTAAAAGTTGCCCCAGTGCCAGTAGGGCGAGGCCAGGGAGCGCAGGGTCCCGTCCGCCTCCGACAGGCACAGGCCCCAGGGCTCCCCCGCCCGGTCCGGCGAGGGGATGTCCCGGTTGGAGATGACCTCCACCCCCTGGGAGGCCAGGGCGCTCATGGCGTCCGCGTCCACGCAGAACCACTTCAGCCTGATCCGGGCCCGGGGGTTGGTCAGACGGGCCCCCAGGGCAAAGGCGTTGATGCTGGCGGGCACGCCGAAGATGGGGTTGGAGGCCACATAGCCGATCTCACCGTCCCGGCTCATGGCCCCGGCGATGGCCCCGGTGATGAATTTCCCCTCGTAGATCCGGCTGTAGTAGGTCCGCACCCCGGCGTAGGGCATGGCGGCGGAGCAGTTGAGTATCCGGATGCCGGGGTACTTGGCCGCCAGCTTCCGGCAGGCGCTGATGAGGGAGGGCGTGGTGGCGAAGATCACCTGGACGCCGCTCCCGGCGGCCTCCAGCATGGCCTTCTCCGCCGTCTCGCCGGTGTGGACGCCGTTGTAGACCTGGACCGTCACCTTGTCCCCCATCACCGCCTCCAGATACTGCCGCCCCAGGTCGTGGGCGTGGACCCAGTCGCTCTCCTCGGGGGAGTACTCGTTGATGAAGGCCACGTTCAGGTGGTCCGGGAACACCGCGTGGAGCAGGCGGCCGAAGAGGTTGGGGGATGGGGCGTCCTCCGCCTTCTGCTCCTCGGTCTCCGTGCTGACGGAGATGGGCTTGTCGGCGGCAAAGAGCTTGATGTCCGGCCACACCGCCGCCACCGACTTGGTCAGCTCTGCGGCGCTGAAGCTCCACAGCTGCTCGAAGGAGTACACCCGCAGCCACACCAGCAGGGCGTCCGCCGGGGTCACCGGCAGCTCCTCGGGGCTCTGCTTGCGCAGGGCGTCCCGGAAATAGGTGAGGCCCGCCACGAAGTGCTGGCGCTCGTCCGCCGTCCAGACATGGTCCGGCTCGAAGCCCAGGGCCGCCTGAAGCTTGGCGAAGCTCCCCGGACGGCTGAAATACACCCGGTACAGCCCCGTCATCCGGTAGGAGGCCATGAAGTCATAGTAGGCCCGGATGGCCGGGTCGTCGGACCAGGCGGGGACCACCCGGATCACATAGCCGGGGATGGTGGGCGCGCCGTAGCTCTTGAGGACGCTGACACGCTTGTTGCCCTCCTGGACGTAAAAGCGGCCCATGTATTCATAGCACCGGATGGGGTCCCGGATGCCCTCGTCCCCCAGATGGGCCGCGCACAGGGCCATCCACTTCTGGGCGAACTCCGTGTCCATGTCCAGCAGGGGCATGAAATCGGAGGCGAAGGCGCTGCGCCGCCCGGCGCTCTTGGTGCCCACGACCTGCTCGGTGGGCACCTCGATGACCCCCATGTCCACCCGCCCCGTTACCATGTGCTCGTCCAGTATCTCGTCCAGCACCTGGGGATAGGGGTAGCGCCCCCGAAGGATGCACTCCTTATAGGTCTTCTGGCCCTGCTTCAGGGCTCTGATATATTGATCGGTCGCTTCCTGTCTGCTCACAAGCCGCTCCTCCTTTTGATATCCTACACATATTCCCGCAGCACCAGCTCCGTGGCGCCCTGGTTCAGCCCGATTTCCAGGCGCTTTACCCGGGGGTGGCGGGCGTATACCCGGCGGACCATCTCCCGCAGCTGGGTGCCGCCGTGGTAGCCGTGGACCACCTCCAGACGGTAGACGGAGCCTCCCGCCCGGCGCAGGGCCGCGTCGATGGCCGCCTGGGCCTGGGTACAGGTCATCCCGTGGATGTCCAGACAGATCGTCCCGCTCTGCATGGTCCGGCGCCTCCTTATTGTATGTGTGATGGGTCTATTTTAACAGTTTGCAGCGCCGCCGTCAACTGCCGCCTTTGTGTGGGGGCGGGAAATCAATTTCGAGAAAATGCAGCTGCGTTTACAGGGCGCGACGGCCCGGCGCGCAGACAGAGGAACCGCTTTGGGAATCTGCGATGTATCACTGCTCAGGCAGGGATTTTAGATACTGCAAAAGCTGGTCCTTGAAGATTTGAAGTGTTTTTTCTATAAATTCTTTCAATTTAACCGGGTCACGCAAGTCTGTGGCGCATTGGTTCATGGTCTTAAAATTCGGCACGTCATCATGGGCTATATCCTGTTTTCCGTTGGAGAAACGCCAGACAAACCACCAGTAATCACGGGAGAGAATACACCGGAGTCCGCCAACCTTTTCCATGGCCTCTATTGCGCTATCGAAGACTTTCACTGGAGTTCCATGTTCTCTGTCATCCCAATTTATTTGCTGCCCCGTTGAAATCCCTTCTCTATGCAGATTTATCCGCAACAGTCCTCAAAAACGGGTTTCAGGTATTCCGCAAAGGGCTTGGGCGAAAAGCCTGGATAAGCCGGGTGCATCATACCGTAGATACGAACAGGGTGGTCATACGTTTTTGGTGACGGCTCGCAAAGATATCCGGCAATCTCAAGGTTCCCACTTTTCCCGATCCTTTTATCAGCGATTACGCTCCCGTCCTCGCCAAGAAGAATCCCTGCATAATGATTACCGGGGAGATGGTCAAACACTTGAATACCAAAGCAGAAAATCGTGTCAATCTGACAACGGTTTACAAACTGTGATAAAGTCTGATTGTAGGTATCTTCATTCTGTTCCATCAACGTCTTCGCTAGGCCGTCTTTTATGCCGCAGAGTACGTCTACATAATTTCCAAAGTAAACCTTGTCCCAGAATAGGGCCCGCTCCTGCTCTTTGTTCACGTCAATGCCGAAGGAAAGCGCAATCTGGTGAAAAAATCGATGTCCATCCTCCATAGGACCCGTCCAGTCCAGATAATCCTGAACAACCTTACTCGTTGGAATGTCCCCAGGTTTCCCCGCATCCTCCGGCCTATCGCCGTGATGGGACTCCCCCAAGATCAAGATTTTCTTCCGCTGAGCCGTTGCCGCAGTTCCTTCATATACGCCATGATACATCTTAAAAACCTCTTGTAATTTTTATATTTTTTTGCTGCCGGACATGGGGACCGGCATTTTTACATAGTTCTCCCACCCTGACCGCAGGGCCTCGCCAATCTCCCGCCGGAGCCAATCCGGTTCCAGGACCTGGCACACCGCCACATACTGCAGCGCCCAGAACTTCAGCCCCGCCGCCCCGGTGAAGACCGTGGCGTCAAAGGTCCCATCCTTGTTGTCCCGAAGCTGCGTCTCCATGCCGAACCGGTCCAGCACATCGCTGACCAAATCCGCCTCACAGCGCAGCACCGCCAGGGCGGCCTCGCCGGGAAAGGGGTAGACCCGCTCCCAGACATACCGCTCCAGGTCCAAGCTGGGCGGCAGAGGCTCTATGGGCTGGTCTTCCAGCAAAACCGGCGACTGGATCCGGTCCACCCGATAGTGGCTGATATTCTCTTTCCCCTGATACCGGCAGAGAAGGTAGTAGTTCCCATTGGTGAAGAAAAGACCATAAGGCGACACCCGATAGGGCTGCTCCCGGCGGGGATGGAGCCGCTTGTCCATGCCGTATTCCATATACTGAAACTCCACCTGACAGCAGCGGGACACCGCCTCCTCCAGTACCTCCACAGACAGAAAGGTCTCCTGATTGATACCGCGCCAGGGTGTTCCAACGGACAGGGGGCGGCACTGCTCCCGCTGCCAGCGGCTCAGGCCCTTTCCCAGCTTCTTCAGCAGCCGCTCACACTGACGCCGGGAAATGCCCGGAAAAGCGGAGGCGGCATCCGACAGCAGACGCACCTCCGACGGCTCCAACGGGCGGGACAAAAGCCGGTAGCCCTCGCCGTCGTCCTGATACTCCGGAATATGACAGCCCACGGTCCGCAGCTTGTCCAGGGCGGCGTAGACCGCCCGCCGGTCACAGCGCAGACCGTACTCCGTCCGCAGCAGACGAAGCAGATCTCCCATAGTCAAAGCGTGGTCGGCGTCGGTATACTCCGAGAGGACCTGATAAACCCGGAAGGGAAGGATGTTTATGGACACGGCGGCGCCTCCTTTTCCTGATGGGGTATTATACCATGACCGCAGCGCGGATAGCAACCACCCCCCTGTACTTGTTTTGGTACAGGGGGGTGTGCTAACATTACGGAAAATCCATTTGAAAGGAACGACTGCGCGTTTATGGAAAAAAGGCCAACAGGAAAGCGGCTTCTCAGGGAGACGGATTACGCGCTTTTGAACCGAGTGCTGTGCGGCGCTTCCAGTCTGATTTGCCTGGATGAGGATGATTTGACGGTTCTGCAAAAAGGCGAGGCTGCGTTCCTTTGGGAAAGCCCTCCATGCGCGTCAATGGACGAACTGATAAGCCTGGCCCCGCTGGCAGCGGCGGAAATGGCGCCGGAGCGGGGCCGAAAAATCGTATCTGTAGTGCTATATGTCAATGTACCTGGGGATATGAGCCTCGAAAGCCTTGATGAAATATGCCGCGCAATTCAGCGACCGATTCCAGAAGACACGGATATTAGATTCGGCTGCGGTTTTCACAAAGAAGCTCGTTTCCTGCTTGCCACTTCTGAGGGAAGAGCAGCGAAGAGGAGGAAAACGTAATGACCTATGTGATGTCGGATATTCACGGCTATTATGAAAAATACCGGTTCATGCTGGAGACCATTGAGTTTGCGGAGGATGACACCCTCTATGTGTTGGGGGACGTACTGGACCGGGGGCCGGACGGGTTCAAAATCCTGCTGGATATGGCGGCGCGGCCTAATGTAATTGGGCTTCTGGGGAACCATGAGCTGCTGGCCGTTGCGGTGCTGCCTTCCCTTTTGCGCACCATACGCCGGGGCGAGGAGCAACCTTTGACGAAAGCGGAACAGGCGCAGATGCAGGAATGGCTTCAAAATGGAGGGAAGGCGTCCATCCTGCAATTTCTCCAGTTCAGCGGGGAAGAAATGGAGACCGTGTGCGAGTATCTGCCGGAATTGTCCGCCTATGAGGAAATCAGCGTACAGGGACGGCGGTTTGTCCTGGTCCACGCCGGGCTGGAGCATTTCTCCGCTGCCCGTTCTTTGGAGGAATATGACCTGGAGGATTTCCTGTTCTGCCGCCCGGACCCGAACACCGCCTACTTCCCGGACAAAACCCTCGTCTTTGGGCACACCCCCACCCGGCTGCTCTTCAGGCAAATCGGAAAACCGGAACTGCCGGACCGGATTTTCCATCGCAACACAATGATTGGCATCGACTGCGGGTGCGCCTATCCCGGAGGACGGCTGGGGTGCTTATGCCTGGATACCATGGAGGAGTTTTATGTGTAAGAATTTCATAAGAAGAGTTCATTCGGTTTGCCGCGCACATTTCAAGAGAAATTCCGCGCACAGGAAATTGGTGGAAAGGACGGAGTTGAGCTGCCATACAGACTTTACTCCGGGGGAGGGTATTCTTTCGCCGAAGGAGTGGATCAACATCGCCCATGAAACCGGCGCCCGGGCGATTGCCATCACGGATTTTCAAAATGCAGGCGGGTTTATGGAGGCGGCGCAGGCTATCGAGCAACTGCGCCGGGACGCAGGACCAGGAGAGCTTGATTTCAAGGTGCTCTATGGTTTGGAAACTATGCTGGAGGACGGGTGCCTGATTCATATTCTGGTGCGGCATCAGGAGGGGCTAGCGCAGCTTTACCAGCTGCTGGAAGGCCGGAAGGAACGTCCGTTTCTGCGAAAAGCGGAGATCAATGAGCATCGAGCCGGACTGTTGGTAGGTTGTCCCGGAAAGGACGGAGAAGTTTATCGTGGGATTCTAAAAAATTTGGATGACGCCCGTTTGGAGGAAATCGCCGGGTTCTACGATTATCTGTCGGTCCTGCCGCCGCAGTATTACAGGCTTCTGTCCACACGGGAACACGCTCCATGCAGCAAAGCCCTTGGGGCGGAGGACTTGATCCTCAAAACCATTGCTCTTGGCAAGCGGTCAGGCAAGCTGGTGGCCGCAGCAGGAAACAGACGGACAGCAAATCAGGATTGGGGTATGTTCCGAAGCAGTATGGCTTATCGCGTCCTGAAAGCTAAGGATCTGGTCCTTGACCCAGCCGTCCTTGGCAGACGGCTGGGTCAACCGACAGCTGCAGCGAGAAATACACCCACGGGAAATCAGGATTGGGGTATGTTCAGATACGGTATTACGTATCACATTTTAAAATGTGAGGATTGGAATATATCCCTGCCAAACCACCTCTACCTGGAAGAGGATGGGGCCTGGGATGTATCCCTGCCGGATATCCTCTGCACGGATGAGATGTTGGACGCCTTCTCTTTCCTGGGAAAAGAATCAGCGGAAGAAGCCGTCATTCACGCGCCCAACCGTCTGGCGGATCTCTGCGGTAGAATCCAGATTTTCCCGGAGGACAAACAATGTTTTCAGCCCATTCTGCCCGGCGCTGACAGCACATTGGTATGGGGACAGGACGCGGCTTGAGAGAACCTATGGCCTGCCAAGCTACAACGCGCTGTATATTCTGGAGGCTGCGCTGAATCTCCGGGAGATCCGGCGGGAGACGAAGGAGGAGACCCTGGCGGCGCAGGAAAAGCAGGAGGCCATTGAGAAGCTGTTCAAGGAGTGGGTATGGCAGGACGAGGACCGCCGCTGGGAGATCGAGGAGGCATACAACCAGCTCTTTCAGGACTGCCGGGCCAAAGAATACAGTGGCCGTGAATTGAAATTCCCGGAAATGAGTCCGGATGTCACACTGTTTCACTACCAAAAGGACGCTGTTATGCGGGTGATCTCGGAGAAAAACACGCTTCTGGCCTTTGACGTGGGGGCAGGGAAAACCTACATCATGATCGCCGCCGCCATGAAAATGCGCCAGGAGGGGCGGTCCCGGAAAAACCTGTTTGTGGTGCCCAACCATATCGTGGGCCAGTGGGAGCTGATTTTCAAACAAATGTATCCCACAGCCAAGGTGCTGCCGGTGGACCCCGCCGCCTTTCGGCCCCAGCTCCGGCAGAAGGTATTGGGACAGATTCAGCGCGGGGATTATGACGGTATCATCATGGCGTACAGCTGCTTTGAGATGATCCCGCTGTCGAAGGAATACCTGATGGAACAGCTGGAGCGGAAACTCCGGGAGCTGGACGCCTCGCTGCCGGAGAGTTGGAAAGAACGGTATTTTCTAAGGACCAGCGCGGCGGTGGAACGGGAGAAGGCCTACCTCAAAAAGCAAATTTTCGGCCTGATTGGTACGCTGAAGAACCGCACGGAAGCCATCACCTTTGACCAGCTGGAAATCAATACCCTCTTTGTGGACGAGGCCCACAACTTCAAGAACATCCCCCTGCGGAGCAATCTGAAGGGAATTTCCGGCGTCAATATCACCGGCTCTAAAAAGTGCCTGGAAATGCTCTACAAGGTGCGGTGCGTCCAGGAGCGCAATCAGGGCCGGGGCGCGGTCTTTGCCACTGGTACGCCGCTGTGCAATTCGATCTCGGATGCCTACGCCATGCAGATGTACCTGCAATATGACAAGATGAAGGAAACACATCTGGACCGCTTTGACAACTGGGTAAAATCCTTTGCCAAGCCCGAGCGGATATGCGAAATCGACGTGGACACCTCAAAATACCGTTTTGTCCTGCGGTTCGCGCATTTTTTTAATCTGCCGGAACTGTCCAGGCTGTTTTCCCAGATTGCCGCCTTTCATGCGGTGGACAACAAGGAAGGGGTTCCTCGGCTGGAGCGCTACAGCGATGTGATCCTGCCCCGCAACGCAGCGCTGCAGGGCTACATGGATCAGTTGTGCCAGCGCTCGGAAAAAATACGCGCACAGCAGTTGGACAAGATCGCAGACAATATGCTTAAAGTGAGTACCGACGGCAGAAAGGCAGCGCTGGACCTGCGCCTGGTGAAGCAGGAGCAGCCCGGTGGGGAGAGCTCTAAGGTCTGGCGCTGCGTTCAGCAGGTTGTGGAGATTTACAAGGAGCACAACGGATGCAGCCAGATCATTTTTTGCGACTACTCCACACCCAAAGCAGAGCAGTTCAATATATATAACGAACTGAAACAGGAATTGATGAAGCAGGGTGTCCCATCTGAAGAAATTGCCTTCATTCACAGCTGCCGATCCGAGACAGAAAAGGTGCAGCTTTTTGAAGAGGTAAACTGCGGCGTGGTACGTGTCCTGCTGGGTTCCACCTTCAAACTGGGCATCGGCGCCAACGTGCAGACCCGGCTCAAGGCTATCCATCACCTGGACGTACCCTGGCGGCCCTCCGACATGGTACAGCGGGAGGGCCGCATCCTCAGGAGAGGAAACCGGTACCAGGAGATCAAGATTTTCCGCTATATCGCCGAGGGAAGCTTCGATTCCTACTCCTGGCAGCTGCTGGAGACCAAGCAGCGGTTTATCTCCCAGTTTTTAAGCGGCTCGGAATACCAGCGTTCTGCCTCCGACCTGGAGGAAAATGTATTGACCTACGCGCAGGTCAAGGCCCTGGCCATCTCCCAGCCGCTGATGAAAGTGCTGGCCGAGAAAGAAAATGAGCTGCGCCGCTTGCGGATGCTCTCCGATAACCACGTCCGCACACAAGAAGCGCAGCGGCAAACCATCGCCGTGCAGGAGAAACAGCTGACAGTTCTCAAAGGAAGGCTCGCGGCTGCCGAACAGAATGCCAGCTATGTGGGCGGCATTTCTGAGGACGGCTTTCAGGCCGCTTACAAAAATATGAAAGCGATACTGACTGAGGATGTGATTTTGGGCGGGGCAGCTTCTCCTTTGGAATTGTCGGTCTTGGGGTTCGGAATTGCAATCCCGGGAGCCGGGCAGCAGAACGCCAAAAAGCCCTATATTGTCCTGTCTCGCAATGGGGCCGGCTATCCAATCGAAATGGGACCATCATCTGCCGGGAACGCACGCCGTGTGGTGAACTTTTTGAAACGGTTTCACGAGCTTCCCAAACGTATTGGAGAACAGCGGGACGAATGCCTGGGGGAGATCGAGCGACTGAAGGAACTGAGCCGGGAAACAAACCCCTATTTAGAAAATATGAGGTCTTTGGAGGAAGAGATCACACGAATACGCTCCAAAATTATCTGAGCTATAGCAACTATCAAAAAACTAACAATAATCAGAAGCGATGTCGCCTGGCCGAAGGGTCGGAAGTAAAGCCTCTTTCAAATTATTGGACAAAACGTTCTCCGGTCGTTCCGCCCTGGTAAGTTGTAAATGCTTTCTCCCCACCTAGGCGAATGGAAGAAAGAATGGTCGCTGTCCACAGCGTATTCAAGGGGGCATGGTCCACTGCTCTTTGGGATGAGGGTGCCCGTCTATAAAGGCGGGTCAAGTCGGTATTCACTCCGCTTTCGTCCAGAAATACCAAGTGCTCCGCCATCTCAGGTTTTATGGTTTCTTTCCATTCTCTGCGCTTTTCCCGCACATCGAACACGGTCACGCTCACTTTCGTAGAGTGATTTCTTTTTCAGCGTATAACCTATTGCGGCTATTGCTCGTTCCACTGTTGAATAGCTGGCAGAAAGATTCCATTTCTCCCACAGCTCTTCTATTGTGATGCCTGGACTCTCATCAATAACAGCGCTGGATATTTTCCCTGTCCTCTGCTGTCAGGACCGGTTTCCGGCAGCGTTGACTGGTCCGCATATTCTGTTCCGCTGTCAGCCCTTAGCGATATTTTTGATAGTTGCTATAGTCACTGGAGAGCATCCGGAACTACTCAGTAGTTACACTGCCAAGGACAATATCCTCCCATTCATTGCAAAGCGGGCAGTCACCTGTCGATGGATGACTGCCCGGCAAACTGGAATATCCTTTATTAACTTGTGCTGCTATTGGTTTTTATCATGATAATACTCATTGTTCCTGATGTGACAATTAAGGGAAGCTGATAAAACCATGGATCTGAACATTCAATTTACGGGGAGCCTTGATATATCAGGGTTTCAGGAGGGTTTGACAGATAAAAGGGAATTTGAGCATGTTTTAAATCTTAAATACCAATATAGCTTTATCTGCTCCAACCGTTGACATAGTTACTAACTTATATCCTTTATTCAGCATTTCTTCGGCTTGTTTTTCAATAGCCTTTGCCAAATCTTCTACGCCAGTGGAACACTCTACAACAACAGACTTATAGACTAAATTGATCATTTCAGCCGCCTCCTTTCTTGATTTGTTGATTTGATTTTGCCATATTTAATGTCCTCCTGTTTGCCGTGAAGCGGGCGCCCACTTCCTTGCCATACGCAGTATAATCTATATTTTTCTAAATGTCAAGTATTTCTTATTTAAAGACAAAAAAATCAGGCCTGTGCTCATATACTGCATCATGAGCAAGGCCTCCTGTGCCGCATCGTGCGGGTCATCTGATTTTCCGTAAGATCAGAAGCGCGATATCAGCCGATAAAAGAAACAGGGTATAAACGGTCTGTATGAGATTTGCCAGCCGGACGATATTATCCATCGCCCAGCTAAAGAAATATGCGGCAGCATTCAGGAGAACAAACAGCACAACGAAGGCCGCCAGGGAAGCCGTGGCGATCAGCCCCCGTCCCCGTTCGTCCCTTCCCTCCTTGGAAAAATAGAAGAATATAAAAAAGCCCAGAAGCACGAACCCAAGGATCGCGTTCGCCTTCATAAAGACCCTGCTGTCAAATAAAACCGTCAGCCATTCGATCACTGCTGTCCCTCCTTAAAATCAAACAGGTCCTCGATGGTAACATCAAACACCCGCGCTATGCTGTAAGCAAGCAGCATGGATGGATTATAGCGGTTCCGTTCCAGCTGCATGACCGTCTGTCTTGAAACGCCCACCAGGTCGGCAAGCTCCTGCTGCGTCATTCTTTTTGTGGCGCGGTAGACATGGATCTTGCTCTCAAACTGGTACCTGTTCTTATTCGCCACTTACTCACCGCCTTTTCCGGTCTTTAATTTCGCACAGGGTCACATCGGCTTCAAATTCTGGTCCAGCCTGTCCGCCATCCAGGCAATGCGCCGTTCCCGTCCGGCGTCCGTCTTTGCGTCAAAGTACGCCCGGGCGTAGGTCTTCTTCACCGACGGGGGCATGGCCTGAAAATTCGTCCACGCGGGTTCCCGGCCCTCCAGGAGGGCGGATACGGCGGCGACCTGCTCCTCCGTGACCGCCGCGGGGCAGGGGGCGTACCACTTGCCGTTCCGCTTGGCCTCCTCGATCTTCTGCCTGCCGGGACCGGTCATCAGGCCCCGCTCCTCAAGACGCTGGGCCAGCGCCTTGTTTTTCTCCGACCACTTGCTCTTCTCCCGGCGGGGGGAAAAATATTTCCGGTATGCCATATCGTCGATGCGCTGCATCTGCCCGTCGATCCATCCAAAGCAGAGGGCTTCCTCCAGCGCCTCCCCCGCCTTGATGGTCTTCGGGCCGCCGGGCTTGCCGAACAGGAGCCACACACCACCACTGGTCAGGCAGTTCTCACTGAGCCACGCCCGGAAGTCCTCTCTGGCGGCAAATTCCATCACTTCGCCCATGCTACAGCCCGTCCTCTCCTTCCGGTTTGCTTTATTATACACGCAAACCGGCACTTTGTCAAAGAGCATCTGCATACGCCGCGTACAGGGAGCCTATTTCCGAATGATCTCCAGCGGCCGTCCCTCCCAGCCGCCGTAGAGGGAGAAGCATTCCTCCAACCCCTCGGTAATGGCAGCGGTCCCGTCCTCACCCAGCAAAATGAAGTCGAAATCCGGGTTCCTGCGCCAAAACTCCTCCGCCTTCTCCCGCCCCATGACGAACAGGGCCGTAGACAGGCCGTCCCCCCGGAGCCCGCTGTCCGCCACGATGGTAACGGAGGCCAGCCCGGTCCGGGCGGGACGCCCCGTGGCGGGATCGATGATGTGGATGTAGGTCTCCCCATCCTGCTCAAAGTACCGCTGGTACCCGCCGGAGGTGACCACCGCCTTGTCCGCGATCTCCAGCACCCCGGCGTACCCTCCCCCGGGGGCCTGCACCGCCACCCGCCAGGGAGCGCCGTCAGGCTTGGTCCCCAGCGCCTGGACATTGCCCCCCAGCTCCATGATGGCGGAGGAGACTCCCGCCTCCCGGAAGAGGGCCGTCAGCCGGTCCCCGGTCCACCCCTTGCCGACGGACCCCAGGTCCAGCTCCACTCCCTCCGGAAGCGCGAGCCGGTCCCCGTCCAGGGAGACCCGTCCATAATCGACGCGCTCCACCAGGGCGGACAGCTCCGCCTCCTCCGGTACCCGGTACTCTCCGGTGGTGAACCCCCAGGCCCGGACCGCCGGGTAGACGGTGACGTCCAGCGCTCCCCCGGTCTCCCGGCAGAGCTCCAGGGCCTTCTCCAGCAGTTCCCGGACCGGTTCCGACAGGGATACGGCCCCGCCGTGGTTCACCTGATAGATCTCGCTGCCGGGATCGGTGACGGAGAGGAGCCCCTCCAGCCGCCTGATCTCCCCGGCGGCCTCCTCCAGCAGGGCCTCGCCTGCGGCGGGGGACTGCGCGTAGACCGACAGCGTCATAAAGGTATCCATGGCCATCAGCTCCCTCCGGCAGGGCTCGGATGCGGAACATCCGGTCAGGAGCAGCAGGAGAACGATACACAACAGGGACAGGCGGCGCATAGGCGGACTCCTCTCTTTTTCCGGCGGCGTCAAGAAAACGCTTGACAAATCCGGGAAATGGTTTACAATGGGAGCGACATGTGTCAAGACACATTGTTAGACTAGAAAGCGGGTACATCGATATGAAAAAGATAAGCGCGTTTCTCAAACGCAAGAACATCGTCCTCTCCGCCAAGCGGTATGGCATCGACGCACTGGGGGCCATGGCCCAGGGACTGTTCTGCTCCCTGCTGATCGGCACCATCGTCAAGACCCTGGGGGAGCAGACCGGCCTGTCCTTCCTGGTGGACGTGGGGACCTACGCCTCTGCCATGAGCGGCGCGGCCATGGCAGTCGCCATCGGCTTCGCCCTGCAGGCCCCGCCCCTGGTGCTGTTCTCTCTGGTCACGGTGGGCTACGCCGCCAACGCCCTGGGGAGCACCAGCCTCATTCCGAATCAGGCCGGCGCCGGGGGACCGCTGGCGGTGCTGTTCATCGCCATCATCGCCGCCGAGTGCGGCAAGGCGGTCTCCAAGGAGACCCGGGTAGACATCCTGGTAACGCCTCTGGTGACCATCCTGGTGGGCGTGGGCCTCTCGGCCTGGTGGGCTCCGGCCATCGGCACCGCCGCCACGGCGGTCGGGAACATCATCATGTGGGCCACCGATCTCCAGCCGTTCCTCATGGGGATCGTCGTCAGCGTGGTCATCGGCATGGCGCTGACGCTGCCGATCTCCTCGGCGGCCATCTGCGCGGCCTTCGGCCTCACCGGTCTGGCGGGAGGCGCGGCGGTGGCGGGATGCTGCGCCAATATGGTGGGCTTCGCGGTACTGTCCTTCCGTGAGAACGGATGGGGCGGCTTGGTGAGTCAGGGACTGGGGACCTCCATGCTGCAAATGGGCAACATCGTGAAGAATCCCCGGATCTGGCTCCCGGCCATCCTGACCTCAGCCGTCACCGGCCCTATCGCTACGTGCATCTTCCGGCTGGAGATGAACGGCGCGCCGGTGTCCTCCGGTATGGGGACCTGCGGCCTGGTGGGACAGATCGGCGTGTGGACGGGGTGGCTGGCCCCCAGCGAACGGGCGATGTCCAACGGCGCAGCGGCGATCACGCCGGGCGTCATGGAGTGGCTGGGATTGATCCTGATCTCCTTCGTACTGCCCGCCGTGCTGTGCTGGGCCTTCGGCAGGTTCTTCCGGAAGATCGGATGGATCCGGGAAGGCGACCTAACGCTGGCAGACTAAAAAATCAAAAGTTTCGTCCACCTTTACAAAGGTGGCGGAGTCCAGAGGTGGAACCTCTGGCCGCACTCCGCAGAGTGCGGAACGCCCCAAAGCCGCGCCCTAAAAAAATCTAACAAAGAGTAAAATCCCAAACACGCGCGGCTTCAGCGCGTCATTCGCCGCTGCGCGGCGAACAGCGCCGGGAGTTCCCGTCAATAGAAGACAGCAGTATCATCACCGCAAAGCGGCCCGGAGTGGGTACTCCGGGCCCTTTTTCCGCCCTCAGCGGATGGTCTGCAGCCCCTCCACGGCCTCCCGGATGCGCTCCAGCAGCGCATCCGGCAGCGGAAGCCGCTCCATTTCGATGCCGCCGTCCACCAAACGGTTACGGATGCCGAAGTAGACGCCGTCCATAAAGACGGAGGAGTGGTGCCACTCCCCCCGGAGGCAGGCCAGCAGGCTCAGCGCCCCGGAGGACAGGGCGGGCGCGGCATAGGGCTTGAACCCCAGCGCCCGCATGTCCAGATTGGCGCGCTTGACCTTCTCCGTGAGCTCCCGGGAGAGGGCGTCGTCATACCGTTCAATGGAGTTGGCCAGCACCAGCCCCTCCCCGTGGGGCCCGAAGGCCCGTCCGTCCGTAAGGTAGTCGGCGAACCGCGCGTCCCGGGCGGCGTAGTACCGGGCCCTGGCGTCCATCACTCCCAGCCCGAAGCCCCGGATCTGCCCGGCGGACAGCCCGCCCTCCAGCAGGGCCGCCCGGCACAGGGGGTCCACCGGATCGCTGACCACGCAGAACATGCCCCGGAACCCCCGCTCTCCCGCCATGCGGGCATAGGAAGCCGCCAGCGGCCGGTTCAGCTCATATTGCGCCATGCGCACGTCCCCGCTCTTTACCGCCGTGTCCGGCACGAACCGGGAGGCGCAGAAGAGGAACACGTCGCAGTCCAGAACGTCATCCACATCCACGATCTCAACCGCGGGGAACCGCCCCTCCCCCAGCGCGTTGACCTGATTCAGCTCAAACTCCCACCGCTGGGGCACGTTCTCCCGCAGATCGCAGATGCCCAAGGTGGAGATCACGTCCCCGCCCAGCAGCCGCAGTCCCAGGGCCAGCGTGCTGCCCACGTCCCCCAGGGCCAGCAGATGGACCCGGCAGGGACGGGGGATGACCGGCGGCGCGGCGGAGAAGGGGTGCCGGTCACAGTTGACAAAGCTATGAGAAGGAAAGTATTCCATGATCATCCTCCGATCACGATCTTAAAATTCGCCTGGAGCCGCCGGAGCATTTCGATGTCGTTATCCAGATACGCGGAGGCGGCCCGGTTGAGGTCGTAGGACATGCAGCTCCCCTTGTCCGGGCAGAGGGGCAGGATCACCGCCTCCCCCAGGCGGCTGAGGGTCAGGTTCCGGGCGTAGAGCGCCCGGTACTCCGTCTCCAGCGTGAGCAGGATGTCCCGGGCGTTCTCCAGACAGACCAGGCTCAGCCGGTACGTGGAGCCGTCGGCGCAGTCCTCGCTGAGGTCGGGAGAGGCGTAGGGGAAGATCCGGTTCACCGCCGGATGGAGCCCCCCGGCCATGGGCTCGGACCGGCGGACGGTGTCTCCGCCGATGAAGGGATACAGCGTGGACTCTACGAAGCGCAGCCGGAGGTTGGGCAGATAGTAGATGCTGTCCACCGGGTATCCCAGCTGCTCCATGGTATCCCGGCCCATGCCGGTGAGGTAGCCCACCAGCACCTGGCGCACCTGGGTCCCGGCCTCCGCCAGCAGGGGGGCGATGGCCCGGATGCGCTTGCCGTCGTGGAGCATGTCGTCCACCAGGATCACCGGCCGGCCGAAGGCATGGATGGTCCGCACCTGATCCGCCAGGGGGGAGTAGTTGGGGTAGGCCTCCACGGAGAAGCTGGAGAGGTCCGGCTCATAGACCTTGTCGGTGTGGAGGGTCTTGGTGACGGTGTTGGGCACCGCCACCCCCCGGAGGATCTTCCCGAAGGGCACGCAGATGCACTCCCCCAGTACCCTGGGCTCCACCGGATGAGGGGGCACGCCGTTGCAGGCGGCGATCCGCCGGAGCAGCCGCTGATAGACCAGCCCCGCCGACATGGACAGCACCAGACACCCCGGATACATCTCTGTCAAGGCCCGCTGGAGCCGCCGGTGGGCGGCGGAGACGGCGGCGAGCACCCGGGGGTTGGCCCTCAGAGGGGCCTTGATGGTGGTCTCGATGTTCCGGGTCAGCACGATGGGCCGCCGCATGTCCACCGTGAGCAGCTCCTGCCCGTGGTCCGTGATGGGCGCGGTAATGAAGCCCTGGAGCGTCAGTATCTCCCGGACATAGGCCACCGTAGCCTCCACCGGACAGAAGAGGGCAAAGGTGAACTCCTGCCGCAGGGCCAGCGTCAGGACCTCCGTCAGCAGCAGCTGGCACAGGTCCAGCTGCGCGGGCCCTTTCGGCACGTAGATGCCGCTGATGACCAGCACCCGCCCTCCGGTCTCCTGCCGGACGAAGGCGGACAGCCGCGCGTTCCCCAGCCGGGAGAAGAGCTGCTTGGACTCCAGGCAGCGGAAGCTGGCAAACCCCAGCGCCGTCCCGCCCCGGCGGAGGATGCACAGATGGTCCCCGAACCGCTTCAGCGCGCCCCAAAGGGCCTCCGGCTCGGGATGGGCGGCCAGGACCGTGGCGCGCAGAGCGTCCTCCGTCTCCCGATCCAGCTCCAGGCACCGCTGAAGCTCCAGCTCCTCCAGCCGCAGCAGCGGCTTGTCCTGGGGCTCCCGAAGGTAGAGGCCGTGGAGGTAGATGAACTCCTGGGCCACCGGATCGACGAGATTGCTGACGTCCCGCCCCTGGTCGATGGCCTCCCGGATCCGCGTGGAGCTGATCTCCTCCAGATGGGTGGGCAGATGGAGCTCCACCACCCGCCCGGTGATGGCGCTGTAGTCGTGGGGGTCCCCCCCCCCCTGGTCCCGCCGGAAGATGATGTGGTCGAAACCGTGGATGGAGTTCTCCCGGGGCTCCGCCCGATAGCAGGAGGCCCCGGCCACCACGTCGCTGCCCGCCACGATGGCCACCTCCCGCCCCGGGAAGAGGGCCCGCAGCGCCGCCAGATCCTCCGGATTGGCGATGTTCACCGGGAAATTCTCCGGGAAGATGGACACGTGGAACTCGTCCGCTGTGGACAGGGAGGCCAGCCGCCGCCGGACGCGGTGGGGCTGGGTCTTCTTGGACCAGGAAAATTCGTCGATGGCCAGCAGCACCTCGTACCCCAGGTCCCGGATGGCCCGGACGATGCCCTTGTGGGACAGGGTGAAGGGGTCGAAGGTGCCGGGGAAGAACGCCACCGGCCGGGGCGTCTCGAACCGGAAGCCCCCCCGGAGCAGCTCCTGCTCCGTGAGGAACCGGTACAGCCGCCCCAGCATGGCGGCGCGGTAGTAAAAGGTGAGCTCGTCCCCCTGCTCCTGCTGGAGGAGGGACAGGAGTCTCTTCTGGGTCAGCAGGAAGGCCCGGCGCTTCTCGTGGACCCCCAGCACCTCCGACCCGAACACGTGGCGGCCCAGGACGAACAGCGCCTCCTGCCGCACCTGGGGCCGGAAGCCCGCCAGTCCCCGGAGGAGCAGTCCCAGCAGGCGCTCCCTGCGGCGGCGGTAGGCCGCGTCCCCCTCCGGGAAGCGGACCCGGTAGGTGTCGTATTCCTCGTAGATGACCCCCACGGCATCCAGCGCGGCGGAGGCCACCCGGGCGTTGGAGGCGCACAGGGACTCCTCCAGCTCGCTGAGGACCTCATCCAGCTGCACCGGCGGCAGCCACAGGCAGAACCGCCCCAGATAGCCGGGGATGTACTTGGCGAACTCCTGCTGCCCGATCTCCAGCCCCCGGCACAGCTCCACCGCCACCTCGTTGCGCTCCTCCGCCGAAAGCAGGGGCGCCATGGACAGCAGCGCGGCCCCCGCCGCGTGGCGGACCGTGACCCGGTCGCTGACCTTCACCAGGTTGGTGAGGTGGGTGGCGATGTGGAGCAGGCTCCCGTCTCCCTCCCGGGCCAGCCGGGTGAGCAGACGGATGTTGACCTCCTTGAGGATCCACGGCGTGGCGGCCTTCAGGTTGTCCAGGAATATCTCGGATACCGCCTCCCTGGGCAGGGCGGGGGGCTTCCCCCGTCCCGTGATCTCCCCCATGGCCTCCTCCCGCAGCAGCGCCAGGGAAGGGCATCCGGCGCAGTCCACCTCCCGCAGGGCCCCCAGCAGCACGTCCTGGGTGGAGATGGCGGGGCGGAGATAATCCAGCAGGAGCACCGCCGCCGTGCGCACCGTCACGTCCTTCCGGGAGGACAGCGCCTGGGCGAAGAAGAGGAGGTCGTACCGCTGCCGGTCCGCCAGGACCTCCACCGGCAGCGCCGTGGCCGTCTCCAGCAGCTGGAAGGCGGTCTCGTCCTCCAGCCGCTCCGGACGGCGGTAGTACCGGAGAAATTCCTGCAAAAACAGCCCCCGCCGGTCCGCCGGGCATTTTTCCAGCACGGAGTTGACCACCATCTTCAGCGTAAAGCCGATCCACCGCCGGTGCTGGGCCATGAGCTTCCGGTCCGGCCGGATGAGCTTGGCCAGATAGAGCCGCCATTGGACCAGACCGGCCTCCTCCCGCCCGTCGGGAGCACAGCCGTCCGGGGACTCCTTGACGTAGCCCGCGTGGAACCGGGCGATGATCTCCCCCATGAGGGCGGCGGACTGCCGGCGGATGTCCCCCTCCCGGTGCATCAATAATTCGTAGAGGAACGCCAGGGTCTGCACCTTCTGGGCGTGGCCGAGGTAGACGGAGTAGGACTCCAGCACCCCCAGACAGGCCCGCAGCCGCCGCCAGTCCGTCTCCCCCCTGGCCTGCTCCAGCAGTCCCGCGAAGCTCCGCTGCCCGGTGAGGCGGCTCATCAGGGCCACATTGTGCTCCACTCCCAGCATCCGCAGGGCCTCCATGGCCTGGGCGGGCTCCATCAGGGCGGCGTCCGGCTGGGGGAGCGGGGCGCCGGCCCGTCCGGAGAGGGTCACGTCTACCCCCATGCGCACCATGTAGCGCTCAAAATCCCGCAGCTTGGTGTAGACGAAGGTATACCTGGTCCGCTTCTCGTTGGTCACGTTGTCCAGCTTGTGTAGGATGACGTCAAAGGCGTCCGTCAGCGTAGAGATCCTGGTGACCTCCCTCCCGTCGCTCCCCCGGTCCTGCTTCACCCGGAAGTCGGCGTAAATAAGGGCCAGGCTCTCGGCGGACAGATAATCCAGCTCCAGGTCCCAAACGGAGTGATTGGCGGCCACATAGCCCACGTCTTCCATGTGCCTGCTCCGGAACCACAGGTCTGTGTAATAGTAGTGGAGGTAGGGCACCCGCTCCCCGGGGCGGCACCCGAACTTGCCGATATCGTGCCCCGCCGCCGCTGCGGATACCAGCGGCAGGTCGATGGGCACCCCCGCCCGCTTCAGATCACGGGCCACGCTGACGGCCACGTGGTGGACCCCCGCGATATGCTCCAGCGTTCGCCAGGGCGTGACCTCCAGCCCCAGCCGCATGAGCTCGTAGACGTACTCCTTCCGGCAGGCCCGCAGAAACAGCCGGTAACCGTCCTGATGGGCGCTTCCCTCCAGCTCCTCCTCCCGCAGCAGGTCCAGATCCCACATGGGGTCCATGGGCAGCACGGCCCGCTCGGCGTCGAAGAGCACCTGCAGCAGCGCGAGGAAAAAGGACGCCCCCGCTCCATAGACCTCCCGCCCCGGGTCGGGAAACTGCTCCGGGAACAGCCCGCCCCGGGCGAAGCCATAGGCGTAGGCCAGCCACCCCTCCTCCGGGCGGGGTGAGAGCCGTTCCAGTTCCTCCCGGCACAGAGAGAGCACGGCGGCGCAGGACAGCCGCGTGCCGTCGAAGAGCGGCGCGAAGCGCTGGAGAAGATCCTCCTCCTCCAGCCACCGGCGCACCAGGGCGCGGTGGGGGGCCAGATATTTGGCGGCGGGCTGGGCGGCAGTCCGGCGGAGCAGGCTGCCGGTCATCTGCCGGATGTGTTTTTTATTCATGGCGGCGACCTCCTGGGCGCATAGGTTCTCGTGTACCCCCATTATGCACCAAACCGGAGCGATACGCAAGGTGTTTTTCCGCCGGAGGACCGCAGGTCCTTAAGAAATCTTAATAAAACCCACCAGGATTTTCCCTTGCATTTGCCGCGCCGGCGTGGGATAATAAAGATATCAAAAAAAGATAGGAGGGTGTTCCCTTGGCGGAGAGTTTTCAGGAAATGACGGCGGACATTTTGTCCCATCCACTCTTCATACGGCTGCGCAGCTATCCCCACCACGGCGGGGAGAACTCCTTGTATATCCACTCCGTGGACACGGCCAAGTGCGCCTACCGTTTGGCCCGCCGGTTCCACCTGAAGGAGGACCGCGTGCGCGCCCTGACCCGCGCGGCGCTGCTCCACGACTTTTTCGGCTATGACTGGCAGAGCGAGCAGCACAAGCGGTACATGGACCGGTATTCCGGCTGGAATCGGGTGCGGCATATGCACGCCTTCATCCACGGATCCCACGCGGCCCATCGCGCGGGGCGGATGTTCGATCTGGACCAGCGGCAGCGGGACGCCATCGCCAGCCATATGTTTCCCTTGGCCTCCTGGCCCAAGAGCTCGGAGGCGTGGCTGCTGACCCTGGCAGACAAGGTGGTGGCTTCCCGAGAGGTAAGCGAGACAGTAGGCTGGCACGTCAAGGGCTGGTGCAGGAAGCTGGCGCCCGCCCGAACGCGGCGGCCGTCATAAACGGAAGTCCTCCCTGCCGGGAGGACTTCAAGCCGTCCGCGTCATGCACAGCGGGCGGCTTTTATTGTTAACGCGGACAGGAAAGCAAGGCAAAGCTTCGTCCAGCGCTTTCATGACTTTATCCATGACGCCGTGATTGCCGTCGTCCTCCATAGCCGTAATGCGCTCACCGCCCCGTTGTGTTATTTCTTCCCGTACCGCTGGGCAATCTCCTCCAGCTCCCCGGCACCGGCGTTTTTGATCTCCTCTACATCCAGGATCATGGCCCCCAGACCGGAGAAGACCCCGGCGCAGACCTCGTTCAACAGCTGTTTACGCAGGGTTTCCGTGTCGTTAGACATGTTGTTTTCCTCCTGTCTCAAAATGGTGAAACCCTTTATGATAACCTGGCTGAGCTGACCCGGATTATATGTGAAAGCGCTTCTATCGATCTCTGCAACGCTAGCCGGGATTGTCACACTGGTCAGGTCTACGCAGTTATGGAAAGCTTCATGTCCGATACTGGTGACGCCCTTCTCGATGGTGGCGCTGGTCAGGCTCGAACAGTGAGTAAAGCATTGGGGGGGATATATTTCAAGCCGCCTGGGATCGTCACGCTTCGAATATTGGGAGCGTTGCTAAAGGCGTTTTTGCTGATCCTCATCACCGGGGACTTGCCGATGATCTGCGGGATCACCACTTTTCCGCCTCCACCAGCTTCATCACGCCGGTGGCCTCAAATTCCTCCACGCTCTTCGCGGACTGCACAGGGGGCGCGTTCTTTTTTAATTAGTCTTTCCCTCTGCGCCGCAGCTTGCAGATCCCCTGGGTCATGGTACCCATGGGGCAGAATGTACACCAAGTCCGGGGCTTGAACAGGGCCATGACGATCAGGCCGATCAGCAAGGAGGTCAGCATCAGGCTGTAGAACCCAAAGCTGAACTGGGCCGCCCAATCCGGGGCCAGGCCCGCCGTATAGGCCCAGCCCCAGGGGACCCGGAAGGTCCAGAAGAGCTTGACCGCCTCCCGGAGGGAGGACGCGCCGGAGCCCACCAGCCAGGTCTGGAACAGCATGTTCCCAAACATGGCCAGGAAGAAGGCCAGGAACCCGTACCGGAACCACTTGGAGTACATCCAGGAGGGCGTGGGCTTGTTGCGGGAGCACTTCAGGCCGCCGCCCAGCTTCATGCACAGCTGGCCCCGGCCGCACAGGTGGTTGCAGAACCACTTGTTTCCGCCGAAGACGGCGAAGCCCAGGGGCACCAGGAAGTCGATCATCCCCAGCCAGGCGAACAGGATGTTGAAAAATCCCAGGGCAAAATAGACGATCGTCCAGATCCAGAGATAGGCGTACCAATGCTTCTGCTTTTTCACCGGTCATCCGTCCTTTCCGCCAGCGCGATACAGCCCGCCGGGCAGGCCTTGGCGCACAGGCCGCAGCCGACACAGGTCCCGGCATCGATCTCCGCCCAGCATCCGTCGGGGATCTTCGCCGCGCCCTTGGGGCACACGGAGACGCAGGTGCCGCAGGCCACGCAGACGGCGCGGTCCACCCTTGCGTATCGCTTCGCCATCAGGCCTTCCCCCACGCGCTCAGCTTCCGCTCCAGGTCCTCCTTGCGGGTAAAGCCGACGGAGGAGCCCTTCACCTGGCCGTTCCGGAAATACAGCAGGGCCGGGATGCTGTTGATGCCGAAGGAGTTGGCCAGCTCGGGAGCGTGGTCCACGTTGAGTTTGACGAACTTCACCTTCCCCTCGTATTTTGCCGAGAGCTCCTGCATCACCGGGGAGAGCATCCGGCAGGGGCCGCACCACTCCGCGAAAAAGTCTACCAGGACGGGCAGCTCCGACTGGAGCACCTCCTGGGGAAACGCCGCGCTGTTGATCTCTTTCATGTTGGTTCTCCTTCCTTCGGGTAAGATTTGTAGTAGAGCATACAGTGACAGTATCCCTCGTAAGCGGGGTCGTCGATCTGCTGCCGGAACTCCTGGCACATGCACCGGTTGGCCTCCGACCGCTCGCGGCGGCAGGGACAGTAGCCCCCCGTCTGTTCCAGGCCCTCCCGCACCGCCTCGACCACCCCGGCGTCCGGGTTCAGGGATATCTTCGCCTTCATAAAAACACCGCCCTTTCTTTCATAGGTCCATTCTACCAGAAAGAAAGGGCGGCGTATGTGACCGGGTCACATTCCTCAGAGATACTTTTGCAGGCGCTCCCGGTCCAGGATCTCCACCCGGCCCCGCTTCAGGGATACGGCCCCCTCCTCGGAGAGGTACTTCAAGACGCGGGTGACCACCTCCCGGGCGCTGCCGATGTTCCGGGCGATCTCGTCGTGGGTCATGCGCAGGACCGGCTGGTCCCGGCGGACCATCTCGTCCCAGAGGAAGATCGCCACCCGGCGGTCCACGCCCATGAACAATATCTGCTGCATCATCCACATGACGTCGGAGAAGCGCTCCGACGCCTGCTTATACATATAGAGGCCCACGTAGGGGTTGCTGTCCATGATGGGGTGCAGGACGCTCACGGGGATCACGGCGGCCCGGGCCGCCTCCGCCGCCTCGATGATGACGTCGAACTGGATGGAGTCCAGCAGGCAGGAGGCGGACAGCACGCAGCTCTCCCCGGCGTGGATGCGGAACAAGGTCACCTCGCGGCCCTCGTCGGAGAGGATATAGACCCGCAGCAGGCCAGAGAGCAGGAGGATCGCCCCCTTGCACCCCATGTCGGAGCGGTGGATCTGGTCCCCCTTCCCGTAGGTCACGACGGCGCAGCTTTTCAAGAGCCGCTCCCGCTCATCGCCGGTCAGGCGGTCCCAGAAGGGGTAGGCCGCCGCAAGGATCTCTTCCATTGTCGATTCCTCCTCAAAGCCGCAGGGGTCCCTCCCCCTGCCTGCGCTCCCCGCCCAGGTCCAGGCCCCGGATCAATCGGCGCAGGGGAAGGATGGCGGCGGGCGGGACGGACAGCTCATCTATCCCCATGCGCAGGAAGTCCTCCGTCAGCGCCGGGTCCGCCGCCAGCTGCCCGCAGACGCCCATCCGGCAGCCGTGGCGGCGGCCCGCCTCCGCCGTATAGCGGATCATCCGCAGGACGGCGGGGTGGCGGGCGTCGCAGAAGGGCTCCAGGGCGGGGTTCCGGCGGTCGATGGCCAGGGCGTACTGGGTCAGGTCGTTGGTGCCCAGGGAGAAAAATTCCACTTCCCGGGCCAGCTCCTCCGCGATCATCACGGCGGCGGGGGTCTCTATCATAACGCCGAGCTCCGTTTCGCCGAAGGGCTCGCCCCGGCTTCCCAGTTCGGCGCGGCATTCCTCCAGAAGGGCCTTGACCTCCCGGACCTCCCAGAGGGAGACGATCATGGGGAGCAGGATGGCCGTCTTCCCGAAGGCGGCGGCCCGCAGGATGGCCCGAAGCTGGGTCTTGAAGAGGTCCCGCCGGGTCAGGCACAGGCGGATGGCCCGCAGGCCGAGGGCCGGGTTCTCCTCCTTCTCCAAGGGGAGGCAGGGGGCCTGCTTGTCGGCCCCCAGGTCCAGGGTGCGGATGACCGTCCGCTTCCCCGCCATGGCCTCCACGACCTGGCGGTAGGCGGCAAACTGCTCCTCCTCCGTGGGGAGGCGCTCCGCCTCCAGGAAGAGAAACTCGCTGCGGAAGAGGCCGACGCCCTGGGCGTCGTTCTGCAGGACCAGGGGCAGGTCGCCGGGACCGCCGATGTTGGCGCAGACCTCGATCTCCTGGCCGTCCAAAGTGACGTTGGGCTTCCCCCGCAGACGGAGGAGCTGGGCGGCCTCCGTTTGCCGGCGGCGGAGGGTCTGCTCTGCGGCGGACAGGAGGGCGGGGTCGGGGTCGATGGTGAGGCGTCCGGCGGCGGCGTCCAGGATCGACCGGCGGCCGTCCCAGTCCCCGCAGACCGCAACGCCGGTAAGTGCGGGAACGCCCATGGTACGGGCCAGGATGGCGGTATGGCTGGTGACGGAGTCCCAACGGGTGACGAGGCCCAGCAGGCGGCTCCTGTCCAGCTGGGCCAGCTCGCTGGGGGCCAGATCCTCCGCCGCCAGGAGGAAGGGACCGCCGGCGGAGAAGGGGGCCTCCCCTCCCCTGCCGTCAAGGATCGCCGCCACCCGGCGGGAGACGTCCTCCACGTCCGCCGCCCGGGCCTTCATGTAGGCGTCGTCCATGGCGGCGAAGACGGCGGCGAACTGCCCTCCGGCGGTGAGGACGGCGGCAGCGGCGGCGCAACCGCCGTCAATGGCGGCGTGGACGGCGTCCAGATAGTCCTCGTCCTCCAGCATCATGCGGTGGATCTCGAAAATGGCGGCGCCGTCCTCCCCCAGCTCCGCCCGGACACGCCGGCAGAGGGCCTCCAGCTGGGCGCCGGCTTGGGCGCGGGCCGCTTCGAAGCGCGCGCGCTCCTGGGCGGGGGGCAGGACGGCGGCAGCGGGCGGCGGGGCCTCCCTCCGGCGCCAGACCCGCAGGGGTCCGACGGCAAAGCCCTCTTGGATGATCTTCCCGGTAACTGTCTCCATGGGCCGCCTCCCTACAGGGTCTCCCGGAAGAAGCGCTCCATGGCGGCCTGGGAGGCCTCCTCGTCGCCGCCCTCGATGGTGACGGTGACGGTCTCGCCGGACTTGACGCACATGGTCATCAGGGCCATGAGGCGGGTGGCCCCGGCGGAACGGCCCCCGGGGGCGGAGACGGTGACGGCGCTGTCCAGCTCCTTGGCGGCCTTCACCAGCAGGCCCGCAAGGCGGGCGTGGAGGCCGATGGGGTCGGTAATGGTGTAGGTGAACTGCTTCATATAGGGGGTCCTCCCTTCGTTTCCCAAAAACAAACCGGCCCCGTCCCTCCTGCGGCCCAGGAATCGTCGGACAGGGCCGGTCAAGCCCGGCGGACCGGCATATTCTCTTTCCATATTAAATTGCCCCGCCAGGGGAAGTCAAGCGGGAATTGCGGAGCCGGGCCGGATTCTACGGATCACACAATTTTACGGCGGCGGTTTTGGCAATCGAGACAAATGACGGGACGCCGGGGGCCTCCGGAAGGGCGGGGGCTTGCGGTCCACGGGGCGGGGTGGTACAATGGAGGCTGCCGCCCGGACGCCGGACGGTACTGATCATACGAGAGGTGAAAAGGATGAAGCACTACATCGATCTGCACTGCGACACCCTGATGCGGGCCGCCCTTGAGGGGCGGCGGGAGATCGGGCGGATGGAGCAGGCCATGGTGGATCTGGAGCGGCTGCGCAGAGGCGGCTGCATGGCGCAGTTTTTTGCGATCTTCATGCCCCCGCCGGGGTATCAGGGGCCTCCCCTGCCGGAGGACGAGGCCTACATCGCCCTGCTCCGGGACGTGCTGCTGGAGACCGTCCGCCTCCACCCGGAGGAGCTGGCCCTGGCGGGGAACGCTAGGGAGCTGGAGGACAACCGGCGGGCGGGAAAGGTCTCCGCGCTGCTGACGCTGGAAGACGGCCGGGCGGCGGACGGCAGGCTGGAGAACCTGGAGCGCTTCTACGGCATGGGAATACGGCTGATCTCCCTGACCTGGAACCACGCCAACTGCTTCGGCGCGCCCAACTCCAGAGACCCGGAGGTCATGGGCCGGGGGCTGACGCCCTTCGGCCGGGACGGGGTGGTCCGCATGGAGGAGCTGGGGATGCTGGTGGACGTGTCCCACCTCTCCGACGGCGGGTTCTGGGACGTGGCAGAGCTGGTGAAGGGGCCCTTCGCCGCCTCCCACTCCAACTGCCGGGCCCTCACGCCCCATCCCCGGAACCTGACGGACGAGATGATCCGCGCCGTGGCGGACCACGGCGGCGTGGTGGGGCTCAATTTCGCGCCGGAGTTCGTGGCGGCTCCCGGCGAGGCCGTGGAATGCACGGCGGAGCGCCTGGCGGCCCACGCCCGGCATCTGGCGGACTGCGGGGGCATCGAATGCGTGGCCCTGGGGTCGGACCTGGACGGCATCTCCGGAAAGATCGAGGTAGACGAGCCGGAGAAGCTGGAAGTCCTGTTCGCCGCCTTGGACCGGGCGGGCTTCCGGGAGGAGGAGATCGAGCGGATCGCCATGGGGAACGCCCTGCGGATGATCCGGGACGTGCTGGGGTGAGGCCCCTACAGGACCATCAAGAGGGTCCCCGCACCGATCAGGACGCAGCCCAGGATCGACCTGGGGGTGAACTGCTCGCGGAGGATCGCCGCCGCCAGGATCATGGTGATGACCACGCTCAGCTTGTCGATGGGGACCACCTTGGAGGCCTCCCCGGTCTGAAGGGCCCGGTAGTAGCACAGCCAGGACGCGCCGGTGGCCAGGCCGGACAGGATCAGGAATATCCAGCTCCGGCGGCTGATCTCCGTCACGCCGCCCTGGGTATTGGTCAGGAAGACCATCCCCCAGGACATCACCAGCACCACCACGGTGCGGATGGCCGTGGCCAGGGTGGAGTTGACGCCCTCGATCCCCAGCTTCGCCAGGATCGATGTCAGCGCCGCGAAGATCGATGAGCCTAAGGCAAACAGGAGCCACATGTCTCTCTTCCCCCTATGTACGCGGTCAGGACGCCCGCTTCCGAATTTGCAGCAGGAGCAGGACGAGGCTGACGCCCGTCAGGATGTGGCCGATGCCCGCGATGCCGGAGATGGAGGCGTTCAGGGCGCGGCTCAGGTCCGTCCCCCAGACCTGGGTCAGGCCCCGCAGCAGGAAGCCGAGGCCGGTAATGTTCAGCCCGGCCTGGTAGGCCGCCAGGACCCGTCCGGTCTTGGGGGTGGAGAAGGAAAAGGCTTTTTCCGCCAGCATCAGCAGGAGGAAGAAGAACATCCCCAGCATGAAGTAGTGGGTGTGCAGGAAGGACAGACTCGTCCGCCCGGTAAAGCTGCTGAATTTGGTAAATTCACGGTAGAATACGCCAAAGGCCATGGCAATGACTCCGTAGGTCAGGGAAAGGTTGGCACAGCGCTTGATCATCGCGGTACATCCTCCGATCTGTTCGAACCCGCATTCGCAGGTCCGGAGTAGTTGACGCCGCCCAGGGCGGCGGGCGCGTTCCGCGCGGAAAAGCAGGGCGGCCCCGCGGGGGCCGGGTCCGCAGGCTCGTCCTGCAGGACCCGGCGCCTCCACAGGGCCGCTCAGTTTACATGAGGCGTGTTAATGGATCACACCTTGGGGCCGGCGGCTACCAGAGCCTTGCCGGCGTCGTTGCCGGTGTACTTGACGAAGTTCTTCACGAAGCGGCCAGCCAGATCCTTGGCCTTCTCGTCCCACTGGGAAGCATCGGCGTAGGTGTCGCGGGGATCCAGGATGGCGGGATCCACGCCGGGCAGGGCCGTGGGGACCTCCAGGTCGAAGTAGGGGATGGTCTTGGTCTCAGCCTTGAGGATGGAACCGTCCAGGATGGCGTCGATGATGCCGCGGGTGTCCTTGATGGAGATACGCTTGCCGGTGCCGTTCCAGCCGGTGTTCACCAGGTAGGCCTTGGCGCCGGACTTCTGCATCTTCTTCACCAGCTCCTCACCGTACTTGGTGGGGTGCAGCTCCAGGAAGGCCTGGCCGAAGCAGGCGGAGAAGGTGGGGGTGGGCTCGGTGATGCCGCGCTCGGTGCCGGCCAGCTTGGAGGTGAAGCCGGACAGGAAGTAGTACTGGGTCTGCTCCGGAGTCAGGATGGACACGGGAGGCAGCACGCCGAAGGCATCGGCGGACAGGAAGATCACGTTCTTGGCGTCGGGGCCGGCGGAGACGGGGCGAACGATCTTCTCGATATGGTTGATGGGATAGGAGACGCGGGTGTTCTCGGTGACGGACTTGTCATGGAAGTCGATCTTGCCGCTCTCGTCCACGGTGACGTTCTCCAGCAGGGCGTCCCGGCGGATGGCGTTGTAGATGTCGGGCTCGGACTCCTTGTCCAGGTCGATGACCTTGGCGTAGCAGCCGCCCTCGAAGTTGAACACGCCGTTGTCGTCCCAGCCGTGCTCATCATCGCCGATCAGCAGGCGCTTGGGATCGGTGGACAGGGTGGTCTTGCCGGTGCCGCTCAGACCGAAGAACAGGGCGGTGTTCTCGCCGTTCATGTCGGTGTTGGCGGAGCAGTGCATGGAGGCGATGCCCTTCAGGGGCAGGTAGTAGTTCATCATGGAGAACATGCCCTTCTTCATCTCGCCGCCGTACCAGGTGTTGAGGATGACCTGCTCACGGGAGGTGATGTTGAAGATGGCGGCGGTCTCGGAATTCAGGCCCAGCTCCTTGTAGTTGGTGAGCTTGGCCTTGGAGGCGTTGTAAGAGATGAAATCGGGCTTGAAGTTCTTCAGCTCCTCCTCGGTGGGGGCGATGAACATGTTCTTGACGAAGTGGGCCTGCCATGCCACTTCCATGATGAAGCGGATGGCCATGCGGGTGTCCGCGTTGGTGCCGCAGAACACGTCCATCACGTAGAGCTTCTTGTTGGACAGCTCCTGGATGGCCAGGTCCTTGCAGACCTTCCACGCCTCCTGGGAGGCGGGCTTGTTGTCGTTTTTGAACTCGTCAGAGGTCCACCACACGGTGTCCTTGGAGTTCTCATCCATGACGATGAACTTATCCTTGGGGGAGCGGCCGGTGTAGATGCCGGTCATGACGTTGACTGCGCCCAGCTCAGTCATCTGGCCCTTCTCAAAGCCCTCCAGGCTGGGGTCCATCTCCGCCTTGAAGAGCTCCTCGTAGGTGGGGTTGTAGACGATCTCCTTGATACCGGTAATGCCGTACTGTTCCAATCCGTAAGTTTCCATAGCTGTGTTCCTCCTTATGGAATAATACAAGTTGATTTGAGCCGTTCCGCTCGCCGCCGGGACCGGCGGCAGACACAAAACAGGGCACATATTGCTTCCAAACCTTCCCTTTGGACGCAATATTTACTCGGACTTTTCCTATTTTAACCTTTTTCTTGCGGAAACGCAATAGTGAAACAGCAGAAAAAAGCGAAATGGGCAAAACTCTCAAACCTCCCCCCCGAAGAGGCGGGGATAATTGGGCAAATTGAAGCAAGGCCCTTCTTCCGAAAACGCTTGCGGGAAAACGGGGCGTCTCCGGCCGTCCGCTTTTTTCCGCGTACAGGTATGCTTCCCCCGATAAACGGTTTCCATTCCTCAAGGCGCGCCCGGCAGTCCGTCCGGCCTGCGCTCCGGCAGCGGGTCTGCCCCGGCCAGGAAATGGTCCTCGTCCTGGAACTCGGTCATAGTCTCCCAGTAGCGCTTGGGCATGTTGCTCATGCGGAGCTTGGGGTTGCGGCGCTCCTTGATCTCGATGGTGTCATAGAAACGCTTCCACAGGCGGCAGTACTGGGCCTCCTCCGCGGAAGGGGCGGCCATTTTGAAGGACTCCATGGGGATGATCGCCCACTTCCCCTTCTGATGGGCCAAGGCCTCGCGGTGGGTCCGGTCGTAGAGGAGGAAGGTCTCATTATACATCCGGTCGCAGAAATGGGGGCGCAGCAGGGGCAGGACGCGGTTTTTCGGGCGAATTTCGCCTGCCAGGGTGCCCTCGAAGTCGGAGAAGCGGACGAAGCCCTTCAAAAGGTGGACCTCGCCGTCCAGGTGGCGCACGGCCTTCAGGAGGGGCATCACCGCCTCGTCGCTGAGGCGGCGGAGGAGGGGTTTTCCGATGACATAGAGGGCGCGGATAAAGCGGTAGATGATCTTTTCCCGTTCCGGGGCGCAGGTAAGGAAGCCTTTGACCACCAGCTCCTTGGCGTATGGGTCGATCTTCCCCAGGCTCACCAGTACGCGCTGGGCGTGGCGGAGGTCCGTCCCCACCCACCGGGCGGGGAAAAAGGTGGTCTCAATGTGGGCCTCGTCCTGAAAGGCGGTGGGGTATTCTTTGTTGACATAGCTGTCAAAGACACAGCTCAGGAAGCCTTCGAAGGTTCCATCATAGCGGTAAATGATTTCTTTCATAACTATAGATCCATTTATTCGATACCCCGGGGGCTTCTCGCCCCCGGGCTATCGAATAGAAACGGGAAGCGGCGCGAGACCGATGCCGCCCCGATTTTCAAATTCCATCACATGCCGCCCCCTGCAAACTGTTCGTACAGCGCTCTTTCCGTGGCCTCAAAAACCGGCTCGGGACCGTTGGCATACGGATCGTACTGCTCCGGCTCGCAGCAGTATTCCGTCAGACTGGCGATCTTGCCATCCTCTCTCCAGCGCACAACGGAAACGCCCTCGAATCCCACAGGCTTATCTTCCCCCATCCGGCACTGGAAATACCACGTCGCCACCGTCTGGTCCCCGGCGTGGAAAAACCGGTGAACGTCCCAGACCTGCACCCGGCCCCGGGTCAGCCATTCTCCAAACCAGTGGGTGATCGCTTCCGCGCCGTGGTAGACCGGCCCCCAGCTCTCAGTATAGACTGCGTCCTCCGCGAAAATCTCCTTGATGCCCAGGTCTTCACCTTGAAGCCACATAAGAAGCCACCGGCGGACGATCTCCTCCCGTTCGTTCATTGCAAATACCTCCCTTTCTATCCCGCCTGCCCGAACAGACTCAGCTGCTCCATCTCCGCCCCGGGCAGGGCCGCCCGCTCGGCGGCGATCAGATTCCGCAGGATGCTGTCCTGCTGCAATTTCAGCCCGTCCAGTATTTTCCCTTTACAGGTAATGAAATACTGGGCTCTCTTCATCACGATACCCATTTTCCGCAGGTCCTCATGCTCCAGCTTCCGCGCCCGGCGGGCGTACAATATCCGCTTTGCGGATACGGTGCCTACCCCGGGCACCCGCAGCAGCTCCTCCCTGCTGGCGGTGTTCACCTCCACCGGAAAGAACTCCGGATGCTTTAAGGCCCAGCTGCATTTGGGGTCCACCAGGGGGTTGAAGTTGGGGTCGTCTTCGTCCAGGAGCTCCTCGGCGCGGAAGCCGTAGAACCGCAGAAGCCAGTCCGCTTGGTAGAGGCGATGCTCCCGGAGCAGGGGCGGCTTGGTATTCAAGGCGGGCAGCAGGGTGTTCTCCACGACGGGCACATAGGCGGAATAAAACACCCGCTTGAGGCTGTATTTGTCGTAGAGGGACTGGGTCAGGGACAGGATGTGACGGTCGGAGTCCGGCGTGGCCCCGATGATCATCTGGGTACTCTGCCCCGCCGGGGCGAACCGGGGGGTATGGCGGTACTTCACCAGCTCCTCCTTGTTCTCCTTCAGCGTGTTGGTGATGAGGCCCATTGGGCGGAAAATGGCCTTCCGGGTCTTGTTGGGGGCCAGGGTGGCGAGTCCCCGCTCCGAGGGCAGCTCGATGTTCACGCTCAGCCGGTCCGCCAGCAGGCCCAGCCGGGTCACGAGCTCCTGACTGGTCCCCGGGATGGCCTTGGCGTGGATATAGCCGTTGAACCGGTGGTGATTGCGCAGAAGGTCCAGGCAGCGGATCATCCGCTCGGTGGTATAGTCCGGGCTGACCAGCACGCCGGAGGACAGGAACAGGCCCTCGATATAGTTCCGGCGGTAAAATTGGATGGTCAGCTCCGCCAGCTCCTCCGGGGTGAACACCGCCCGGCGGGTATCGTTGGAGCAGCGGTTGACGCAGTACTTGCAGTCGTAGACGCAGCAGTTGGTCATCAGCACCTTCAGCAAGGTCACGCACCGCCCGTCGCCGGAAAAGGTGTGGCAGCATCCGGCGATGGAGGAGGACGTGTTGCCGATATGCCCCGCCTTATGCCCCCGCTGGGCTCCGCTGGAGGTACAGGCGGCGTCATATTTGGCCGCGTCGGTCAGAATGGTCAATTTCTCCAGGACGTCCATGGGCCCCGGCCCCCCTCTCCGCTCAAAACATTCGTTCTGGTAATAATATAGAACAAACGCTCTGGATTGTCAAGGGGGTTTTTAAGGAAATTTTTCTTGACAAGACGAACGAACGTTAGTATAATGCAATCAAGCTAACGTTCGTTTGTATGGAGGCGGCTATGACGACTAAGGAGAGGATCCTGGAGACGGCGCTGGAGCTGTTCTCACAGCGGGGGTACGGCGGAGTGTCGGTGCGGGATATCGCGCGGGCGGTGGGCATCCGGGAGAGCTCTATTTACAACCATTTTGAGAATAAACGGGCCGTTTTTGACGGGATCGTGGACTTCTGCGTCCAGCAGTCTGAAGCGTATTTCCGGGGGGCCGCCCTGCCCTTCGGGCCAGGAGACGACGCCTCCATGTACCGGGGGATCGACATGGAGCGGCTCCAGGAGCTGATCGAGCGGACCTTCCGCTTCTTCTTCGACGACCCGTGGAACGCCCGGTTCCGGCGGCTGCTGCTGGTCAGCCAGTACGCCGAGCCCCGGTGCCGGGACCTCTTCCGCCAGCTGTACCGGGACAAGTGCGTCCAGGTGCAGGCGTATATTTTCGCGGCGCTGATGGACGCCGGAGAGCTGCGCCGGGAGGACCCGGCGGCGGTGGCGGCGGAGTTCCACGGGCCCATGTTCATGTGGATCCTCACCTGCGACAGCTTCGAGGAGGTCCGGCCCCTGGTCAGGGAGCATGTGGAGCAGTTCCGGAAAAATTACGGACGGAGGCCCCAGGCATGAAGGTATGCGTCGTATACGGCACCGAGCGGAAGGGCTGTACCTGGCATATCGCCCAGGAGGTCCTCTCCCGCCTCCCGGAGGCGGAAGTCACAGAGTTCTTCCTGCCCCGGGACTGCCCGGACAGCTGCGTCTCCTGCTTCCGGTGCTTCAACGAGGAGAACCGCTGCTATTGCAGTCAGGGGGCGCGGAGGATCCTGGACGCCATGCTGAGGGCGGACGTCATCCTGCTCACCTCTCCGGTGTACGCCCTGCACGTCAGCGGGCAGATGAAGACCTTCCTGGACCACTACTGCGGCATGTGGATGGTCCACAAGCCCAACGGCGCGATGTTCGGCAAGCAGGGCGTGGTCATCGCCTCCGCCGCAGGTCCGGTGTACCGCGCCGCCCTGCGGGAAATGAAGGACAGTCTGGACTTCTGGGGCGTGGCCCGTACATATAAGCTGGGCTTCGCGCTGATGGAGATCAGCTGGGACCGCCTCTCCCCCGCGCTGAAGCAGAAGATCGCCCGGCAGGCGGAATGGACCGCGGCAAAGCTGCGCCGGGGCGTCAACGGACCGGGGCTGAAGGCGAGGATGCTGTTTTATGGTATCCGGCTGGCGCAGAAATACATTTGGAAGGATTCTCCGGACGCAAAGTGGTGGCGGGACCACGGGTGGCTGGAGAAGGAACGGCCCTGGAAATGACCGTTCGGTTTTTGATATGAGACAGCCGCAGGGCGGCAGAAGCATTGGGAGGTCATTATGAAGGTACTCATCTTATATTCCAGCAAGACCGGTTTTTCACAGCGCTACGCCCAATGGCTGGGCGAAGCCCTGGACTGCCGGGCGGCCCCGTTTAAGGAGAGAAAAAAGGTGGATATGAGCGGCTATGAGGGGATCGTCCTCTTTGGCGGGCTCTACGCCGGGCAGATGTCCGGCCTGAAATGGCTGAAAAAGCAGCTCCCCGCCCTTGCGGGCAAGCGGATCGCCGCCGTGGCGGTGGGCTGCGCCCCCATGGAGACCCCCGATCTGCCGGAGAGCATGGAAAAGCTCTTCGGCGGGACCCCGGAGATCAAGGGGTTCTACTGCCAGGGCGGCCTGGATTACGAACACATGGGCGCGGTGGACCGGGCCATGATGGCCGCCCTGCGGGCGGCGCTGAAGGCGCGGCCGGAGCAGGCGGATATGCTGGAGGGCATCTCCAGGTCCTTCAATGGGAGCAGGCGGGAGTATCTGGAGCCGGTGGTCCAGTGGGCCGGGAAGCCGTAAGGGAGAGACGCCTCGCGCCAAATAAGGGCAAAGAAACCAGCACGTTTCAAGCGAAACGTGTTGGTTTCTTTTGCCGTATAAAATCTCCGTCAGCGGGTGCGCTCTGCCTTTCCCGCCCTCCCTGCCGCAGGCACCAGGAACAGGGCAGGCAGGAGCAGCAGGGCCGTGCACACGAGCCCAAAGGAGACCGATATCTGCTGGGCCGCCAGACCGGCGATGGGACCGCCTATGATCTGGCCAAAGGCGTCCAACTGCCCGCTGGTGGAAAATACGGTGGCCCGCATTCCCTCTTCCGCACGGCTGCTCATCCAGGCCGCCAAAAGGGGCTCCTTCAGGCTGCGCATGAGGCCCGTCAGCAGGAACGCCGCCAGCATGAGCCAGAAGCCTTTTCCCAGCGCGAAAAGGGTCAGGCTCAGGATATATCCGGCGCTGGTGAGGAACACCACTCCGGTACGGCCGGCCGGTCCCCTCTTTTCCATGTGAGCGATCAAAAGCTGAGAGGCTGCAATGTTCAAGCCGCCGCCCAGGAGCCTCATGACGCCGAACCAGGTCACGCGGTCAAGGGGTCCGAAGGACGGCATCACGGCGTCCTCCAAAAAGCGGACGGTGGAAAGCCGGTCGAACCCCTCGCTGGCAAGACCGCCGCAGAAGACGACTGCCAGCAGGACCAGCAGCACCGGCGCTCCCTTGACGAAACGCAGGTTGACCTTGAACAGCCCCGCCATATCCGCAAGCACATTGTTCCGCTTCTCTTGAACGGGCGAGAAGTTCGTCTCCGGCATGACGCGCAGGAGGACGAGGCCAAAGACCAGGAAAAGCAGCCCCGCCGTGACGATGGGCAGTCTCAGGTCCAGTCCGCCGAGGAGGGTGCCCAGCACGATGCCCAGTATGCCGCCCGCCTGGCCGGTCTGGCCGCCTCGGAGAAAGACTTCGTCCATGGGACGCTCCCGCTCTTCGGAGGCGATCCACGCCTCCAGAGCGCCGCTGATGAACGTATCGCCGCAGCCCCAGACGACTTGGGCCAGCAGCACGGCGCCGAACCATGGCAGCGAGCCCTCCAGGATAAATCCAGCCCCGTACAGGAACACGCCCGTTATGACGGAGCGCCGGCGGCTGTAGAGATCGGCGACAACGCCGGTGGGGATCTCCAGGACGAAGCAGGCGGTCTCCAGGACCGTGCCTACCAGCACCAGCTGCAGGGCGTTCAGACCGACCACCTCGGAATAATACACCAGAGACAGCACGGAGGCCATCGAACGCAGCAGGGAAAAGCAAAATTCATATACCAAATACACCGAATAGGCTCTGGTCCGCATAGAAACGTTCTCCTTTGTGAACATGGGCGGCAGGTCCCCGCCGCCCGGCGGGACGACTTTACCATGAAATCCCGCTTTTGTCAACACAGGCTTCCGGACCCGGGACGGCAGGCGGTCTTCGTCAAAAAAAGACAGCAAAAAACAAAAAGAACTATCCGTTGACAATTTCCCGCCTCCTGGGTATAATGGGTTCCGCGTGAACGCCAATACACGGAGAGGTGAATGCCATGCTGAAGGAATATATGTCGAAACTCCCCTTCCTGCAGGGCTCCCAGAACAAGCGGAGCCGCCAGAAGCCTGCGGACCCCGCGCCGAAGCCGGTGGAGCCGGAGGAGGAGCTTTGGCCGGAGGGAGACCCCTTTGCCGACGCTCCCGCGCCGGTGGAAGAACCGGTGGAAGGACCGGCAGAAGAACCGTCAGCCGGGACATCCGGAGAGGAACTTCCCGGCGGGGATCAGCCGGAAACGCTTTTCGCCGCCGGACGGGACGCCTACCGGGCGGGGGACCATCAGACGGCGCTGACGGACTTCTTGCAGGCGGCGGAGCTGGGGCACGCCGAGTCCCAATTCCTGTGCGGCCAGATGTACCGCCGGGGCGTGGGGGTCGAGGCAAACGACAAGGCGGCCCTGGGCTGGTACAAGAAGGCCGCCGGGCAGGGGCACGTCGGGGGGCAGATGGCCTGCGGCTCCATCTATGAGGAGGGCCGGGGGACGGCCGTCGATCTCAAGCGGGCCCTGAGCTGGTATGAGCGTGCCGCCAAGCAGGGATGCGTGGACGCCCAGCTGAAATGCGGATACATGTACCATGGAGGCCGGGCGGAGACCCGCAATCCGAAGAAGGCCCGCCGCTGGCTGGAGTCCGCGGCGGAAAACGGAAACGAGGAAGCCAGGAAATTCCTGGAAGAACGGTTTTAAAAAAGACCGGACCGCCGTGATCAGGCGGTCCGGTCTTTTTCATCCGGCGAGGTCTTCGGCAAACAGGGCTTCCGCCTCCTCCGGCGTGTCCCAGGCGGTGAGCCAGCTGTAGTAGCCAGCCATGCAGTGAGCGGAGACCATACCGGCGGACTCCTGCTGGAGCAGGGGCGTCAGCTCGGCGGACAGGGCTACCGCGCGCCGTCCCAGCAGCAGGGCCGCCAGGCCGTTGCGGTGGATCAGGTCCGACAATCCCTCCAGATCGCCGCCCAGCAGGGCGGACAGCATCGCGAGGCTCGCGCCGGAGGCGTCGGGCGCCAGCTGGCGGATGGCGGAGACCATCTGGTCTACGGCGGAGGGGTTTTGGTAGGGGGCGTAGGGCTGTCCGGTCAGGGCGGTATAGCGCCGGTCCATCTTTTCAAAGGCGGCGTCGTAGGCGTCCCCCCAGCGCTCCCGGGTGGGCAGGTGGAGGTCCACGCCGTAGCGGCCGCAGCCCCAGTCGGACAGGGGGACGCGGGTCACCAGGTCCTCCCTGCTGACGATGTTGAAGATATTCTCATAGCCCTCCTCGGACGGCTGGAAGGTCACGGCGGGGGCGGCGAAGGTGTAGGCGTAGACGCCCTTGCCGCCTCCGGCGGTGAGGGCGGCGGCAGTGAGTCCCGCTACCGCCCCTCCCCTGCTGTGGCCGGTGATCAGGAAGCGCATCGCCTCCCGCTCCTTGTCCGTGACGCCGGAGGCGGTGAAATATTTCTCCAGGTTCGCGAGGAGCTCGTCCCGGGCCTTGGCGAAGCCGGAGTGGTCGGGGCCGGAGCCCATATTGAGATTGCTGGCCCACTCCATATATTCGCCGGTGCCCCGGATCACCACGGCGGTCAGCCAGGTGGAATCGGGGAGCTTTTTTCGGGCGAAGACGTAGGCCGCCGCGCGGCCCGCCTTCTCCGCCGAGGGGTGGTAGTTATAGGCCTGGACGCCGGTGAAGCCCAGGCCGGTCAGAGCCGCCTGAACGCCGGTATCGACGCCGCCCAGATAAGCCGCGCCGCTGAGGGCCATGGAGGCTGCCGCCAGATCGTGGCGGTAGACCGCGTTGTCCTGGGTGAACCAGCCATCGTTCCAGGGGAAGGTCACGTCCGCTATCTTGGATACGCCGGTGCTGATCTGGGCGGTCCCGGTCCGTTCGCCTGTTGAGGCTTGGGCGGCGGCGGACAGAAGGTTGGCCGTCATGGCGCACAGGAGTGCCATGGCCAGGAAGCGGCGGTTTGTATTCTGCAAGGTGGTCCCTCCTTTGGGAGCTTTATTCTTTAGGGATAGTATACCGCGTTTGACAGGAGAATACAACTTTTTTTGCCGCGCCCGCTTCGGGCGGCGGCGGGGGCCATATTCGCGCAATATCCCGTTGCTTTTTCCGGGGGAGGATGATACAATAATGTAAAATATCCCAAAAGTGCGGCGAGGGCCGTATGGCGGGGACTAAGGGGGCGGCATGGTGGTTAAATCTGAGGTGCGGAAACCGGACGGGGAGCGCCGCCGTCCGCTGGTCCGTCTCGTTTGCCGCCCGCTGGCCGCCGGGATGCTGGCAGTCTGCGTCCTCCTTACCGTCTTGGCCGTAATTGCGGCCTACCCCGCCGCGCGGGAGGCGGGGGCGCTGTGGCTGCTGTTCCTTTTGGCCGCGCTGGCGCTGGGGGCCGCCGCCGGGGCGGTCCTGCTCCTGCTGCGGTTCGTCGCGTTGCGGTACCTGATCCCTCTCTCTCAGGCGGCGGAGGCCGCCGCCCTGGCCGCGGCGGGAGATATGACAGGGTCCGTGGGCGCTGTCCAAGCGACCTCCCCGGAGGCCGCCGCCCTGCTGGACGCGGTGAAGGACCTGGAGGTCCGGAGCACGGACTGCCTCACGGAGCTGGAGAAGGCCCTGAAGCGTCTGGCCGGGGGCGATCTCACCACGGGGATGGACTGCAAGCGCGCGGCGGAATGCGGCGGCGTCTGCGCCGCCCTGGACGGCACGGCGGAGAAGCTTCGGGGGGCCGTGGGAACGGTCCGGACCGCCCTGGAGCAGCTGACCGGGCCCCTGGACGCCCTGGCGGAGGATGCCGGGGCCCTGGAGGAAGGAGCCGCCGGGCAGAGGCAGGCCCGGGACGGCCTCCGGCGGTCGCTGGAGCGTCTGGCCGGGCAGACCCGGCGGAGGGCCCAGGGGGCCGAGGAAGTCAGCGGCGCGGCGGAGGCGCTGCGGGACCGCCTGACGGACTGCGGACGGCGGCAGGAGGAGCTCTCCCAGGCGGTGGACCGGATCGGCGAGTGCGCCGCCGAGGCGGGAAAGATCGTCAAGGCCATGGAGGCAGCCTCGTTCCAGTGCAGCGTTTTGGCGCGGACCGCATACGTGGAGGCCGCGGGGGCCGGGATCAACGGCAAGGGCTTCGCCATCGTGGCCAGCGAGCTGCGGATGCTGGCGTCGCGCAGCGCCCAGTCCGCCCAGGACGCCGCCGCCTTCATGGCGGAAATGGAGCGGACGGTCCGGGAGAGCGCCGCCCTGGCCGCCGCCGCCTCCCGGGAGGTCCACGGCCTGTCGGCGGCGGGAGACGCAGTCTGCCGCCGTGCGGCGGGGGCCGCCCGGGACGCCGGACAGGCGGAGGAATTAAAGGAGTCCGTCCGGCAGGCCGCCTGCCTGGAGGAGGCGATGGAGGCGGAGCTGGCCCGGACGGGCCGGGCCGCGCAGACCGCCCGTCAGATCAAGGCGCGGGTGGGGAAGCTCCGGGACGCGCTGGGCGTTTTTCGCCTGCGGTGAGGCTTTTCTGGATACATAGCTCCGGCGGGGTGCCGGCGGGAGGGGCCCGCCAGTTTCGCGCCCAATGTCATTTAGTTAATTTCAAATATGAAGAATAGCTCAAAAAAACTTGAATTTATATAAGGCAAGGAGAAATGTTTGTGGCAAAGATAATAGCAATCTGTGGGAAAATATGTTGCGGAAAAACTTATTACGCCAATCAAATAAAAGAAAAAGAGAACGCAGTTATTTTATCATGCGATGAATTAACAAAGGATCTGTTTGATAATGATTTGGGTGAGAAACACGACGAAATGGCGTTAAGAATTTGGAACTATTTTGAGAGGAAATCGGTGGAATTGGTAAATATAGGTTGTACTGTGATTTTAGATTGGGGTTTTTGGAGCTTAGAAAACAGAAGAAGCTTAACCGAGTTTTGTCACTCTC
>ERZ808054.441-NODE-441-length-40858-cov-8.756504_pt1 | contig 40858 bp, 38 predicted proteins | sample MGYA00380201_ERZ808054 | MGnify/ENA primary metagenome ERZ808054 (study PRJEB31490, sample SAMN06133419) | mouse gut metagenome | isolation source: Z5_2 | host: mice | place: China: Chengdu | collected 2015-05 ...
TTCATGAACCGCCTGATGGTTTCCTACTATAACGAAGCGGTTGCTGGAATTGGGATTGCAAAGAAAATTGATATGCTGGCATTTGCCATCGCCACTGGCATGTCACAAGGGGTATTGCCGCTAATTGGTTATAACTATTCCTCCAAAAACTTCAAGCGCATGATGTCTGCTGTCAAGATAACCTTTATTTATAGTCTGGCACTGGCCTTAATTAGCACTCTCTTTCTTCTTACCTGTGCTGGCCCAATTGTCAGGGCATTTATCGATGATCCTCTAACTATAGAATATGGCTGTCTGTTTCAACGTATTATTTGTGTCACCTGCCCCTGCGTTTCGGTTTCTATAATTATTATTACTCTTTTCCAAGCAGTAGGGAAAAAGGTACAGCCGCTGATTTTGTCTCTTCTGCGCAAAGGCATTTTAGATATTCCTGCTATGCTGCTGATGAACCTTTGGATCGGCGTAAATGGCATTGCATGGGCAACGCCTATTGCAGATTGTACCTCCATGTTTTTTGCTGTTAGTTTGTTTATACCATTTTTGAAAAAACTAAAACAAGAATTAAAGGCAGCTCCCCAATAAATCTCATATTAGGCATAGCCAGTCCAGATAATGTTCCAAGGATGCCGACTATTATCCAACAAAATGAGCCTATAAATTGAAAGTGAAAGTAAAGTATGAATAAAAAGAAACCTGCAAGTGATATATTCCGATTCGAACACGAAGTAGTAACAAAGAGTGGCATATTGAAAGAACGCTTTCATAAAGTAAGCGGAAATCAGTGGAAAAATATATATCAGAAGATTGCAGAAAAATATGCGGATAAAACAAAAACATGGAAAAATGGTTTGCATTGGGCTAATACGAATGGTTATAGTCCTAAAAGCATGAAAAAACTTCTTGGGTGCTATGCGGTTGATTATTCAACATGGTTTCATTTTTTGCCTCAAATTATAAAAGAAGAAAATAAAATGGTTTATTTTCTAATCGACAAGAGCAGCGATTGGTATTGTGGAGAAGAATTTTGGATATTTGAAAGTTATGTACCTGAGTTAGTAAAAGCCCTTGATTTACTAAGTCATACGGATTTTTTAGACAATGGTTGGTTAGATTATTATATTGCTTCAAAAAAATATCAATGGCTTATTGGTTTCAATCACCACGATATAATTTCATGTATTGGAGAGGGATTAAATCTTGACTACTTCCAAAATCAATAATTTTGTTTTCAAAGAAGTGGCAGGACGAGAAATTATTATCTTTAAGAGAGCGTGGCAATATGAATAATCTACAAAAAGGTACTATTTTAACATTGCTGAAAACGGATAAAATGACCAGTAATTATACAAATAATTATTGGTTCTCATATAAAGACTATTTGGATCCAACAGATGATTTTACGGATTTCTGTTGTGAATGCCTTGAGGGAAAGCATGAATATATTGCCTTAATTGAGAATTTAATCAACAAAGATAAAACAGCAAAAATCTTTGTACAAGTCTATGGATTGGAAGATAACGATAGCGTTATAACCGCTGATACTTTGATTGTTTTTAGTCAATTATCGCTTGCCGAAATAAAGCATATTTTTCATGAACCAAAAGATATATTTCCAGATGATATTGGAGAGCAAACAGACTTTTCGCAACCAACTTTTCTTGTTGGGGATAACGGGGAGTTGATTTCAATTACAGAGCTCTCCCATGGGGAGCAGTCTGTTTATTATTGCTGGTGGGACTAACGTTTTTGTTATTGCATAAACGATTTTCCTTGTTGATGGGATAGACTTGATGGTCAATCTCAAAGCCAATCTTTACGTACATCTTTGCCGCATAATTGGCTTTTTGAACCGAAAGAGAACGTATATTTTCAGATACAGGACTTCGGGAAGGTGTTCTCAGGGTCCTCTTTATTCTCAGCTCTTTTACCCTTTACAGGATAGAATGAAAACAAAATGAAGAAAAACAATTGCGGAACAAATATGGGCAAAAGGATATGCGTCAGGATTGTGGTAGGAAGGGCACTGGTAATTGCAAAAACGAAATTGAACCGAACCGTAATAGCAGTGAGACTTTCTGTGGATGCACTCTGCTATTTTTTGATTGAAATATGCGATAGCGTATTTTGTCAGGAAGAGAGGATTAAATGGAGCGCCGCTTGAATGAGGCAGGCTAGAAGGGGACTTCCAAGAATCATTTGAGAGGACCGAAGAAAAGAACAGAAGAATGTGACTGATCTTGAGAATGTTAAGGAAATTTATGGCATTGAGGAAGAGAGAGTAAAGGAATATGAAGCAGATGAATATACAGATTTTTGGCACCAGGAAATGTAATGATACCAAGAAAGCAGAACGTTTCTTTAAGGAACATGGCATAAAATATCAGTTTATTGATATGAAAGAAAAAGGAATGAGCAAGGGAGAGTTTACTTCTGTTGCACAGGCAAATGGTGGTCTGGAGAATATGATTAATTGGGAATATAAAGACAAGGATACACTTGCTCTTATAAAGTATACCGCAGATGAAGATAAATTGGAAAAGGTACTTGAGAATCCGCAGGTAATAAAAACACCAGTCGTTAGAAATGGAAAGCAGTCTACACTTGGATATCAGCCGGATGTATGGAAGGGTTGGAGTTAATGGTAAAGTGAAATCTTTTTTGATTACAGTTCTCATTAGGAATGACGTGCAAATGACGATATAATAATAGGCAACAGCTATGATTGTATATTTTTTGCGATAAGAAAGGATGTCGTAGATTATGAGAATTGCAGTTTGTGATGATGACTGGGCAATCCGGGAAGAACTTTCCCGGCTCATACAAAAGCAGATGTTGGAAGTGGATATAGTGGAGTATCAGTCGGGCGAAGAACTGATAAATGCAAAAGAAAACATTGATATTTATCTTCTTGATATTGAGATGGGGAAAGTGTCTGGCATGGATATAGCAAGACGTATCAGGGAACAGGAAGAAAGCGGCAGGCAAAGAAGCATTATTATTTTTGTGACAGGGTATCGCGAATACATGGAAGCAGCATTTGATGTAAATGCGTTCCATTATCTGATCAAACCTATTGACGCAGAAAAGTTTTCAGAGGTCTTTCACCGGGCATGGAAAGAAGCGTCAGTTTCGTGTGAACAGACAAAGAAATATATCATGGTAAAAAGTTCTGGAACACAGCAGAAATTATTGTTAAAAGATATTTACTATATAGAGAGTGGCAACAAAAAAGTGATTTTCCATACAGCGAATGGAACACTGGGAATGTATGGGAAAATGGAAGAATTAGAAAACGATTTAGGGAACACTTTTTATCGTTGTCATAGGTGCTATCTTGTAAACATGGAAAAAATCTCTGCTTACAGTGTGGATAGCATACAAGTCACAAACGGGGATAATCTGCTCCTTGCAAGGAGGAAATATTCTGATTTCATCAAAACTTATATGCGGTATGCAAAAAACGGAGGGATTGTTCATGTATAATTGGTTGCTGCCAGTCTCAATCTATTTGGTTGATAGTATAGTAAGTGGGATTTATGCGCAAGGCTTCTTAAAAGAAAAGTACAGAAAAAAGACAGTTTTGGCAGTATGGGGAGCAGCCTATTTTTTGATTCAGATTGCACTATATGATAACTTGGACAATAGATTTTCGATTAGTGAAGTCGTGGGAATCATTGTAAATGTTTGTGTCTTGCTGTTTCTGCAATTTCTTCTCTTTGAGAAAGATATGCAAAAACAGTTTTTTGTTGCCGTTAGCTTCGTGGCAGGAAGAGAAACCGTGAAATATATCGTTAGTGTGTTCAGTACTGTGCACTATGAGTTAAGCAATAAGATTTTGAACGATTTCTTGAAGAAAGGAATCATCAATACGGTAGTAAAAACACAAATATGGGTAGGTATCTTTACCTGTATTGTCATAATTCTATGTGCGCTTCTTTATACGCTGTTGTTGTCTGTATTTCTGTGTCTGATAAGTAAAAAGTTTGTAAAAAAAGAGTATCTGTTACAGACACAGGAGAATATTTTTCTGATTTTACCCTGCATTGCTGCATTATGTATTTCCGTGACAATAAAGATGATGATTATATCAGTTGAAAATGGAATGACCATAATTATTTATGATACGGTTCCGGCAACAAGATTCTGGATACCCGTGATCTGTGTCCTGCTGCTTTCTACGATTGTTGCAAGCGTCATATTGTTTCAGAAATTAGTACAGTACAATGAGGAAACCAGGAAACGTGCCATGCTCGAAAATCAAGTGCAGCAAATGCAGAAAGAGATTGTTGAAATACAGGATATATACGCTGATATGAGGGGACTTAGGCATGATATGAGAAGCCATTTAGCGAATATTTCTCTGCTTGTTAAAAGTGTAACGGGTTTCATGAATGAAGAACTGGAAAGCTATTTAGGAAAAATGGAAGAAACCGTCAGCAAATTAGATTTTACCTACCAGACAGGAAATCCGATCACAGATATGATTCTTCACCAGAAAGGGCAGGAAGCAGAGAAAAGACATATACAGTTCCAGGTTGATTTTGCCTGTCCCCCCAATCTTTTGATAGATATTTATGATATCGCAGTTATTTTGAATAATGCACTAGAAAACGCCATAGAAGCGTGCTGCAAGACAGAGGGCACGAAACAGATAAAGTTATATTCTTATGTGAAAGGCAGCTTGTTCTTTATAGAGGTTGAAAATGATTTTTCAGAGCATATTGTCATAGAGGAAGAAAGCGGGCTGCCTGCCAGCAGCAAGGAAAACAGGAAGCTGCACGGGATTGGAATATCCAATATTCAACGATGTGCAAAGAAGTATATGGGCGATATTGACATTGTAATTTCGGATACAGACGGCAGGAAGAAATTCAGTCTCACAGTAATGATGAATGGAAAGGCTGCGGCGTTAATCTGACATTGCGTTAGAATTTCACACCCAAAATGCAGCAGTTCGCGCCAAACCTATGAAAAATATTGGTAGATTGGCGATAAATTAAATAGAAGCTATTTTTAATCACAGAAAAAGGAAGGGTGTGTTATAGAGCAATGGAGATGATAAGCAGTTATAGGAATTATGCGGCAAATTATGCTGATACTACGAAAAAATCTGATAGTAATGCGGCAAAGGAGGTAAAGACAGACACATCAACAAACAATAAAGACAAAGTACAGCAATATTATGAACAATTATGCAAGAAATTTTCACAGATAAATTTTAATACAAGCGGAGGTATCACAAGCAGCAGTAAAAATAATATTGTTTTGAATCTCTCTAAGGACTGCCTCAATAAAATGGCAAGTGATTCAGACTTTGCAAAAAAAATTGAAAATGACATAGCAGGCATACCAACTGCACATAAACGAATGTTTGCCAAAGCGAGCAGTGATGGTATCGAGATACAGGGTTTTTCTGTAAGAATCAATGCGGATGGGAGTATGCAGTGTTCTTGTAGCAGTTCAACAAGAACCAGTGGTTCAAAACAAAATTCAACTATACTGAATACAAGAAAGAAACAAAAAGAAAGATTAGAGAAAAAGAGTGAGGAAAGAAAAATCTTAGAAGAAGCTGCTGTTTCTTATACATCTGCACTGATAGGAGCCGGTTTTGATATAATGGCGTAAATATTGTTTTATTTTGATTTCGCAAAGGTATTTTTTCTAAATTTTTGGCCGCCTCAGAGCGAAATCCATTGACATTATAATATGCCAATGTGATATGCGGTGTAAAAGGATAATCTAGTTTCTTCACATCATCGAAGATGGAATACAATCTCATTAACTGGCAATATTCGTCTTTGTCAGCAGGATACAGGCCCAAAACCAAACTGGTGTCAACCATATTAAATATGTAATTACTTTTCAGCTTTAGGGTTGTTTTTGCTGCTTGTTGAATTTCTCTCTTTTTTTCTATTACCCTGAGTTCATTCTCAAATAATTCCCCTGCCACGTTCTGCAAAACAGGGGAATTGCTGAGATCATGTAAAGTTACATGGAATGTATTTGAAGCAAGTCGTTCACAAAAACATTCTGGAGCAGACTGATATAATAGATCTGCATATTCAGTTAATTTCTTTTTCACAATATCTGATAGCGCGAAAACGATTGTGTCTCCATAGAAATTTTTGAAGGTGTTATTCGCATCAACTTTATGTTTGATAGATGGATTTCCCTTAAAATATTTGTTGTCAAAAGTTATTTCCTTTTTTTCAAATGAATTGATTCTGTCTAAGAATTCCTGATAAGTTTCCATAAAAGCATCATCCTTTTTGCAATCTAAATCTTTTGTTCATTATACAACAGATTCATCAATATAGCTATTATAATTTGCAGGCGGCGCTCAACATTTCCATAAATGTGTTATAGTGTAGATGATACGGCCGGGACGTTGACATCTCGTAGGCTCGATTTTATAATATATACTAGAAAAAATTATAAAAGGTAGAGGGGGAAGCAATATGCCTTTTGGATTTCGGCTGGCAGTTGTTGTGATACTGATGGCGGTGGAAGCTTATACCGTATTTCGTATTACGGTGGCGCTCTTGGGCGAGCGGCCGCGCTGGCGGTGTTATCTGTTGTTTTATGTGGTGTACAATGCACTGGAGTGGGGACTGATTTTGGTATTGGAGTTGTTTGAGGGGAATACATGGACAGAACCGCCACTGTGGATTCATGAGCTGGAATACATTTTGACAGTGTTCTTTTTGTGTATGACGATCAGAAGGGGATACCATGTTTCGTTTGACAAGGTGTTTGGCGCTGTGGCGGTGGGCTTTTTTTCGAAGGATATCATTTATGATTTCCTGACCGATGCGGCGGTGTTTTACTCTCCTGTTTTTGATGGAAAGTATCTCTATGTCATAACATCAATTGTGCTGCCATACAGCCTGCTGCTGGTGTTCTCGCTGGTGACTTCATTTGTGCTGAATAAGACAGAGTTTTCTAAGTATTTCTTGTGTCTGTTTCGCGGGCGTGTGCGGACTGGGGTCACACTGTCTGCCTGTCTGCTGCTGCTCACTGTGAACGCGCTGCGGCAAGTGCTTTTTCCAGATGTGGCGATCAGCTTTGCGTATGGTTTGTTTTGCTTTAGCGTGGTGATCGCGGCGCTGTTTTGCATTCAGTTCAGCGCGATGTATGTGGCGAGCCGCGATAAGGTCAAGGCGCAGGAGGAGACGATCGCCCAGCAGCAGGCGCACATGGAACTGCTCGAAGAGCTTCAGGGAGAGATCCGCGCGTTTCGGCATGATTTTACAAATCTCTTATCGGGAATGGCATTGTCCGCACAGGAGGGGGACGTGGAAGCGATTCAGGAGTTTATGCGACGCACCAGTGGGTACTTTGATGAAAAGCTGGGCAGCGAGATTCGGCAGATGGAGGGGTTGTCCAACATTCAGCTCTATCCAGTGCGCAGTCTGATTTCCACGAAGCTCAGTCTGATGCGGCAGCGGCACATACAGGTCACACTCGAAATCATGAAGCCAGTCACAGGGGGACGTATGCCGGTTGAGGACCTGCTGCGCTGTCAAGGGATTCTGCTGGACAATGCGATTGAGGCGGCAGCCAAAAATGATGGGAAAATACGGGTGATTTTATTGCAGGATATGGAAGAACTGTTCATAGCGGTTGCCAACAACTATGATGAAAAGCCGAATCTCGGCGCCCTTGCCAAAAGCGGATACTCCACCAAGGGCAAAGGGCGCGGGACAGGGCTGTCCAGCTACAGGAGAATGGTTTCCCGCTGCGCGGACTGTGTTTCGCGCACCTATCTCAAGGACGAGTTTCTCGTGCAGGAGCTGCGGATTCCAGTGTAGTGTGTTTGAGGGGGGATAAGATGGTTCCAGTGTACATATGTGATGATGAGGCGGCGGTCAGTGCGCTGCTTGAAAAGCTGATTGGCGACCAGATTATGATCATGGGGCGGGATATGGGACCGCTGCGGGTGGCTAGTCATCCGCCCGCGCTGTTAGAATTGCAAAAGCAGGCGCAGATTCCGGCAATTTATTTTCTGGACATTGACTTTCCGGGATATATGAGCGGTCTTGAGCTTGCGGTGAAGCTCAGAGAGTATGATCCGCGCGGATTTATTGTGTTTATCACAGCCCACGACGACATGATGTTTGAGACCTTCCGCTATCGTCTGGAGGCGCTGGACTATATCGTGAAGGGGGCGCCCGCGATGATGGCAGCGCGCGTGAATGCGTGTCTGGAAAGTGTCTGTGAGCGCATGATGAATGAGCCGGACGGGAAAACGGCATACTGCACCTTAAAGGTGTACGACACAGTGCGCCATATTCCGTTGCAGAAGATCTTGTATTTTGAGGCGGTGGGCAGCCGTCATACGCTGGTGCTGCACATGGATGATGAGGTGCTGGAATTTAACAGCAGCCTGAATCATTTTGAGGAGAAGCTGGGCGGAGACTTCTGGCGGTGCCACCGCAGCTATCTGGTCAACCGCGCCAGAATCAGCAATGTGCGGCTCAAGGAAAACCTTGTAGAGCTTGACAATGGGGAGACGTGTCTGCTGTCGCGCAAGGCGAAATCGGCGTATGCCGCTTCGGTGTAGGTGTGTGCATTTGGCATAAGAGGTATTCGTGGGGTTGACGATATTTGGGCAGGGTGATACAATAAAATTACCCGATAGGTAATATGAAAGTGCGAAGGAGGGAGGATGTGGAGTTAATCTACGCATCTGATAAGATTAAGATACAATGTACTAGCATGAAGGCAGCAAGTAAGTTATTTGGCGGAGATGCTGTTCTGGCAAGAAGTCTTTTGGCGAGAATGAATGCTTTACAGGGAGCGGAAACGATCAAAGATATTATTGTTCAGCCGACCTTTCATTTTCATAAACTGGAGAATAAAAATGGAAGGGATTTGGAGGGATTTTTTGCGATTGATGTAAAATCAAGAAGAGAGCAGTGGAGGATTATTTTGCAGCCTTTAGATGAAAACGGGAAGCCATATATTCCGTGTAATATTGATAGAATAGCTGGCAGCGTTAAAATTGTTGAAATAGTGGAGGTGAGCAAACATTATGAATAACTATATTGAGTATAATGACACAATTGCATTTCACCCGGGGTATTATATTAAGGAAATTGTTGAAGAGAGTGGTCTGACACAACAGGATTTTGCAAAGCGTCTTGATACAACGCCAAAGAATTTAAGCCTTTTAATCAGAGGTGAACAGAGTTTATCAATTGATATTGCGATGAAACTTTCCAGAATGATTGGCACAAGTGTGAATTACTGGCTTAATTTGCAAAATGCTTATGACGCACTAATTGCGGAATTTAAATCGGCGGAGGAGCTTGTTGAAGAACGCAGAGTTTTTGCTTATCTGGATTATAAATATTTTAGAGAAAATTTTGGACTTCCAGATTTGCCAAGGAAAATTGACGAGCAGATTAAACAGGTTCGGGAATTTTTAAATGTGGCAACGCTTTCTGTACTTACTAGAGGGGATATGGCGGTAAGTTTTAGAAGTTCAGCTAAGGAATTGACAGAAATCAATACAGTGAAGGCAAATACAATGGTTCAAATAGCAATTAACAGGGCAGTAAAAAGAACTGTACCAAGATTTAATAAAGCCAAATTTGAAGAGGTTGTAGCGTATGCGTTGACATTGACAAGAAATCATGAAAATTTTTATCCACTGATTCGCGATGCATTTTGCGAAGCTGGTGTAATTTTTGTTATTTTGCCGAATCTTTCCGGTTCAAAGATCAATGGAGCAACTAAAAAGATTGGAAACAGTGTTATGTTGATGGTCAATGACAGACGATTCAATGCAGATACATTCTGGTTCACATTGTTTCATGAAATTGGTCATATAATGAATGGTGATTATGGCATATCATTTGAGAAGGAAGCAGGAGTGCAGGAAGAGGCAGCAGATCATTATGCAGAGGATGCACTGATACCGCCAGTGCGCTATCAGGAGTTTATTCGTGATAATGATAAATTTGACTTGCAGACTATCACTGATTTTGCGAATCAAATAGAGCGCGATCCGGGAATTGTTCTGGGGAGACTGCAAAATGATGGCAAGGTTGGATTTGACGATTGGACATTAAAATCATTGAGACATAAATACAAAGTATTGACAAGGGGATAGGAATAAACAAACAATGCAAAAGATATTGGTAGTGGACGACGCGGAGATAAACCGCGAATTATTGAGAGAGTTCCTGGAGGTGGACTACATCGTCGAGACGGCGGAGAACGGCGGGCAGGCGCTGGCGATGCTGCGTGCGCAGCATGGTGAGATTTCAGCGCTGTTACTGGATTTGCATATGCCGCATACAGACGGCTTTGCAGTCATTGAGCAGATGCGAAAACAGGGGTGGATGGAGAGTATTCCGGTGCTGATTATCAGCAGTGAACACGCGGTAGAGGCGGAGAACAAATGCTTTGAATTGGGCGTGTCGGATTTTATTCACAGACCATTTGTGGACTCTATTGTCAAGAACAGGGTCAGAAATACAATCGAGCTTTTTAACTGTAAGAACCAGTTAGAACGAAAGATTGAAAAGCAGTCTGAGACTTTGCGCAGACAGGAGCAGATCATCAAGATACAGGCAGAGCAGCTCAGCACGGCAGAGTCGTTTAACAGGCTGATGATGGAGTACCGTTCTGTCATCATGGAGGTGGAGACAAGGCTGAAAGTGCTCAATGCCATGTTTTCAGAGCAGTACAAGAGAAACCCGTTCGAGTCGATTAAGAGCCGTTTAAAGAAGCCGGAGAGCATTTACAAAAAGCTCGTGCGCAAGGACTGCCCCGTCACGGTTGAGAATATTAAAGAACATATTGCAGATGTCGCCGGACTGCGGGTGATTTGCTCGTTTCCAGACGATATCTACCGTCTGGCTGAGCTGCTGCTCAAGCAGGACGATATTATTTTATTGAAGAAAAAAGACTATATCAAAAACCCGAAATCCAATGGCTACCGAAGTCTGCACCTGATCTTGAGCGTGCCTGTTTTTCTGCCGGACGAAAAGAAGTACATGAAGGCAGAAGTGCAGTTTCGGACGATTGCCATGGATTTCTGGGGAAGTCTCGAGCACAAACTAAAATACAAGAAAAATATCAACAACACGGAGGAGATCGAGCGGCAGCTCAAAGCGTGTGCGGATTCGATCGAGGCGTTAGATTATCAGATGCAGAAAATACGGGATAAAATCGACCAGTCGGAGGGAGAATGCCGATGAGAGAAATTATTTGCTTCCACAATCCTGATGAAAACAATGGATATCTCAGCAATTGGTATCATTGCGATTTTTCGGCGGAGGGTATTCGGTACTCCTCTATGGAGCAGTACATGATGTACCAGAAGGCGGTGCTTTTTCGTGATATAGAGATGGCAGAACAAATCTTAGCGACAGATAATGTGGGAAAAATAAAGGCACTTGGGCGGTCAGTCCGAAACTATGAGGAGATCGTGTGGAATGGTATGCGCCAGATCACCGTTTATCGGGGACTTTGTCAGAAATTTGAGCAGAATGCAGCGCTGAAAAATAAACTTCTGGCGACGCGGGACAGTATTTTGGCAGAGTGTGCAGTTCAGGACAAAATCTGGGGAATTGGTCTTTCGATGAAGGATGAACGGCGGTTTGATCTCAAAAGATGGCAGGGACAAAATTTGCTTGGATTTTCATTGATGCAAGTGCGTGCTGTACTGAAATAGCGGGACATGAATTTTACCCGGCAGGGCTATTGTTTTTTTGAGGCAAAGCGGCTATAATAAAAGCCAGTTTACGAGAAGGCAGGGAGGTACAGATGAAAACGCTTATGAAAACAGAAGGCCGTCATATTTCCAATCAGATCACAGAGGGAGTTATCTGGAAACAACTCCTTTTTTTCTTTTTTCCAATTTTATTCGGCACTTTTTTTCAACAGCTCTACAATACGACAGATGCGGTGATTGTGGGAAAGTTTGTCGGAAAGGAGGCGCTGGCGGCAGTGGGGGGACCTGCGGCTACGCTGATTAATCTGCTGATTGGATTTTTCACAGGGCTTTCCTCCGGCGCGACGGTGATTATCGCGCAGTACTATGGTGCGAAGAAAGAGGAGGATGTGAAGAAAACAGTACATACCGCAGTGGCGCTCTCGATTGCGGGCGGCGCCGTGATCATGGTGCTGGGTATGCTTTTTTCATCGGCGGCGCTTCGGGCGATGAATACGCCGGAGGAGATTCTTGCGCCCTCGGTCGTGTATATGCGCGTTTATTTTCTGGGTGTCATTCCCTCGCTCATCTATAACATGGGCTCAGGTATTTTGCGGGCAGTGGGGGATTCGAGGCGTCCGCTTTACTTTTTGATTTTATCCTGTTTTGCAAATATTATATTGGACGTTCTTTTTGTGACGGTGCTTCAAATGGGCGTGGTTGGTGTGGCGGTGGCGACAGCGCTGTCGCAGGTCGTCAGCGCGATGATGGTGCTGGTGACGCTGCTGCGGACGGAGGACTCCTACCGCCTGTTTGTCCGTGAAATCCGTTTCTCACCTGTACTTTTGCACAATATTGTCCGCATTGGTCTGCCGGCGGGGATTCAGTCCACGATGTATTCTGTCTCGAATCTCATCATTCAGTCGAGCATCAATGCTTTTGGCACAGACACGATTGCGGCGTGGACGGCTTACGGTAAGGTGGACGGCATTTTCTGGATGATTATGGGGGCGTATGGCGTGTCGATTACAACCTTTGCAGGGCAGAATTTCGGTGCGGGCAAGTACGACCGCATCAGGAAGAGCGTGCGCATCTGTATGGGTATGGCGGCGTTTACAAGTGTGCTTTTGAGTGTAATCGTGCTTGCGGGTGGACGTGTCTTTTTCGGGCTGTTTACCGATGACCCCAGCGTCATCTCGATTGGGCTTGGAATGATGTGGGTGATCTCTCCAAGCTATATTACGTATATCTGCATTGAGATTCTCGGCGGCACAACGCGCGGGTGCGGCGATGCGGTTCCTCCGATGCTCATGACCTGTGTCGGCATCTGTGTGCTTCGCGTCATCTGGAACTTGGCAGTGGTTCCGCTGCGGCCGGAGGTTTCGACAGTGGCGTTTAGTTATCCCCTGACGTGGTCGGTGACTTCGCTGTTTTTTATCGTCTACTATCGAAAGGGCGGCTGGCTGAAACGGTGCCGGGGGATTGGGCAAAATTCTATTTGAGCTGCCAAGAGCAGCATGGGAGAATCCTATGAAAAAATACAAGAAAACGTTAACAGCCTGTTATCTGGGCTTTATTACGCAGGCAATCTCGGCCAACTTTGCGCCGCTGCTATTTCTAAAATTTCATGTTGCGTATCAAATTCCTTTGGGAAAAATGGCGTTGATTCCTACGGTGTTTTTCCTGACGCAGCTTGCTGTGGATATTTTCTGTTCTTATTATGTGGACCGCATTGGGTATCGAAAATGTGTGATCGCTTCGGAGTTGTGCGCCGCAGCCGGGCTGATTGGGCTTGCGTTTTTGCCCGATCTGCTGCCCAATCCGCTGACTGGCATGATCGCAAGCGTCATGATTTATGCAGTTGGGAGCGGGTTAATAGAAGTGCTGGGCAGCCCGATTGTGGAGGCCTGCCCGTTTGAACACAAGGAGGCTGCTATGAGCCTGCTGCACTCTTTTTATTGCTGGGGTTCGGTCGGTGTTATCCTGCTCTCGACGGTCTTTTTCGCGTTTTTTGGTATTGACAGTTGGAAGGTGCTTGCGTGTATTTGGGCGCTCATTCCGCTCTACAATATCTACAACTTTGCGACATGCCCGATTGAACATACGGTAGATGAGGGGAACGGCATGCCCGTCAGCAGGCTGTTTCGGATTCCGCTGTTTTGGCTGTCGATGGTGCTTATGGTCTGTGCCGGCGCTTCTGAGCTGGCTATGGCGCAGTGGGCTTCCGCGTATGCAGAGGCGGCGCTGGGACTCTCAAAAACGATGGGGGATTTGGCGGGACCTTGCATGTTTGCAGTGACAATGGGCATTAGCCGTGTTATTTTCGGGAAAAAGGGCGACAAGATGGATTTGATTCAATTTATGACAGGCTCAGGCGTGCTGTGCCTGTGCTGTTATCTGCTGGCCTCTGTATCGGACAGCCCTTTGCTGGGACTGATTGGCTGCGTCCTGTGCGGCTTTTCCGTTGGCATTATGTGGCCCGGTGCAATCAGTATTTGCTCCAAGCATCTTCCGCACGGCGGAACTGCCATGTTTGCTTTTCTCGCGACGGCAGGGGATTTGGGCGGCGCGTTTGGACCGGCACTGGTCGGCAATATTACGCAGCACGCGGACAATGATTTAAAAACAGGAATGCTCGCAGGCTGTGTATTCCCGCTGGTGCTGGTGGTGTCGCTTATCATGCTAAGGAACTGTAGGAAAATAACTAAAACATCTTGACTTGTCTCCTGCAATTCCTAAAGAGAATGGAGAGCTGCTGTTCACAGCAACAATGCAGGAAATAAGGCTGGCTGGAACAAAAGCGTCTTGTGAACTGTGTGGGGGAAGGGTATAATGGAGACAGAAAACATGAGACGGCTGGAGGTAATGTTGAATGGGAAATTATTTAAATCCCGGCAACAGCGGTTTTGCTGTAGTCAGGAATGATATTTACGTGGATAAAACGGGAATGATAGGTTTGCTCAATCAAACGATTGACACACCGCGGCGCCTGACCTGTATCAGCAGACCACGCCGTTTCGGGAAATCTTTTGCTGCGAAGATGCTGTGTGCCTACTATGATAAAACTTGTGATTCAGCAGAGCTATTTGATGATTTGGAGATTGCCAGCGATGCACAATATCGACAATACCTGAATCGGTATGATGTAATTTATCTGGATATGACAGAGGTGCTCGGGGAAGCATCGGGTATGGATATAGTATCTTATATTAAGAGGAATGTCATTCGTGAGTTGTCGGAACAATATGCCAATGTAAAGGTTGCTGAGGGATTTGCTGCCACATTGGCAAATGCGGTGGAAGCTGCTGGCAATAAATTTATGATGATTATTGATGAGTGGGACGCGCCTATCAGAGAGGCGAAGGGAGATACTGATTTACAGAGAATATATTTGGAATTTCTGCGTTCCTTATTTAAGAACAGCGCAATGACAGACAAAATATTTGCGGCAGTTTATATGACTGGCATTCTGCCCGTTCAAAAGGACGGTTCCCAGTCAGCCATATCGGATTTCAAGGAATTTACAATGATTAAGCCCAGACAGTTTGGGAAATATGTGGGATTTACGCAGGACGAAGTCAGCGTGCTCTGCCGTGATCATAACAGGGATTTTGACAAAATGAAACGATGGTATGATGGGTATTCATTTCGAAATATTGAGTCTGTCTATAATCCCAATTCGGTCATCGAGGCAATTCACAATGATGATTATGATTCCTACTGGACACAGACCTCCGCGGCGGAGAGTTTGATGGGTTATATCAATCTTGACTTTGACGGACTGGGCAGGACGGTGGCAGAGCTGGTTGGCGGTGTGGAGATAACGGTGGACACAAACGGTTTTGCGAATGATTTGGTAACGTTTCGTGACAGGGAGGATGTGCTGACCCTGCTGATACATCTGGGCTATCTGACTTATGATGAGACGACACAGAAGGTTCGTATTCCCAATGAAGAGATACGCATGGAGTTTGCCAAAGCAGTCCGGCAGGGAAAACGGACTGATACCATTCGGCGCGTGCGTGAGAGTGAACAGTTGATTGCGGATACTGTCCACGGAAATGAGGAGGCAGTTGGAAGGCAGATTGAAAGGATTCACGAGGAGGAAGCGCCACTGCATTACAACAATGAACAGGCATTGCGGAGTGTGATTAAACGGGCTTATTTTAGCTATGCTGATGAGTACATGATGTTTGAGGAACTGCCGTCAGGTTCGGGATATGCGGATATCGTGTATCTTCCCAAGAAGGGTTCTGTATTTCCCGTTTTGGTGATTGAACTGAAATGGAATCAGTCAGCAGACAGTGCCATAGAGCAGATTCGCAACAGGCGCTATCCAGAGGCTGTCACTGAATACGGAAGTGAGATACTTTTGGTGGGAATCAGTTATAATAAGGATGCGCCGGCGGGGGAGAGGCGGCATCAGTGCAGGATAGAGCGGTGGAGCAACAAAGATACCGAGAGACGAACAGACGATTAGGAGGCAGACAAATGAACAAAATCAACAGAGACGACATGCTGGAGCTGACAAGGCGCATGACGCCGAAACGCAACTGTTTTTCCCGGATTGCGGGGGCGTATTTTGACGAGGAGGGATTGGTTGACGGTACCTTCAACCGCCATTTTCTAAAGCTGCCGCAGAAGGACATTGACGCCAACCTAAAACTTGCCAAGACGGTGCCTTTCTCGGAGACGAACAGGAACCTGCGGTATTATCCTTTTACGAAGGACGATGAAAAAGCGGGACACACATGGCAGATGTTGATGGGGCTCAAAGACTGTGAATTAAAAAATGATGCGCTGCTCGATTTGTTTTATGAGTTTATCGGTGAAAAATACGATTCGGCAAAACCATATGCGGTGCGCATCGTATATGGAAGCTACGATATTCCCATCAAGGCAAAGGACAAAGAAAACCTGTGGGAATCCGAGGAGGTCTACAAATTTATCATATGCACTTTTTGCCCGCTGCTTGAGGATTATGAGGCGGGGGCGCCGGAGTGCGGATTCCTGTTTCCGGCGTTTATGGACAGAAGCGCCGATCTGCATGGCGTTATGGTATATCAGGCAGACGAGAAGCACCCTCATCAGGAGCTTGTAGAGCATATATTATTTCAGCGATGAAATAATATATGCTCATAGTGAACCTAGTTAACCAGCCATATAAAGCCCGTCGAACACGTCCATCACATTCTTTTGCAGTTCGACGACCTCGAAGTTCTCCAAGTGTACCCAACCCTGTTGTCCGTTTTTTGTTTCCAGAAGTATCCAGTTCCAGTCGGCGGAGGTCTGTAGGAAACGCACGCTTTGCGGGTCTATGGTAAAAGTGTCGTCTGCCCCGACAGCAGTGTGCAGGGGCAGCGCATCATATAACTGCACCCAGTTTCTGCTCGTAAAATCATATACGTCCTGCGGAATTTCTTCCAGCAGTCCGTTTGGGCCAAGCTGCCAGCGCACAGTAATCCAGTCGGTCTGCACGATTTCTTTGAGGATTGAGCTTGTGATAATGCCGTCGGAGGAAATATCGCACCGGCGGATATCAGCGTCAAAACCGCCGATTTCAGTGAGTTGTCCATTCAGATATTGATAAAAATGCGTGTACGGGTCGGCGCTTGGACCGTCCTCATAGAGCGCCAGCAGGATCGTTTGTCCGTCAAGGCTGAGTCCCCAGAGGATATTGGCGACATTGTATCCAAAGCCTTCCAGCACTGCGCTGCCGATTTGCAGGTGGTAATATGCCAGTGGGTCATCTTCCCGGTAGTACTCTAAAGCGTCGGGAGACGTGGAGGGCGAGAGCGTTACTTTTTCCGCAGTGCCATCACCGTCCATGTCCAGATAGGCGATATTCTGTCCGCGAAGCCTGTTGGAAAGATTGACGAGTGAGCCAGTGTTTTGCAGGACAGACTGCGTGACGCCAAGTCCAAACTGCTGTTGCTCAGCTTCCGTCAATTGCGTGATGTTTTTCTGGTTGAATACTACGTCTTTGTCCGTGTAGAGCATCATGGTGTCAACGGCATCGGGATAACTGTAGTAAATCTTTATCATGCCATCATATAACCAGAAGTCTGAAATAAGGGCATTTTCCCGCACCATCGGCAAGTCGCCTGTCTGTAAAGAATTTAGGTCAATCCAGCGGATTGTATTGTCAGCCCAGTCGAGTGCGCCTTCTGTATAGGTACGATCTGTCCGAAAATAAAGCTTTTCTTCAAATACGGTCATCTGTATATTGGTTCCCGCAAACCCTGCATAAATCTGCTCGGCGGCAGAAGCATTTTCGGCTTTTCGGAAAATACCGTTGTCGCCTGACTGATACGTGACGCCATTGTATTCTAGTTCATCATAAATTTCGTTGTTTTCAAGAACTCCAGTTTGGATTCCGGCAGCCGTGTTTTCTGGCAGGGCTGTTGTATCAGGCGCAGTGGCTGCCGGCGCCGTTAAGAGATGGTCTGTACTGCTTGCTGTCGGCGCCGTGTCGTCTGTGTGTGGATTGGCGTCGTCTGACGCTGGCGGATTGGTTTTGGGTGTGTCCGCAGAGGAGACCGCCGGCGTGGTGAGAAAGACGCCGCAGCCGACAGCGGAGAGCAGCACAATCAGCACCGAAACGGCAGCAAGTGGTTTTTGGTACGCGAGAATCCGCTTGATTCTGCCTTTGATATTGTTTTCACCAAAGGAGATCGGTGTTGGGAAATTGTTCTTTTGCCGCCAGCTTTTGGATGCTGCCAGTGCCAGCAGGGATTCGCTGTAGTCTGCTTTTTTGTCCTCGCCGAGACGTGCGAGCACTCTTTCATCGCATGCTTTTTCCAGTTCTCCCTGAAAGATTTTGTACATAAACCATAGAAAAGGATTGAACCAGTGTATGCTGATGATGACAAAAGATACCATTTTCCAGACAGGGTCAAGATAGCGGATATGCATTTTTTCATGAAGAAGAATGTGTGCTTTTTGCTGGTCAGTCAGTGCTGGAATCAGATAGATCCGTGGCCGGAGGATACCTGTCACACAGGGAGAGGGAATGGCGTCAGTCTCGTATATCCCTCTGCACAGCCGCATGGAGAAGCGCAGCCGGTATTTTAGCCGCAGGCAGGAGAGCAGCGCCCAGAGCCATAGGAGAATCATTCCTGCCAGCCATATGCGGGAGCCGGCGGTCAGGAATCGTTCATAGGAAGTTTTTGCTGGCTCGATGCCGCCGTTTGCACGTTCGTAATAGTAGGTCATCTTATTGCCGTTTGCGTTGGCGGCGATGGGACTGCCAGCGGCGACAGCACGGTCGTATTCATGAGTGCCTTCGAGGGCGGTCTTATAGTTTCCGCTGTAAGTGTGATCGGCGCTGAGCGCACGTTCAAGCTGGCTCGGAAACCCAGTATTGCCAAGCTGGAGAAGGCTTATACTGGAGGACACAGAGAGCGGAACGACGAGGCGCAGCGCCACCAGTCCCCAGAGCACCATGGAAATCCATCGCGGCGTCCGTGTGTAGTTGACGAGCACACAGATCAGTATCACGCCGCACCCAATAGAGCCATAAAAGCTTAGGCGCAGCACCTCCTCAAAAAGTTTTTCTATCAGCATAGTCAGTCCCCCTCTTTCTTTATGCGGCTTTGGTCAATGAGACGCTGTATCTCGTCCGCGTCCTTGTCGCTGAGTGTTTTTCCTTTCGTGAAAGCGGCGATAAAGGCGGGCAGGGAACCGCCGAAGGTGTCTGCGACAAACTGCTCGCTCTGCCGTTTGTGAAAATCCTCCTTGGGTATTTGCACAAGGACTGTGCCGTTGTCATTCTGAAAGATACCGCGCTGGCAGAGGCGTTTTAACATGGTGTAAGTCGTTGTGCGTTTCCAGCCAAACGCCTCTTGACATGCTTTGACCAAATCCCCTGTGCGAATGGGCGCAGATGCCCATATCATCTCCGCGAAGCGGGTTTCCATCACGCCTAGTTTGTTTTCGTCCATTGTTGATTCCTCCTTCTTGTGTTCTATTTGAGACGCGCAACGAACTCGTAGTTTCCTTTAGAGAGGTGCTTGTGTCTAATAATATTAGACATATATAGTCTAACGCTGTTAGACACATTTGTCAAGTAGGAACCGTGAAATCGTGTGATCATTTATCAGAAGAGAAGCGTGAAAATGTCTAGCGAAGATTCCGCGGTTCAAACCGTGGTGCGTTGACGTTATGAAGTGTTTTTTAGGGGGTGATGCATTGAACAGTAGACGAGGGGGAACGGTTATAAGTCAACTGTAATGAAAGAATTGCATTTTCGTGCGCGCAGTGATACAATGAGGGGCAGGATGTAATTTAGAATACTGAATGGAGGAAAAAATAATGGTTTCACAAAACTATAAAGATATGCTTGGCGCGAAGTCTGTGATCAGGCAGATGTCGGAGTGGGCAGCAGAAAGAGCAAAAGAGATTGGGCGCGCGAATGTGTTTGATTTCAGTCTTGGGAATCCGTCTGTGGCGGTGCCGCAGGCGTTCACGGATAAGATGACAGAACTGTTAAAAACGCGTGATACGATGGAGCTTCACGGCTACAGCCAGTCACAGGGCATTCCATCCGTCCGTGCGAAGTTTGCAGAATTTTTGAATCAGGCATTTGGCATGACGTATACAGCGGAGCATATATTCATGACGACAGGTGCCGCAGGCGCCGTGGCACATGCAGTGAGGGCTGTCACACAGCCGGGGGATGAGGTCATCACGTTTGCGCCGTACTTTCCTGAATACAACCACTATGTAAATCAGACAGGTGCGGTGTTGAAGGTCGTGCCAGCCGATACGAAGCAATTTCAAATTAATTTTGAAGCGTTGGAAAAGATGTTGAATCCAAAGACTATGGCGTTGCTCGTCAACACACCGAATAATCCGTCCGGTACGGTCTATTCAACAGAGACGATCGAAAGACTGGCGCAGCTTCTTGAGGAAAAACAAAGAGCGTACGGCCATGATATTTTCCTGATTTCGGACGAGCCGTACCGCGATATTATTTTTGATGGTGTTGATGCACCGTACATTTCAAAGTATTATGATAATTCGCTCTCGTGTTATTCCTTTGCAAAATCACTTTCCATACCAGGCGAGCGGCTCGGATATATCGCGGCAAATCCCAAGTGTACGGACAGCACATTTATTTCGCCGATGTGCGCGCAGATTTCGCGGGGAATTGGTCATAACTGTCCGCCTTCCATCATACAGATAGCAGTGTCAGAGGTTTTGGGACTCACGTCAGATTTGTCTGTCTATGAGACCAACATGAAGATAATCTATGAAGAACTTGTGAATCTTGGATTTGAGGTTGTGAAGCCGGGGGGAACATTCTATATCTTTCCGAAAGCGCTGGAGGAAGACTCCGTGGCGTTCTGCAAAAAGGCGATGAACTATGATCTGGTGCTGGTGCCGGGTGACACGTTTGGGTGTCCGGGATATTTCCGAATGGCATACTGTATTGAGACGGAAAAAGTGCAGCGTGCAATGCTGGCATTGCGCAGATTTGTCGAACAGGAATACAAACATTAGTGTGTTTTTCAGCTCAATTCATGATTCCGCGAAGCGGAATCATGAAGGTTTGTGTGTTGACATTGCAGAGACGCCGCGAAAAATATTATTTTCGCGGCATAGTGGGAGGAAGTTATGGTTGAATGTGGTCTGGTGCTCGAGGGCGGCGGCATGAAGGGGATGTACACTGCCGGGGTTCTTGAGTACTTCATGGAGAAAGAGTTGTATTTTCAGAATTGTTATGGTGTCTCAGCGGGGGCTTGTCATCTGTGCAGCTACATCTCAAAACAAAAGAATCGCGCTTACAGGGTGGGATTGAATTATCTGAAGGATAAGCGATATTGCAGTCTCCATAGTCTCTTGACGACAGGAGATCTATTTAACGCAGACTTGTGCTATAACCAGATTCCAAATAAACTGGACCCTTATGACTACAAGACTGCTGCAAAATATGAGGGCAATGCCTACGCGGTGGTGACAAATATCCGAACGGGGAAACCAGAGTATATGCCCATGCGGGAGATGTACAAGGACACGATCGCAGTACGGGCATCCGCATCTCTGCCGCTGGTGTCCAGAAATGTGAAAATCGGCAGCGAATATTATCTTGATGGCGGTATTGCCGATGCGATTCCGATACGAAGGGCGATAGCGGACGGCAATGTGAAAAATGTAATCATACTCACTAAGGAAGTGGGATATATCCGAAAGCAGGCCTCGCCGGCAATGCTGAATTTGATCAAATTCAAGTATGCCAAATATCCTAAAATCTATGAGCTGACAGCGGACCGCTATGCGCGTTACAATGAGACGCTACAGTTTCTTGAGGAGGAGGAGAAGGCGGGGCGGGCATTTGTAATCCGGCCGCAGAGAGCGAATGATATCGGCAGGATTGAGAAAGATAGGGAAAAGCTCGAGGCGCTCTATCGGTTAGGGTATCAAGATGCCAAAAAGAATTATGGAAAGTTGGTGGCATTTTTGAGAGATTGATGTCCTTGGGCGAATGCCATGGAAAGGATTCGCTCTGTGGCAGGGTATGAGTCAAAGATGCAGGAGGAGTAAAATATGATAGAACTTCTAAAGGCGATACTGTTTGGTATCGTTGAGGGAATCACGGAGTGGCTTCCTGTCAGTAGTACAGGACATATGATCATTCTGGATGAATTTATCAAGCTTGATTGTACGCCGGAATTTTTGGAGATGTTTTTGGTGGTCATTCAGCTTGGCGCGATATTGGCAGTTGTCATTTTGTTCTGGAATAAGATATTTCCATTTCAGTTCAGGGACAAAACGAAGCCAGTGATAGAGATGGATAAAATCATGCTGTGGCTGAAAATCGTTGTGGCATGCATTCCGGCAGCGATCGTGGGAATATTGTTTGATGATGTGTTTGAGGCTTTGTTTTATCATGCGATTTCTGTAGCGCTTGCATTGATTGTGTTCGGTGTGGCATTTATCATAGTGGAGCGAAAGAACAAGGGAAAACGTGCGAAGATTCGAAAACTTGATGATATCACTTTTCAAACCGCGTTTATTATAGGAATATTTCAATTGATCGCCGCGATTTTTCCTGGCACTTCAAGGTCAGGAGCAACGATTGTAGGTGCGCTGCTCATCGGAGTTTCGAGAAGTGTAGCGGCAGAATTTACCTTTTTTCTGGCGATACCGGTTATGTTCGGTGCAAGCCTGTTAAAATTGGTGAAGTTTGGTCTATCGTTCACGACGCTGGAGGCAGGAGTGCTGATCATCGGAATGCTGGTATCATTCTTTGTGTCTATTTTCGTGATCAAGTTCTTGATGGACTATATTAAAAAGCATGATTTTCAGGTGTTTGGATGGTATCGGATTGCGCTTGGAATCATTGTCATCGCGCTTGGTGCAGGCGGTATCATATCCGTTTAATAAGGAATTGTCAGAACGGTTTATTTGGCGGTTTTGACAAGAGAAGAGCTTTATGAAAATTATCATAAAGCTCCTTTTTGCTACAAAGCAAGCTCTTATTATTTTGTTTTTAGAGAGGTTCTACTGCTTCTGTACAGGAACCCATACTTCACAAAACAGATTTGGTTCACTGCGCTCAAAGTAGATTTCATAGTCGGTGTCATCTGTCTGTGTGTAACCTGTCTGGGGTGTAAATTCCTTGTGGAACTTGCTCCAAGTCTCGCCAAGGCAGTCTCCGTCAGGGCCAAAGCATTTGAACACAGCATATTCTGCCGGTTCCGTTTTCCACAGCGTATAGCCATCTGCCAATAAGCCATCGAGTCCAGTGACGTCCGTATCTTTATCATATATGATGCCGATACCGTAGTCAAAGTGAGTCTCGTTGTCCTTCGTAGGACTGCACAGACCATACAGGTCCCGTTGTCCATCAGGACGAAGTGATTTCAATCGGTCGATCAGATGACGCGCACCGCATTCAGTCCAAAAATCAGGAATGCTGTGATCGTTGTCGTCATTGATGATCTCAATTGGAAATGCTCTTACAATTGCAATAAACTGCTGTTGTCCTCTGTGTTCCATTCTGTAGTCCATAATATTACCACCTTCCAATGTTATTTTTATCACAAGAGGGTTGAACAGATGTAGCTTTGCACCTTTTTGTTTAGCCTGTTTCGGCGTGGAACCATGAAAACGAGAAAAGGCTTTTGAGAAGCTTTCGGGAGATTCATAGCCATATTTATATGCTGCGTCAGTCACAGACAACGCTGTCGTCTGTAGTTCCTGAGCTGCGAGCGTGAGACGCCGGCTTCGGAGATACTCGTTGGCGGTCATTCCAGTGATAAAGCTAAAAGTCCGGTGAAAGTTGTAGCCTGACATATGAACGCTTTTGGCAATATCCGTGTAATGAATATCTTCGTAAATGTGTTCTTCCATATACGAAATTGCCTGTTGAATAAACTGTATCGACATCTTGTTTGGTTCCTCCTTCCTGTGTAAGTTCATTATAGTCGATGGAAGCTGATAAGTCCTGTCCCTGCTTGCACCAGTTTGTTCCTGCGCACGCTTTGCAGTAACAGGCGCGGGAACAAACTGATTATCGGGCAACAACTTTTTGCCTGTAATACAATGTCGATAAAAACTTGCCGGTTTGCCTGGAGGCGTATCAAATTAGTTCAAATTTTTGCAGCATCTTATTTAGGAGATCAGCTTGTGTGGCAAGTTCGTCGGAAGTCGCGGAAGTCTCTTGCGATGCGGCGGAGTTGTCCTGTATTACGCGCGCGATCTCATCGATTCCGATGCGAAGCTGCTCCATGCTTTCTGCCTGGACAGCTGAGTTTCGGGCAGTATTTTTGATCATCTCATTTACGTGGTCAACAGCACTGACGGATTCTTCTAAGGCAGCCATGGCGTCTATGGCAATATTGTTCCCCTTGCTGATCTCCTCCATGGAGAGTTCGATCAGACTGCGGGTAGAGCTTGCGGCCTTGGCGCTCTCAAGTGCGAGTTTTCCGATCTCATCTGCCACGACAGCAAAGCCTTTTCCGGCGTCCCCTGCGCGGGCAGCTTCGATGGATGCATTCAACGACAACAGATTTGTCTGGTCTGCAATTTCCTCTATGGCTTGAATAATGCCGACAACCTGCTGGGAGGTCTTGCGAATCTCTTCCATCGCATCCATCATCATTGTCATTTTTTCCTGATTCTGCTCGATCATAGCTGTCACTTTTGCTGTCTCCTTTGCGGAAATCTCGGCATCACGGTGGCTTTCCTCCACATGATCTGCAACGCTGTTGGTGGTTGCGGCGAGTTCTTCTACGGAGGCGGCCTGTAACTCCGCGCTCTCTGCCAACATCTGAGAGGCATTTGCAAGTTCGGATGCGCCCGCGGACACACGCCCGGAGCTTGCGTTAATCCCCTCCATCACATCGTTCATGGAGGATGATATGTTGAGCAGTGCGGTCTTTATTTTCTGAAATTCTCCAACGTAGTCATTTTTTAAAGCAATGCGCAGTTTTCCGTCGGCGATGCGCGTGAGTGTTTCAGCAGTCTCATCGATGTAGACGATGTATTCTTTGAGGCGGCTGACTGTTTTGCCGATGGATTCGCCCAGTTCTCCGATTTCATCGTTTGAGATGATCTCAAGACGGACATCTAAGTTGCCGGCTGCAAGCTGCTGGGCGGTATGGTTCAGCGCTAAGATTGGTTTCGTCAGATTCGCAGCGCTCCTTCTGATACTCAGCGCGATGAGCAGAATACCAACTGCAAACAGAATGATCAGCGCGATGATCATCGCAATCAGCATGCCATAGTATTCTGACATTGGCAGGCTGCTGAGCACGAGATATCCTGTGTCTCCGACAAGCTCCAGCGAACCGTACTTTGTTGTGCCATTCACCTTGTATTTCAGAAACTCGCTTCTTTTTGATGAGACGGCATCCACGACGTTTTGTGACAGGTTCACATCCTTGATATTTTTCTGGATAAAATCATTTTCTGGGTGATATAGAAACGTGCCATTTTCGGACAAGAGCAGGATGTATCCGTTGCGTCCGATTTTGTAATCGCGCATGATGTTTGTCATATGGTCGAGCGAGATATCCATCCCCACTGCGCCAAGCACTTCTCCAGTGGCTTCATCATAGACTGGCGAAGCTGCACTCAGAATCATTTTTCCTGTCGAGGAGTCTATGTAGGGGGCAGTCAGAATGGTTTTCTGTTCGGTGATACATCCATACCATCCACGTCCGGTTATATCCCAGCCTTCGCCGCTGATATAACCGTCAGACTGTGCCAGAACACTTGCATCAAGGTCCGAGATCCATACTGCCATGACATTTTCGGTGTCGGTATTGGCGATGCTGACCAGGTATTTCATGACACTCTCCATTTTTTTAGATTTTAGAATGTAATCGCCGGGTTTAGTCTCATTCATAAGTTGTATGATGTCTGGGTTGACTGCCAATTGTTCTGTGCCTCTGGTATATTGGTCAATAAATGCTGTTAATTGGTTTGAAGCGGCCTTGGACTCCAACGTCAACTCTTTTTCCTTGGAGGAAATAATCGTTGATGCAACCATGAAGATTGCGACGGCTGCGACAAGTACAAAGACAAGAATGACACTCTTGCCAATCTGGGTCATGATTTCGTCAGCAATCCGTTTTCGTGTGTTTGGTGTTTGTTTTCGTTGTTGATTCATGTGAAACCTCCTTAATAATTGTTATTAATATGAATAGGTGGTAACGGTTTGCCAAAGAAATCAGATTCATCGTTCTGGATCGTTTATCAATCCGCCCACTATTGTTCAAGGATTGGATAAATAGGTATTGGCAATTTCCTTACAGCGGTTGACGTTTGCGCCGACAACAGGTTCCGCGATAATGGCACCAGTCTGGTCTACAAAGAAGGTGGTTGGAAATCCGATAATATTTGCCATAAAGCTATCGAAATCATCAGTGGGGATGAGATGAATATAGTCTGCATTTGCTCTTTCTGTAATCGTTCGTGCTAGTTCAATATGCTGTGTGTCCTCCTCGCCATTGATGTCCCCGACAATGCCAATGAGCTGCATGTCCTCCCCCATTTCTTTTGACCACGCTGCAAGTTCTGGCATTTCCTCGATGCACGGTCCGCAGAAAGTTCCCCAGACATTGACGACTGTCAGTTTCTTTTCAGAAAAAATAGAAGAATCAACTTCGGTGCCGTAGATGTCCTTCGCGGTGAATGAAGGCATCATGGTGCCATCTTCCACCGGGATAAAAGTAAGATTGTCCCGAACTGTCTCCATGTATGTTTTGCAGGCGTGATAGTCTGCGGCTTCCTCCTCATTTAATGTGCCGTCATCAAGATCTGGTATCGATAGGATATAGGTATGGTCATCAGTGCTTCCAAGAACTTCCGCAGGCGCATAATAAGTGAAGTCTTCCGGTTTGGCGCCATCGGCACAAAGGCTCTCATACTGTGCGTTTTCGACCATGACCACTTCCATCAGGCAGCGGCTTGACGACAAGAGTTGATCGATGTATTGTGCGGCAAGCTCCTCCGTCAGCTTGGAGGAGTCCATCGTGTTGATTTCATCCATGAGGGCAGTAAAAGTAGGGCTGTAATAGAAAATGCCTATATTTTTGTAGCCTTTGGCGTTTTCATTCGAAGATTCCAGCGTGACACCCTTATCGATATATTCCTGTGCGATGGAAAAGCAAAGACCGCGGTCTTTTACATCGGTTATGACATTTTTATTTGCAGCCGTCTCAGTGGGGGCTGGTTCATTGGTATTTTGTTCCTTAGTACTGGCGCTGCATCCGACTAAGGATAGCATAATAAGAAGTATGAGGGGATATGTTTTTCTGTTTTTCATGATCGTGTGCCTCCTTTATGTTAATATATGCAGAACTGCTGCCATATAAGGACACTGGCAGCAGTACAGAGATCAAACGGAATATTCTAACATATTCAAATCGAGTGGTGCTTTTGTTGTGAGAAGCAATCCTCGTAAATTCTGGCATTTGCTTGTGATGATTTAAGAATATCATATCTAGTATGGATGTACAACATAAAAGCGTTATAAATGTTTAATTATTTCTATAATATTTTGAAGTTATGAGAGTTGTAATGTAGTCCTATAGTAAGATCGCTAAAGAAATATGTAGAATCACAGACATTATAGAAAAACAACTAAACCTATTGACTTTGTAGGAAATAAGTGATATATATGAAAGTAGAATACGAAGACAAACTTGAAAAAGGAGGGGGCTTATGACCATATCGACGAAAGGAAGATATGCACTGCGAATCATGCTGGACCTTGCGGGGCATCCTGGAGAGACCGTGAAGCTTAAGGATATCGCGTCGAGACAGGAGATTTCTGAGAAATATATGGAGCAGATTATCGCAGTGCTGAACAAGACAGGTTATGTGCGAAGCACGCGGGGGGCGCAGGGCGGATACCAGCTCGTGAAGGCGCCCGCAGAATACACCGTCGGCATGATTCTCAGGACGACAGAAGGCTCCCTTGCGCCTGTCGAATGTCTTGTCGAGAATGCGCTTCCCTGTGAGCGGAAGAACCGATGCGCCACTGTTGAGATCTACCGCCGCATCTACGAGGCAGTCAACGATGTCATAGATACCATAACGCTACAGGATTTACTTGCGTTAGAGGAGGAGAAGGCAGGCGGGGATTACAGCATATAATCCATTCAGCAAATTATCATAGAACGCATTGGCAAAGCCGATGCGGAGTTGATCAAACAAGGAGGAAGAAAAATGATATATCTCGACAATGCGGCGACGACACGTGTGTCAGCGGAAGTATTTGAAGCGATGAAGCCGTATTTTTGTGAACAGTATGCCAATCCGTCATCCATCTACAGCTTTGCGGGCAGTGCCGCAAAGGCGGTGGATGAGGCTCGAAGAAGGACAGCGGCGCTCATCGGCGCGCAGCCAAATGAAATATATTTTACAGCAGGCGGCAGTGAATCTGACAACTGGGCAGTCAAGGCGGCAGTGGAGGCGTCGGAAAGAAAGGGAAAGCACATTATCACTTCCAAGATAGAGCACCATGCAGTGCTGCACACTTGTCAGTATCTCGAAAAGCATGGATATGAGGTCACGTATGTTCCTGTGGATGAAAATGGGGTGGTAAAGCTCGACGAACTGGAGGCTGCCATCAGGCCAGACACCACGCTCATCTCGATCATGGCGGCAAACAATGAGATCGGCACGATACAGCCGCTAAAGGAAATCGGTGCGCTTGCAAGTAAAAATGGAATTCTTTTTCACACAGACGCTGTGCAGGCATACGGCCATATACCGCTGGATGTAGAGACGCTCCATATCGATCTGCTCAGCGCCAGCAGCCATAAATTTCATGGTCCTAAGGGCGTCGGATTCTTGTATATCCGAAAAGGCGTGCGCATGGGCTCATTCCTTCACGGGGGCGCCCAGGAGCGTGCACGGCGCGCCGGCACGCACAACACGCCGGGCATCGTGGGGATGGGGGCAGCGGCAGCGCGCGCCGCGGCACAGATGGAGGAGACCATCGAAAAAGAGACAAAACTGCGCGATTATTTGATAAAAAGAGTGTTGGATGAAGTTCCGTACAGCAGGTTAAACGGTCATCCATCTAAGCGGCTGCCCAATAATGCTAATTTCTGTTTCCGCTTTATTGAGGGGGAATCCCTGCTGATTCTGTTAGACCAGAAAGGCATCTGTGCGTCGTCCGGCTCTGCGTGCACATCGGGCTCTCTGGACCCGTCTCATGTGCTGCTTGCCATCGGACTGCCGCATGAGATCGCACACGGTTCCCTTCGTCTGACACTCTCGGAGGAGACAACGCGGGAGGACATTGATGTCACTGTCGAGGCGATCAAGAGCATTGTCGAGCGTCTGCGCAGCATGTCGCCGTTGTATGAGGATTTTGTCAAGGCACGGAAAGAGCATGGAGCACAGGAGTAAACCCGATAGTTAGAATATCATTATTATAGAGAGATTCCAAGAGACTATTTTTTAGAATAGGAGGATAGAGACACCATGTACAGTGAGAAGGTGATGGACCATTTCAACAATCCGCGCAATGTGGGCGAGCTGGAGCAGCCAAGCGGTGTGGGCACTGTCGGCAATGCAAAGTGCGGGGATATTATGCGCATGTATCTTGACATTGATGAAAACGGCGTGATTCAGGAAGCGAAATTTAAGACCTTTGGCTGCGGCGCTGCCGTGGCGACAAGCAGCATGGCGACAGAGCTGGTAAAAGGAAAGACTGTCCAGCAGGCGCTCGAGGTGACAAACAAGGCAGTAATGGAGGCACTCGACGGACTGCCGCCCGCCAAGGTGCACTGCTCCCTGCTCGCAGAGGAGGCAATCCATGCGGCATTGTGGGATTATGCGGAGAAAAATAATCTGACCATCGAAGGCTTGAAAAAGCCGGTGGAGGACATCGAGGAAAAAGTTGAAGAGGACGAATAAGATTAATGCTTGAATGTCAATTTGATATTGATGCGCTCCACTATCGGAGCAGATTTTCGTGAAAAGCACCCCAATGAGAGGTGCTTTTCGTCATTTATGCACGCGGGCACCCCAAGGAAGCATATCAGCAGAAGCTGACGGGTGCCCATAATCGAGTAGGGGAGAAGGTCATTCCCCTGTTTGATTACGGGCATTAAAAAAATATATCATCAATTTGAGGGACACCTGCGCGCGCATGTGGAAAATAAATCTTTTTAATCGGCTGCGCCGCCTATGTAAAGGAAATCTATCGCAATAGCGGTTGATGAATACATAAATTCCACAAGTTTTGCATAAAATTTATTGATAAGTCCAACAAAGTGCACTATACTATAGTATATGAAAATACATCAGATATCAATTATGACGAGGAGGAAAAGCGATGAAGTATGTAATTTTAGGCGGCGTGGCGGCGGGCACCAAAGCCGCGGCGAAGCTAAAGCGCTTGGACAGGCAGGCGGAGGTGGTTATCTTTACGAAAAGCACAGATATCTCCTACGCGGGCTGCGGTCTGCCATACTATATTGGCGGCGACATTGCCACCAGAGACGAGCTGATTGTCAATTCGCCGGAAAAGTATGCAGGGCTTACGGGGGCGCAGGTGCAGACAGGCTGTGAGGCCGTCGGTATAGACAGCAGCGCGAAGCAGGTGTCCATCCGCCGCACAGACGGCAGCAGTTTTACAGAAAATTATGACAAGCTGATTATTGCGACCGGGGCAGCGCCCTTTGTGCCGCCGGTGGACGGCGTGGGACTGGCTGGGGCATTCTGCGTGCGCACGCCAGATGATGCCGTGGCAATCCGCGCTTACGCGGAGGCGAACAACTGCCGCCGTGCGGTGGTGTGCGGCGCTGGTTTTATCGGGCTTGAGGTGGCGGAGAACCTCGCTGCGATGAAGCTGGACGTGACCGTGATCGACGCCGCGCCGCAGATTATGCCAAATGCCTTTGACGCGGACATGGCTGGATATGCCAAACGCCAGCTCAAGGCGGGCGGAATGCGTGTACTGACCTCTGTGAGTCTCAGGGGAATCAATGGAGGAGACCACGTGGAGAGTGTCACCACCGACGGGGGCACGCTGCAAGCAGAGCTCGTCATTCTTGCGATCGGTGTGCGGCCGGCAACCGCATTTTTGAAGGATTCCGGGATTGAGATGTTCAAGGGCACGATTCTGGTGGACGAGGAAATGCGGACAAACCTCGCAGACATCTATGCGGTGGGGGACTGTGCGATGGTCAAAAATGCGCTGACCGGCAAACCGCAGTGGTCTGCAATGGGCTCGACAGCCAACCTTGCCGCCCGCGCAATGGCAAAGAAGCTGCATAATCAGGGCAATGGATATGGCGGCTGTCTAGGGACTGGTGTTGTGCGTCTGCTGCCCACGCTCAATGGCGGCAGGACAGGTCTGACGCACGAGCAGGCAGAAGCGGCTGGGCTGGAGGTGACATCTGTTGTCTGCGTGCTGGATGACAAAGCGCATTACTATCCCGGCGCTTCCTCCTTTATCGTCAAGCTTACCGCAGAGACAAAGAGCCGCAGACTGCTCGGCATACAGGTGCTCGGCGCAGGGGCGGTTGACAAGATGGTGGACATCGCAGTGACAGGAATTTATCAGGGAATGAAGCTGGAAGATTTTGACACGATGGATTTTGCCTATGCGCCGCCGTTCTCCACCGCAATCCATCCGTTTGTCACAGCATGTTACATACTGGAAAACAAGCTGGACGGCGTGCTTGAAAGCATGAGCCCGTCAGAGTACGCTTCGGGTGCGGCGAAGGAGTACACCGTATTGGACGCCCTGCCAGCGGCAACAATTCCAAATGCAAAATGGGTGAATCTCTCCAAAGTGACCGCGCCGATCGAGGGGCTGGACAAAGATGCAAAGCTGCTGCTTGTGTGCGCAAAGGGCAAGCGGGGATACTTTTTACAGAACCGCCTGAAAGCGCTTGGCTATACGAACACCCTTGTCTTGGAGGGCGGCATCACCTTCAACGATGTTCGGGTGCCGCGAAATGGCAGAAAGCTCTCGCCGGAGGACATCAAGCGCGTGAAGGGGCTTGGCTGCCTACAGGATAAGCGCTATGACGATATCTTCAATGTGCGTGTTATCACGAGAAACGGCAAGATTACGGCCGACGAGCAGAAAAAGATTGCCGAGGCGGCAGAAAAGTTTGGCACAGGCGAGGTGACGATGACCACACGTCTGACACTGGAAATCCAAGGTGTGCCGTATGACAGCATTGATGATGTGCGCGCATTTCTGGCAGAGGCAGGGTTAGAGACCGGCGGCACCGGCTCTAAAGTGCGTCCTGTGGTTTCCTGCAAGGGGACGACTTGCCAGTATGGTCTGATTGACACGTTTGAGCTCTCACAGAAGCTGCATGACCTGTATTACGAGGGCTATCATGATGTCTCCCTGCCGCACAAGTTCAAGATTGCAGTCGGCGGCTGTCCGAATAACTGTGTGAAACCGGATTTGAACGATCTTGGCATCGTCGGACAGCGCGTGCCGGAGATTGATTTATCGAAGTGCCGCGGCTGCAACGTGTGTCAGGTGGAGAAGGGATGCCCGATTCATGTCGCGCAGATGCAGGAGGGAAAGATACAGATTGACGCGGAGGCGTGCAACCACTGCGGACGCTGTGTCAACAAGTGCCCGTTTGGCGCAGTAAATGAGTCCGCAGCCGGCTATCGGATTTACATCGGCGGCCGCTGGGGCAAGAAGGTGGCACAGGGACATATGCTCGACAAGCTGTTTACCTCGGAGGAGGAAGTGATTGATCTGGTAGAGCGCGCGATCTTATTTTTCCGCGACGAGGGAAATTCCGGGGAGCGCTTTGCGGACACCATCGACCGGCTGGGATTTGACTATGTGCAGGAAAAACTGTTACATCATGCGATTGACCGCGAGGCGGTTTTGAAGAAAAACGTCGTAGGCGGGGCAACGTGTTAGGAATATAGAAGTATAATAAAAAGGAGGGCAACAACAATGGCCAAGAAAAGAAACATCATCGTAGGACAATCAGGAGGACCGACATCGGTCATCAATTCCAGTCTGGCAGGCGTGTACAAGACCGCGAAGGAGAGAGGTTTTCACAAGGTGTACGGAATGCTCCACGGCATTCAGGGATTTCTCGATGAGCAGTATGTGGATTTGTCCACACAGATTCATTCGGATATGGATATTGAACTGCTAAAGCGCACACCGTCGGCATTTTTGGGCTCATGCCGTTATAAACTTCCCGATATTCACGAAAACCCTGATATTTATGACAAGATTTTCAATATACTGGACAAACTGGATATCGAGACCTTTATCTATATCGGCGGCAACGACTCCATGGATACCATCAAGAAGCTGTCAGACTATGCAATCCTGAAAGGCTATACGCAGAAGTTTCTGGGTGTGCCCAAGACGATCGACAATGACCTTGCACTGACAGACCACACGCCCGGCTTTGGAAGCGCTGCAAAATATATCGCGGCGTCAACCAAGGAAGTGATTCGTGACGCGCTGGGACTGACCTACCACAAGACAATGATCACCGTGATCGAGGTCATGGGGCGCAACGCAGGATGGCTCACCGGCGCAACCGCACTGGCAAAGACGGAAGAGTGCGACGGACCGGATTTGATTTACCTGCCGGAGATTCCGTTTGACATTGATAAGTTCCTCAAAAAAGTACAGGATTTATTGAAAAAGAAAGAGTCTATCATCATCGCAGTCTCAGAGGGCATCAAGCTTGCTGACGGCAGATATGTCTGTGAGCTGTCCGGCGGCGCCGATTATGTGGATGCGTTTGGCCATAAGCAATTGCAGGGAACAGCAGCTTATCTGGCGGGCTATCTTGGCGCTGAGATTGGCTGCAAGACGCGCAGTATTGAGTTTTCGACACTGCAAAGAAGTGCGTCGCACATGGCGTCGCGCGTCGATGTCAACGAGGCATTTATGGTCGGCGGTGCTGCGGTGAAGGCAGCCGACGAGGGCGACACAGGGAAGATGGTGGTCATTGACCGCGTGTCCGACGACCCTTACATGAGCGCTGCGGGCATCTATGATGTACACCGCATTGCCAACAATGAAAAGGTCGTACCAAGAAACTGGGTAAACAGAGAAGGCAACTATGTGACCGATGAGTTTATCAATTACATCGAGCCGCTGATTCAAGGGGATTATCAGCCGTTTATGGTCAATGGTCTGCCGCAGCATCTGGTTCTGCGCAAGAAATAAAAAAGCTTAGACAAAAAAGCATAAAAAACTAGGAGGCACTTTGATGTTTCAGATCATAGACGGAAAGAAAATTTCGCAGGAAATTAAGGACGAGTTAAAAGAAAAAGTATCAGCGCTCAAAACACAGGGAAAAACAATCTGTCTGGCAGTGATACAAGTGGGCAGTGACCCGGCGTCTAGCGTGTACGTCGGCAACAAGAAAAAGGCGTGTGCCTACATCGGCATTGAATCGTTATCTTATGAGCTGCCGGAGGAGACGACAGAGCAGGAGTTGTTAGACCTTGTGAAAAAGCTGAATGCCGACGATGCCGTGAATGGCATTTTAGTACAGCTCCCATTGCCCAAACAGATTGATGAACAGAAGGTCATTCAGACCATTGCGCCGGAGAAGGACGTCGATGGATTTCATGAGAAAAGCGTGGGGGCGCTCTGCGTGGGCAGCAGGGGCTTTGTGTCGTGCACGCCGCTTGGCATTATCCAGCTTCTAAAGCGCTCTCAAATTGAAATCGCAGGAAAACACTGTGTCGTGATTGGGCGCAGCAACATTGTAGGAAAACCGATGGCACTTTTATTGCTGCGGGAAAATGGCACTGTCACCGTCTGCCATTCACGCACACAGAATCTCAAGGAACTCACGAAGCAGGCAGATATTCTGGTCGTGGCAGTCGGAAAGCCGAAGTTTGTAGATGATTCTTATGTAAAAGAAGGCGCTGTTGTCATTGATGTCGGGATTCACCGCGATGCGCAGAACAAACTCTGCGGCGATGTTGATTACGAGAAGGTAGCACCGCACACCAGTGCGATCACGCCGGTTCCGGGCGGGGTGGGGCCGATGACCATTGCGATGCTGATGTACAACTGTGTTTCTTCTATTGAATAAGTTGGATTTGAATCAATTATGGAACAGATGACGTTATTTGACAGGGAGCAGCCGCAGCCGCTTGCGGCGCGGCTGCGTCCTCAGTCTTTGGAAGAATATGCGGGGCAGACGCATCTGCTCGGCAAAGGGAAAGTGCTGCGCCGTTTAATTGAGAGCGATCAAGTCTCCTCCATGATATTCTGGGGGCCGCCGGGGGTAGGCAAGACCACGCTGGCGCGGATTATTGCAGGCAGGACGAAATCTGCCTTTATTGATTTCTCGGCAGTTACGAGCGGAATCAAAGAAATCCGCACAGTGATGGAGCAGGCAGAGCAGAACCGCCGTTTTGGCGAGCGGACAATCGTGTTCGTGGACGAGATTCACCGGTTTAACAAGGCACAGCAGGACGCCTTTCTGCCGTTTGTGGAGAAAGGCAGCATTATATTGATTGGCGCGACGACAGAGAATCCGTCGTTTGAGATTAACAGCGCGCTCTTGTCGCGCTGCAAGGTGTTTGTGCTTCATGCGCTCACCGAGGACGAGCTGACGACGCTGCTGTCGCGTGCGCTCACGGATTGCAGGGGCTTTGGTATGCAGCAGGTCTGCATTTCCGATGAGATGCTACATGCGATCGCAAACTTTGCCAATGGCGATGCGAGAACGGCGCTATCAACGCTCGAAATGGTTGTTTTGAACGGCGAGCTTGACGAAAACGGGGCAGTCACAGTCACCGAGGAGACGTTAGAACAGTGCACTGCCAAGAAGTCCTTACTGTATGATAAAAAGGGAGAGGAGCACTACAATTTGATCTCCGCGCTGCATAAATCCATGCGCAATTCGGACCCGGACGCCGCGGTGTACTGGCTTGCCCGAATGCTCGAAGCCGGCGAAGACCCGCTGTATGTGGCGAGGCGCGTGACGCGTTTTGCGAGTGAGGACGTGGGGCTTGCGGACCCGCAGGCGCTCTCAATTGCCGTGGCGGCATATCAGGCATGTCATTTCATCGGTATGCCGGAGTGCAGTGTGCACTTGACACAGGCGGTCGTCTACATGTCGCTGGCGCCGAAGTCCAACGCACTCTACATGGCATATGAACATGCGAAGCTCGACGCCGCAGAGCAGTTTGCCGAACCAGTGCCGCTCGTGATACGCAATGCTGTCACGAAACTGATGGGCGCGCTGGACTACGGAAAAGGCTATCAGTACGCCCATGACACAGAGGAGAAGATCGCGCATATGCAGTGTCTGCCAGATTCTTTGCTGGACAGACAGTACTATCAGCCAACCACACAGGGGCAGGAGGCTGCGTACAAGAAACGGCTAGAGCAGATTAAGGACTGGCAGGCGCAAGCTCGCACTCCCGGAAAAGATGATTGACCGCAATCTTATAGTCTGTGTAATTAGATGCCTTGCGGATTTTCTTTAAGTGTTTGTCAGCGGAGGCAAAGCACGCGATCAGGTATGTCCACAAATCCTTCATCTTGAAAAGGGTGGGCGTCTCCCCCGGCATCTGGGCGGCATAACCCTCAAAGATTTCATCGTGAAAGGCTTTGAGGGTTTCTTTGCGAAGCGCTTCGGACACAGCATCTACAGCATCGTCTGGCGGGAGACTTGGCTGCTGGGGTGCTTGGTGCGAGTGTAGACCGATCGCTGTATCAATCGTTGATTGTGTCATGCACCGGATTTGTGCGGGCAGCGCCGGATTTTTGAGAATACCGCGCCCGATCATCATGCAGTCCGTCTGCGGCAGCCTGTCCAGCAGGGCTTCACAGCTTTTTACTGAAATAATATCTCCATTGTAGCACAGCGGAAACTTGGGCGGTGCCGCCAAAGCGGCTTCGAAGGCTTCTGCGTGCGGTTTGTATTGATAAAATTCTTTTTGCAGGCGAGGGTGGATAATCAGCTCATCTATTGGATATTTTTGGTATATTTCAAGAATGCGCGCCCATTCTTCGATGGATTCGATGCCAATCCTTGTCTTGATGGAAATTTTCACAGGAGACTTCTCATATATTTCATATAAAAAGCAATCCAGCGCATCTGGCACACTCAAAAACCCTGCGCCGCGCTTTCTGGCAGCGACAGTGCCAGATGGACAGCCGAGGTTGAGATTCACAGTCTGATAGCCGTATTCGGCAATTTTCCCCGCAATCAATAAAAATTCGTCCGCGCGGTTTGTCAGAATCTGCGGCACGACATTTAGATTTTGATTGTGCTCCGGCAGGATTTCGTTCAACTCCCGCCGGTTCAGCTTTTTGCTGGCGATAAACGGCGTGAAGTACTTGTCGATGCCGCCGAAGTAATGATGGTAAGCCGTTCTGTAAATATAGGTTGTGATCCCCTCCATAGGGGCTAGGTAAAGTTTCATAATAATTCCCCGTTCTTGTTCTTCTTACATGATGCGAATCGAAATCATGATTTTTGGGCTGCTATGCCTCATTATAACGTATAGGAATGGATTGTCAACTTTTAATCTGTTTTTAATCTAAACAGTATTTTTGATTAATTTTGATTGTTTATAGTAATATCATCAACAGTGAGCAGCAACACAAAGACACTGGTTAAAGAACATAAACATTCAAAAAGGAGAGAAAAAAATGGATAATTTTGAAAAGGTAGAAAAATTAAGAGAACATGCAAACGTGACATATGAGGAGGCAAAGCAGGCACTCGAGAACAGCAATTGGGATATCCTCGATGCGATGATCTACTTGGAGCAGGCCGGAAAAGTACATGGGCCAGAGCAGTCAAGCTACACGACACAGACCGAGAAAGTAAAGATTGAGGTGGATGAGAAGGAGTGCAAATCAACCTTTTCTGACAACCTGAAACGGTTCGGAGACTGGTGTCTTGGGCTGATCGAAAAAGGCAACAACAACAGCTTCTGCGTGGAGCGTGACAACAAGGAAATTTTCCGTATGCCGATTACCCTATTGGTAGTGCTATTGATCTTCTCATTCTGGGTGACTGTTCCGCTGCTGGTGGTCGGATTGTTCTTTGATATGAGATATCAGTTTTGCGGACCAGATGTGAGAAGCGTGGACATTGATATCAACAGGGCGATGGACAGTGCGGCAGAAGCGGCGGAGAGCATCAAGAATGAGTTTGGCGGCACAGTAAAGGACGAGGAGAACTAATATTATTTGCACAGGAAACGGGCTGACTATTACGGATAGTCAGTCTTTCGTGCATATTTATGCACACGGACGTTTGGCGCGCGTGCACGCGACAATCCCAAGGAAAAAAGGAGGAAGAGATGGCAATTACAGTTTTGATCGTGGAGGATGAGGAGAAGATTGGGCGTTTTCTGGAGCTAGAGCTTTTGCATGAGGGCTACGAGGTCATGAAGGCGGTCAATGGCAGAGAGGGGCTTGAGAAGGCGCTGAGCGGCAAGGCGGATTTGGTGGTGCTCGATGTGATGCTGCCTGCGCTAAATGGATTTGAGGTGCTTCGGCGCCTGCGCAAAAATTCTGACATACCTGTCATTATGCTCACGGCGCGCGATGAGGTGATGGATAAAGTTGCCGGCCTTGACGGCGGTGCAGATGACTACATGACAAAACCGTTTGCCATCGAGGAGTTGCTTGCACGTATCCGCTTAGTGCTCAAAAAGCGCGGCGGCGCGCCCAGTGCAGACAAAAACCAGCTTGGTATCGGAAAGCTCTGTATGGATGTGCAGCGCTATGAGGTCAGCTATGACGGGCAGCAGGTCGAGCTGACGCACCGGGAGTTTGAACTGCTGCGCGTGTTACTGGAGAATAAAAATATTGTGATTTCGAGAGATACGCTTCTTGAAAAGGTGTGCGGATATGACTATATGGGCGAGACGAATATCATCGACGTGTATGTCCGGTATCTTCGGAGTAAAATAGATGATGTGTATCAAGTGAAGATTATCCAGACCGTGCGAGGTGTAGGATATTGTATCAAAGACGAATAGCATAAGAAAGTCTTGATTTGTAAGCCCGCCGAAGTGGGCAGATGGGAGTGGGCATGAAAGAAAAGAAGAAAAAAAGACCGTTTGATACCGTGCGGGTGACTTCCATAGCCAGAAAGATTAATCTGAATTATATGGGGCGTTTGTTTATGACCTATATCACAACAGATGTGCTTGTGTTTGTACTGCTCGCAGGGATTTTTATCGTGGGCATGGATTTGCAGATGGCAGGGAACTTTTCCTTTCGTTATACGAGAGAATTTTCGTATAAGATAGACTTTTGGAATGCGCTCTATACAGTGTCGGACAGCTCAGGGCAAGTATTGTACCAGATTCCGGCTGGCGTGTGGCTTAATTTGCTGCGTATGGGCGGTGTGATTCTCATTGCGGCGCAGCTTCTTGATCTGATTATGATGGCGTTTTCCGGGACGGGACAGGTGCGCAGGGAACTGCGGCCGCTGAATCAGATTGCAGCGCGGGCGCAGGAGCTCAGCGAGATAGCGTTTGATGAGACGAAGTATCACAATCTGGAAGATGCGATCTCCAATCTCAAGGTGGACGCTATGGAAAATGGTATCCACATGCACGACAAGGATTTGCAGGGCATCGAGACTGCCCTGAATGGTCTGCTAGAGCGCATACGCGCCTCCTACAAGCAGCAAACGCAGTTTGTGTCGGACGCCTCCCATGAGCTGCGCACCCCGATTGCCGTGATACAAGGATACGTCAACATGCTCGACCGATGGGGGAAAAAGGACACGGCAATCCTTGAAGAATCCATCGAGGCGATCAAAAATGAATCCAACCATATGCAGAAATTAGTGGAGCAACTTTTGTTTCTGGCGCGCGGGGACTCTAACCGGCAAAACCTTGACATGAAGAAGCACGAGCTAAACAGTATCATGCGTGAGGTCTACGAGGAATCACTCATGATCGACGAAAAGCACCGATACCGCTTTGAGGAGACAGAGACTGTCGAGGTGTACGGGGACTGCGATATGCTAAAACAGTCTGCAAGAATCTTGATTGACAATGCGGCAAAGTACACCAAACAGGGGGAGGAGATTCTGCTCCGCGTGGGCGCATGGAAAGACGGCTCGCCGTTTTATGGGATACAGGACAACGGAATCGGCATGTCGCAGGAGGACGTCGCGCACGCCTTTGACCGCTTTTACAGGGCGGACAGCGTGCGAAACAGCAAGACAGGCGGCACCGGACTTGGACTGTCAATCGCCAAGTGGATTGTGGATAAACATCAGGGATATTATGACATCGTGAGCCGCGAGGGGCTGGGGACACGGTTTAGTGTGGTGTTTCCTCAAGCTATGCAATGATCGCTAATGATATTCTGTTAATCAAACCTATTGCCGGATCAACTTCATCGGTTGTGCTGAAACGTCCAACAGAAATAAAAACTTTCCCTTGTAACCTGCACAATTTGATTGCGGTGTAATATTTCCGTTTTGCGTTCCTTCATAATCTCATCAGCAGTACCATTTATGATTCAATCCGCAGATATTGTGGCAAGTAACGCTGGATTTTAGATATTCATGCGATACAATGCAGCGGCTAAATCACTGTGGTATTAATATTGCATATTCTCATTGCTGATTAGACATAATTATGCTATAATTGTGTTAAAGAAAGGAGTGAAGCATTATGCCAATTATTATGCCTATTAAGGATTTACGCAATACAACCGAGATTTCTAATATCGCACACAAGGAACAGGAGCCTATTTTT
>ERZ808054.442-NODE-442-length-40721-cov-7.272636_pt1 | contig 40721 bp, 34 predicted proteins | sample MGYA00380201_ERZ808054 | MGnify/ENA primary metagenome ERZ808054 (study PRJEB31490, sample SAMN06133419) | mouse gut metagenome | isolation source: Z5_2 | host: mice | place: China: Chengdu | collected 2015-05 ...
CAGGGTCGCGACATGGGGATAGCGTGAAAAGTACTTCTAACCGCTTGTGGCAGTTTTTGCTCGCAGCAAAGGCTGCTTTGCGGAGAAGTACGAAGTTTCACGCGGAAAAACGCCAAAGACAGGCGTTTTTCATCTCGATTTGTGATTCCGCAAAGCGGAAGTAAGGGATAGCGTGAAATATAAAATTTCACCATCCTGATTTGTATGCCTGCTGAAGCAGGCAGATGGGAGGTAGTATAAAATTTAATCTTTCTTTATTTGATTGCAACAGGGCGCATGAGGAAATGCATTGTTAACATTTCCTCATGCGCCCTGTGCAAAGTAGGCGTGTTGCCTACTTAAGTATAATCGTAAAGATTAGTTTGCAGCAGCCTCAGAAGTCGTCTCTTCAGTTGCAGCTTCCTCAGTAGTTGCTGTCTCTGTACCAGCTTCTTCTGTAGCAGTAGCATCGGTAGCAGCTTCCTCTGTTGTAGCAGTCTCTGTGCCAGCTTCCTCAGTAGTTGCTGTCTCAGCATCAACGGCCTCAGTTGTAGTTGTCTCAGCATCAACAGCTTCAGTTGTAGTTGTCTCAGGAGCAACATCCTCTGTTACAGGAACAGTAGCTTCCTCAGAAGGAGCTGTGGTTGTGTCAACAACATCTGTCTCAACAGGAGCTGTTACGTCATCTGTGGATGAACCACATGCTGTAAGCATTGCTGCGCCTAATGTAAGTGTCATAATTGTAGCTAAAATTCTTTTTTTCATAATTTTCCTCCATATCGCGCAATTGCGCGTGCACTATGTAGTGCGATACTGTTTTTTGGAATGAGATTTGCTTTCTCTTTCCAGTTGTGCCTTACAAGTGATTATTATACATAAATTTTTGCAAAGGTCAATAGAAAATCAAAAACTTTATTCATTTTATATTTACTTTATATTTACTGAACGTTCACAATTCATTCACAAATAGCGTCAAAAGTCACAAAATTATGGATGAAATATAGCGAAAATGCCTTAAAATCCGGTACTTGTAACAGATAGGAAAGTAGTGTTATAATGATGGACGTACAGGGTGGATGAGGTGTACAAGTATGAAGTTTTGCATGAAAAAAATACAAAAGCGGTGTTTTTCATTTCTATTAGAGCCACAAAAGGCTGCATGGGGGATAAAATGAATAAATTATGGAAAGTAACAGATACGACGAAAGTGCATTTAAAATTTCAGCATAGTGATAAGAATGTCTGCCGAGGTGGTCGAATGTTGGATAGCGTGAAAAGTACATCTAACCGCTCGCAGCAAAGTTTGCTTTGCGGAGAAGTACGAAGTTTCATGCGGAAAAACGCCAAAGACAGGCGTTTTTCATCTCGATTTGTGATTCCGCGAAGCGGAATCATGGGGATTAGTGTGATCATTTTGGGGATGTTTTTATTTTTGACAGCATGCGCAGATCAAGATTTGGCACAAGGAGTTATCAAAGAAAACTCCGGTGAGCAGCGTACATCGGAGGTAAATATAATAGAAGAAACCAGTTCCGTGAATACTGTGTATGAAGGGATGCTTTCTTTGCCTGTGGCATGTGGCGGGAAAAATACCTATGATACGCTCAATGTGGCGACCTATATCACAAAGGTGGAGGACATGTACTTTATCGCAGATTGTTATCATGATCAGATTATTTATCACGAAAATTTGACAGATCCGCTCAACCAGTGGAATGTGCTGACAAACGAAGTGCATTATGCGCATACAGTAGCCTCGGATGGTGTTATGCTCCTCGTCGATGATACGGAGAATAATCGCCTGCTGGCATTTCAGACGACAGAGGAAGGCTATGTGCACACCCAGACCCTTGAAAATATTGGAATGCGTCCGCATTATATACAGTACGATACGAAAACGCAGACGTTTATGGCATGGAGCTCTATCACAGGAGAGATGTATCTGATCAAAAGGGCGGATGAGCCGGACCCAAGCGGTTGTTATCCTATGTATATCGATAAAATCTTGAAGCTCGATGAATTGTACGGCGTCTATGTGCGCTCCTTTACAATCATGGAGGATGGGATTTATTTTGTATCAGGGCACAATAATCAGACAATTATCAAGGCGGCGATAAACGAGCAGGGTGATGGCTTTGAGCTGCTCGCAAAATATCCGGTGCCGGATCAGATTGCCGGGATGGTACAATTAGTCAGGATTGACGACTTTTATTATATTACAGTTTCAACAGATGCCACGGAGAATCAGGATTATGCGACGATATTGCGAACAGACAGCTTAGAGCGGCTTGCGAGCGGGGACTATGAGGAGATCTATGACCAGTTTGGCATTTCTGGGGGAACCCCATACTATATTACAGAAATTGAGGGCAGATATTATATGGCGCATCACAGGACGAATGAAAATATTATTGCCTTTGATATCAATGAGAATCAGATTGAACAGGTTGAAGTGGTGTATTGATGTGCACATCCCATGCCGTATCGGATGCTGCCAAAGCTGTGCATCGGCTGCGCAGCTTTGGGACGGCATAAAACTATTTGTCATATACAAAGGGCGATATGACAAGCAACGGCAGCGCATAGAAGGCAGCATACGCATACCGAAATTCAGTTGCGACAGGCGTCGCGATACACAATGTGACCATGAGCAGCAGAAAGGGCAGGCAGATCAGCGCGTTTGCAGGTTTGCCTATGCGCAGACTGAGTGCGGCGACAAGCAAAAGCAGCCACAGCAAAAAGCCCATACTCCAAAGCAGTGCATATAAAGGAAGTATTTCAGGGAGCTTGAACAACAGCTCCTTTATTTTTATGATAATAGGTCCACGGATGACAGGCTGCCAGCTAATGCCAAACTCGTTTGGATAGATGCCGTCTGCCAGACCGACCGCATAGTCTACATCGGGATACCAATAGCCGTTTGTTTGTGCCACATAGGCGTCAAAATAAGCTTTCGGGTGTTCTATGCCGATCGAGAACCACATTTGGAAAAATTTGCTCTTGTCTGACTCGAGTGTATCGATCCCTTTCTGGCGAATCAGGTTCTTGATATTGTCTGAACAATCAGGTTGATATGCAGTCGGAATCTGTTCTATGTCCAGCAGCGTATCGATATAGGCGGCCTCGCGTTCGGTGAGAGATTCACCGTCTGCGATGACACGGGCAATCTGCTGTACAGGAATCGATAAAGATTCAACAAAGTCTGCCTGTGGGATTTCATATACATGCATGACTGGATATTTGACAAAAAGAACAAACACCAGTATGGTTAGATGAACTGGCAGCATGACCTTAAGCCATTTGCGGTAGACAATCAGTATCAGTGGGACGGACACGACAAAGACATACCAGCCGTTCGTCCGCAGCAGGCAGAGCATAGTCCCGGATAGGACATAGGGAATCAATAGCGTAAAGTATTCGCTCACCCGCAGTTTGGGAACGGCGTCGGAGGAGGCGGCGAAGCTTCCTCGCAGCAGAAAACGCATCAAGGCTGCGGCAAAGATTGTCATACAGCCCGCAAAGGGGATATCCTTCCACATCGTGACTGCGTAGGCGCCGTTGTAGGGCATCAACGCATAAAAGCCTATAGTGATGAGCAGAACAGGCATGACGACATCTGCTTTTTGCAAGGTTCGAACGACATAGCCAGCGGCAGATGCCATGAAAATCATCTGCGCGATCGTGTACAGTGCCAGTCCTGTGTGCATATCTCCGGTAATGGAAAGTCCTATGTTGTAAAACAGGCCAATCAGCGCCGTGTGTATAACCGCGTGATGGTTGCTCAGCTCATAGACGCCAATAACCTGTGCATACTGATGAATGCTGTCAGGCGTCATGACACCAGGATATTCATATAAGAAATACGGCAGCCAGCACAAGAGACAGATCAAAGCCGCCAAATAGGGAATCCAGGCGTAGGAGTAGCCTGAGCCTGTGAGCGTGACACCCGATGCCGTCTGCAAGAACCAGATGGTTAGATAGTAGTAGACAATCAAGAGTCCGGCGCCTGTCAGCAGCAGAATGCCAGCACAGAAAAGCCCGCTGGTCATGCCGCCAAGGACTGTCTGATACGTGGCTGAGAGCGTGAACGTGCTAAAGAGTACGCTGATCAGGACAGAAAGGGTCAGATCCCCGGAAACGATGTGGCTCTCGACCTGGTCACTGTGAAGCTTGGTAAAAACATACAGCAAAATCAGAAACAGAATGAGAGAACACGGATTTTTTACAGTCATTCCGGTGACGCGCATTATGGCAAAAAGCGACAAAAAAGTTTTGACAAAAATCTTGAGATAATACATATTGAACCTCCGCTTTAGTATAAGGATTTCAGATTCATGGAAAAATATACTATATTTTAATACTAGAATGAAATTCTTTTGGAGTCAACAGACATTGCATAAACTTCCAAAATTTGTTATGATGAAGATGTTGTTCAGACAGGGATTGGAACAAAAGAACAAAAAGGAGTGGCAGATTGTGATGAGCTGGGAAAAGCATGTACGAAAGGTAGTGCCTTATGTGGCGGGCGAGCAGCCTAAGGATCAGGATGTGATCAAGCTGAATACAAATGAAAATCCATATCCGCCGGCGCCGGGCGTCGCGGAGGTGATAAGAAACTTTGATTGTGAGGTACTGCGCAAGTATCCAGAACTCGATGCGACTGCGCTTGTTGATGCGCTCGCGAGACATCATGGGTTAGACAGCAGTAAGGTATTTGTCGGCGTCGGTTCCGATGATGTGCTTGCCATGTCCTTTCTGACGTTTTTTAATTCTGGGAAGCCGATTTTGTTCCCGGATATCACGTATTCATTTTATGATGTATGGGCAGACCTGTACAGGATACCCTATGAATGTCAGGCTTTAGATGAAGATTTTTGTATTAAGAAAGAAGATTATTTAAAGGAAAACGGCGGTATTGTCCTCGCAAATCCGAATGCCCCGACGGGCGTTCTGACAGAGCTGTCAGTGCTAGAGGAGATTATTGCGGCGAATCAGGATGTGGTCGTGATTGTAGATGAGGCGTATGTAGACTTTGGCGGCAGGAGCTGTGTGTCATTGATTGAGCGATATGAGAACCTGCTCGTGGTGCAGACCTTTTCAAAGTCGCGCGCGTTGGCGGGAATGCGCATCGGCTATGCAATGGGCAGTCCGAAATTGATCAAATATTTAAGTGATGTGAAATTTTCCTTCAATTCTTATACGATGAATCCGCTGACGATTGCGGCTGGCGCGGCATCGGTGGCGGATGAGGCCTATTTTCAGGAGCATATCGCAAAGGTGGTCGCGACGAGGGAGCGCACGAAAAGAGAGCTTGCAAGGCTTGGCTTTGTGTTTGGCGATTCTAGGACGAATTTTATCTTTGCTGCGCACAAGACCGCTTCGGCAAAGGAAATTTTCGAGGCGCTCCGTGCAGAGCGGATATACGTGCGGCATTGGGACAAGCCGCGCATTGCGGACTATCTGCGCATCTCGATCGGTACAGATGAGGAGATGGACAGACTGATTGCGTTTCTTGAGCAGTTTTTGCAGAAGTAACAAATAAAAATAGAAAGGTTTACGGATTTAATAATGAAAGAGATAATCGTCAATATTTTGAGAGGTATGGTCATTGGGATTGCGAACGTGATACCAGGTGTCAGCGGTGGTACTATGATGGTGTCAATGGGCATTTATGACAAGCTGATTTTGGTGCTGACACACTTTATCAAGCGCATGAAGGAGGCAATTGCGCTGCTGGTTCCCATTGGGATTGGTATGCTGTTGTCCATTGCAATTTTTGCTAAAATATTTTCAGAGGTGTTGTTCCCACGATTTCCGCTACAGACCAATTTGTTTTTTATTGGGTTGATTTTGGGCGGCCTGCCTGTCATTTATGGCAAGGTGAGGGGAAACACGATCAAGATTCCACAGATCCTTGCATTTTTGCTGTTTTTTGTCATGGTGGTAGGCTTTTCCCTTGTCGGTGAGGGCGGTGGAGACAGTGCAGATATTTCCTTTAGCGTTGTCAATGTGTTAAAGCTTTTTGGCGTCGGCATTATTGCGGCTGCAACGATGGTTATTCCCGGTGTGAGCGGATCGATGATCATGATGATTCTGGGCTATTACAATACAATCATTGATACGATCAATGCATTTATCAATGCGCTGAAAGATTTTGATATCGCAGCGATGTTAGATACTTTTGTCGTGCTGGTGCCGTTTGGAATTGGCGTGGTGATCGGCATTGTCGCAGTGGCAAAGCTGATTGAGTTTATGTTAAAGAAATATCCGCTAGTGACTTACTGGGCAATCATTGGGCTGATCGTAGCGTCGCCGTTTGCGATTCTGATTATGATGCAAGTGGGCGCTATCGGCATCGTGGAAATTCTTACAGGCATTGTGCTGCTTGCAGTTGGTTTCCTGATCTCCTTGAAATTAGGTGCTTAATTGAAAACAGCAGGAGACACGATAGGAGGTTCTCAATGGAGGCGTATACAGGTTTTGCCGGGGTGTATGATCAGTTGATGGATGAGACGCCCTATGCGCAGTGGTGCGAAAACGTCGTACATGTGTTGGATAAATATGGCATCTGCGATGGGCTTTTGCTTGATCTTGGCTGCGGCACAGGGACGCTGACCGAGCTTCTCGCCGCGAAGGGGTTTGACATGATCGGTGTGGACTGCTCAGAGGAGATGCTCAATATTGCGTGTGAAAAGAGAGATCAGTCGGGGCATGATATCCTTTATCTGAATCAGGATATGCGTACCTTTGAGCTGTATGGTACGGTGCGGGCTGTCGTGAGCGTGTGCGACAGCCTGAACTATCTGTTGGAGAAAGAAGAGCTGGAGGCATGTTTTCGGCTGGTCAGCAACTATCTTGATCCGAAGGGAATTTTTTTCTTTGATTTCAATACAAGATATAAGTATGAGACAGTCATCGGCGACAGTGTGATTGCGGAGAACAGGGATGATTGCAGCTTTATCTGGGAGAATTATTTTGACCCGGAGAGCGGCATCAATGAATATGATTTGACTGTATTTGCGCGTGATCAAGAAGCGTCGGTGTCTGGTCAGGAACTTTTTGCGCGTTTTCAGGAGGTTCATTTCCAGCGTGGATACACACTTGAGGAAATAAAATCGTTGATTGAGGGAGCTGGGCTTGCGTTTGTCAGGGCATTTGATGCGGATACGCTAAAGGAAGTGACAGACAAAAGTGAGCGCATTTATTGTATTGCGCAGGAAAAAGTAAAATAACAAAAAATTACAAATCAGGAATGAATGAAAAGGGGTATGAATATGAGAGACTATATTGTGCGAGCAACAGCAGCAAATGCACAGATTAGAGCCTTTGCAATGACTTCGCGTGCGCTTGTGGAGGAGGCGCGGCGGATTCACGATCTAAGCCCTGTGATCACGGCTGGTTTAGGGCGTCTGCTCACGGCAAGCGCCATGATGGGCAGTATGCTCAAAGGGGAGAAGGATGTGTTGACGCTACAGATTCACTGTGACGGACCTGTGCGCGGGCTGGCTGTCACCGCAGATTCGAAGGCAAATGTCAAAGGTGCTGCCTTAGAGCCGCAGGTAATGCTTCCGCCGAATGCGCTCGGCAAGCTGGATGTGGGCGGTGCTGTGGGAAATGGTATTCTGAGCGTGATCAAGGATATGGGGTTAAAGGAACCCTATGTCGGACAGACACAATTGCAGACTGGCGAGATTGCGGAGGATCTCACCTATTATTTTGCGACATCGGAGCAGGTTCCGTCTGCGGTCGGACTCGGCGTGCTGATGGAGAAGGACAACACAGTGAAGCAGGCGGGCGGTTTTATCATACAGCTAATGCCCTTTGCGGAGGACGAGACGATCAATGCCCTGGAGGAAAAGCTCAAGACGATGGACAGTGTCACCAAGATTTTAGATGACGGCAATTCTCCTGAACAGCTTCTTGAGCTTCTTCTGGGCGATTTGGGACTGGAGATCAATGATACGATACCGGCACAGTATTATTGTGATTGCAGTCGTGCGCGTGTCGAGCGTGCCATGATCAGCATCGGGAAAAAGGATATTCAGGAGATGATCAACGATGGCAAGCAGGTTGAGGTTCGGTGTCAGTTCTGCGATAAAATCTACAATTTTGAGATAAGTGACCTTGAAAGAATGCTGGATCAATAGAGTGTTCCTGACTCTGGACGGTCAGCATTCTCTGACACGGCGGCTTTGTCTAAGGCAGCGGTGATCGCCTGCATCAGCAGCATGGAAGTATAGCGGTTTTCTTCACCGTAGCTGACATTTTCGATACTCTGTTCGGACAGTATGACGGCTGACAGCTCAGAAAGTGTCGGGCTCATCAGCGGATATAAGGTCGTCACGGACTCGTCAAGGTTTGTCAGGGTGATGGAATTGATGTGGTCTTTGTCTACTGCAACTTGTAGCTCCACATTCACTGTGCCAAGCAGCAATGTGCTGGAATAAATGCCGGGAACATAAGTATTCTTGGCAGTAGTATTCGTATCAGTCACTGTGCTGGAGGTCTGATTTGCTCCGTCCGGTGCCGCAGTGGAGGGAGCAGTGTTGGGGACAGTCTGTGTTGGATTTTGCAGTGGCACCTGTTCTGGCGTATCCTCCGCGTTCTGGGAAGGAACAGGGGAAGCGGGCTCCTTCGAGGGCATGAAAAGAGAGACTGCAACCATTATGATAAGTACACTCACAACCAGAAGCACAAGTGCATAAACAATTTCCTTTGAGCGTAGTACGACGATTTTGGTGTTAGAGCTCATGTAACGACTCCATTTTTGTTCTTTTTATAATGGTATGAAGGTCAGGCCCGGAATATGCTTTGGGGATGTCAAAAAGTTTGAAAGGGAAAGGATGTAGGTTATGTCAAAATATACAAAACAGGATATCATTGCGATGGTGGAGGAGGAGGATGTAGAGTTCATCCGAATGCAGTTCACGGATATCGAGGGAAATTTTAAGAACGTGGCAATCACATCAAGCCAGCTTGAGAAGGCGCTTGGCAACGACTGTATGTTTGACTGTTCTCTTGTCAAGGGAATGCTGCCCACAGACAATGCGGACATGTTCCTGTATCCAGATTTGGACACTTTCACAATCTTTCCATGGCGTCCTCAGCAGGGAAAGGTTGCGCGTTTCATCTGTGATGTGTACCGTGCGGACCGAACCCCCTTTGAGAGTGACTGCCGCTATATCCTCAAAAAAGCGTTAAAGGAAGCGGCGGCGATGGGGTATACCTTTGAGGTGGGACCGGAGTGTGAGTTTTTCTTGTTCAATGCAGACGAGAATGGCAGACCGACGACAAACACCAATGAGCAAGCGGGATTTTTTGACATGGGACCGCTCGACAACGGCGAGAATGCCAGACGCGATATTGTGCTTACGTTAGAGGATATGGGCTTTGAGGTGGAGGCATCACACCATGAGAAGGCACCCTCACAGCATGAGATAGATTTCCGCTATGATGAGGCGCTCACGACAGCGGACAACATTATGACATTTAAGCTTGCGGTCAAGACAATCGCCAAACATCATGGTCTGCACGGAACCTTTATGCCCAAGCCGAGAATGGAGTTCTGCGGCTCTGGTATGCACATCAATATGTCGCTGAGCAAGGATGGCAGAAATATTTTTGATGATCCTGCTGATGAAAATGGACTGAGCAGGGAAGCCTATTATTTTATGGGGGGATTGATGAAGCATGTCAAGGGGATTTGTGCGGTGACAAATCCTTTGGTCAATTCGTATAAGCGGCTGCGTCCAGGTTTTGAGGCGCCTGTGTATATCGCGTGGAGTACGCTTGGCGCAAATACTCTGATTCGTGTGCCCAATATACGGGGGGAGCATACGAGAATCGAGCTGAGAAGCCCCGACCCTTCGGCCAATCCCTACCTGGCGATCGCAGCGTGTCTGATGGCAGGACTGGATGGTATTAAGAATCAGATCGAGCCAGAGGACAAGGTGATGGACAATATCAACGCCATCTCGGAGGAGGAGGCATTGCAGCGCGGCATTAGAAAGCTGCCGACAGACCTTCTTGAAGCGTCTGAGGAGATGAAGAAGGACCCGCTGTTAAAAGATCTGCTCGGTGAGCGTGTGTTTGAACAGTATTATGCCTCCAAAATTGCGGCGTGGAAGGAATACGATGCGCAGGTGACAAGCTGGGAGATTGAGTCCTATTTATATAAGATCTAAGTACATGATTCCATGACAATGAAAAACGAGTTGCCGTTTCATAGGATTTGGAGGTGTACAGTTGACAAATATTATAGTAGCCTTTGCCAAGCTTGAGGATGCCAAAAGCATTAAGAACATTCTGGTAAAAGGCGGATTTGGCGTGACGGCAGTCTGTACCTCCGGCGCACAGGCGCTTGGTTATGCTGATGAATTTCATGACGGAATTATCATTGTGGGGTATCGGCTGACAGATATGATCTGTACTGAACTAAAGTGCAGTCTGCCAGAGGGCTTTGAGATGGTGGTGATGGCATCACAGCGGGTTCTTGCTGAGGTGCAGGGCGGTGGGATGATCGGGCTTGTCATGCCGCTCAAGGTGCATGAGTTAATCAGCACCATCGATATGCTGTCACAGGGAATCCTCCGGCGCAGGAAGCGGCGGCGGGGAGCTTTGAAGGTACGCGATGAGAAGGAGAACGCCGTCGTAGCAAGCGCCAAGCAGCTATTGATGGCTAGAAATAACATGACAGAGGAGGAGGCACACCGCTATCTGCAAAAACACAGTATGGACAATGGAACCAATCTCGTTGAGACAGCGCAGATGCTTCTGGCCCTCAAATGATAGAAATAAATGATAGAAGGGAGATAAGATATGAATATCGTTTTATTATCAGGCGGCTCGGGAAAGCGTCTCTGGCCCTTGTCAAATGAAATCCGGTCCAAGCAGTTTCTAAAGCTGCTCAGCGATGCAAAGGGCGGTCATGAATCCATGGTACAGCGCGTGTACCGTCAGATCACGCAGGCGGGGATTCAAGCGAAGATTGTCGTGGCGACATCAGCGACACAGGTGGAGTCGATCAGGGGGCAGCTGCCAAACGACGTGGATGTTGTGGTGGAGCCAGAGCGCAGGAATACGTTTCCGGCGATTGTGCTCGCAGCATCGTATCTCGAATCGCGCAAGCAGATGGACCCGGAGGAGACTGTCATTGTGCTGCCAGTGGACCCTTATGTGGATGTGGAATATTTTGAGACCTTCAAGAAGATGGATGCACGTGTACAGCAGGGCAATGCGGACATCGTTCTCATGGGGATTACGCCGGCTTATCCTTCCGAAAAATATGGCTATATTATACCTGGGGAGGGCGGGAGTGTGACTGGTTTCAAGGAAAAACCAGACGAGGCGTCGGCGCGCGCATTGATCGAACAGGGGGCGCTCTGGAATGCGGGCGTGTTTGCCTTCAAATTAAAATATTTGATGAAAATTGCGGACAATTATCTAAAAAGCAGAGCGTTTGATGATGTTGTGGCGTGCTATGCGAGTCTGAAAAAAGACAGCTTTGACTATGAGGTTGTCGAGAACGCAACGTCGCTTGCTGTGATTCCGTACAGCGGTGCGTGGAAGGATATCGGCACATGGAACACGCTCACGGAGGAGATGCAGGAGGAGAGCATCGGGGATGTGATCATGGGGGAGGCGTGTATCAATACGCATGTGATCAATGAGCTGTCAATCCCTGTGGTGGCGCTTGGCACGCAGAATCTTGTGATTGCGGCGGGGCAGGACGGCATTCTGGTATCTGATAAACACAAAAGTTCCTATATCAAACCTTATGTAGAGAACATCGATAACCGTCCAATGTACGAGGAGCGGCGCTGGGGTGAGTACAAGGTGTATGACTACAGCCAGTATGCTGACGGGACGAAATCCCTCACCAAGCATGTCACCATCCATGCAGGGCGTGCACAGGACTATCATATGCATCGTTATAAGGATGAAGTGATCACGGTGGCAAACGGAGAAGGAGAGCTTGTGGTGGATGGCTGTTTAATAAAGCTGTCGCGCGGTGACTCCATTTCTATCAGGAGAGGGCAAAAGCATGCGATCCGGGCTTTTCAGGATTTGCAGTTGATATCAGTACAAATCAGCGAGGACAATACAGAGGGAGATACAGAGGTGTTTGACTGGAGTTGGTCAGAAACATGAGAGGAAAGACGATGAAATTTACAAAAATGCATGGGTGCGGAAATGATTATATTTATGTCAATGGTTTGAAAGAGCAGATTGATGCAAAGAGAAAGCCAGAGCTGGTGCGGCGGCTCAGCGATAGGCATTTTGGGATTGGCGGAGACGGTGTGATCTTTATTAATCCCGGGAAGAGCGCTTGCTTTGAGATGGAGATGTACAACGCTGACGGGACGAGAGCACAGATGTGCGGCAACGGGATTCGCTGTGTGGCAAAGTATGTGTATGATTACGGATTGACCGATCAGACCAGCATTACAATCGAAAGCTTTGGACAGGTGAAGAATCTTGATCTCACGCTGGGAGCAGACGGTAAAGTATCGACGGTAAAGGTAACTATGGGTATGCCAATCCTGACGGCATCCGATATACCAGTGGTGTCTGATCATGAGCAGGTCATCGATGAGGAGATTGAGGTAGATGGACAGCGCTACAGGATGACTTGTGTGTCGATGGGCAATCCCCACGCAGTTGTATTTCTAAAGGATGTAATAGCACCTTTTGACATTCGGGATTTTGAGATAGACAAGATAGGACCGCATTTTGAGAATCACGCGCGCTTCCCGGAGCGGGTGAACACAGAATTTGTGCGGGTCCTGGACAAAAATAATGTGCAGATGCGTGTCTGGGAGCGCGGAACGGGAGAGACGCTTGCGTGCGGAACAGGATGCTGTGCGACAGTCGTTGCCTGTGTGCTGAACGGTTTGACAGACACAAAGGTGACAGTGAAGGTGCTGGGCGGAGAGATTTTGTGTGAGTGGGATAGGGCGAGAAATGTGGTCTACATGACAGGTCCGGCGGAGACGGTGTTTGACGGTGAGATCGAATTGTGGGAGGAAATGTAAGATGCTTTTCCCAAGTGAGGTTTTTTTGTTTGTTTTTTTTCCGATTGTGCTGGTGGTCTACTACGCGCTCTTGAGAAAGACGAAAACCCTGAAAAATATATTTCTGCTGGCGGCAAGTCTCTTTTTCTATGCATGGGGTGAGCCGACGTATGTATTTTTGATGATCGCGACAATCCTAGTCAATTGGATTTTTGGTATTTATGTGGACGTATTTCGAGAGAAGAAGGCAGTGGTCACAGTGCTGTTTGTGCTGCTGGTAGCGGTCAATATCGGCACACTGGGATGGTTTAAGTACAGTGAATTTACGGTATTGCAGATCAACCGTTTCCTGCACACAAACATTCCAGTCCCGATTGTACCGCTGCCGATCGGCATCTCGTTCTATACGTTCCAGGCAATGTCGTATGTGATCGATGTCTACAGGAGACGCGGCAAGGTGCAGAAGAATCCTTTGCAGGTAGGTCTTTATATAGCATTGTTTCCGCAGCTGATCGCAGGACCGATCGTGCGTTACGAGACGATTGCGGACCAGATTGAACACCGTGTCGAAACGTTAGCGGACTTTTCTGCGGGCGTGACTAGATTCTGCATTGGTCTAGGGAAAAAAGTGCTTGTCGCCAACAACATGGCAGTGATCGCAGACAATGCATTTGGACTGATCATCAACCATGAGTTTCAGGCGTCAATGGGCATGGCATGGCTTGGTGCGATTGCGTATACGCTCCAAATCTTTTTTGACTTTTCTGGATATTCAGATATGGCGATCGGTCTTGGTCAGATGTTTGGATTTCATTTCGAGGAGAACTTTAACTATCCTTATATCTCCAGAACGGTGTCAGAGTTCTGGCGCAGGTGGCATATTTCTATGCAAACATGGTTTCGAGATTATGTGTATTTTCCGATGGGAGGCAGCAGGGTTTCGAAGCCGAGGCTTATTCTAAACCTTTTTGTCGTATGGCTGCTGACTGGCATGTGGCACGGTGCGAACTGGACCTTTATCTCATGGGGGCTGATGTATTTTGTGATTTTGACTGTTGAGAAGCTGATGGGGCTTGGCAAGAAAAATTACTGGTGGGGTCATTTGTATACAATGGTGCTGGTCATGATCGGATGGGTGATTTTCCGCTCGACAGGGATGGGAAATGCTTTTTTGTACATCAAGGCAATGTTTGGCATCGGTGCGAAGGGAATTATTGACAAAGCTGTCTGGGCATACATCGCTCAGAACTGGATATACTTTGTATTTGCAATCATCGGTTGTGCACCTATCATGCCGCGGATCGATGAGAAGCTGAAAAATAATCAGATCTGGCAGGCTGTCTATGCAGCAGGCATCGTGATCGGTCTGGTGGTCAGCGTATCATTTATCTGTAACAATGCGTACAACCCGTTTATATACTTTAATTTCTGATGGTTGATTTGGATGCGATTGGAAAGGACAGGAGATGAAATGAAAAACAGGGACAGATGGATTACGATTGCCTTTCTTGTTTTTATATTGGTGATACCGCTTGTGACCGTGGTGCGCAATCTGCTGCCAAGCCGGCAGGAAAGTGCGCTGACAGACGAGGAGCAGGCAGTCTTAGAACAGAACGGAACACTGGTGAATGGGACACAGGCAGGCGCGAAGGATGAAACAGTGCAGGGCGCTGCGCAGAAGGAGACGGGTTTCGCCAGATTGCAGAAGGGCATCAATCAGTTTACAGACAGTTTATTTGGACGGACGAAGCTGATTGGCTTTAATACAGAGCTCACTTCTCTGCTTACCGGAGGGACATACATTGAGTCCACACAGACGCTTATGGGAAAAAATAATATGTTTTTCTATAAGACAGAACTGGATGGACATCCTATTTGGGATTATATGGGAATCAATCATTTCACGGAGGAGGAGATGGCAGCGATCGCGGCAAATCTTGCGGCGACAAGGGAACATCTTGCAGCGAGAAATATTGAGTTCTATACCATGTGTATTCCAAACAAAGAGATTATCTATTCAGAGAATATGCCAGATACGATCGCGCGGGTCAACGATGTATCCCGGGGGGAACAGCTTGCGGCATATCTGCGTGAGAATACCGACTTGGTGTTTGTCTATCCCAAAGATGCACTGATGGCGAACAAGGATAAGGCGCCGCTGTATTACATTACGGATTCTCATAGCAATCAGATTGGAGCTTTTGTGAATATGCAGGAGTTTTTCAAGACGGTTTACGGCACACACGCGGAGATGGATTCTGTCCGCTTTCGGATAGACGCGACAGATTATTCGGGGGATCTGGTCATGATGGCAGGTTTGGCGGATAAATATAAAGTGGATACAGTGTATGTGTTCGAGCCGGATTCGGCGGACAAGTCACAGTATCATGATCAGGTACTGCTGTATGTCGGGGATTCTTTCGGCGGATTTCTCTCTCAGATCTGCAAGGGATATTATAAGGAAGTATACTGGGAGGACGCGCGGGATTTTCAGTACAGTATGCTTGACCGGTATCAGCCGGATGTCGTGATCTGGGAGCGTGCAGAACGTTACTGTGAGGTATTTCGGGAACCGATTTTAATCAAGTAGTCGTTGGGAAAATAAAAAAGAAAAAATGTACCATAAAAATACGCAGGAAGAAACGTATATAGAGTACCGGGAGGGGGTCCATGTGGAGGAAAAACAGTTCGATGCATGCATGGAGCGCATGAGGTCTGGTGACAAGAATGCACTGCATGAAATTTACGAAGCGTATCTGGGATATATTTATTCTATTGTACTCCAGATTGTGTCAAAGCGCGAGGATGCGGAGGATGTCACCAGTGAGTTTTTTATGAAACTATGGCGGCTTGCAGATACATATCGCGGCGGGAACGGACACCGGGCATGGATGGCGGCGATTGCCCGCAATATGGCAGTGGACTTACTCAGAAAGACAAAACGGGAAATATTGACAGAGGATTTTGCGGACACCACGACGGAGACCGTATCGGATGCATGTGTTGAGCAGGAGGTGCTCTCGGATATGAGTCTGCGACAGGCGCTCGGTACGCTAAAACCCAATGAGAGGGAGGTTGTGCATTTAAAGATTTTGGGAGAATTGACTTTTCAGGAGATAGCAGATATTCTTAAAATTCCACTTGGAACAGTAACCTGGCGATATCAGAATGCGATCAAGAAATTGAGGAGATGCGGTTATGAGTAAGGATTTGGAAAAAGAATACAAGGCGCTCATGGACAGTGAAGCGCCGGATCTGTGGGCACGCATAGAGGCAGGCTTGGAGCAAAAGCCAGTGAGCCTGCCTCGTGACAGCATTGTCAAGAGAAAACGGCAGATTAAAATGTGGGCAGGATTGGCGGCAGCCTGTGCGTGTGTGGTTTTGAGTATCCCGGTCATAACAAGGCATCTGGCATCTGACGGCGGTAAATCCTATACCGCAGCGCCAGACAATCATACAGCCTATATGGAGTGCGCACCGGAGGCGGTCGCGGAAAATACTGATACAGACAATAAATGTGTAGCTTTGTCGGGCGGTGCTGGCAGCGAGGGAAGTGCACAGGTAACAAACGATGCAGCAATAGATTCAAATGTAGCTGCATCAGACAGTACAATTGATATGGTGAAATCAGACACATTAAATGATGAAAACGCAGATTCGAATGCGGAAGTTACAACAGCACAGAATGAAAACAGCTTTCAAGTCACTGTAGAAATTCTGGATATGGATGTCCGCATGAACAGCGGTATTTTGTATACCGCCAGCGTACTTTCATCAGAGTATACCGATGTGCAGACGGGCAGTGAAATCAAAATTTTTAGCGCCGCATTGGCAGAGGGCGGCGTGATCTCGCTGGAGCAGTCGCATACGTATGTTCTCACACTTGCACAAAGTGCGTCAGACAGCGAGGAGAATGAGACGGTCTATACGTTGCAGGCAGTCGGAATTCCTTGATTTTGGTGGTATATTGATTGAATATTTATGATGAATCAGGGTAACAATAAGCTCATCGGAGGCTTTTCTGTAATGGAAATTTCGATGGCGTGTTTAGAAAAAGGAGGACAATTGTTTATGAAAAAAAGAACAATCGTGAATAAAATAGGAATGGCAGCAATCATAATGGCACTTTCCTTGTCAGCGCTCACAGGCTGTGCCAACAGCGGAGACAGAACATCGGACGAGGTATCGACGGAGGAAAATGCGGATACGGCGGGAATGGTACATCTGGACAGTGCAGATGAGGTGTCTGCATTTATGGATGAGGTGTATGGGGGCGTGGCAGAAGACCTGCTCCCTATGGAGGTAACGACGACAGAGCTTGATTTGGGGGATGCGGACTTAATTTCGTATCACACGGGGCTGTCGGATTTGAGCGGCATTGAGGGCATTTATCTGTCAGAGTCTATGATGTCCTCTACAGCCTATAGTGCTGTGTACATCAGAACTACAGATGAAGCGGATGCAGAAGCGATCCGCCAGCAGCTCATGGACAATATCAATCCAGCAAAGTGGATCTGCGTCACGGCAGAACAACAGTACGCAGTTTTGCTTGGCAATGATATCTTCTTTGTGATGGGACATCAGGATACGGCGTCCGCAGTGCTTGAGAAGGCGATCGCGGCGGCAGAGACACGGAATATGAAGGTTTCAGACAAGCTTGAGAAGGCGAATCCAATATAATAGGAGAGGCTGCTATGCTTTTTTCCAGTATTACATTTTTATATTTATTTCTACCATTTACCATACTGCTCTATTTCTTTGTGCCGCAGAAGGGGCGGAATTTTGTACTGTTTGTGATGTCAATTCTGTTTTATGCGTGGGGAGAACCAGTGTATGTTCTCCTCATGCTCGCGCAGATTGTGATTTCCTATGTACTTTTGTGGTTTGTGGACAGATTCAGGGGCAGAAGAGCAGCCGGAATATTTTATATTCTGTCTGTTCTTTTGCCGTTTGCGGCATTGTTTTACTTTAAATATTTTGAGTTTTTTATGGAGACACTGTTTGGCATCCAGACAAAGACAATTGCACTTCCGATCGGTATTTCATTCTATACGTTTCAGATCGCAAGTTACTGTGTCGATGTGTACCGCGGCAGGGTGGAGCGACAGAAAAATCTTGTCACCTATGCGGCGTATGTGACGCTGTTTCCACAGTTGGTGGCAGGACCGATTGTTCGTTACAGTGAGATTGAGCGAACACTCACGCAGGGCATTGATTTCTCGAATTTTCATATCAATTTTGAGCGGGGTGTTGTTCGCTTTGCCGTCGGGTTGGGGAAGAAAGTACTGATCGCCAACGTCATCGGCGAGTTTGTGGCGGAGGTCGCAGCACTTGGAACGCGCAGTCTGGCGCTGTCATGGGCATATGCAATCGCGGTGTCACTACAGATTTATTTTGATTTTTCCGGGTATTCGGATATGGCGATTGGATTGGGCGGTATACTTGGCTTTCAATTCCCGGAGAATTTCAGATATCCGTTTATTTCCAGAAGTGTGACTGAGTTTTGGCGGCGGTGGCACATTACGCTCGGTGCATGGTTTCGAGACTATGTATATATTCCGATGGGAGGAAACAGAGTTTCTATGCCGCGGTGGATACTGAATATCCTTGTAGTCTGGCTGTTTACGGGACTATGGCATGGAGCGGGATGGAATTTTATCACATGGGGGCTTTTGTTTGCTGTGCTTCTTGTCATGGAAAAAGGTGTGACCAAATTGCTTGGCAGCAGGGAGCGATTGGCGGATACGAAAGACTTTGCAGGAGTGACGGCAGGGATTTTGAAACATGGATATGTGGTCTTTGTGATTCTGGTGAGTTTTTTGATATTTCACAATGACAGCCTGTCCGATGCCTTGGCAGACATTCAATCACTGTTTGCGCAGGGGCGTTATATTGCACAGGGGACCGAGGGTGTGGAGCGCGCGGTGTACGCGTATGTGCTGCGTAACCGGATGGTGATACTGTGCGTTGGCTTGATTGGGGCAACACCGCTGCCGCTGTGGATTTGGACGAAGCTACAGGAAAGGCTTCAGACAAGCAGACTTGGAGACAGGGCAGTGCATGTGCTAATGGGATTGATGGTGTTGGGATTGATGGTGCTGTGTACTGCTTATTTGATTGACGGATCATTTAATCCGTTTTTGTATTTCCGATTCTAGTAGAGTATATTGGTTTGAGAGGTGGTTTCATGAAGGAATGTAAATGGAAGCAGCGTATCACGATCTATGGATTTGTTCTCTGTCTGGTGAGTATGATGGTGTTGATGGTGATTTCGCCGAAGGAGACTGTCTCTCGTGCGGAGCGCCGCCGTCTGGCAGAAAAGCCTAAGCTGACAATAAAGAGCTTAATGGATAAATCCTTTATGGATGATACAGAAAACTATCTGCTGGACCATTTTCCGTTTCGGGATGGGCTTCGGCGCATCAAGGCGTATTTTGCCTATGATGTATTGCAGCAGAAGGAAAATAATGACATCTATGTCGCAGGCGGACACGCGGCGAAGCTGGAATATCCGCTGAACGAGGCGTCTATAAAGCGGCTTGCCGCGAAGATGAAGGGGCTTCGGCAGCAGTATTTTCCAGATCAGACTGTGTGGTATGCCATTGTGCCGGACAAGAATTATTTCTTAGCGGAACAAAACGGTTTTCCGTCGTTGGATTATGAGCACATGAGCAGTCTACTGTCGCAGGAACTTGGTGCAGACAGTGCGTCAGACACCGCATTTCGATACATGGACATCACGTCAGATCTGACGATTGATGACTATTACCACACAGACACGCACTGGCGTCAGGAGCGGATTCTTGCTGTGGCGTGCCGTGTTGCAGATACACTTGGCATGGGCGGTTTTCTGTCTTTTGCAGCGGACAGCCAGGGAGCGCTTTCGGAGAATATAATCAAGGATTTCTATGGTGTCTATTATGGTCAGGCGGCACTGCCTATGGAACCAGACAACATTGTATATCTCACAAGTGCAGTGACGGATGAGGCGCGGGTGTGGAGCTTAGAAGAGAATACACAGAGTGGCAAAAATGCTGGCAAGGTGGTGCTGCCGGATGAGGAAGGAGCAGTCTGGAAGGCGGTCTATCAGACAGAAAAACTTGAGGATGGAAAGAGTCTTGACAAGTATGATATGTTTGTGGGCGGTGCGTCGTCCTTGCAGATTATTCGGAGTCCGAAGGCTGCTACAGAGAAACGAATCATTCTGTTTCGCGATTCGTATACCAGCAGTCTGGCACCGCTCTTGTTGGAGGCATATAGTGAGATTGTGCTGATTGATCTGCGCTATATTGACTCTGCGCGGATTGGGGCGTATGTGGATTTTGTGGGGGCGGATATTTTGTTTTTGTATAATACGTCGATTGTCAATCACTCGGAAATGCTGAAGTGATGGATGTTTCATGATTCTATATCATACGTTCTGTTAAGTGAGTGTAACGAGAAGAAATAATTTCATAAATAAGGATGTTTACAATTTCATCAAAATCTCCTTTTTATATAGATGACCGGTCTAAATAATGACAAAAAGGAGATTATGAGATGGATACAGTAAGAATAGAACTAAGATTATATGGGAATGGCTCGATCAAGACAAGCTGGTACAAAGTACCCGGCGCAGTCAGATACCATGCATACATGACCCAGAGCGGGCAGTCAGGATATCTATACAACAATCAGAACCTCACCGTCAACTGCTTCGTGAGTCCAAGCAGATTGCCAATAAATAAGGACTTTAGGATGTATGTCGATGCCTACAACAGTGCCGGCACAAAGATTGCAGCCGGAAACAGCTACATGAAAATCACATCCTATACCTATGATCCCAATAAGGTGCCCAATAACGTGCCGGAGCTACAGGGACTGGAGGCGCCTTCCATACAGTCTAAGAGCGCGACACAGACAAGTGCGACAATCACATGGTATGCTCGGTCGAATGCGATAGGATATCGTATTAATTTTGATAACAGAGTCTATGAACTCACTGGCACAAGTAAGACGTTCACCGGGCTAACTCCGAACAAAAGCTATACATTTATGATTCTCACTAGGACACTTGACGGGGATGGTTCTTATGGAGCGGCGCAGAAAGTGACAACACCACCGATCGCACCCTCCAATATCAGTGCAGTCAGCACGACAGATACAGCGACCGTCAGTTGGAATAAAGTGACAGGAGCAACCAAATATACCATCAGCTTCAACAACAGGATTTATACAGCATCCGGCAGCAGTACCTCGCTAAAAATCAGCGGTTTGCAGCCTGGGACTTCCTATGATTATAAAATCTGCTGCCACAGTGCGGACGGCGCTGGAAACTACAGTCCGGTAAAGAGTATCATGACACAGCTGAAGCCGCAGGTGCCCAAAGTGCCGACAAATATCAATAAAAGTGCAACAGCGTCCAGTGCGACAATCAGCTGGGGAGTGGTGTCCGGTGCCACAGGCTATGATCTAAAATTTAATGGGAGTGTGTACAGCCTGACAGAAAACAGCAAGACCATCAGCGGGCTACAGGCGGACACTAGCTATAGATTCCAGGTGCGTGCCAAGAGTACAGTCGGCGCCAGTGCATACAGCACAGAGCAGACGGTGAGGACGACAGTCGCAACGCCATCCAATATTACGAAAAGGTCCTCAGAGGGATCTGTGACGATCAGTTGGAGTCCGGTGGCCAACGCGACTAGTTATGATCTGCTGTTCGACGACAAGACCTACATCCAGAAAGACACAAGTAGGACGCTGACCGGACTGAGGGCAAATACAGCGCACAAATTCCAGGTGCGCTCCCAAAATGCAAACGGCGTCAGTCCATACAGCCCCGAGCAAACTGTGACAACAGCGCCATATGTTCCGAATGTGGATGTGGTTTCGTCAACAACGCATGATACAGCGACACTAAACTGGCGTAGTGTACCGGGAGCGACAGGATATGACATCAAATTCGATGGGACAGTGTATTCAGTGCCGTCCAGCCAAACTTCCAAGAAAATAACAGGACTCAAGCCAAAGACGACTTATAAATACCAAGTGCGTGCTAAGAATGAAGATGGGGCAAGTGCATACAGCGCTGAAAAATCTATCACGACGCAGAAAAAGCTGCCGGACATGCCCACAAATATCACTGCCACAAGCACAGACAAATCAGTGGAAATAAAGTGGGACAAGGCGGCTTACGCCACAGGGTATGATGTCCAGTTCGATGGCTCTGTCAGCAGTGTGACGGAAAACAGCAAGAAGTATGAATTGTTAAGATCAAACACCAATTATGCTTACAGCGTGCGGTCCAAAAATGTTGATGGATACAGTGCGTATACACCCAATAAGGGAATATTGACAGCGCCAAGTGCTCCGTCAAGTATCAGTGCAGTCACAGACGAGGATTCGGTAAGCCTTAGCTGGGACGCTTCAAGAGGTGCGACAGGCTATGAAGTGGAGGTTGACGGCAGGAAATACAACACAACTGCCAATTCATATAAAGCAACTGGGCTGACACCCAATACAGATCATAACTGTAGTGTGCGGGCGAAGAATAGCGGGGGCACCAGCACGCCAAGCGCTGTCAAGAAAGCGAAAACCACCCCTAAAGCGCCGGCGTCACCGAGCGCGACCGCCACAAAGAACAATGTGACTGTCAGCTGGCCATCCGTGTCCGGTGCAACGGGGTATGATCTGCTGTTTGACGGAAAGAAGTACAGTACGTACAATACCTCACATAGCGTAAACAGGCTGACGCCTGGCACGAACCACACCTATGCAGTAAGCAGCAAAAATGCGGACGGTGCGAGCCGCTACAGTCCTGCAAAGAACATTTCAACCCTGCCCAATGCCCCTGAGAGACCATCCGATGTCAGCGCGACCGCAACCAAAAATTCAGCGACAGTGAGCTGGAAGGCAGTGAGCGGCGCGACGGATTATGATCTGATATTTAACGGAACTACCTACCATGTGACAGGGACGTCTAAGACGATCACAGGACTGTCTGAAAATACAAGATATTCTTATAAAGTGAGGGCGAACAACGCCGGAGGATCCAGTGCATATACATGGGACAATTATATTACGACGCTGATGACCCCTCCAGCGGTGCCGACCAACGTGCGCGCCAGCGCCACACATAATACGGCGACAGTGAGCTGGTCTCCAGCAGCCAGGGCGACAAGTTATAAAATGGTATTTAATGGCGCCAACTACACAACAGGAAGTACTGCGTATACTGTCAGGGGACTGAATCCCAACACAAATTATAGTTATAAGCTATGCGCAGTCAATTCAGGAGGATCGAGTGCCTATACGCCGTCCGGCACCGTGCGGACACTGATCGCGCCGCCCGCAGCACCGACAAATGTCACAGCAGACGCCGCTAAGGACAAAGCGACGGTCAAGTGGAATCCTGTCAACGGTGCAACGGGATACGATCTTTTGTTTAACGGTACGACGTATGCCACGACAGAACCGACCAAGACTGTTACAGGTCTGAAGCCGGGCAGGGACTATCCGTATCAGGTTCGTGCCAAAAATGCAGGAGGAGCGGGCGACTACAGTCCAGAACAGAAGGTTCATACCACCGATATTAAGAAAGATGCGCACGCACCTTTGAGAAGAACAAAGAGAAGATATCCCGATGGAAAGCAGCTCTATACAGAGTTGGATCCCGTAAATGCCGTTACAGGAGCATTCATGTGGAGCTATCCATGGCTGGCAAGGGACGGAAAGGACGATTTGGCATTTGTGCCGATGTATGAGTCCCAGCGCGGCAGCCACTATGGACGTATGGGGAAAAAGTGGACGCATTCCCTGAACTACATGCTCTATATGGATGATACCTACGTCTACTTTGAGACACCCGACGGCAGCATTGTGCCATTCTACCGAAATGGGACAAATAAAAATGCGTTGGCAGAAGGTGTGGAATCCAGCTATAGTTTAAAGACGGATGCTGACAATCATTATTATGTAATAGATGCTGATAACACTAAATACAGTTATGACAATGATCTGCATCTTGTCTCGATCACAGAGGATGGTCTGGTGGAATACCGGTTCGAGTCGGATGACAATGGAGATCTGGCAGAGATCACAGGCAGGCATGGCGAGAAACTGAAATTTACGTATCAGAATGGATATCTCGCCAAAGTGGCGGACGAGACAGGAAACGAGGTCATCCTGCTGTACAAGGACAAGTGCCTTGCAGCCATTCGAAATGCGGAGGAGGACAGCATCAGCTTCACCTACGACGCAGACGGCAATCTGCTGACGATCACGGACTTCAATGGCGCAGGGTATCTGACGAACACATATGATCAGAAACAGCGTATCGTCAAACAGGTTGTGGCTGGCAGAGTTGAATACCGTGTGGTCTATGATGAAGTAAACCGGGAGACTTATTTCCATACAGGAGACAAATATTTTACCAAATACACCTACGACGCAGACGGCAATGTCACAGAAATCAGCAACGACAAGACCGGAATCCGTAATAAATTTGACAGCTATGGCAGAATCACAGAACAGACAGATGTATTTGGCAATGTCACGGGGATGACCTATGACAGCTGCGGACGCATGGACAGCATCACCTATCCCGATGAGACGACAGAAAAGGTGAGCTATAACCAGCAGAATCAGCCAACGTGCGTCGAGAACAGGGACAAGACCACAACGCGCTATATATATGACGACAGGAACAACATAACCGCCATAACGGATGAAAATGGCAATACCAGTGTCTATGAATATGATGAGCAGGACAATCTCATCGCCTTTACAGACAAAAATGGCGCCAAGTGGCAGTATACCTATGACAGCAATAACCATTTACAGGAAGCGTCGGACTGTCTTGGCAACAGATATCAGTACGGGCATGATGCGGCAGGGCGGCTTGTTTCCTATACGTCTCCTACAGGCAGTGTGGTTGCATACACCTATTCTAAAGATGGAAGCCTGCTGAGCATGACGGACGCCGACGGGGAGGTGCTGTACAGCTATGACGCAAACGGAAGCTGCACCAGCATCACGGACAGAATGGGGCATAAACAACAGTTTGCCTACAATGAGGCAGGACAGCTGATATCTGCCACAGACGCGATGGGCGCAGTACATACCTTTATATATGATGATGAAGGAAATCTAAAGTCCGAGAAGGATGCACTGGCGTATCAGGAAAGCTGTCAGCGGAACCAGTGGGGCAGTGTGACCTCCTACACCGACAAAAACGGCAATACAACCAGCTATACTTTTGACGATGCCGACAGGCTTACTGTGGTGAGAAATGCAGCGGGCGGAGAGCTTCGCTATGCTTATGACATCATGGGACAGGTGACAGCTGTGACCGACGAAAGGGGACACAATACGTCATATCTGTATGATCATGCAGGCAATGTCACAAAAGTGACAGATGCGCTTGACAACACAGTGACCTACACCTATGACGGAAATGGAAACATTCTGAGCATGACCGACGAGGAGGGCATTGTCACAGAATACAGCTATGATAGTGGTGACAGGCTGCTCTCCATCACAAGAGAAGAAGAAAGCATAAGCTTTGCTTATGATGAACTGGGCAGGCTCATCTCTGTCGAGGATTCCTGCGGACATACAGAGACCGCGGACTATGACGGAGAGGACAGACTCACTGCCTATGAGGATAAAGAAAACAATCGAACCACCTACACCTATGACAGTACGGGACGCATCACAGCGGAGACGGCGCCCAATGGAGCCATCACAAAATATACCTATGACAAAAATGGCAACTGTCTTGCAGTCGAGGATGCGCTCGGGCACAAAACTACCTATGAATATGATGCCAATAACCGCCTGACAAAAGTGACCGATGCGGCAGAGAACTGCGTCACATACGACTATGACGCGAGAGGAATGCTCACCACTGTGACAGATGCCAATAACGGCACAACGGTATATGAGTATGACGGCAATGGGAATTTAGTGAAGGAGACAGACCCCGCAGGCGGCACAAAACAGTATACATACGACCGTCTGAACAGAATTACCCGAATCACAGATGAGGAGGGACATGTTAGCGCCTGCGAGTACGATGCGTCGGGCAACATGACAAAGTATATTGATGCCAATGGCAATAGCTGGACCTATACTTATGATGCCATGGACAGAATGACAACAGCCGCGGACAAAGACGGCGCAGGCATCACGATGGAATACACGGCATCGGGCAGACTGTCATCTGTCACAGACCAGGAGGGCGCAAGGACAGACTATACCTATGACCGCAGAGGCAGGCTCACAAAACTCTCCGATGCCAGCGGCAGCAGCCTGACCTACACCTATGATGCGATGGGCAGGGTGCTCACGCAGACCGATGCACTTGGCAATACCACGACATGCGCCTATTCACCAAACGGTAGTCTGACCAAACTAACCATGGCGGAGGGCGAGACGGTCGAGTACACCTACAATGCACTTGGACAGGTTGAAACGATGTGCGATACACTCGGCAATCTCACAACCTACACACACGATGCGCTCGGACAGGTGACGGGTATCACAGATGCCATCGGAAATATGACGGCATTTACCTACACCGCAGACGGCAGAATCGCCACGGTGACAGACGCGCTCGGAAACACGACCGCATATGAGTATGACGGAAACGGCAACCTAATGTCCGTGACAGACGCCCTCGGCAATCAAACGGCGTTTGAGTATGACGCACTGAATAACTGCATCAAGGAATACAGAGATGCGGGCGAAGAAAAGACATGCATCACACTGTACCAGTATGATAAACGCAGCCGCATGATCAAAGAAATCAATCCGTTATTGGAGGAATGCAGCTACAGCTATGACGGAAACGGCAATCTCACAGAGATCGTGGATGAGGAGCAGAACCACATCGTAGTGACCTATGATCTGAATAACCTTCCGACAAGCATCCAGTACGGCACAGACAAGACGGTGAACTACCGCTACAACAGCCGCGGTCAGTTAGTGGAGATGCAGGACTGGACGGGAACGACGGCGTTCTCGCGCGACACACTCGGCAGACTCACAAAAGTAAAAGACCCAGATGGAAGAGAAACCGGCTATGAATACGATGCAATGGGAAACCGCACAGGCATTCTCTATCCAGATGGCAGCAGATCGGCATTTTCCTTTGACAAAAATGACAGGCTCAAAAAGATCACCGATGCAGCGCTTGGGACAACTGCATACGACTACGATAAGGTGGGAAACCTGATCAAAGCCGTACAGCCTGGAAACACCGTGGCATATACTTATGACAAAAATAATCGTCCAGTATCGCTGAGCCGCCAGTTTGGTGAGACAATCCGTATCGGCGAACAGATTACTTATGATGCCCTTGGGCGCATCACACAGCATGACAGTACGTCAGAAACACCCGAATATGTCCGCAGCAGAAGCTATCTGTATGACGCTCTCGGACAGCTGACTGCATACAGCGACGGCGAAAATACAGAGACGTATCTGTATGATGCCCTTGGCAACCGTACTGCAAAGCATCTGAATGGCAGCCCAGCCGCCGCATACCAGTACAATGCGTTCAGCCAGCTGACAGCAGTGACGCAGGGTGAGGACGTGTACAGCTGCCATTATAACCGCCGCGGCAACCTGACAGAAGAACGGCATGGAGACCAGGTATTAAAAAATCACGTCTATGACGCCGCAAACCGCATGATTTCAGGCACAAACCTTGTAACGGGCAGGAAGTCGGAGTATGCTTATAATAGTAGGAGGTTAAAGGGAATGATAGAAATGAATAACAATGATAAGTTTTTGAATTTTTATTTTAATCATTTGTTTGTTTTTGGCGAATTACAGGTCGGGGAAATTTGGTCAATGATACGCTTTAAAGGGCAGGGGACAGAATATGTTCAATGTTCTTTTGATGAAGAGGATGAGGATTATAAGGAAGGCTATGTAACTTTATATTTTTGGAAACCAGCATTAGAAGAAAATACAATAGTATATATAGAAAATCAAAAGTTTTATGAAAGTTTATTTGCTATAATAAAGGAATATATCAATGAAAATCCACATATGAAAGATGAGTTGATGGGGTATATGAAGAAGATAGGTGAATACCTTTTAAGTTGATAAGTATAAAATTTTATAGTTTAGAGAAAAAATATTCATTGAAGTACAGACCATAATTATAAAATAATTTTATTTGGACATGGATACAACCGTATCAGACAGCGGTTTACACCTAAGGCAGGCGTAAGCATTCCGGTAGCAGACACTTATTTCCAGTATGATTTATACGAAAGCCCACTGTTTGCGGCAGATGTGGACGGCATGATAAAAAACATGCGGACCATGACAAATGGGAATGCCGAAGAATACTTCTGAGGACAGAGGAATCGGCGAGGGGCTGTGCTTTACGACATACGCAGCGGTAATGATCCTGTAAACCAGACAGACTCGACAGAGGAGATCTCGAAAATGAACATCTTTTAGAGCATTTTATGATCCAAAAGATGTTCATTACTATACTTTTATACTGTTTTACATGGTCTGGGTCTGTGCAAGCTGTTCCACTTCTGCAATGTCAAGACCTGAATATTTTGCTATTTTTTCAATGGATAATTCCCCGTCCTGTAGCATGATAAGTGCTGTTTTCTTTCTCGTTTCATTTACTCCCTGTTTTATGCCCTGACTCATGCCTTGGCTTATGCCTTGGCTTAAAATGGTTCTTGCCTCAGTTTCAATCAATGTTCCGCTCATCATATCACCTACACCTTTCTGCACATTCACATATTTCTTTGCAATCTCCCGAATCACATCACCAGAAAGCTCTATAATCGTTCGCTTATCAAAGGCCCCGATGACTTCCTGCTGCTCCAACACGTCAAGCCGTTCCAGTATTATCTGGTATTCTGCTTTCAATTTTCGGCATAATTTTTCCATCCGGCAGGCTGCTTTCACACTCGATATGGTATTTTTTCTGCGTCTTTCCTAGAACTGTAAAGTTAGTGTCTGTTATACGTTCTTTGTCCGCTTCATCCTTCTGATCGATAAAGTGCTCATTGGGGGAAAACTGTATTTCTTCCTCCCCTGTAAAGGATTCTCCAAAAACTTCATTAATTACAGGGATAATCAGTTTTTTGCAGTCATTTAAGATTGTTCGGAATGCCCCGTCATATATAGTTGCCATATGTTATTCCCTTCCTGTTTATAAATGCATCATATCATTTTTTTACGGCAGATTCAAGAATTGAACCGTTTTTAAAATGGAAGAATATGCCTCAGAACTCTCCGATGTCAGCGGTGGCAGCCTGACCTACACCTGTGATGCCATGGGCAGGGTGCTTTTACATACCCGATTTTGTGTCAAATAGATACAATTATGAATTTTATTGGACAAAATATGGTCTTTTAGTTCCTTTTTGGCGTCTGGCAGGAATAAATTTAAGAGGGAAATTGAGCGTTTACAATTTGGCATAAAATGCCTCCTTAACACAAAAGCAGTAGGTGAATATGGAAAAATACTATATTCTGAGGATGAGGATACAAGGTTGCTAGGAGAAAAGATAATAAATGGATATGAGGTGTTCTTGTATGAGATTGATGAAAAATTGCAGGCAGTTTTTCAGGATGATCAATTTATTTATTTTATTGATTGCAATATGAATGAAACAGAAGTGATTAAGATAGTAGAAGAAATGAGGTAAATAATGAAAAAAATATGGTGTTTGTTATGTGCAGTTGTTTTGCTTATGAACCCGATGCAAGTGTTTGCATCGGAAGTGTCAGATGAGGATGTGAATGTAAAGGTATTAGAGCCTGAGGAGGCAGAACGATTATATTTCGAACTGACTTCGGCAAAAGCGTTACAACCTCATTCTGACTTATTGACTTGTGACATATGTATTTCGAAGAGCAATGGAGAGTTGGTTGTTGTATATTCTACAGCTTGTTGTGGAATAGCGGATAAGATTGGTGTGCGAAATATGACTTTGCAACAGAAAAAAGGATTAAAATGGGAAGAGATTGTTCTTAGGAGTGAGTACTCCGAAGATACAGATGTCTATTTTGGTGGATTTATTTTGGAAGCGCCTGAAATTGGGGGAAAGTATAGGGTAAAAGGAACACATTATATCATCAAAGATTCCGTAGAGACATCGAGGTACGCAGAGACAGATACTTATGTGATGCCTGATAAATGATTCAATAAGTAATTTGTGAGAGGGGCAGTTGCACGATGTGTGAACTGCCCCTTATCATGATATCGCATCTTTAGAAACTGGACATATGACAGTTTAGATAGAGCAATTCGCTTGTGGACAACATTTTCCTTACAGACAAGAAGCGGAAACGGAAAAAGTACGTTTACAATTTCTCTAAAAAATCCTCTTTTATAATGGAAAGAAAGGAGGAGACAAACATGGATAATACAGAAATTGCAGTTAAACTTGAAGCACATGAGCATGAGATTGAATCGCTTAGGCACAGGACCAAGGACGTAGAGCAGCTTACCATCTCGATGAATCGGTTTACAGTGAGTATGGAGGGGCTTACGACAGAGATCGAACAACAGAGTAAACGTTTACAAATGCTTGAGAAAGTACCGCTTGAAACTGTTAAATTATTAAAAACTGCTGTGCTTACAGCAATTGTCAGTGGAGTGGTGGGAGCAATTTTGTCAGCGGTTATGTCAGCGACCTAGGAGGGATCAGATGAATTATGCTAAGATAAGGATATGGTGTAGAGCTGCGGGGATACGGGCATTCAAAACAATGGCACAGACTGCGATCGCTATGATCGGGACCGCTGTAACAGTAAGTAGTGTTGAATGGAATAATGTGTTATCTGCTTCGGTGTTGGCAGGAATTCTTTCGCTGTTTACATCCATTGCAGGTTTACCAGAACTGAAAGAGAAGCAGGAGGAAAGTTAAATGGTAGTAGGTGTGAACTGTGGACATACGATAGAGGGAGCAGGATGTGGGGCGAATGGAGTTTTCAATGAGTCGGAGTATACTAGAAAAGTTGGATATGCATTAATGGAAATTTTAAAAAACAGTGGAGTATCAGTGATAGACTGTACTGTTGATCAGGCAGAGTCACAGGCAGCGTATTTGAAGGCAGTTGTGGATTATGCCAACAACGAGAAATTAGATTTTTTCGTTAGTATTCATTTTAATGCGTCAGTTGGACATAGGGCAAAGGGTGTAGAAGTGTATACTTACAAGGGAAGGAAATACCAGGATGCACTTGATATATGTGAGAATTTGTCACATCTTGGATTTGTGAACAGGGGAGTCAGGGATGGAAGCGGTCTTTATGTGATACGAAAGACAAAGGCTAAGGCCATCTTAATAGAGGTATGTTTTTGTGACAATTACGAAGATGTACAAATATATCATCAGGCAGGCGGGGAGACAACCATTGCAGAAGCTATCTATACAGGAATACACAATCAAGTTGAAAATGACCATATTCCTTTTGATGAATATGTTGGAGCGATAGCAATTCGGGATTGGCGGGAACGGAGAATCATGCTGCCGTCAGTGGTGGTTGCACAGGCAGTAAAAGAGTCCGGCTGGGGAACATCGGAGCTTGCTCAGAGAGCGAAGGCGCTTTTTGGAATAAAGCAGAATGGATGGGCAGGAAAAACTTATATAAAAACTGCCACAGAGCAGAACCGAGATGGGTGTGTCTATAAAGTAGAAAATACAGTTTGGAGGGCATATGACAACTGGGAACAATCTATTATAGATCATAACAGTTATATAGCATCCCGCAGTATTGATGATGGGAAGACACTGCGATATGCTGAAATTATAGGGTGTACGGATTATGAAATGATATGTAGGGGATTACAGAAATGTGGATATGCGACAGATGTCAATTATGCGGCATCACTGATTCATGATTATATAGAGAAGTACCGATTTGACCGATTTGACACCTAAGATAGAGGCAGATCAACTGTATGGAGAACATCCGTGATGATCTCCGTTATGTGTTCTGGAGATTCAAAAGCCGAGTATAGTTAGATATCATTATCTTTGCCAAGTTGCAGGGATTAGTGTGTGAAGAAGGTTAAAGTGGAGTCATGAGACAATACCAGTCGAAAGGGATTATTCTGAGAGTTCGCATTGAAGCGGATATCAGTGAAAGGTACAATAAATATTGATTATTCCATTCGTTTTTGCTATAATACAGGACAGATACAAATGAAAAGGAGATGTGTCATGATGAACAAGTTATTGCATATTGTGATTACACTAGGTGCTGCTGTGATAGCTGTTGTCCTATGGCTGCTTGCAGGTACTCCGTTTATGAAGATGCAGGCAGGACCAGAAGCCTTAAAACCAGAGGAACATTTTGCAGATGCAAAAGGAGCATATATCTCTTATGAGGCGGCATATCCGGTTGCTTCTTGGGTTGAAGAATATTATTCTGGAGATGAGGACAGAGTATCGACCAATGGATATGTGGTCTACGATGCTGACAGAGAGGCATTTGTCTGTGTTATCGTTCCAGAGCGCAGTGATCTAGAGTTTGATAGTCTTCTGCGTGGTATGGAACTTGCAGCGGAGATACGGGCAAACAAGGACATGACACCGATCACTGTAATCGGTTCTCTGGAACTTGCAAGTCAGGAGCGGGCAGATCAAGCACAGAAGATACTAGAAGAAAGTAAAATTATAGAACAGTATTCTGATTTTCAGGATTCAGATGCATACATGAAGGCTTATTTTGAAAATGATGAATACGGAAGAGTTCTGGCAAACATGTGTGAGGATGTCTTGAATGGGCAAACGCAGTCAGAGTGGTATATTCTGGAACAAGGAAGTATTCATAATTTAAGAATGGGCGACATTAAGATCTGTATAGTGACTGCACTTTTGAATCTCTTGATCTTTCTCTTTTGCTTGATTGGGCTGTTTCGGGGAAGTAAACAGTATGGAGCAGAATTGTCTGTGGGATCTGAAAGCCCTATCGATCGATTCCTTGCAGAGCAGAGAGTTTGCGCGGAGAAATGGTGTACATATAATTTAAAGAGAGGATATCGACTTGCCACATTGTGTTTGGTGATTCCTGTAGCACTTTTTATAGGAATGGCAATCTTTGCAAAAACACAGGACAGAATGATGACATTTAGTGTGCCAATAGGACTGCTCATCGGAGAGATTCTAGCACTTATTATGTGGTGGAGCCAGAAGAGTCAATCCAAACCGAACAAGCTTCTAAAGAGATTAGAAAAATCATTGGCGAAAGAATTTTCCAGCGATACGGCACGGAATGAATTTATTGAAGAATATGTAAACACACAGCAACAATGGGCTTTTGGTGAGAAAACAAGCAACGGTATGTTGTGGGGAAAAGTTGGAGAGCGTTACTGTAGCGTCTTTTTGTGGACAGGGCGAGTGACAGTGATCGATATGGCACGGCTGAAGGAAGTTGAGACTGAAACCAGGTCTGGAAGTGTGCAGAGCGGAAAGGTCAAAGTAAATTATGTCAATTATGTAGCACAATTTTATTATCAGGAGGATCAGCCTAGGCGGAAATGTGACAAAACTGTTTATTTTGATATAGAGGATTCGATAGGATTTTTTATCACCTTGATTCGGAAACGAGTGGGTGATAGAGTTCGAATCACGAGTAAGTAAAGTACAACAGGTATGGAAGCGAAACGATAAAAATTTTGTTAGGAGAACTGATGATATGATAAGAAAATTAACGATAAAATTGTGGATGAATGTGATTCCTCTGCTTTTGGTATGTGGTGTAATACCCGCAGTCCTGCTCAGCAAATATGGTCCTGCGGCGTTGCAGGCTTTGCAGGGAACTGTCCCGGAGCTTGCCGAGACAGAATCCATGAGCAATATATATGGACTCAGCGCATTGGCGCTGTTCTTTATCGTAATCGACGTGGCGATCGTGATTCGGCAGCTAACCTTTTCTGTCGGAAAGAAAGTCAGGAATTATATGAGTGCCAATCCCAGTGTGACAATGCAGGAGCTGGACAATGATTATGATCAGGCAGAACAGATTGGGAATGTGTGGATTGGCAGAAAATGGACCTACTGTTATGATATGGATGATATTCCAGTGGACAATGACAAAATTGTGCTGGTGTACAATGAGACAGACCGCGTAAAGGACAAAATAGTCTTTTACCTTTGCCTGGGGCTTGTAGATGGAAAAGTTGCAAGGGCATCTGTGTCAAAGAATAATATTCCCAAAATATTTCGGATGTATGAGTGTTTTCCCCGGATCTTGGTTGGAAACAATCCAGAGCATATGTATCTGTACAAAAATGATATGAATGCTTTGTTGGACATAAAATATCGCAGCAATTAGAATCTATCGAGTACTGTCGCGTGTGACGGAGCGCAAAATGTGTTCGTGAAACGATATATGAGTTTAGATCCAACAGATAATAAATTTAAGTAAAAATCCATGCCAAATTAATGATCTTAATTTGCATGGATTTTTATGTACCATTTGAGGGATATCAGTCCCCAATAATAGAAGATGCTCAGGCGGGAGCATTGCGTTGCTTATCATTAAGGATGATAACAGATCTGTGTCTTGAAAGGAATGATAAAATGACAGAACAGGAGTATATAAACGAACAACTCAGACTGCGTGCACAAATCAATTTAGACAATACAGTCGATCCAGCGCGCGTTCATACAGTGGCGGGTGTTGACTTGGCGTACTGGAAGGACGCCGATGGGCAGGAGTATGCAGTCTGCTGCATTGTGATAATGGACTATCATACAGTTGAGATCCTAGAGAAAGTCAGCCATGCGGACAAAATCAATGTCCCATACATACCGGGCTGTCTGGCTTTTAGGGAGATACCGCTCTTTCTGGAAACTTACAAAAAAGTCACTGTGGAGCCCGATGTCATCTTCTTTGATGGAAATGGGTATCTGCATCCAAGGCATATGGGGCTGGCAACACACGCGGGCATTTTGCTTGGGAAGGCCACAGTAGGAATTGCCAAAAGCTATCACCGAGTTGCAGGCGTGGACTTTAAAATGCCGCCAAATACACAGTCGGCGTATACAGATATTGAGATCAGTGGGGAGTGTTATGGGCGGGCTCTGCGCACCCATGTCAATGTCAAGCCTGTCTTTTTGTCTATAGGGAATGGGATTGATCTTGAAACCGCGACACAGATGACAAACCAATTGATCACAAAGGAAAGTCATGTGCCAATTCCAACTAGATTCGCAGATTTAATGACTCATGAGAGGCGCAGAGCACTAACTGAAAAAGGGTAAAATGCGCTCTACAAGAAACACTGCTGCGCAGGCAGCCAGCGCGACGATGAGCAGGCTTTTATTCTTATATGCGGTGATGACGGCAATGAGGAGTCCTGCAAGCGCTGAATAAATACTAGCAGTGGAATATAATATCGCTGGAAAGGTCATGGCAGCAAGACAGGCATAGGGCACATAATACAAAAAGGATTTGATATAATTGTTGGTAATCTCCTTCTTTGACAGTGCCAGCGGAAGCATACGAATCAGATAAGTCACTCCAGCCATGACAAGGATATAGAGATAAATATTGTGTGTCATTTTAGTTTTCTCCTTTGGTTTGTTCCTCTTGAATTGGTTTCAACCATGCGGCGATGCCTGCGATAATCATTGTCGTGATAATGATGACAAAACCCGATGAAACCTTGTTTAGTACTGGCAGGACAGAGAACAGAAAGCTCAGTCCCATAGCGGACAGGACGACAAGTAGGATTGTGCGGTTTTGTCTTGCAGGCGGAATGATGATGGCGAGAAACATTCCGTAAATGGCAACGCCGAGAGCACTGATCACAAAAGCTGGCAGCAGTGTTCCAGAGATTGCGCCCGCCAGTGTTCCCAGAATCCAGCCAGGGACGGCGACGCTGGTGATGCCATAGTGATAGGCCGGTTTCAAGGGACCGCTGAGACTGGCATCCAATGCAAAGATTTCATCTGTCACACTGTAAGCCATAAGATACCTGTGCCAGCTTGGCGCAGAGCGATCCAGCTTCTGCGCGAGAGAAAACGACATCAGGCAGTAGCGCAGGTTGATGATGAGCTGTGTCAGTGCAATTTCAATATAAGTGCCGCCGGCGGCGATAATGCCAAGCCCTGAGAACTGTCCTGCGGAAGTCACGTTTGTCAGTGAGATCAATACCGCTTGCAGGATGCTTAATCCGTGGGTGGCGGCTTCCATGCCAAATGCAAAGGACACGGCGAAATAGCCTAAAGCGACGGCGACGCCATCGTGCAGTCCATTTTGATAATCTTTTGTTTTCAAGCGTATATCCTCGTTTCTGTGATTGATATAGACATAGTTTCCAGGAAACTATCCTAAATTATACTATCACTTTGCGTTCAAAATAGCAAAGTATTTTTTATTGAATGGAGTGAAGCACGATAATCTAGTTAACTGTTCCTATGTCATTCTGCGTAGCTCATAAGGCATTTACATATAAGACTTTACACTTTTTAGAGAATTGGATATAATGATAACAGGAACATGGAAAGAGCTTTTGTAGAAAAGGCGTTGAACTGCGAAGGTGCTGGAACTGTCAGTAACCATAGCGAAATTATCGTCTCTGAAGGTGAATGTCGAGAATATAACCTTATAAATAGGAACACAGTCATTGCAAAATTAGAGGTGTGAAGCCTATAGAGGTTTTACACCTTTTTTGGCAGTTCTTGGTGAACAGACACATGTCGGTGTATTTATTTGAGCAGAAAAGGCAGCGGGGGATGGATATGAAAATTAGAGAAATCATAGAAACACTTCAACTAAATAAACTATTAGATAAGAGTGACAGAAAGTACAACCAGCTCATGACACCATGGGGAGAACAAATAGCGAAGGAGCAGACACAGGTCGTGTTGACAGAGTATCCAAGACCGCAGCTTGCGCGAAAGAACCATATCATCTTAAATGGGATTTGGAAATACGCATTTACAAATGAAGATGAACGGCCTGTGATTTGGGACGGCGATATTCGTGTGCCGTTCTCGCCGGAGACGTATCTGTCAGGGGTGCTGCGCCAGCTCAAACCAGAGGAATATCTGTGGTACGAGCGCAAGCTCATGATCGACAGGATTCCAGCGCAAAAGCGGCTGCTATTGAACTTTGGCGCCTGTGACGAGCGGTGCCGCGTCTATGTCAATGATACGCTGGCGGGAACGCATTCCGGTGGTTATCAGGCATTTACGATAGAAATCACAGAATTGATACAGGTCGGAAAGAACACGCTTCGGATTTGTGTGCAGGATAAAAGTGATACCTCCTATCATGGGCGGGGAAAACAGATGCTCAAAAACGGCGGAATGTTCTATACCGCGCAGAGCGGTTTGTGGCAGACCGTGTGGTGCGAGTGGGTGCCTGCGATCTATATTCAGAAGCTTCTCATCACGCCGGATTATGACAATGACAGCGTATCGATTGAAATGATGTCCAACCAGTATACAGACGGACAGGATCATTGTGCAACAAAGGCTGAGTGCAGTGAGATTTCCTGTAAAATCCTGTTGTTTGATCAAAATCAGGTCGCACAGGAGCAGAAGTTTACTGTCCTGCCCGAGGAAAAAAACATGGTGACATTGCATATCACAGACAAAAAAAGCTGGTCGCCAGAGCATCCATTTCTATATGATATTCGTATTGTATATGGGGAGGACATGGTAGAGAGCTATTTTGGAATGCGGATTTTTACCGCAGAGCCGGACAGCAACGGGGTTCCAAGACTGTGTCTCAACCATCTGCCTTATTTCCAAAAAGGAATCTTAGACCAAGGTTATTATCCCGAAAGTCTTATGACGCCAGTGAGTGACCAAGCGATGATCTACGATATCGAGACGGCCAAGGCCAAAGGCTTTAATATGATACGAAAACATTGCAAAATAGAACCAATGCGCTGGTATTATCACTGCGACAGGCTTGGTATGCTGGTCTGGCAGGATATGATTAACGGCGGGACAAGCTATAATCTGGTAAAGACCTGCTACATTCCCACGGTAGTGTTTCCGCTCCGACATAAGCGGGACAACGACTACAGCTACACTTCCAGGGCAGACAAAAATGGCAGGGAGGAGTGGAAGAAGGAATGTATCGAGACAGTCAGCCAGCTCTATAACTGTGTGTCAATCTGCACTTGGGTGCTGTTTAACGAAGGGTGGGGGCAGTTTGATGCAAAGGAAAATACGGATATGGTGCGGGCGGTTGACAACACGCGCATTATCGATGCACACAGTGGGTGGTTTGATCAGGACGCAGGCGATCTAAAGAGCGAGCATATCTATTTCTTTGAACTTGTGGCAAAGAAGAGCAAAAAGCCGTATGTCATATCAGAGTTTGGCGGTGTATCCCTTGCGGTGCCGGATCACACGTACTCTGACCGATATTTTGGATATGGCAGCCAGGGGGATGTAGAGGCGCTTTGCGCTGCATATAACGAGCTTGACAGGCGAGTTCAGGAGCTGCGAAAAGAAGGGCTGTGCGCATCGGTCTACACACAGCTGACGGATATTGAGGAGGAGATCAACGGCATTATGACGTATGACCGCAGAGTAGTGAAACTGTGAAATGAAAGGCTGTCATAATCTGACAGCCTTTTGACGACACGTAATCTTATACAGTTTCTAAGTCAAATCCAAAGTAGTTCACTGCATTATTATAAGAAATTCCTTTCACGATCTCTTCGAGCGTTTCCAGGTCATTGGGAAACTCGCCGTCCTCAACCCAGTTTCCGATCAGATTGCACAGGATTCGTCTGAAATACTCATGTCTGGTGTAGGAGAGGAAGCTCCTTGAATCTGTCAGCATGCCTACAAAGCCCGACAGGTTGCCAAGGCTTGCAAGAGAAATCATCTGCTCCTGCATACCAGTTTTGTGATCGTTGAACCACCATGCGCTGCCCTGCTGGATTTTTGCACATACAGTGGAATCCTGGAAGCAGCCAAGAATTGTCCCTATCGCTTGGTTGTCGTTTGGATTCAGGCTGTAGAGGATCGTTTTAGGCAGTTCGTCCGTCTTGATGAGTGCATTGAGGAAATCCGCAAGCTCAGCAGAAGGCGTGTAATTGTTGATGCAGTCATAGCCTGTGTCGGGACCGAGCTGGCCATAGCGCAGGGTGTTATTGTCCCGCTTGCAGCCGTAGTGAAGCTGCATCACCCAGTTTAATCGGTGGTACTCCCTGCCGACATAAAGCATCAATGCAGTTTTAAATTGCAGCATTTCAAGCCGCGTGACTGCTTCACCGCCCAGTCTCTTTGCAAAGATAACCTCTATCTCTTCATCGGAGGCAGGCTGGTACATGACATACTCAAGCCCGTGGTCCGACACGCAGCAGCCCATAGAAGCAAAGAAGTCGAGCCGGTTGTGCAGCGCTGCTTTTAGGTCTGCAAAGGTATGGATCGGGTTGTGGCTTACGGCGGAAAGCGTTGCAAGATATTCTAAATAATCGGGTTTTTCGATGTTCATTGCCCTGTCTGGTCTCCAAGCCGGAAGTACTTTCACATCAAAAGTGTCATCAGCCGCAATCTTTTGATGGTATTCGAGAGAATCTACAGGGTCGTCGGTAGTACAGATCAGGGTGACATTTGCACGTTTGATCAGACCGCGTGCGCGCATGTCGTCCGTCTTGAGCTTTTCATTACAGAGATTCCATACTTTTTCTGCAGTGTGTCTGTTGAGGATGCCTGTGTAGTCAAAGTAGCGCTGTAGTTCCAGATGTGTCCAGTGGTAGAGCGGATTGCCGATCGCCTTGCCGACACATGCTGCCCACTTGAAGAATTTTTCTTTGTCGGAGGCGTTGCCAGTGATGAATGCTTCATCTACGCCGCAGGAGCGCATGAAGCGCCATTTGTAGTGGTCGCCGCCAAGCCATACTTGGGTGATGTTGTCAAACCGGCGGTTTTCTGCGATTTCGGCAGGGTTGATATGGCAGTGATAGTCCAGTATGGGAACTTTATTGGCATACTTGTGATAAAGGTCGCTTGCCGTCTTAGTCTGGAGCAAGAAGTCTTGATCCATAAAAGCTTTCATGATGATTCCTCCTATTATGGTTATTAGCGTGTTGTGCCTCTTTTGATCAGTTCACCGGAGAAGATGACCTTCTGAGGCATTTCTTTGTCGTTTAAAATGCCGATCAATGTAGTGACAATATGGTGGCAAAGGGATTCCAGACGATTGTCAACACTTGTGAGTTCTGGGTCACAGCAGGTGCTGAGGATGGAATTATTATATCCTATGATGGACAGTTCATGCGGGATGGACAGTCCTTTTTTGTGTGCAAATTTGACAGCGCCGATGGCAAGATTGTCGTCGGCAGCCACAACAGCCTTGTACTGGAGTGTGTGGTCAAGGCTTGACAGGAAATCCGCAATGGACGGAAGATCTGCGTGATTTCCCGGAAAGTACTGCATGTACTCCGTTCGCAGGGGAAGTCCCTTCTGTGTCAGGGCGCTCTGATAACCGGAGAGCTTTCGGAGGGTCGAATAGGATTTGGAGCTGTATAGATAGAGAATATCCTGAATGCCGCTCTCGATCAGATAGGTCGTAGCCTGCAAGGCAGACTTAAAGTCATCGCAGAGAGAGCAGTACACATTGTCACAATCAAAATCAGCGTTTAATAAAAGCACTGGAATTTCTTTTGCAGCCTCGCGGATGTAATTGTTCTCGGCATCATTGTCTGAGATAAAATTGGAACCTACGAGAATCACGCTGTCCACTTTCTTGTTGACGAGGAGATTCAGGTATTTCTGT
>ERZ808054.443-NODE-443-length-40677-cov-26.660591_pt1 | contig 40677 bp, 38 predicted proteins | sample MGYA00380201_ERZ808054 | MGnify/ENA primary metagenome ERZ808054 (study PRJEB31490, sample SAMN06133419) | mouse gut metagenome | isolation source: Z5_2 | host: mice | place: China: Chengdu | collected 2015-05 ...
TGGGAAAATTATTGTCCATGTGGGAAGCACCTTCTAAAGATGAAATAGATGTTTGGTATACATTAGAAAGAAAATAGAATTGTTATATAGAGAACAACGAATACATAAGAGAATCATTAGGGAAAACCACCAACAATAAGTTTCCGGTTATGATGTTCTTGCTGGATATTCCCGATAGAAATTCAGTATATGTTTCTGGTGACGAGTTAGACCCATATACTACAGAATATGATTCTAAAATGGATACAAGATATCCATTTAACCTTCAAAAATTTAAGAACGCCGACATCCTTAGTGTTGAATCTTGGCATTTTTATCTTGGAAAAACAAGATTGAAATGTAAAAACTTTAACTCTTTGTTAATTTAAGTTATCGGTCATTAGCATATATGTATCAAAAAAGCAGCCGTCCATTCATGGAATGGACGGCTTAACTTAACGCATAAAACTCTTAACTAAATGACATTGGTTCCGCGCTGGGGCGTTTTTTTGCCACATTTTGTATGAATACCGGCGGATGAAGGGGAAAAACTAGGACCTGTAAGCCGGCAGCGGCAGGCTTTCGCAACAATAAAGGAGGTAAGAGATATGGTTTTGGATCGGATCGCGCTGATCCTCGTGGTGATCGGCGCACTGAACTGGGGCGTCATCGGGCTGTTCGGCCTGGACCTGGTGGCCTTCGTCTTCGGCGGCCAGATGGCGGTGATCTCCCGTGTGATCTACGCCCTGGTGGGCCTGGGCGGCCTGTGGTGCGTTTCCCTGCTGTTCCGGGAGCGAGTGCCCAGCGAAGCGGCCGCCTGAGATCGGTCGCCCGCCCACTGCCGTCACCGGGCCGGGAACTGAGAACAGCACCGTTTCAAGTCTCGCATAAAAGCTCTTTTTGATACTTTTTCTCTCGAGAAAAAGTATGACTGCGCAAAAATTCCCGCCGGCGTGTCCGGGACGCGGGCGGAATTTTTGATATAGAGTGGCCGGGATCGGCGGGGCGAAGGCCCCGCCTTTTCCAGCTGCGGGCATATTTCGAAAATTTTCCAGCAAACGACAAAGTTTTTCTTGCTTTTTTCCTCCCCATGTGGTATTCTATCATGGCGATAAAGGGCGGTCCTCTGACAAGGCCGCGTGCCAAAAGCCGCGCGCGCCATTCAAATTGTTATGAACGCCTATAAATTAGGAGGAAATATCCCATGGATCTCATCAAGGAACTGACTAAGTCCCAGATCAAGGAAATGCCCGCCGTCAACGTCGGCGACACCGTCAAGGTGCACGTGAAGGTCAAGGAAGGCGCCCGCGAGCGTATCCAGGTCTACGAGGGCATCGTGATCGCCAAGAAGCATGGCGGCATCGAGGAGACCATCACCGTCCGCCGCGTGTCCTACGGCATCGGCGTGGAGAAGGTGTTCCCGCTCCACTCTCCCACCATCGACAAGATCGACGTGGTGCGTCACGGCGTGGTGCGCCGGGCCAAGCTCTATTATCTGCGCGACCGCGTGGGTAAGGCCGCCAAGGTCCGCGAGAAGCTCTGATAACGCAAAAAGGTCCGGCAGGCGTGAGCCTGCCGGGCTTTTTTGTCGTTAGATCAATTCTCAATAAAAGAACGAAATACTTTATGCTTCATATTCCAGTCACCTCCATACCGCTCTGGCCGGATTCCTGGGCGCGGTGCGCCGGAAGCGGAGATCCGTATGTCCTACGATCAGGCAGCTGTCGATATGCCGCGTCTCCGTGATGCCGAAATATTCCCGCAGCTCCGGGTCGCTGTCGATGGCCCGGGCGGCGAAGCCGCAGTACAGCGCCCCCAGCCCCAGGGCGTGGGCCATCAGCTCCATGTTGGCCAGAGCCAGTCCGCCGTCCACCGCTCGTTCGGAGGTGACCACGATCATCTGATTGCCCCCGTAGAAGAGGGTGTCCGGCTGGTCCGGGTGGGCCAGGTAATTCTCGTAGCGGCGGTAGAGGAGCTTGCGGCCCTGTTCCAGGGCGTGACGGGCGAAGGCCTTCCATATCTTGGGGCGCATGGCCTCAAATTCCTCGTCCAGGATGGTGAAGCCCACGGTCTGGCTGTTGGTGCTGGTGGGGGCGCAGCGGCCCGCGTCCAGAAGAAGCTCCAACTCCCGGCGGGCGGCCTTCTCGCCGGTGAAGCGACGGATGCTCCGGCGGAAGCGCATGGCGTTGAGCAGGACCTCCGGGTCCAGGTCGAACCTTGCCGGGTCGTAGGGGACGGGGGTCTCCAGGTCCGGCATAGCGGGGGCTCCGGTGGGGCACAGTGCCACGCACTGGCCGCAGCCGAAGCACCAGGTCTTATTACAGCGGCAGGTTCCGTCCGCGTTTTTGACGATGGCGTGGACGGCGCAGTTGGCGGCGCACTGGCCGCAGCCGGTGCAGAGGGCGGGGTCGATGGTCACCATATGTATTCTCCTTTATTCCAGTGAGATGTCGAATTTTCCGCAGAAGTTTTCGGAGGTGATGCGCACCCGGAAGGTCTTGAGGTCCCGGCAGTCGATCCGCTCCTCCATAGAGCCGCAGGCGTACCGGCTGTAGAGCGGGACCTTGCCGGGGCCCAGGACCTCTACGCTGGCGCCGCCGGACAGGACCTCCAGGCGGAGGGTGAGGCCGGTCTGCTTTGGGGAGGCGCGGAAATTCTTGGAGACGGTACCGCAGAAATACCGGTATTCCCCCCAGAAGCGGTTGGACGTGCCCATGGCGCCGCCGGTATATGTGCCGCTTTTGACCACCAGCAGGCCGAAATAATGCAGCATATAGAAGAGCAGTCCCATCCCTATGGCCATCAGGGGCAGAAATTCCCAGTTTTGCATCACCGTTCCCTCCTTGTCAGCGCAGCGTTTTGACGAAAACCTCCATTTTGTTCTTTGCGTGGATGCTGGAGGACCTCTCGTAGCCGTTGGCCAGGTAGAACCCTACGGCGTCGTCGGCGGTCAGGACGGAACGGTCCGCGCCGTGGGCCTTGAAATAGTCCTCCGCCATGCGCAGCAGCGTCTTGCCATGCCCCCGCCTCCGTAAGGCCGGGGCGACCCAGAACTCCCGGATGAACCCGAAGGGCTCCTTAAAAAACCAGTTGTCGAAGGCGGTCAGCTGGAACATGAGGAATCCGGCGGCGTTCCCCTCCCCGTCCAGCGCCAGATAGGCGAGGGTGGTCTTTTCCTCGTCCATCTCCCGGAACAGGCCGTCCCAGTCCCTGACGGAAATACCCAGTTCGGTAAAATAGGCCTGAAAAGCGGCGCGGAAGCGGGGATCGGTGAAATCGGAAAGCAGGATCGTGTTTATGGACATATAAGCTCCTTCCCGCGGCAAAACAAAAAGCGTTCCCGATCTCTCGGGAACGCTGGATTTCTCCACTCTGCTTTCCGGCGGCAGCCGCTCAGGCCGCGGATGGTGAATGGCAGATCTTCCCGGGTCGGAATATCAGTGTTTTCATGCCATTCACCTGCCTTTCTGAAACCATTATAGCGGGGCGGGTGTGGTTTGTCAATATGCCGGGACGGAAAAACGCGGGGAATCCATTTTGCGCATGCTGGACGCGCCCCGGGAGCCATTATTATTAGGTTACACAAGGCCGCACGGCCATGTGCGGCCTAATTTTTCTCCCAATTCGCTTCTGTGTTCCTAGCGCCTTGATTCTAGACTTTAGTGTATAATAATTCATCCATCCGAATTATACAGATTATGCTTCAACTCTGTGCGCAGTAATTATTGTATAGCTATATGCGTTCACAGTTATTTTGTAGTGACCTGTGAAAATATACCAGTTCTTTCCAATCCTTTCGATTTTAGCATTTTTGTCCAGAATCTGCACCCCGCTCCATTGGACAACATCGTCTGTTTCAATTTGGCAGTTCCTTTTTATCCGCTCTGCACCCATTTCTGTTGTATGAAGTTTATCAATGTTTTTAATTAAATCATTCATTCTTATACCAACCTATACATATTTACCCATTGTGATTCACCGGGAACACGAAGTCGAATTGGGACTAATTTTTTTATCGTTTGGGGGTGAGGACGTGGCCGATTATGCTTTCAGGACCCTGGAGGACCGCCAGAAAATTGAAAAGCTGTGGGAGGACGGGCGGATGCCGAAAGAAATTTCCGAATCTGCAGACATGCGCGGAGCTCCGCAGCGAAGCTCCGCGCATGTTCCTATGGCTCAGGGCGCGTCCCGGTACGGCGCAAAGACCGGCTCCAGTATCCGCTCGATCAGCAGCGCGGTCAGGGAGAACCCCGCCGGTACCCAGACGAACAGGACGCACACGATCAGCCCGGGCAGGAAGTACAGCGCCGCCGCCGGCAGCAGCATCGCCCCGATCACCAGCAGCGTCCGGGGAAAATGTGCCGCGCCCAGCAGGAGCGCGTCCTCGATCAGACGGCGGGTGGGGATGTCGAACTGGGCCAGCAGGGGGAAGCCGTATCCCGCCAGCATCAGCAGGAGCAGCGCCGGAACGCAGAAGAACGCGATCCCCGCCGTCCTGGCCGCCCCCTCCCAGAAGGAGACCAGCCGCAGGCAGAACAGCAGCAGCAATCCCATGACCAGCACCAGCAGCCACAGGAGGGTGGCCTGCTTGAAATTCCTGCGGAAGGAGCGGAAGAAACACCGGAACACCCCCTCGTCCTCCCTGCGCAGGGGGGACAGGGCGAAGTGCAGGGCGCAGGCGGCTGCCCCCGCCGTTACGACGGGCAGGCAGCAGAGCGCCCACAGGATATTCAGCCCCACCAGCTCCAGCAGCCGCCCCACGGCCCGGCCTATGGGGGAATCGTTCTGAAAGGACAGCTTCATCGCCCCGCCTCCGCCGCCAGTTCCAGGGCCAGCATCGCCGCCCCGGCGGCGGCGTCCTGCCGGGGCTCTATGCACCGCAGTCCCGGCGCGCGCTCCGCCAGCCAGGCGGTCAGCGCCTCCCGCAGGCGCCCGTCACCGGTCAGCAGGCCGCCCAGCAGGGCCACCTCCCCCGTCTCCATGCCCAGCCGCTTCGCGGCGGCCAGCACCAGCTCCCCCAGCTCCGCGCCGTTGCGCGCGTATATGTCCAGGGCCGTCCGGTCCCCCTGGGCGGCGGCCTGCCCCGCCAGGGGAGCCAGGGACGCCACCCGGCTCTTGTCCCCGCCGTAGACATAGGCCACCAGCTCCTGGGGCGTTTCGATCTCCAGACGGGCCAGGAGCAGCCGGGTGAGGACCGTCTCCTCTCCCCTGCCGTCCCACTGGCGGACCACCGCCGAGAGCAGGTCCCGGCCCAGGGCGTAGCCGCTGCCGCCATCGTCGATCAGGTGGCCCCAGCCGCCGGCGCGGACCGCTTCGCCTCTCTCGTTCTTCCCGCAGCAGATGGACCCGGTCCCGGCGATCAGAGCCAGGCCCGGCCCGCCGGAGTGGGCCCCGTGGAGGGCGATCTCGTGGTCCCCCGCCAGACGCCAGGGGCACACCCCGTCCATCACCTGGGCCGTCAGCTCCCGGACCCGGGGGTTGCTGACCCCCGCCGCGCCGATGCACAGGGCGGCGCACTCCCCCGTCTTCTCCAGGAAACCGGCGATCTCCTCCAGCAGGGCGGTGAAGCGCTCCTCTCCCACGCTGTTGAGGTTGAAGGGCCCGAAGACCTCGCGGCACAGCGCCGCCCCCTCCATGGTCCGGCATTCCACCGTGGTACGGGTGCCGCCGCCGTCCACTCCGGCGGCGAACCTCATGACCGGCCTCCCAGGGCCACGGGCAGACGCCCCGCAGGGACCTCCTTGCCCGACAGGACGGGGACCAGGACCTCCAGGGTGGGCAGCGCGTAGTCCCAAGCGGCGATGGCCGCCGCGCCCTCCGGCACGCTGCGCAGGTCGTAGGGATCCCGCAGGGCCGTCGCCGCCATGGGAACGCCCAGCCCGGAAAGCGCCCGGACCAGCTCCAGCTGGCCGGGGAACAGGTGGCCGTTGTAGGTGTTCACAAAAATGGAGGTACTGCCCCGGGCCGCCTCCACAGCGGCCCGAATCTCCTCGGGGCCGGGATCCTTGGAGGTGACCAGCCCCCTGCCGCCCAGACGGGCGGCCATGAAGTCCGCAAAGGCGGGGACCCCGCCCTCCCGGTTGGACACCAGGCCCGCGCGGTAGTCGGCGCACCCGCAGAAGAAGGGCCGCTCTCCCAGCGCCGGGACGGTCCCCCGGACCAGGGTGATGGAGGCCCGCCGCAGGGCGGCGGCCGCGGCCATGGCCTCCGGACGTCCCGGCTCGCCCTCCGGCTCTCCGCCGGACTTGGCCTTATAGGCCAGGATCTTCTCCACGGAGGCGTCCAGCTCCTCCATGGACAGCTCCCCGGCCTCCACGGCGGCACGGGCGGCACGGGCGGCCTCCTCCAGCACGGAGGCCGAGTGGCTGATGAATACCAGATCCACTCCTGCGGCCATGGCCTTCACGGTCCCTTTGGCGGAGCCGTAGTGCCGGGCAATGGCGTCCATCTCCATGCAGTCGCTGACCACCAGGCCCCGGAAGCCCATGCGCTCCTTCAGCAGACCCGTGATGATCCGGCGGGACATGGTGGCCGGGAGCCCCTCCGGCTCCAGCTGGGGGAAGAGGATGTGGGTGGTGGTCACCGCCGGACAGCCCGCGTCGATCATGGCCTGGAAGGGGGGCAGCTCCATCCGCTCCAGCTCCTCCATGGACTTGTCGATGCAGGGCAGGCTCACGTGGGTATCCATGGCCGTGTCCCCGTGGCCGGGGAAGTGCTTGGCGGAGCAGAGCACCCCGCCCTCCGTATAGCCCCGCAGCGCCGCCAGGGCGTACCGCGAGACCTGCTCCGGCGTGTCGCCGAAGCTCCGGACGCCGATGATCGGGTTGTCCGGGTCGAAGTTCACGTCCACCGAGGGTGCCAGGTCGAAGTCGATGCCGAAGGCCCGCAGCTCCCGGGCCGTCAGATAGGCGGCGCGGCGGGCATTCTCCTCATCCCCCGTGGCCGCCAGGGCCATGGCCCCCGGCACGTTCACCGCCTCCTGAGGCAGGCGGGTCACCCCGCCCCCCTCCTGGTCGATGGTGATAAAGGGCCGCCGGCCGGTCTCCCGGGTGATGAGCTCCCGGACGGACCGGCACAGCCGGATAAGCTGCGCATTGCTCTCCACGTTGTGCTGGAACAGTATCACGTTGCCGATCTTATACTCCTTGACCAGCCGGATAAATTCCTCGCTCATCTCCGTGCCGGGGAAGCCGCCCACCAGCCGCTGCCCGATCTTTTCCGTGATCGTCATAGTCTAACCCCTCTCGTACAAATGATAGGCGGCCTTCTCCTCCGCGAAGGCCCGGCTCTCCCGCTCCCAGCGGGCCAGGACCGCCTCCCGGTCCCAGCCGGGGACAAATTCGCCGCATCCGGTCAGGAGGGAGATGAAGGGCCTCCGCCCCGGCTCCACCGGGGGCAGGAAGCCGGACTGCTCCGGATACAGCCGCTGGAACAGGTCCAGCAGCGTCACGCCCAGGGCCACCGGCCGCAGGGCCTCGAAGTCCGTCACATGGAGCATCAGGCCGCCGCAGGCAGTCCCCTGGTGCTTGGAGGTACTGGGGACGAAGTAGACCGGCGTGGCCGCCGCGCCGGGCAGGCCCAGGGCGGCGAACTCCTGGGCCATCCGCTCCCCGTCGATCCCCGGCCCGCCGATGATCCGGAAGGGGGCCGCCGTGCCCCGCCCCTCGGACAGGGCCGTTCCCTCGAAGAGGCAGGTCCCCGCGTACAGGGCCGTACCCTCGAAGGTGGGCAGGCCCAGGCTGGGCATCTGCCACACCGGCTGTCCCCAGCCGGGGAAGGGCTCCCCCCTCCATCCGCCGCAGGGCACCACGTGGAGGTCGCACCCCAGCTTCTCCTTTTCATTGACCATCCGGGCGAACTCCCCGGCGGTGAGGCCGTACCGCACCGGCACCGGGCGGCAGCCCACGAAGCTGCGGTAGGCGTCCTCCAGGACGCCCCCCTCCACCACGCGGCCCCCCAGAGGATCGGGGCGGTCCAGCACCACCAGCCGCTTCCCGGCGGCGGCGCAGTCCTCCACCATATTGCACAGGGTGGACACGAAGGTATAGAACCGCAGTCCCACGTCCTGGATGTCGTACACCAGGATATCGAAGGCGTCCAGCATATGCCGGCGCAGCCGCTTCCCCTTCGGGCTGTAGAGGCTGAACACCGGCAGGCCCGTGGCCGGGTCCGTGTAGTCCCCGGTGAGGGCCCCGGCGGCCTGGTCGCCCCGCACGCCGTGCTCGGGCCCCAGCAAGGCCGTCAAGTTACACATGCGGCGCAGGATGTCGATGGTGGCCTCGTTCCCGCTGCTGCGGCCGGTAATGGACGTCAGCAGGGCCACCCGACCGTCCTTCAGCAGTCCGGCGTGCTCCGCGATATGGTCTACGCCATAGGTTACCATGGCTCTCTCCCCCTTTATAATGACAGCTTGCCCATCACCACCGGCCGGCTCGCGCCGGTGGCGGCGGGGGCGTTGTTGCACACGCCGAACACGGCCTCGTTGGCCAGGACGGCGAAGGCCATCGCCTCCTTGGCGTCGCTGTTCCGCCCCAGGTCCTCGTTGGTGACCACCTGACAGCCCGGGAGGCAGTCCCTGAGATGGGCCAGCAGCGTCTCGTTCCAGCTGCCGCCGCCCCCCACCACCAGCCGTTCCGGCCTGGCGGGGGCAAAGCGCTCCAGCCCCACGGCCACGGCCTCGGCGGTGAACCGGGTGGCGGTGGCCAGGGCGTCCCGCAGGTCCACGCCCAGCCGTTCCGCCTCTGCCAGCAGGCGGCGGACGTATCCCTCGCCGTAGAGCTCCCGCCCCGTGGTCTTGGGCGGGGCCTTCTCCAGGTAGGGGTCCGCCAGCATCCAGGCCAGCAGGGGCCGGGACACCCGCCCCGCCGCCGCCAGCCGCCCGCCCCCGTCATAGGTCCGTTCTCCGCCGGTCAGGCGGCGGACCAGGGCGTCCATCACCATGTTGCCCGGCCCGGTGTCGAAGGCCGTGACCTCCTCCAGGGCGCACCCGGCGGGCAGGATGGTCACGTTGCCGATGCCGCCGATGTTCTGCAGGGCCACCGCGCGCCCCTCCTCCCGGTACAGCAGCCACTCCGTGTAGGGCACCAGGGGCGCGCCCTGGCCTCCGGCGGCCATGTCCCGGACCCGGAAGTCCCCCACCACCGGACAGCCCACGGCCTGGGCGATCAGCGCGTCCTCGCCGATCTGCAGGGTGCCCGTGAGGGTCCGGCCCAGGTAGTCCTCTGGCTGGGGAATGTGCCACACGGTCTGCCCGTGGCTGCCCACCAGGTCCACCTGCTCCGGGGCGATACCCTCCTGGCGGCACAGGGCCAGGCAGGCCTCGCCGTAGAGCCGTCCCAGCAGGGTCTTCAGGCGGCAGAACTCCGCCGCGTTCGCCTCGCCGCCCCCGGCCACATGGAGGACCTTCTCCCGGACCTCCGGCGGGAAGGGGGTGAACAGGAAGCCCAGCAGCTCCGCCCTCGTCTCCGTGCCGCAGCCGGAGATCCTGGTCAGGGCGGCGTCGATCCCGTCGGCGGAGGTCCCGGACATCAGTCCGATGACCAGCCGCGAGGGCTTGTTCCATAACTGCGTTATTCTATGCATGATCTCCTTTTACTTTTCCAAGAAGGCCCTCAGGGCCAGCTCTACCGACCGGTCCCACAGGTCCCAGGTGTGATCCCCGGGCCAGTGGCTGAAGCTGACGGCGGCCCCCTTCTTCTCCAGGGCCTCCGCAAAGCGGCAGTTCTCTGGGTACAGGGCGTCCTGCTCCCCGCAGGTCATGAAAAACGAGGGCAGACGGGAGGCCTTCCCCTTCTCCAGCAGGGCCTGGAGGGACGCCTCCGGCGGCACCTTCCGCTCCGGGCCGAAGATGGCCTGGAACTCCCCGGCGCCGAAGGGGCCGTCATCCCGGGCCGCCCGGCCCTCCATCTCCGTGACGGCAGAGAAGCTGGCGCAGCCCGCATACTGCCCGGGGACGGTCAGGGCGCACTTCAGCGCGCCGTATCCCCCCATGGACAGGCCCATGACGTAGTTTTTCTCCCGATGGGTGCTCAGGCCGAAAAACCGGGCGCAGAGCCGGGGCAGCTCCTGGCTCACGTAGGTAAAGTAGCGCGGCCCCAGGGCCATGTCGGTGTAAAAGCTCCGCTGGACCTCCGGCATGACGACCGCCGCGCCGTGATCGCGGGCGTAGCGCTCCACGGCGGTATAGCGGCTCCAGCCGGAGCAGTTGTCGCTGAGCCCGTGGAGCAGATACACCACCGGCGCGTCCTTCAGCTTCCCCTTGTCGGGCAGGATCACCTCCAGGGAGGTGTTCATCCCCAGGGACTCGCTGGTCATATCGCAGCGCAGATGGGCCATGTCACTCCCCCCTTTCCAGCGCGGCGGCCACGCGGCCCCCGCCGTCCTCCAGCAGCTTCCGGGCGGCCTCCGCGTCCACCCCCAGCCGCAGCATGACGATGGCGGTCTTGGGCCGCCAGCCGCACCGCTCCAGGGCCTCCCCGGCGGTCTCTCCGTCCACCTCCGCCGCCGTGCACACGATCCGGCGGCAGCGGTCGATCAGCTTCTCGTTGGAGGGCTTCACGTCCACCATCAGGTTGCCGTACACCTTGCCCAGCTTGATCATGGCCCCCGTGGACAGCATGTTCAGCACCATCTTCTGGGCGGTGCCGCTCTTCATGCGGGTGGAGCCGGTGACCACCTCCGGGCCCGGGGCGGGGGCGATGGCGATGTCCGCCGCCTCCGTCACCGGCGAGCCGGGACAGCAGGTCACGCTGACGACGGGCGCGCCCAGGCTCCGGGCGTAGGCCATGGCCCCCAGCACATAGGGGGTCCGGCCGGAGGCGGCGATGCCCACCAGCACGTCCTCCCTGCCGAAGCGGATGTCCCGCAGGTCCTTCTCCCCCAGGGCGCGGTCGTCCTCCGCGCCCTCCACCGCCCGGAACATGGCGTCATATCCCCCGGCGATGAGGCCCACGACCATGTCCGGGTCCGTGGAATAGGTGGGCGGACACTCCACCGCATCCAGCACCCCCAGCCGCCCGGAGGTCCCGCAGCCGCAGTAGATCAGACGCCCCCCGGCCTTCAGCTGCCCGGCAATGACGTCCACGGCGGCGGCAATATGCTCCGCCTCCCGCTCCACGGCCAGGGCCACCTTCTTGTCCTCATCGTTGATGAGGCGGATCATATCGATGGTGGAGAGCTCGTCAATGTTCCCGGTGCGCTCGTTCCGCTCCTCGGTCTTGCATAATTTACGATCCATGACAGGTTCCTCTCTTCCTAGCGCTCTCTTTCTGCCGCGCCCGCTTACAGCCCGCCGATCAGCCGGACCTCCTCCGGCAGGCGCATATAGGTCTCCGCGTAGGGCCGCCGGGCCTCGATGCCCCGCAGCCGCTTCAAGTGGGAATAATACTCAAAATAGGGGAAGCTGGCGGAGCCGGTCACGAACCAGTGGGTCTGGACCGCCTTCTGCCAGAGAGCGAACCCCTCCTCCGACACCTCCAGGTATTCGAAGGGCTTGTAGTCCACCGCGTCCTCCCAGTTCTCCGCGAAGCGCAGGGGCGCGAAGTGGTGGGGCAGCTCCCGCCGGACGGCGGGCAGGGCGGCGTAGAACCATGCGTCCTTCACGATCCGGTGGCAGGCGGCGTGGTCCTTGTGCATACTCTTCTCGTGGTGCGTGACGATGAGGTCCGGCTTCTCCTTCCGGATCAGGTCGCACACGGCGAGGCGGACCTCCTCGTTATCCGGCAGGAATCCGTCCGGATAGTCCAGCACGTAGCTGGTCCCGCCCAGCATTCCGGCGAAGGCTTCGGCCTCCCGGAGCTTCTGCTCCCGGTACTGCTCCACGGTCTGTCCGGCGGGAACGCCCTTCTCCCCGGCGGTGAGGGCCAGGGTGGCGATGTGGCCGCCGCCGGCGGCGCAGGTGGCCAGAATGCCGCCGGCGGTGAGCTCCATATCGCCCACGTGGCCCCCGACGGCCAGGATACGATCATATTTCATGGCGGATCACAGCTCCTTTGTCATAACAGAGAATCTCCGGCGGACCTGGAAGCCCGCCTGCAGATAGATCTTCTGGGCGTGGTTGCCGCTGCCGGTGAAGAGGGACATATACCGGCTGCCCGCCTCCTTCTCCGCCTGGCACAGGCGGCTGAAGAGCAGGGACCCCAGGCCGTGTCCCCCGTGGTCCGCCGACACGGCGATCCCGGCGAAATAGCCCCGGCCGGTCTCCTCGGGATACACCGGCCCGGTGAAGCCCACCACTTCGCCGTCCCGGAGGGCCACCAGCATGTTGATCTTCTCCGCGGCCTCCGGGATCTCCGCGTCCCACATGGGGTTGCCCATGGAATGGACCATCCCGGCCAGGCCACGGTGTACTCCGGAGCGGTACCAGTCCACAGTGTAGCCCTCCGCGGACAGGGCCTCCGCCCGTTCCCCGGCCCAGCCCGGCATCTCGAACCGGTCCAGGTCCAGGTACATGGCGCACTCCACCGCCCGCACGGCGTACCCCGCCGCCAGCATCCAGCCGTGGAGGGGGACGTCCTCCGCCACGCCGGGGCAGTTGTTGTGCTGGTGTCCCGGCGTGCCGGGGACGATCCAGGGCAGGCGCATGGGGTTGAAGAAGCTGACCGCCATCTGGGTCTTCCCCGCCCGGCGGAAGGCATCCTCCAGGGCGGAGAGCAGGGCGGCGGCGTTCTCCGCCGTCTCATGGGCGCCGTCCAGCAGCAGGCAGGTGAAATAGCCCCGCGCCTGCCCCTGGGGCAGATCGTCCCCCGCGCAGCCGCAGGCGAAGCCCGCCATCGCCCCCTCCTCCTCCAGCACGAGGGCGAAGGACGGGGAAAAATAAGGGTTCTCCGTCAGCAGCCCGGCCAGGGCCTCTGGGGTCTGGGGGGCGTAGCCCTGGGCGGTCCCCACCGTGCTCCAGAGCTCCGCCAGGGCGGGAAAGTCGGTCTCTCGATAGTTGCGTATCATAGTCTCCATTTACCTCGTTATCGTGGTCCTTGAGCAGTGATTGCCGGGTGTTCGATCAGGTCCTTATCCCTTCACCGCGCCGATGGTGACGCCCTCCAGGAAGTACTTTTGCAGGGAGAAGAACAGCACGAACATGGGCAGCGCGGATATGGCGGCCCCCGCCATCATGGGGGAGAGCAGGGTGCCGTTGGCGAACTTGAAGGTCTTCAGACCCACCTGGATGGTATACATGGAATCCAGGGAGGTGACCAGGAAGGGCCAGAAGAAGGTGTTCCAGCTGCCCATGAAGGTGTTGATGGCCATGACGGCCAGCACCGTCTTGGACAGGGGCAGGATGATGGACCGGAAGATCCGGAACTGGGTGGCGCCCTCCACCTTGGCGTTCTCGATGAGGGAGGTGGGGATGCCGGAGAAGAACTGCTTGGACAGGAAGATATTGTAGCTGGTGACGCATCCCGGCAGGATCAGGGCGGCAAAGGTGTTGGTCATCTTGAACTTGTTGACGAACAGGATATACAAGGGGACCTGGGTGACCTGATAGGGGATCATCATCGCCATCAGGATCAGGAAGAACAGGAACGTGCCGCCCTTGAAGCGGATCTTGGCGAAGGCGTAGCCCGCCATACTGGCGAAGATCACGTTGCTGACCACGGTGGCCGCCGCCACCACGAAGCTGTTCCACAGCCACTTCACCGAGTACTGGTTGGAGTTGAAGAAGTATCGGTAGGAGTCCAGGCTCCAGGTCTTTGGGAAGATGGCGTAAGACCCCGAGGACATCTCCTGGGCCGGTCCGAAGGACCAGGCCAGCATATACACCAGGGGGAACAGGACCACCGCCGCGAAGAAGAACAAAAAGATCCCCATGACCAGATTCCGCGCCACGCGGACCTTGGGATCGCGAAGATGCTGGGAATACAGACCGCTTGCCACAGCTCTCTCCCCCTTTCTCAGTATTCCACGTCGTCCCCGGCCACCTTGAATTGGACGGCGGTCAGAGCGGCGATGACGATGGCCAGCATGATGGCCTGGGCGCAGGCAAGCCCATACTTGCCGTAGACGAAGGCGTTGTTGAAGATCAGAAGCCCGATCATGGTGGTGTTGTTGTCCGGCCCGCCGCCGGTCATCATGTAGGCGTTCATGAACACCTGGAAGGAGTTGATGATGCCCGTGACCAGCAGGAACAGGGTGGTGGGCTTGCACAGGGGGACCACGATGTAGCGCAGCTTCTGGAAGAAGGTGGCCCCGTCCAGCTCCGCCGCCTCGAAGTAGGTGTTGTCGATGCCCATGAGGGCGGCGATGTAGATGATGATGCTGCTGCCCTGGCCGGAGAGCAGGCTCATGAGGATCAGGGACAGCATGGCCGTCTTGCTGGAGCTGAGCCAGTTCTGGGTGGGCAGGTGGAGGAAGGCCAGCAGCTGGTTGAACAGTCCTGAGGGGGATGAGTCGTACAGCCACAGCCACACCACGCTCATGGCCACGCCGGAGGCCACGGCGGGGATATAGTACAGGGACTTGAACACGGACTGGGTCTTCTTCTTGAAGGGCAGGATCATCACCGCCACTCCGAAGGCGATCACCAGGGACAGGGGCACGGTGATCAGGGTGTAGACGGCGGTGTTGCGGATGGCCTTGTAGAACAGGTCGTTGGTCAGAGCGGTCTTGTAGTTGTCGAGCTGGACCCACTCCGCGCCGAAGGGCTTGTAATTCTGAAAGCTGGTGATAACGGCGGAGGCCACCGGGTAGACGGTCATGACGATAAAGACCGCCATGGCCACGGCGATGAACGCCCAGCCGTTGAGGTCCTCCAGCGTGATGCGGAACCGGCGGTCCCGGAGGGTGGTTGCTTTGGGTTTCATCTCACGTCTCTCCTCATCTTCTCTTGATCTGGATAAAACACGGCATGGGTCTGCCCGCCACGGGCAGGCCCATGCCGTTAACAGACAATGCCGGGGATGTGTGATACAGCGCTTCCCTCAGCCGGGCGGTTTATTTGATGACGCCAGTCTCGCAGCCGTCCGCGCCGAACAGGGCGACGGCCTTGGAGCACACCTCGTCGTACATGGCCTCGGCGGTGGTCTCACCGGCCAGCAGAGCCTGGAACTTGGGAATGATGGTCTCATCCATCAAGGTCTTGGCGTTGGCGGCCTGCTCGCTGGTGATGCCGGTGGGAGGCGCCTGCACGATGCCGATGCAGCGGGTGGACGCTTCCGCGTTCCGGGGGTCTTGATCCAGGTCGGCGCCCGCCTGAGCGTCACGGCCGGACTGGCACACGCAGGCGAGGAGGAGCTGGTTGACGGTGTCGGCGGCCCGCTGGCCGGAGCAGACATAGTTGAGGAACAGGCCCACGTTCTTCAGGTGCTCCTCGGTGCTGTTGTTGTTGCGCAGCATGATCATGCCGTCCACCGTGCCGAAGCAGGACTCGGTCACGCCCTCCATGGTGGGCACGGGCAGGAAGGCGTATTCCACTTCCACGGAGCCCTCTACCGCTTCGCCGGTGGCAATACCGGCGTTGTTCTTGTTGATGTTGTTCTCGAACAGAGGCATGGCCTTACCGGTGATCATGGCGTTGCCGGTCTCCAGCATCACCAGGCGCTGTCCGGCCTCCACGGCGTAGTTGGGCATCCAGCCAGAGGACACCATGGTCTCCACGGAGGAGAGCAGGGTCTTCATGTTCTCAGAGGTGTAGGCGTACTTCAGATCCTTGGTGAAGTTGGCGGTAATGCCCGCGCCCACGCCGAAGATGCTGACGAAGTCACCGGTGGCCACGGCGGCGTTGGCGAACACGAAGCCGTAGGTATCGCCCTTGGTGCCGGTCTCGATGGCCTTGAGGAACTCCTCATAGGTCCAGCCCTCGGCCTGCACCTTATCCACGTCCACGCCGGCCTCGGTCATCATCTGCCGGTTTCCGCCCAGGGCCTGAATGGTCAGGTACAGGGGCAGACCGTACAAGGTGTTGTCCAGGGTCATGTAGTCCAGCGCGTTCTGGTCATAGTCCTCCAGGGCGCCCTCGGGCAGGTAGGGCTTCACGTCCACGGCCACGCCCATTTCCACATATGTACCGATGGCGCCGTAGCTGACCTCGGCAATGTCGGGAGCCTCGCCGGAGAGGGCCATGGTGGAGAGCTTGCTGCTATGGTCATCCCAGGCGGTGGAGATGACCTCTACCTTCAAATGGGGATACTCCTTCTGGAAACCATCGATCCAGCCGGCCAGCAGTTCGGCGTAATCACTGGTGACAGGGGGCGCCATGATGACGATGGTGTCCTCCTGGGCAGCAGGTTCCGGATCGGGGGTCTTATCGCCCTCAGCGGGCGCGGGGGCGTCCTGCTTGGGGGTATCGGGGGTGCTGTTGGGCTGATCGTTGTTCCCGCCGCAGGCGGCCAGGCCCAGGATCATACAAAGACTCAGAAGCAGTGCAAAAAACTTTTTCATGTTGACCTCCTTGATTCATCCTCATTCTTTCTTAGAACCTGTATTCATAACCGCGGGTGCCGGATGGACGAGGATTTTTCTCGTCAGACAAGGAGATTTTCCGCAGCAATCCTGACGGATTGCAAGGGAAATCGACGCAGTATGGCGGGAAAAAGACCGGCCAGACGGCGCGTTGCGGCTGTGAATACAGGTTCTTAGTGTTCCGGGGGACCTTCTCTCCCCGAAGACGGCCTTATTGTACCGTGACAAAACAATCTTGTCAACGATTTCGACTTTTGATGAAATATTGTTTCATCTCCTGACTGGTTTTTGCCGGTTTCGCGCAAAGAGAAGGATACGCCATCCAAATTTTTTGTCGGAATGACTAAAAAGGACAGGATTTTTTTGGCACCCGCCCCATCCGCCGCCGGACTTGCGCCGGAGCGGGATGTCCTTTATACTAGGAGGCAGAACGGACGGCAGGAGGAACACGGCCTATGAAAAACGTTTTGATCCGCATGAACCAGTACCGGGCCCAGGCCAGCGGGGCGGAGCGAGGGGTCCTGGACTGGGTGCTGGAGAACCCGGAGGCGGCGTCCCAGTGCAGCATCCACCGGCTGGCCGAGCAGAGCTACACGTCGCCCTCCACGGTGGTCCGCATCTGCCGGAAGCTGGGGTTCGAGGGCTACCGCGACCTGCAGAAATCCCTGCTGTGCGAGCTGGCCATCCGCCAGGAGAACAAAGCCGATCCCAGCGGCCAGCTGGAGTACACCGACCAGCTGACGGACATCATCGACAAGGTGACCTACCGCAACATCGCCTCTCTGGAGAACTCCCGTATGCTCATCGAGCCGGAGGTCATCCGCAGGAGCGTAGACCTCATCTGCGCCAGCAGCACGGTGCTGCTGTTCGGCATGGGGGCCTCCTTCCTGGTGGCCCAGGACGCCTATCAGAAATTCATCCGGGTAGGCAAGCGCTGCGCCCTGTCGGAGGACATCCACTGTCAGTACGTCCACGCCCGCAACGCCGGTCCCTCCGACGTGGCGATCATCATCAGCTATACCGGCTATACCGAGGAGATCCTCCGCTGCGCCCGGGACCTGCGGCGGCAGGGCACGCCCATCGTGGCCATCACCCGGTTCGAACCCTCCCCCCTGTCCCAGATGTCGGACTGCAACCTGTACGTGGTGGCCATGGAGGAGACCTTCCGCAGCGGGGCCATGTCCTCCCGTATCGCCCAGCTGAATATGATCGACATCCTCTTTACCGCCTACTTCAACCGCAGCTACGACCTGAGCATCCGCCATTTTGAGAAGACCCAGATCAGCAAGCAGGACCTGTAGGCGGCCCGCCCTCGCGATGGCGGTATCCGCTGACACAAAAGAATAGCGCGAAAATGCCGGTCAAAGCCCTCTGACCGGCATTTTTATATGGAGATGGCATCTTTTCTCAGGCGAAGAGCAGGGCAAACGGCAGCAGGAGCGCCAAAAAGCCCAGATTGGTCCACGTAAAGCAGCGGAAGTACGCCCCTTTGACCTCCCCCGCCTCCCGCGCCACCAGCTTATAGGAGATCAGGCTCGCCATGGAGGCGATCAGCGTGCCAAGTCCGCCAATGTTGACCCCAACGATCAGGGCGGAGAGGTCCTCCGTAAACCCCGACAGCAGGAGCGCGGCCGGCACGTTGCTGATCACCTGGCTGGCGGCCGCGCCCGCCAGCAGCTCATGGCCGGAGACGATCCGCTGAAGGAGGCCGTAAAAGACCGGGAGCCTCCCCATATTGCCGATGAAGATGAAAAATCCGACAAACGTCAGCAGCAGGCCGTAGTCCACGCGCCTGAATATGGAACGGTCCGCCAGCAGCAGCCCGGCAGCCGTGAGGACGAGGGTCAGCCCGTAGGGGAGCACCCTTGCCACCGTGAGCAGCGCCAGGACGAAGAGCAGGAGGTACGCGGCGAGCTGGGCCTTCTTGTCCGAAAGCCGGACCTTTTCAGCAAAGGCAACTTCGATGGGGCCGTCACAGCCCCGCGTTTGCACCGTGCTCCAGATCAGGATCAAAACCAGGGAGGCCAGCGTATAGGGCAGCATCAGCCCGAGGAAGGCCCCCAGGGAGAGACCCGCCTTTCCATACAGATACAGATTCTGCGGGTTCCCTATGGGCGTCAGCATACTGCCCAGATTGGCGGCGACCGTCTGCAGGACCACGACGGGGACCAGCAGGCGCTTCCTGGCCTCCGCCCCCGCCAGGTCCAGGACGATGAAGGTGAAGGGGACAAAGGTGATGAGCGCCACGTCGTTCGTGACGGCCATGCTGGAAAAGAAGCAGAGCAGGACGAGGATCCATGCCAGCTGCCGTGCCTTTTTGACCCGGCTCAACAGCGCCTGGGCCACCCACTGGAAGACGCCGGTCCTTTGCAGTCCGCACATCACGCCCATCAGGCAGAACAGGATGGACAGGGTGCGGAGATCGATATAGGACGCATATCCCGCGTCCGGATGGACGAAGAGCATGGATACCGCCGCCAGCGCGAGCGCGGCGCACAGCACTGTCTCCTGCTTGATCAAATGAGCGGCTTTTTCTTTCATCTGCGTTCTCCTTGTCTATGTGCCTTCCGGTTTTCCAGCGGCGGCCTCCGATCTGCCGCGGCGTCCCTCTTCCCTATCGTTCGGCTTCATTATTATATCGTAGGAGCCGCCACAGCGCAACCCAAAAGGAACCCTATTTTTTCAATTTTCGTTCATCTTTCATTCATAAAGTCTTGACATTTTTCCCAATGACCGGTATGATGTATGGGCCTCAGAAGCGTCCGGCTTTTGAGGAAAAAAACGAGAGAGGAACGGTTATTTGCATGAAACGGGAGCGTTTTCAGTCCCGCCTGGGTTTCCTGCTGGTCAGCGCCGGATGCGCCGTGGGCATCGGCAACGTGTGGAAATTCCCCTACGTCACGGGAGCCAACGGCGGAGGCGTCTTCGTATTGTTCTACCTGCTGTTCCTGGCCATCATGGGCGTGCCCGTGCTGACCATGGAGCTGGCGGTGGGCCGGGCCAGCCGGAAGACGGCGGTCCAGGGCTATCAAGCCCTTCAGAAGCCGGGGAGCAAGTGGCATATCCACGGCTGGTTCTGCGTGGCGGGCAACTGCCTGCTGATGATGTACTACACCACCGTCTCCGGCTGGATGCTGGGCTACTTCTTCAAGTTCGCCTCGGGCGCCTTCAGCGGCCTGGAGGGCGCGGCGGTGGACGGCGTGTTCTTTAACATGCAGGCGGACCCCTGGGAAATGACCCTCTGGATGGCCCTGACGGTCATAGGCGGCTTCCTGGTGTGCAGCTTCGGCCTGCAAAAGGGCCTGGAGCGCATCACGAAGGGGATGATGCTGGGCCTGCTGATCCTGATCGCTGTGCTGGCGGTCAACAGCCTGACCCTGGAGGGGGCGATGGAGGGCGTGAAGTTCTACCTCCTGCCGGACCTCGGACGGGCCATGGAGGCCGGTCTGGGGAACGTGGTCACCGCCGCCATGAATCAGGCCTTCTTCACCCTGAGCGTGGGCATCGCCTCCATGGAGGTCTTCGGCAGCTATATGAGCCGGAACAACACCCTGACCAGCGAGGCGGTGCGCATCTGCCTGCTGGACACCTTCGTAGCGCTGACGGCGGGGCTCATCATCTTCCCCGCCTGCTTCTCCTTCGGCGTGGAGCCGGACAACGGGCCCCCGCTGATCTTCATGACCCTGCCCAAGGTGTTCCTGAACATGAGCGGCGGACGGCTGTGGGGCGCCCTGTTCTTCCTGTTCATGACCTTCGCCAGCTTCTCCACGGTCATCGCCGTGTTCGAGAACCTCCAGGCCAGCGCCATCGACAACTTCGGCTGGTCCCGGAAGAAGGCCTCCGTGGTGAACTGCCTCTTCCTGCTGGCCGCCAGTATGCCCTGCGTGCTGGGCTACAACGTCTGGAAGGACCTCCGCCTCATCGGCGGCCGGGACGTGCTGGACAGCGAGGACTTCCTGGTCAGCAACCTGCTGCTGCCTCTGGGGTCTCTGGTCTACCTGCTGTTCTGCGTCAGCAGGCGCGGCTGGGGCTTCGAGCGCTATCTGGAGGAGGCCAACGCCGGTGAGGGCCTGAAAATGCCCCGCTGGCTGAAGCCCTACTTCGTCTTCGTGCTCCCCGTGCTGATCCTGATCATCCTGATCCAGGGCCTGCTGTGAGGGCAGCGCGGCTGCGAAAAAATTGTAAGTTGCTCTGATCGATGCATTATGACCCCCTTTGTTGTGTGAGAATAGAAGGGTCTTACACAACGAAGGGGGTCATTGCATGAATACGGATATCATGAGCTTTGCCGCATATCTGCGGAAGGAGGAGCGCAGCGCCGCCACCATCGAGAAATACGTCCGGGAGGCGGGGCGGTTTCTCCGGTGGCTGGATGGGCGTACAGCTGGAAAGGAATTGGCGCTGGCCTATAAGGAGGCGCTTATGGGGGAACGCACGCCTGCCGGGGTGAACGGAGCCGTTGCCGCGCTGAACAGTCTTTTTTCCTTTTGGGGACTGCCTGAGTGCAGGATGCGGTCTGTAAAGATCCAGCGGAGGATCTTTCGGGACGAGGAACGTGAGCTGACCGAAAAAGAATACCGCCGCCTTCTGACGGCGGCGAAGGGGAACCGGAGGCTTCTGCTGGTGATGGAGACCATCTGCGCCACCGGCATCCGGGTCTCGGAGCTGAAATTTTTCACCGTAGAGGCCGTGCGGCGGGGACGGGCCGAGGTGTATAACAAGGGGAAAAACCGGCCTGTCTTTCTGCCGGGAAAGCTGCAAAAAACGCTGCTGCAATATATAAAGGCGCAGGGGATCGAAAGCGGGCCGGTGTTCATCACCCGTTCGGGAAGACCCCTGGACCGCAGCAACATCTGGTCGGATATGAAAAAGCTGTGCCGGACGGCGGGAGTGGCGGAGGCAAAGGTTTTTCCCCACAATCTGCGGCACCTGTTTGCGCGGATGTACTATGGATTGGAGAAGGATATTGTCCGCCTGGCGGACATCCTTGGACATGCGAGCATCAACATGACCAGAATTTATACGATGGAATCCGGAGCCGAACACCGGCGGCAGTTGGAGCGAATGCGGCTGGTGATATGAAGATACCACGGAATTTTTGTTCCGTGGTAGTTTCCAACCCTGCAAAGGGTTACCTATAATTATATTAGCATACAGGCAAGAGAATATCAAGTAGATACATAGAAAAATTTGCATAACAAATAGACCAATTTGCTTGGTCTCAAAAAAACTGCTGGTTAGCTGCATGAAAACGTGCAACTATTTGATAAAAAATAATAGAATCAGAGGCCGTTGCTTCCAGATTACCACGGAACAAAAATTCCGTGATAATCTGGAAGGAGAAAGAAAATGTTTTGTCAAAAATGTGGCGTGGAGATTGCGGATGATGCAAAGATGTGTTCCAGCTGTGGCGCTTTGCAGGGGAACGCAAAATTTTGCCAGCATTGCGGTGAAGCCATTGATGCCGACTGCGTTGTTTGCCCCAGGTGCGGGAAGCAGGTCCAGCAGCTTAAGCAGGAACAGTCCCAGCCCCAGGTCGTTATCAATAACACGAATACAAATACTGTGAATGCTTCGGCTAACGCTAATGCCGGCGGAGGTCCGATGGGACGTCCTAAAAACAAGTGGGTAGCGCTTTGCCTGTGCATATTCCTTGGGATGCTGGGGGCGCATAAATTCTATGAGGGCAAAGTTGGAATGGGGATTCTTTACCTGTTTACAGGCGGCCTTTTTGCAATTGGCATCATTATTGATGTAATCAGCATTTTGGTAAAGCCAAATCCGTATTATGTCTATTGAGGTAAAAATATGAGACGAAAAACGGCTTTTTGCATAAGCATTTTAAGGAGGCCCCGGGCAAACGCCCGGGGCCTCCTGCTATTTGCATTGCTTGATGATGAAAAGCGGCTTACTCCTCCGCCATGGCCTTGGCCTCGGCGATGGCCTTCTCCTGGGCGGCCGCCGGGCAGTCCTCATAGCGCACGAAGTGGAAGGTAAAGCTGCCGCGGGACTGGGTCATGGACCGCAGGTCGATGGCGTAGGTCATCATTTCCGCCATGGGCACCTCGGCCTCCACCACCTGGTCGCCGTCGCCGGTGGGGTTCATGCCCATGACGCGGCCCCGGCGCTTGTTCAGGTCGCCCAGGATGTCGCCCATGTAGCTGTCGGGGATGGTGACCTTCAGCTCGCCGATGGGCTCCAGCAGGACGGGGGACGCCTCGGGCAGCGCGGCCTTGTAAGCCAGCTGGGCGGCGGTCTTGAAGGCGATCTCGGAGGAGTCCACCGGGTGGTAGGAGCCGTCCACCAGGGTCGCCTTCAGGAACACCATGGGATAGCCCGCCAGCACGCCGTGGGCGCAGGCCTCACGGAGGCCCTTCTCAACGGCGGGGAAGAAGTTCTTGGGCACGCTGCCGCCGAAGACCTCCTCGGCGAAGATCATGTCCTCCTGCTCGTCCTGGGGCTCGAAAACGATATGTACGTCGCCGAACTGGCCGCTGCCGCCGGTCTGCTTCTTGTGACGGCCCTGCTTGCGGACCTGCTTGCGGATCTTCTCGCGGTAGGCCACACGGGGGGTGTCCAGCTCGGCGTCCACGCCGAAGCGGCTCTTCAGCTTGCTCACCAGCACGTCGATCTGGATGTCGCCCGCGCCGGAGACCACCACCTGATGGGTCTCGGCGTTGTTGACCACGCTGAAGGTGGGGTCTTCCTCGTTGAGGCGGATCAGGCCGGAGCCCACCTTCTCGTCCTGGCCCCGGGTCTTGGGGGCGATGGCCCGGGAGTAGCAGGGCTCGGCGAACTGCACGGGGGCCAGCTTCACCACGTTCTTGGGGTCGCACAAGGTCTCGCCGGTCTTGAGGCGGTCCATCTTGGCGATGGCGCCGATGTCGCCGCAGGCGATCTCCTTGACTTCCTCGTTCTTCTTGCCACGGATGGTATACAGACGGCCCAGCTTCTCGGTCTTGCCGGTGGAGGGGTTGTAGAGGGACATATCGCCGGTGATCTTACCGGAGACCACCTTTACCAGGGAGTACTTGCCGTACTGATCGGAAATGGTCTTGAAGACGATGGCGGCGGTGGCGCCGCTGGGGTCCCGCTTGACCTCCACGGCCTTCTCGCCGGACTCGTCGGTGGCCTTCTCAGCGGGCATCTCCTGAGGGCCGGGGACCAGGTCCACGATGGTACTCAGCAGCATCTCGGTGCCCAGGCCCGTCACGGCGGAGCCGCAGACCACGGGGGCCAGGGTGCCCTCGTGCATACCCACCTTCAGGCCGGTCATGATCTCTTCCTTGGTGAAGGGCTCACCGGCGAAGAACTTCTCCATGTTCTCCTCGGTGGTCTCGGCCACGGCCTCCATCAACTGGCCGTAGAGCTCGTCCACGACCTTCATCTTGCTCTCGGGGATGGGGATCTCCACCCGCTTGGCGCCCTTCTTGTTCTCGGGCATCTGGTAGGCCTTCTTGTTCAGCACGTCGATGATGCCGATGGTGCGCTTGTTGTCGTCCCAGATGGGAGCCACCACGGGAGCGATGGACTTGGACAGCTTCTCGCGCAGGGCGTCCAGGGTGGTGGAGAAGTTGGCGTTCTCCTCGTCCTCCTTGGACACATACACGATGCAGGGCTTGTTCTGGCTCTTCAGATACTTCCAGCACCGCTCCGCGCCCACGCTCAGCCCGTCCTTGGAGGCGCACACCAGCACCCCGACTTCGGCCGCCCGGACGCCGGACTGCATCTCTCCGGCGAAGTCAAAGTTGCCCGGGGTGTCCAGGACGTTGATCTTTACGCCGTTATACATGATGGGCGTCATGGAGAGGGAGATGGAGATCTGGCGCTTGATCTCCTCGGGATCGTAATCACAAACGGTGTTGCCGTCCGCGGGCTTGCCCAGGCGGTCGGTCACGCCGGTGAGATACAGCATACTCTCCACCAGGGAGGTCTTTCCGCTGCCGCCGTGTCCCAGCAGACAGATGTTGCGAATGTCCATAGAGTTTGTCTCCTTCCGTTTATCGCGCCCGCCGAGAGCGGACTTGCTTAACGTATTGATTATATTACTTTTTTCGGTTTAGCACAACTGGAATTTTTCTTCACGGGATATTTTAGACATATCCAACAAAAATGAGGGGGTATTTTTGATAAATCCAGCAGTCCGCGGAAGCCTCTCTGGACAGAAAAAGCCCCTTCTGCCGCGCGGCGCTCGCACAGCAGAAGGGACCGCAACGTCAAGCAGGCATTCAGAGGGCCTGCAGCTTCTTCTCGTAGACCAGGCTCTCGAAAGTGACGTCCATATGGTATTTTTGAAAGGAAGCCTCTCGGAGCGCGGTGAACCCGCACTTCTCCAGCAGGGCGCAGGAACCCCGGTTCTCCAGGGCGGCCTCCGCCGTGACGGCGGTCCCGCCCTGATCCCGGACCCAGTCCAGCAGCAGCTCCACGATCTCCCTGCCGAATCCCTGCCGCCAGCAGCTCCTGTGGACGCAGTAGCCAATGTCGTACACCTTCCCCGCCTCGTCCGGGAAAGCGCAGCAGGTACCGATCCGCTCCCCGCCGTCCTTCCGCTCCACAACAAGATAGTACCCGTACCCGCTGTCCTGGAGGCCGTCCAGGGCCTGCTGGAACACCTCGTCCACATACTCCCGGGCGGGGTCGCTGAGATACCGTCCGTTCTCCGGGTCGAACCACATGCCGGTGCAAAAATCCAGATCCTCCGGGGCATAGCTCCGGATCACGATCCGCTCCCCCGCAAGGGGCCGGTCCAGCTTCATACTTCCACCTCCAGCATCGCCCGGAGCAGGGCGATGAGCTGCTCCTTGCCGTCCCCCCGCTCGGCGGAGAAGGGGATCAGGCCGTCCCCCTCCCGGAGGTCCAGGGTCTCCCGGATGCGCTCCAGATTGGGCTCGATCTCCGGCTTCTTCAGCTTGTCCAGCTTGTTGGCCGCCACCGCCAGGGGGCACTCCGCGTCATAGAACCATCCGGCCATGGTCACGTCGTCCGCCGTGGGCTTGTGCCGGGCGTCCACGATCATGACCCCCAGGGTGATGAGCCCGGAGGCAAAATAGTTCTCCATGAGCCGCCCCCACCGGTCCCGCTCCGCCTTGGACACCTTGGCGTAGCCATACCCCGGCAGGTCCACCAGGTAGGCCCGCCCGTCCAGGAGGAAATAATTGATCTGACTGGTCTTCCCCGGGGACGCGCCCACCCGGGCGAAGTTCTTCCGGTTCACCAGCCGGTTGATGACCGAGCTCTTCCCCACGTTGGACCGGCCCGCGAAGGCCAGCTGGGGCAGTCCGTCCCGGATGAAGTCCGCCGGTTTTACGGCGGAACGGATAAATTCCACTTTGTTAAAGTTCAGTTCCATACCGGCTCCTTTTCTCTTCTGTTGGCAGGCGGCTCGCGTCATTGGACTACGTCCAACGACCGCTCGGGCGGCGCAAGCGCCGCCTTACTGCCGCATAGGCGCTTCCTGCACCGCCTGGTCCATGGGCACGAAGGCGGTGATGATCGGCTCCGAGGCGGCCTCCGCGCGCTGGGTCTCCTGGGGGCACAGGGCCTCCGCCAGCACGGTATCCACGCTCTCCGCCGTCACGAAGCGCAGGCTCTCCCGGACCACCGGGTCGATCTCCGCCAGGTCCCGCAGGTTCTCCTTGGGGATGAGCACCGTCTTGATGCCGTTTCGCTTGGCGGCCATGGTCTTCTCCTTCAGGCCCCCGATGGCCAGCACCCGGCCCCGGAGGGTCACCTCGCCGGTCATGGCCACGTCCGACCGCACCCGCCGCCCCGTGAGGGCCGAGGTCACGGCGGTCGTGATGGCCACCCCGGCGGAGGGCCCATCCTTGGGCACCGCGCCTTCCGGGAAGTGGATGTGGATGTCCCGGTTCTTGTAGAACTCCGGGTCCACCCCCAGCTGGGCCGTCCGGCTGCGGATGCAGCTGAGGGCCGCGTGGGCGGACTCCTTCATCACGTCCCCCAGGTTGCCGGTGAGCTCCAGCTTCCCGGTGCCCTCCATCACGTTGACCTCCACCTCCAGCAGCTCGCCGCCGGACTCCGTCCAGGCCAGGCCGTTGACCACGCCCACGGGGTCCTTGTCCAGCGCGGGCGGCTGGTAGCGGCGCACGCCCAGGTAGTCCTCCAGATTTTCCGGCGTGACGGCGCACCGCCTGTCCTCCCCGGACACCAGGCGCATGGCCGTCTTCCGGCACAGCTTCCCCATCATCCGCTCCAGAGTCCGGACGCCGGACTCCCGGGTGTACCCGGTGATGACGGCCCGGAGGGCCTCGTCTCCCACCCGCAGGGCGGACTTCTTCAGCCCGTGCTCCTTCATCTGCTTGGGCAGCAGGTAGCGCTTGGCGATCTCCAGCTTCTCCTCGTCGGTGTAGCTGGTCAGCTCGATGACCTCCATCCGGTCCAGCAGGGGCCGGGGGATGGTGGAGGTGGTGTTGGCCGTGGTGATGAACAGCACCCGGCTCAGGTCCAGGGGGATCTCCAGGAAGTGGTCCCGGAAGGCGCAGTTCTGCTCCCCGTCCAGGACCTCCAGCATGGCGGCGGCGGGGTCCCCCCGGTAGTCGCTGCCCATCTTGTCGATCTCATCCAGCAGCAGCAGGGGGTTCATGCTGCCGGACTGGGAGATGGCGTTGACGATCCGCCCCGGCATGGCCCCTATGTAGGTCCTCCGGTGGCCCCGGATGTCCGCCTCGTCCCGGACGCCCCCCAGGCTCAGCCGGGCCAGCTTCCGGTTCAGGGCCGACGCCACGGAAATGGCGATGGAGGTCTTCCCCACCCCCGGAGGGCCCACCAGGCAGACGATCTGCCCCTTGGCCTCCGGGTTCATCTGCCGCACGGCGATGAACTCCAGTATCCGCTCCTTCACCTTCTCCAGCCCGAAGTGGTCCCGGTCCAGTATCTTCCGGGCGGCGGCCACGCTGGCCCGCTCCCGGGTCTCCTTCCCCCAGGGCATCTCCAGGCACACGTCCAGGTAGTTCCGGATCACCGACGCCTCGGCGCTGGAGTAGGGCTGCTTGGCCAGCCGGTCCACCTCCTTGAGGAGCTTGGCCCTGGCCTCCTCCGTCAGCTTCAGGGCGTCGATCTTCATCCGGTACTCCGTCAGCTCGGTGTCCTCGTCCTCCCCCAGCTCCTGCTGCAGGAGGCGTATCTGCTCCCGGATGATGTGGTCCCGCTGGACCTCCCCCAGCTCCCGGCGGATCTGGCCCTCCAGCTCCTGCTCGAAGGACAGGACCTCCGCCTCCCGGGCCAGCAGCTCGTTGACCTTCCGGAGCCTGGGCAGGGGCCGCAGCTCCTCCAGGACGGACTGCTTGTCCTGATAGCGCAGGGCGATGTTCTGGGCGATGAAGTCCGCCAGGTGCCCCGGGTCCCGGTCGTCCATCACCACGGCGGAGACCTCCTCCCCCAGCCGGGGGGCCAGGGAGGCGTACTCCGCGAAGTTGCCGCAGGTCTGGCGCAGCAGGGCCTCCAGCTGGAACTCGGAGATCCGGGCCCGGCCCTCCCGCAGGGGCTCCACGTTGCCCTGGAGGTAGGGCTCCGTCTGCCACAGCCGCCGCAGGCGGGCGCGGCTCTTGCCCTCCATGATGACCCGCACGGAGCCCTCCCCGATGCGCAGGATCTGCCGGATCACCGACAGGGTGCCCACGGCGAAGAGGTCCTTCTCCTCGGGCCGGCCGGTGGCGGTCTCCCGCTGGGCCACCAGGAAGACATACTGGTCCTGCTCCATGGCCCGCTCCAGGGCCCGGATGGAGATATCCCGCTCCACGTCGAAGCTGAGGACGCATCCCGGGAAGATGATCAGCCCCCGCAGGGCCAGCACAGGAATATTCAAACTCGTATTTTCCATCGTATCCATTGGTCAGATATCCTTTCCCCGGCAAAGCGCCGGTCAGGAAAAAAGGTTCGCTCCTTTATTCGTCCAGGCCCCTTCCCGGGACCCATGAAAAGGGGGGCAGAAACCCCGCCCCCCTTGTTCCTATCCGCCGGACGCGCGCCCTCTCCCCGGTCCCTGGAAAAGGGATCAGGAGGCGTGCTCCGTCACTTCCCCCTCGCTGCCGCGGACCAGCGTGGGCCCGCACTCCCCGTTCACACAGGCCGGGGTGATGACCACACGGCGCACCGTGGGGTCCGAGGGGATCTCGTACATGATCTCCGTCAGCAGGTTCTCCATCACCGCCCGGAGGCCCCGGGCGCCGATGTTGCGCTCGATGGCCTTGTCGGCCACCGCCTCCAGGGCTCCCTCGGCAAAGGTGAGCTCCACCTTGTCGTAGGCGAACAGCTTCTCGTACTGCTTCACCAGGGCGTTCTTGGGCTCCGTCAGGATGCGCACCAGGTCCTCCCGCTTCAGGGAGTCCAGGGGCGCGATGACGGGCAGGCGGCCCACCAGCTCCGGGATGATGCCGAACTTCAGCAGGTCGTGGGGCTGGACCTCCTTGAGGATGAGGCCCACGTCCCGGTCCTTCTTGCTCTGGATGGGCGCGTCGAAGCCCAGGCCCCGCTTGTCGGTGCGCCGCTCGATGATCTTCTCCAGACCGTCGAAGGCCCCGCCGCAGATGAAGAGGATGTTCCTGGTGTTGATCTGGATGAACTCCTGCTGGGGATGCTTGCGGCCTCCCTGGGGCGGGACGTTGGCCACGGTGCCCTCCAGGATCTTCAGCAGGGCCTGCTGCACGCCCTCGCCGGACACGTCCCGGGTGATGGAGGTGTTCTCGCTCTTCCGGGCGATCTTGTCGATCTCGTCCACGTAGATGATGCCGTGCTCCGCCAGCTCCACGTCGTAGTCCGCCGCCTGGAGGAGGCGCAGGAGGATGTTCTCCACGTCGTCGCCCACGTAGCCCGCCTCGGTGAGGGTGGTGGCGTCGGCGATGGCGAAGGGCACCTGCAATATCCGGGCCAGGGTCTGGGCGATGTGGGTCTTGCCGGAGCCGGTGGGGCCGATCATGAGGATGTTGCTCTTCTGGAGCTCCACGTCCTCCCCGCTGCCGCCGCCGAACTGGATGCGCTTATAGTGGTTGTAGACCGCCACCGCCAGGGACACCTTGGCGCTGTCCTGGCCGATGACGTACTGGTCCATGATCTCCCGGACCTCCCGGGGGGTGGGCAGGCACTCGGGCAGCTCCACCGGCGCGCTCCCCGCGCCGCCGGACGCCCCCAGCTCCTCCTCCAGCAGGCTCATGCACAGCGCCACGCACTGGTCGCAGATGCGCGCGCCGGGGCCTTGCAGCATCCGGCGCACCTCGGTCTCCCGCTTGCCGCAGAAGGAGCAGCGCACCGGCTTTTTCGGATCGTCATTCATGGGCAGTTCCCTTCCCCCGTTTCCAAAAATTTATCTGGCATAGATGACCTTGTCGATAAGGCCGTACTCCTTGGCCTCCTCGGCGGTCATGAAGTTGTCCCGCTCGCAGTCGGCGGTGACCGTCTCGATGTCCCGGCCGGTGTTGTCCGCCAGGATGTGGTTCAGACGCTTCTTGATGATCTCCAGCCGCCGCAGGTGGATGGCCATGTCGGTGACCTGGCCCTTGGTCCCGGCGGAGGGCTGGTGGATCATGATCTCCGCGTTGGGCAGGGCCAGACGCTTGCCCTTTGCGCCGGAGGACAGCAGGAACGCCCCCATGCTGGCGGCCATGCCCACGCAGATGGTGGACACGTCGCACTTGATATACTGCATGGTGTCATAGATGGCCATGCCGTCGGTAACGGAGCCGCCGGGGCTGTTGATATACAGCTGGATCTCCTTATCGGGGTCCTGGGCCTCCAGGTACAGCAGCTGGGCCACCACCAGGCTGGCGGTGGTCGCGTTCACCTCTTCCCCCAGGAAGACGATGCGGTCGTTGAGCAGGCGGGAAAAGATGTCATAGGACCGCTCCCCCCGGTTGGTCTGCTCCACTACATATGGGACTAAACTCATGTTGATTTACCTCCTGAAAGATGCTTCGCCCTCCCGGACCCACACTATCATACCCCAAATGGGAAAAATTTAGTACAGCGCGCCTTACTCGGCGGGAGTCTCGGCAGGAGCCTCCTCGGGCTTGGGCTCGGCCTTCTTCCGGCGGGTGCGCTTGGGCTTCTCAGGCTTGGGCTCTTCGGCGGGTTCTTCCGCCTTGGGCTCCTCGGCCTTGACCTCCTCGGGCTTCACGGGCACGGCGGCGGCGGCGACCAGCTCCACGGCCTTGGCGCGGACGATCTGCTCCTTGATGACGGCGTCGTCCAGGTACTTCTTCACGTTCTCCACGTCCATGCCGTACTGGGCGGCCATCTTATTGTACTCGGCCTCCACGTCCTCGTCGGAAGCCTCCAGGCCCTCGGCCTTGACGATGGCGGCGATGGCCAGGTCCATGCGCACCTGACCCTCGGCGGGGACCCTGGCGTCCGCCAGGAGCTTCTCTTCCTCCATGCCGGTCATCTTCATGTACTCCTCGTAGGGCACGCCCTGGGACTGGAGCTGCATCCGGAAGTTGTCCACGAACCGCTTGGCCTGCTCCTCGATCATGGCGTCGGGGATGTCGGCCTGGATGCCCGCGGCCACCTTGCTCATGGCGGCGTCCTCGAAGGCGCGCTTGGCGGCCTCCTCGCGCTCGGCCAGCATCTTCTCCCGCACGTCCTTCTTCAGCTCGTCCAGGGTGTCGAACTCGCTGACGTCCTTGGCGAACTCGTCGTCCAGGGCGGGGAGCTCCTTGACCTTGATGGCGTTGACCTTCACGTGGAACACCACGGTCTTGCCAGCCAGGTCCGCGTGATAGTCCTCGGGGAAGGTGATGTCGATATCCTTCTCCTCGCTGATGCTCATGCCGGCCACCTGATCCTCAAAGCCGGGAACGAACTGGCCGGAGCCGATCTCCAGGTCGAAGCTGTCGCCCTTGCCGCCGTCGAAGGGCACGCCGTTCAGGAAGCCCTCGAAGTCGATGTTGGCCACGTCGCCCTTGGCGACGGCCCGGTCCTCCACGGACACCATGCGGCTGTTGCGGTCGGCCATCTCCTTGACCCGGCCCTCCACGTCCTCGCCGGTGACGGAGACCTCGGCCTTGGGGGCCTCGACGCCCTTGTACTGGCCCAGGGTGACCTCGGGGTACACGGCCACGGTGGCCTTGAAGGAGAAGCCCTCCTTGCCCACGCTCAGCAGCTCCACCTCGGGATAGCCCACTACCTCCAGCTCCTGCTCCTTGACGGCGGCGGTATAGGCGTCGGGCAGGACCTCGTTGACGGCCTCCTCATAGAAGACGCCGGAGCCATACATGTTCTCGATCATCTTGCGAGGGGCCTTGCCGGGACGGAAGCCGGGCACCCGGATGCTCCCGCGCTGCTTTCTGTAGGCCTTCTCAACGGCAGCCTCGAACTCCTCGGCGCTTACCTCCACGGTGAGAGCGACCATGCTCTTTTCCAATTTTTCACAGCTTTTCACACTCATTTTATATTTCCTCCGTTTACTGTGGCCGTATAATAGGGTATACAGTCAGCCAACTGTGTATTGTATCACAACAAGTTGAAGATTTCCAGTGTTTTTTTCATTTATCCAAGATTTTTTTCGGAACAAAGCCCAAGCGATCCGCCGCCACCAGGCTGTAGGCCACGCTTCCCACGGTCCCCTCGATGGCCCGCTTGTGGGAAGGGCCGTGGAGGTGGCCGTAAAAACACCGCTCCACCCGGTACTCCTCCAGCTTTTTGATGATCTCGGGGCACCGGTAGCCGGTGTAGAGGGGCGGGTAGTGGAGGAAGGCTAGGATGGGGCGTCCCTCCGCCGCCTTCAGGGAGGCTTCCAGGCGTCCCACTTCCCGGTTGAGGACCTTCTCGTTGTGGCCGGACTGCTCCTCCTCGTAGAACCAGCCCCGTGTGCCGCAGAGGGCGTAGTCCCCGTAGAAGAAGCAGTTGTTGTGCAGGATGTCGATGGTGGTGATCTCGTTCTCCTCGAAGAAGCGTTTCATTTTCGCGGCGGTGTTCCACCAGTAGTCGTGGTTTCCCTTGATGATCAGCTTCCGTCCCGGAAGCCGGTCGATAAACTTGAAATCCTCCAGGCTCTCCTCGAAGTCGATGCCCCAGGAGGTGTCCCCGCAGAGGACCGTCACGTCGTCCTCCCCCAGGGGGGAGAAGCCCTCCTCCAGGCGGCGGACATGGTCCGCCCAGCCGGGGCCGAAGACGTCCATCGGTTTATTCGCTTTTAATGAGAGGTGGAGGTCGCCGATGGCATAGAGGGACATAGTTGATTCCTTTTTTCTTCTTCGCGGCCCAGGCGGCCGGCAGGCCGCCGGACCGGTCGTTCAGACGCCGGAGGCGGCTGAATGACGGTCCCCGGGGCAGTTCTAACTGGAATTATTTCTATTCGATAGCCCGGGGGCTTTCCGCCCCCGGACCCTGGACCTACTTTTGCCGCGCGGCAAAAGTAGGCAAAAACGCGCTCAAGGGGGAGGGGACTCCCCCTTGAGAATCCCGCTCCTCACCTGTTTAATTTACGCCCGAGGCATGGTTTGGTTTGGTCTAAACCTTTCTGCCGTCCGCTTCGTTCCCCTTCAGTCTCTGTTTCAGCGTGGTCACTGACAACCCCTACCGCATAGACCAAGCAAACTCCCCGGGGTGCTTATTGAGGGTCTTCCTTCTCATCCGGTACCCACTCTAACAAATCGCCGGGCTGGCATTCCAACATGTCACAAATTGAATTTAAGCTTTCAATCGTCAATGTTGTATCCCGCCTGCGAAGTTTCTGCACAGTAGTGGATGAGAGTAATTTTTCTTTTTGCAATCGGTAAGTATTATATCCCGCTTCTTTTAATGCCGCTAGAATGTCTATTTTGTATCGAATCATAGAATTTCCTCAAGATTAAACTTTTCTCTTGACTTCGGCGAATTTTAAGCTATAATAGAATAATAAGCTATAAAGGAGGATACCACAATGCCGGACTTAATGCAAACTTTATTTGATTACATCATCGACTACACGCATGAGACGTACTGTCTGCAAACCAAACGTACCGCGTACAGCGTCCGCCGGGATTCCGCCCGGTCCAAGCTGGAGGAACAGCTGACAGAGGAGCAGAAGGAGTTGTTTGAAGAATTTTGGGAATACAACGGCAAAGCAGAAATGGAGGAACTGTACGCCATGTTTCTGGCGGCCTTCGACCAAAGCGCCTCGCTCCTCCGCCGCCATACCGCCTGACCACATTTCACGGTAAAATAACCGCCAGCGCATCGCCTTTCAGCGAGAGCCGCACGCCGCAAAAGGTAGGGGCCATCATCGACCACGTTAAAAGAGACGCAGGGATGACCGAAGCGGACGGCAGTAAGGTTTAGACCGGATAGACTGTGCCTCGGGCGTAAATTAAACAGGTGAGGAGCGGGATTCTCAAGGGGGAGTCCCCTCCCCCTTGAGCGCGTTTTTGGTTACTTTTGCCGCGCGGCAAAAGTAACCCCAGGGTCCGGGGCTGGGAAAGCCCCGGGCTATCGAGCAGAAACAGCTCCCCGCCGCCCCGCAGGGGCGGCAAGAACCTACCGCAGAAACTCCAGTACCTTCTCCTCCATAAGCTCCTTCTCGGTCACATCGCGGAACCGAATCTCCTTCCCCTTGAGCCCCGCCAGCCGGGCGGGCGCCCTGACCCCGGTGACCCGCTCCATCTGGGCGATCCGCTCCAGGCTGTCCTCCGCCGGGGTCTCGCCGATAGCCCCCAGCACGCTGTCCCCAAACTTATACGGGCTGGCCGTGGAAACAAAGACGGCCGGTGTCTTGTCCCCCGTCTCGTGGCGGTAATCCGTGAGCACCTTGGCCGCCACGGCGGTATGGGTGTCGATCAGATACCCGTACTGATAGAGCATCTCAATGGTGGACTTGGTCTCCTCCTCGCCGCAGAAGCCGCCGTAGAAGACCTCCTGGAGCCGCTTCTTCATGCCGGGGGTGATCTCATACCGCCCGGTCTCCGCCAGCCGGCCCATGTACTCCCGGACCAGCTCGTCGTTCCCGCCGCTGAGGTCGAACAGCAGCCGCTCCAGATTGCTGGAGATCAGGATGTCCATGGACGGCGACATGGTGGTGTGGAACGCCCGGTTGCGGTCGTAGACCCCCGTGCGGATGAAGTCCGTCAGCACGTCGTTGCGGTTGGAGGCACAGATCAGCTTCCCCACCGGCAGGCCCATCCGCTTGGCGTAATAGCAGGCCAGGATGTTCCCGAAATTCCCCGTGGGCACGCAGAAATTCACCGGCTGGCCCAGCTTGATCTCCTTGGCGTTGAGCAGGTCGCAGTAGGCCGAAATATAATACACCACCTGGGGCAGGATGCGCCCCCAGTTGATGGAGTTGGCCGAGGAAAGGAAGTACCCCCGCTCCTCCAGCCGCTCCCGCAGCTCCTCGTCGGAGAAGATGCTCTTCACCCCGCTCTGGGCGTCGTCAAAGTTGCCCTTCACGGCGCACACGCCCACGTTGGCCCCCTCCTGGGTGACCATCTGCAGCTTCTGTATCTCGCTGACCCCGTTCTCCGGATAGAACACCAATATTTTGGTCTGGTCCACGTCCGCGAAGCCCTCCATGGCCGCCTTGCCGGTGTCCCCGGAGGTGGCCGCCAGGATGCAGGCCGTCTTCTTCTCCCCCGTCAGCCGCAGGCTGGCGGACAGGAGCTGGGGGAGCATCTGCAGGGCCATGTCCTTGAAGGCGCTGGTGGGCCCGTGCCACAGCTCCAGGCACCAGGTCCGCTTGTCCATCTTGTGCAGGGGCGCCACGTCCGGGTGGTCGAACCGGTCCGGGCCGTAGGCGTTCTTGGCGAACAGGTTCAGCTCCTCGGGCCGGAATTCCTCCAGGAACTTGCCCATCACGTAGGCCGCCCGCTTCCGGTAGGGCATCCCGCACAGGGTCTCCACCTCCAGGGCGCTGAGGCTGGGGAAGGACACGGGCGTAAACAGCCCCCCGTCCCGGCTGAGTCCCATGGTGATGGCCTGGGCGGCGCTCCTGCGCAGGGCCTTGTCTCTCGTGCTCAAATATTCCATGTGTTTTTTCCTCCGAAAGCGCGCCTTTCTCAGAACGCGCCAGTGATATACTTGATCTGCCTCCGGCCCTCCGCCCCGGCGGGATAGACCTCCGCCACGTCGAACCGGCAGGGCCCGTCCCAGCCCGTCTGGGCCAGGTACCAGGACGCCGCGTCCCGGAGCCGCCGCTGCTTGGCGGCGGTGACCGCCTCCCTCGGCGGCGCGATGGCCCGGGGGGAGCGGGTCTTGACCTCCACGAAGCACAGCACCCCCGCCGGGTCCCGGGCGATCAGGTCGATCTCCCCCCACCGGCACCGGTACTGCCGCTCCAGGATGGCGCAGCCCCGGCGCTCCAGGGCCTCCGCCACGGCGGCTTCCCCACGGTCGCCCCGCCTCTTCCGCTCATCCATGACGGGCGGCCTCCCACTTTTTCAGGAAGCTCCTGCGGTGGACGGGGCTGGGGCCGTACTTGTCCAGCATCTCGTAGTGGAGCCTGGTGCCGTACCCCTTGTGCCGCTCAAAGCGGTACTGGGGGTATTTTTCCGCCAGCTCCTCCATCACCCGGTCCCGGCTGACCTTGGCCACGATGGAGGCGGCGGCGATGGACGCGCTGCGGCTGTCGCCTTTGACAACGGTCTCATGGGGGGTGACCAGGGCAAAATGCTTCCCCTTGTCCCGGTTTCCGTCGATGAGGGCGTAGTCCGGCTGCACCGGCAGGGCGTCGATGGCCAGCTGCATGGCCTTCACCCGGGCGCTGAGGATGTCCGTGGCGTCGATCTCCTCCGGGGAGACGGACGCCGCCGCCCAGGCCACGGCCTCTTCCTTGATCCGGTCGAAGAGCAGGTCCCGGCGCTTGGGGGTCACCTGCTTGGAATCGTTGAGCCATGGCAACTCCAGCCCCCGGGGCAGGATCACCGCCCCGGCGTACACCGGCCCCGCCAGGGGCCCGGCCCCCGCCTCGTCACAGCCGCAGACCAGGGCACAGCCCCGCCCATGGGCCATATCTTCCAGCTCCCACCCGGGGAGCGTCTTCTCACTCATTTCCCGCCTCCGGCAGCTCCAGGGTGAACCGTCCCAGCTTGCCGCCCCGGAACTCGTCCAGGAGGATGCGGGACATCCGCTCCGTGTCGATCTCCCCGCCCCGGAGGACGAAGCCCCGCTTCCGCCCCGCCTTCTCCAGCAGCGCGTACCCGGAGTCTTCCGCTTCCGGCTCCACTTTATACCGGTCCGCCAAAGCCTGGGGATAGTATTCCCCCAGATAGGCCATCAGCCGGGCGGCCAGCTCCTCCAGGTCCATGATCTCGTCCCGCACCGCGCCGGTGCAGGCCAGCCGGAAGCCCACCCCCGGGTCCTCGAACTTGGGCCACAGCATCCCCGGGGTGTCCAGCAGCTCCAGGCTCTGGTCCACGGGGACCCACTGCTTGGCCCGGGTGACGCCGGGGCGGTCCTCCGCCTTGGCGGTCTTCCGCCGGGCCACCTGGTTGATGAAGGTGGACTTCCCCACGTTGGGGATGCCCAGGATCATCACCCGGAGCATCCGCCCCGCCTGCCCCTTTTCCGCGTAGGAGGCCAGCTTGTCCGCCAGCAGGCCCCGCACGGCGGCGGGGAACTGCCGGGTCCCCTGGCCCTGCCTGGCGTTGCACTCCAGCACGGCGAAGCCCCTTCCCCGGAACCAGGCCCCCCAGGCCTTGGTGGCCGCCGGGTCCGCCAGGTCCACCCGGTTGAGGACCATGAGCCGGGGCTTCCCCGCCGTCAGCTCCTCCACGTCCGGGTTCCGGCTGGAGAGGGGCGCCCGGGCGTCCAGTATCTCGCACACGGCGTCCATGTGCTTCATCTGTTCGGCGATCATCCGCCGGGTCTTGGTCATGTGGCCGGGGTACCACTGGATGTTCATCCCGTCCTTTTCCATGGGGCCTCCTCCGTCAGCGGAGCACGCCGATGCGGCTCCAGTCCCGCGCCTCCGTCTCCGGCGTGGCGCCGGGGATCAGCAACAGCAGCACCTTCCCCTGGAGGTAGCCCACGTTCACGGCCCCCAGCCGGATATCCCGGCTGTCGGAGCTGTGGTTGCGGTTGTCCCCCATGACGAAGACCTCGTCCTCCGCCAGGGTGAGGGGGAACTGCGTCCCCGCGGTGGTGTAGGTGGGCTCCTTGATGTAGGGCTCGTCCAGCACCTGCCCGTCCACCGTGACGGTCCCGGAGACCGGGTCCACGTCCACGGTCTGGCCCCCCACGGCCACGATGCGCTTGACCAGGGTCTCGCTCAGGGGCTCCTCGGCGTTGTAGGCGTTGAGGACCACCACGTCCCCGGCCTGGAAGGCGCAGAACACGGAATTGAGGATCAGCAGCTCGTCCCCGGTATACAGGGTGTTCTGCATGGACGGCCCGTTGACGCTGATGAGCCGCACCCCGAAGGTGAACAGCAGCACCACGCTCACTACCGCCGTCACCAGCGCCTGGGTCCAGCAGTAGAGGGTGCTCTCCAGGGTCTCCGGCTCCTTTTTCTTCTTGGGGGAGGCGCCCTCCGGTTGGACGGCGGTCTCTTCGGTCTCCAGCGCGGGGTCTCTTTTTTCTTCTGCCATGGTGGTACACTCCTTAGCACATAACATCTCTAAGGTATAGTATAGCACAAATTTTCCAAAATTTCAACTGCAAAGTGTATGAAACCAAGGGCGCGGAGCCCCCGTTCTCCCGCCGTTCCGTACAGCGGAAAACCCGAAAACGGTTCTCCCCCGCACCCCCGTTCCAGTGTGTGTTTCCTTTCCTGTTCCATCAGCAGTATCTTTTTCCGTTTCCTTTTCTGTTCCATTCTCTGTTTCTGTTTCATTAGGATAAAAAAAGAAAAACCGGCGGTTCCCGGCGGGAAAAGGGCCTCCTCCCTGCCAAAACGGGGAAATGCATTTGCCCAAATGGGAAAATGCATTTCGGAAAAAGCAGAAATGGCGCGCGGCCAGGACGGCCCGTCCCGCAAAAAAGCGGCCCCATGGAAGCCGAAAGCTCCACGGGGCCGCGAAAGGGACGCTCTATTCGATGCTGATGATATAATAATACACCGGCTGACCACCCGGCAGGACGGACAGCTCCGCGCCGGGACAGTGCTTGGCGAAGATCTCCTCCGCCTGGGCGGCCTGCTCACCGGCGACGTCCTCGCCGTAGAAGAGGGTGACGAACTCCGCGCCCTTCTCCTCCGCCTTCTCCGCCAGCTTCTCCAGCATGACGTTGATGTCCTGGTTGGTGCCGAACAGCTTCCCGTCCAGCAGGGACAGGTAGTCCCCCTCGTTGATGGCGAAGCCGTCGAAATCGCTGTTCCGGGCGGCGTAGGTGATCTGGGCGGTGGCCACGCCGCTGATGGAGCTCTTCATGACCTCCAGCAGCTCCTCCGGCTCCATCTCCGGGTCCACGTTCATCATGGCGGTGACGCCCTGGGGGATGGTCTCCGTGGGGACCACCACCACCTCCTTGGAGGCCAGGCCCACGCACTGCTGGGCGGCCATGATGATGTTCTTGTTGTTGGGCAGGACGAAGACGGTCTCGGCGGGCACCCGCTCGATCTCCTTCAGGATGCTCTCCGTGGAGGGGTTCATGGTCTGCCCCCCGGAGATGACGCCGTCCACGCCCAGGTCCCGGAACACGTCCGCCAGCCCGTCCCCGGCGCACACGGACAGGAAGCCGTACCGCTTCTCCGGCTGGGCGGGGGCCTGGGGGCCGTTCTCCAGCTCCTCCTCCACCGCGTCCAGGTCGTCCACGCTCTGGGCCTTCTTCCCGGCGGCCACGTCGTCGTACTGGGTGCGCATGTTCTCGATCTTGGCCAGCTCCAGGGTGCCGAACTTCTGGGCCTCCGTCAGGGCGCTGCCGGGGATGTTGGTGTGGACGTGGACCTTGAAGGCCTCGTCGTCCTCGCCGATGACCAGGCTGTCGCCGATGCTGTTGAGGTAGTCCCGCAGGGGGGTGAGGTTCACCTCGGGATCGTCCTTGCGCACGATGAAGACGGTGTCGAAGGCGAAGGTGATCTCCTCCTCGGAGAAGACGTTGAAGTCCGCCTTGGACTGCTTGGGGGCCTCCTCACTTACCTCGGGCATGGGCTCGCCCCGCAGGGAGGCCAGCATCCCCTCCAGGATGGCCAGATAGCCCTTGCCGCCTGCGTCCACCACCCCGGCCTTTTTCAGGACGGGGTTCATGTCGGTGGTCTGGGCCAGCACCTCGTAGCCCACCCGGAGGGCCTCGGCCAGCATGTATTCCACGTCGTTGTTCTCCCCGGCGGCCTCGACGGCCCGCTTGGCGGCCAGGCGGGAGACGGTGAGCACGGTGCCCTCGGCGGGCTTCATCACCGCGCCGTAGGCGGAGGCCACGCCCTCCTGCATGGCGGCGGCCAGGAGGACCGCGTCGGCGGTCTCGTGGCCCTTGAGGGTCTTGGAGAGGCCCCGGAAGAGGAGGGAGAGGATGACGCCGGAGTTGCCCCGGGCGCCCCGGAGGAGGGCTCCGGCGGTGGCGGCGGCGGCCTGTCCCAGATCTTTGGGATCGCTTTTTTTCAGCTCGGCGGCGGCGGTGCCGATGGTGAGGCTCATGTTGGTGCCGGTGTCGCCGTCGGGGACGGGGAACACGTTGAGGTCGTTGATCTGCTGCTTTTGCAGCGCGATAGCGGCGGAGCCGTGGAGGACCATCCGCTTGAACTGGATACCGTCGATCGTCTGTATCATCTTTCCGTTAAACCCCCTTGGCATTGGACACAACAGAGTCTACACACACGTCCACGCTTTTCACGGGGATGCCGGTGTACTTGCTGACCTTGTATTGGACTTCGCTCATAATGGAGCGGCAGACGGCGGTGATGTTGATGCCGTGCTCGACGATGATGTGCAGGCGGATGGAGACGGTGGAGTCCTCGTTGTAGATGACCTGGACGCCTTTGCTCATGGCCTCCTTGCGCAGGAGGTGGACGAGCCCGTCGGTCATAGAGCGGAAAGCCATCCCCTTGACGCCGAAGCAGTTGGTGGCGGCGTTGCCGGTGATATTGGTAAAGACGGCGTCGCTGATATTGATGGTTCCTTTTTTCCCTTGCAGCTTTATCATGAAAAACATCCTTTCAGAGGAAATAAGCGGTAGTTGCAACATACGATTATATACTATTTTTTTCAAGATAACAAGTAGGAAATAGGAAATCCGCAAAATCTCTGAAAAGATGGCATCTTCCTATTGAAAAATGCGGCGGTTTGACATAATATAGAGCTGGGGCTTCGCCTCCGCGCCTCTTCTTGCCGCCTCGACGGCGGCAGGGGACGTTCTTTTCGTGCGAACGAAAAGAACCAAAGATTCTGCGACGGCCACATCGAGTGGCCGCGCAGAATTGATTGTGCATGACCGCTCGATGCGGTCATTGCA
>ERZ808054.444-NODE-444-length-40642-cov-29.164847_pt1 | contig 40642 bp, 41 predicted proteins | sample MGYA00380201_ERZ808054 | MGnify/ENA primary metagenome ERZ808054 (study PRJEB31490, sample SAMN06133419) | mouse gut metagenome | isolation source: Z5_2 | host: mice | place: China: Chengdu | collected 2015-05 ...
TATTACGAGGACAGAAAGCTGGACAAGGCTCAGATGCTGCGCTTCTCCACCTGCAAATTTGTGGACGAGGGCCACCATATCATCCTCAAAGGTGCTTCCGGCAACGGCAAGACCTACATCGCCTGTGCCTTGGGCAACGCCGCCTGCCGCCGGTTCAAGAAGGTCCGCTATGTCCGTATGCCGGAACTTCTGGACGAGCTGAGCATTGCCCGCAGCGGCGGCGAATTGAAGAAATGTCTGACCTCCTACAAGAAGGTGGACCTGCTGATCCTGGACGAGTGGCTCATCCGGCCACTCTCGCCCCAGGAGTCCTACGACCTGCTGGAAATCGCAGAAGCCCGCTGCCAGCGTTCCATGATCTTCTGCACCCAGTACCAGTCCGAGGGCTGGTATACCCGCATTGACCCCAATCCCGATTCCGGCAGCCCCGTTTCCGAGGCAATCATGGACCGCATCATCCACAACGCCTATGAAGTTCTGGTTGAGGGCCGCGTCTCCATGCGCGAACGCAACGGCCTGAAGTCCTCCCACGCCGAAGGCGGTGAGGAGGATGCCTGACTGCCCCTTCAACCCCTCCGCTTCCCCTTGTGATCTCGAATTGGACCTGATGGTCCTGCGTGAAGCGGAACGGGAGTCCATGGAAATTTTCTATGCCATGCGGGAGGAATTACACTTTTACCTGAAACGCACTCAGCTGCTGGAGACTATTTTGACCGAGAATGGCATCCCTATTCCCGACTACGATGACTGATCCTACGCTCTGCCAGCCACTACGGCTGGCAGAGCCCATTACTGGCGGACCCTTCCGGCGGGGTGGCAGGTTTTCTCCGGCCACCTGGCGGAAATTCTCCGTGCAGCTGGCAAGTTTGATCCGGTATATGCATGTGGGCAAATACCAGAACTGCCGCGCCGAAGTCCACTTTGGGCAAGGCACTGTCCTACCTCAAGGAGCAATGGCCCTATTTGCTCAAATATCTCAAAGACGGCAGGCTGGAGCTGAGCAACAACCGAGCTGAGCGCAGTATTAAGCCTTTTGTCATTGACAGAAAGAATTTCCTGTTTGCAAAAACACCCAGCGGCGCAAAGAGCAGTGTGGTGATCTTCTCCCTCATCCAGACCACCTCTGAGAATGGCTTAGATACGTAACGCTACCTAACCTGGCTCTTATCCTCTGCACCAGAGATGGATTTAGCTCAACTGAATGTTGTGCAGGTCCCGCTGCCCTGGAACGCTCCGGCTCTCTGCAATGCATAATTGTTTTTAGCCCGTTGCCAGGGATTCTCCTGGCAATGGGCTTCTTTGTGCAGTGAGATTTGACGCTTACTACTTCAGTAGTAACAATACCGCCGGGATAGTTTTTGAATAATGAGGTAGGGGGACAGTAAAAAAGCAGACAGGCAGATTTGCCGCTTATGGCAAAACTATAATTTTGTACGGGTGCCTTCGACACCCGATTTGGCAAAGGTGTTCCGACACCACACCAAAGGGGGCCGCAAGAACATGAAAAACCTAACACCAACAAAAAGTTAAGCATACGCTAATCGGAGCGATTGGGAAGATTTCAGCATCCGCAGAAAAATATGTCCGCAACCCGAAAAAGATTTTGCAAGAACTCGGAAATTACCCGTTGAAACCATGTTAAAGATGTTGGTTGGTATGGGTGGCAATACCATTTGCAAAGAATTGTATGATTGGTTTGAAAATTCATCAGATACAGTCAGCACATCCGCATTTGTGCAGCAGCGAGAGAAAATTTTATTAGAAACAACAGAGGATTTATTCCGACTTTTTACGAAGGAATGCCGCTATGAAAAGGTATACTCCGACCATCGGCTACTGGCTACTGGCTACTGGCTGTAGATGCGGTATTGCTCTATTATCTTGCAAAATGCGGTTGCAAAAACGGGAGACTGTTGTCTATATAAATAGAAGGACAACTTTCATTAGTCATCCTTAAGCATGGCGGAAAAAGTTGTGTAACTGTGTATTGCATTATGTTGCTAGTCGTTGTCTGGTAGTTTGCCAAGTTTGAAAATAGAAGATAGCGGGTATAGCTTTCTGAGGTTACATCTGGCATCATTTGAGGAGAGTCTCCAACGTACAGTAGAGCAAACGGAATTCGCTCAGAATCAATCGAACAAATTTTTTTGGGAAGCATCCTTCTAGTTTATTCTGCCACTCAACTAACTGTGGAGATCAATTTCAGAAACATATTAACCGCTTTATATTTTGTAGCGTGTGGAGCTGCTGTACTTGGAGGGCTTTCTCTATTTTCATCTTCCTTTCTCTTTTTTACTCAAGGGGCGTTTACCCCGATAAATTTTATTTCTGAATTAAGAGAATACACTAAATATCCCATCGAAATATTTGGTAAAGGACTACAATTTGTTTTTACATGGCTTATCCCTATAGGATATGTAAGTTATTACCCATCAATTTTTTTCTTACGAAATCAGTCAAACATATGCTTATATTCTGGACTAGTAGCACTGACATCACTTTTATTAGGATATGTAGTCTTTAATATTGGGCTGCGTTTTTACGAGGGTGTTTCTGCTTAAAAAGCTATGTCCTTTAGTTAAAACCTTTTCGGTAAAAGACGCAAAAAGGCTTTATTTCGCTTAAGTTTCGTATATAGCCTCTTTTAAGGGTGGCAGTGCATACACCGGACCAGCAGCCCCACCATGCCGGAAGAGAGCTCCACTTCAAGGAAGTAAAAAAAGGGACCTGTATAATTGGGTAGCACAGGAAAACTGTGTCTATATCAATTGGAGGTCCTACCATGCCAAACTACCTGGAAATCCTGAGACTGGACAGTTTCAACTACAGCCAACGGACAATCGAATCAACGGCACATTGTTCACGGCACACCGTCTGCAACGTTCTGCAAGCAGCAAAGGTGAAGCAGAGCACATGGCCTCTGGATGACGACATAACCAACGCAGAGCTAGAGGCGGTTCTGTTCCTCGGCAAGTATAAGAGCGGGTGCCGGTACGTGGAGCTGGACTATCCGTACATCCACAGAGAGCTGGCAAAGACGGGTTTTACCATGGCACTTTTGTAGGAGGAATACTGTTAGAAGTGCCATGAAGCATGGAAAACACCCTACATGAGTACGCAGTTTGGGGACAAGCACTGGAGATGGGCGCAGGTGACGAAAGCCACCATGTGCATCCAGCACAAGCCTGGAGACGCCATCCAGGTGGACTGGGCGGGCGATACCTTTTCGGTATATGATCCGGTAACTGGAGAGCAGAGTCCAGCGTATCTGTTTGTGTAGCTGCTACACCTACGCAGAAGCCAACGGGGATATAAAGACGGAGAACTGGCAGCCTGCCACATCCACGCTTTCCAGTACCTTGGCGATTTGACCCAGCTGTTGATTCCGGACAATTGCAAGACCGCCACTACGGCTAATACCAGATATGAAACCGTGCTCAACCGCAGCTACCAGGAACTGGCCGAATACTATGGCACAGCAGTAGTACCGGCCCATGTCCGCAAGCCCCAGGACAAAAGCGCGGCGGAAGCATCCGTGCGCTTCGCAGAAACACGGATCATTCCGTTAATGGTCATACGCTTCAGCATTACACCGTTGGCGCGTACCAACATGTCCCCAGTGTATTCACCATCAGTCAGGTTCTTTCTCTGTCCTAAATCCTTCAAGTGAGTCCTTCCTGGCGGTGCGCTGTGAGACCGACCCTGTATCAATAAAAGGCCGCATTTCCCTCTTGGCGGAAATGCGGTCTTTCACATCCTATAAGCTATCGCAAATTTTATAAAGGTTTGATGTACACCCACCATTTTCCCGCCAGCGATTTTTCTTTGATAGGTATCCGGCGGCGCAGAGATCATTCAGCGCCCGCTGGACAGTGGCGCGGGAGAGGTGTAGCTCCCGTGCTATGGTTTTGATGGACGGCCAGCATACCCCATCTTTGTTCGTGCGGTCCTTGAGATACATATACACCGCCACAGCCCGGTGAGGCAGATCGGCAGCATAGATCGAATTGAAGTAGCCCATAGTGTTACCTCATGTGCGCAGCGAGGATTCGTCTTTGTCCGTTTTATGGAACGTCTGCCGGGAGCGGGACTGACTTTCGGTCACTGCTGTAGCCTGGGGGATAATTTCTACCCCGGATTGCGGATATTTCTTTAGTATTGCCGCCTCCAGTTCTCTCCGGTCTGCATAGTAAACCTTCCTTTGCCCATGCTCCGGTGTCTGATAGGCATCACCGAAAGAGATTCCCCAATCAAGAAATAAGCGTAACCGTGTCCGCATGGGATTCGTCCCCGTCTTCATAACGATAAAAGAGCCTTTTGGAATCGCTTTCAGCTCGTCCGAGCTCATGAGAGGGCGGCTCACCATCTGGAGCGACTGATTGACGCCATCCTTTGCCTTGCTGATGTAACCGCTCTGTACCGTTTGATTTCCCAGAGCCTTGGACAGCACCTCCGCCGTCTGGCTGTTAGGTGCAAAGCCGCCAAAAATCGTGTCCTGGCAGTTATCCGTAAGAATTTCAGCGCCCTCCTTGCCGTAATTCTTCTCCAGCTGTGCCAGCGACTGAATGATCGGCACCAACGTCAGTTCCCGTGAGCGGCCTGCGGAAAACAGCGGCAGGATGTCAAAGGGCGGCATGGTTCCCAGCTCATCGCAGAAGAAGACCACGCGGTTGGGCAGCTTCCCTCCGTTCTCATCCGCCACAGCGAACAGCTCGCGAGATAACTGTTGAATCATCAACCCTGCCATAAAGTTTTTGCTGGGATCTTCTTCCGGCAGGATCAGGAAAACAGCAGACTTTTTTCTGGCAAAACTCTCAGCGGTAATGCTGCTCTCAAAGCAGAGGACCTGCTCCAATTCACTGTCAAGGAAACTGTTCAAGCATGACAGCACGGTAGAAAGTACAGATGCCATTGCCTGCTCCGAGGTGTTCAGGGCTGCGCCTGCAAACCATCTAGCTTTGTGCTCAGACGGCAGTTTGCTCATAAGCACCTGAAATTGGCTTTTGCCTTTGTTTGCTCCGGCGGCTGGCTCCAACAGATCCTGCACCAGCTTGAACACGGACACGATATGACGCCGCTCCCGGACCGCTCCTTCGATCTCCTTCGGCGGCAAAAACTCCGCCAGCAGAAGGATCACAGAGGTCAGGAGGCCCTCGGCGGCGTCATAAAAAAACGCGTTTTGCCCGCGATTGGAGCTGTCTCCATCGGGGCTGATGATCGTCTTGGCGAGGATCTTCGCATACTTCTCCGCCTTGGCTTTTGCGGCAACATTTTCAGGATCTTTCACAGAGATATCCACGTATTGATTGACCAAGGTGAGAAAGTTGTTCCCGTCAGACCGTGTGGGGTTGCGCAGATCGATCACCGCCACCTGATAGCCGTAGCAGTCTTTTGCGATGGTTCCATAGTTCCGGGCGAGGTCTCCCTTCGTATCCAGCGCTAGAAAGCTCATCCCACTGGCGCACGAAAATTCAAGATTAGGGTATAGGAAGAACGCCGTTTTACCAACGCCGCTGGCACCGATCATCAGGCAGTGGACGTCATCACTATCAATTAGAGCAGTGACCTTGCCCTTTTTACCGGTGGAACCGAGGATCAGCCCCTGCACTGTAGGCAAATCTTTTCCCTGCCGCCACTCCGCCACCTTGAACAGCACCCGCGAATAGGTCTGTGATATTTCTTTCGGCGTGGCCCAGCGGGCGGTTCCATGTTGTCCGTCGCCAACAACCTTGCTCTTGATGTTCAGCGACCCACTGCCTGATTTAGAGGTTGCAAACCAAATCAGCAGCAACATCCCGCCGCCAAGCCCAATCAGCAGTAGCACCTGCGGTGGGAGAGGTGTCTCTTGCAGGAAATCAAACACGGAGATCACCTCGCAAACCTCCAGTTTTAAGTGCCGCTGTTGATGGATACGCTTCATCAAACTCGACATACTCGCCCATGATAGAAATCGCTTTGTAGCTATCGCCGCTTTCCAGTACCCGCTGCCACATCTCCTCGGCCTGCTCCATCTGTCCGGCCTGCCGAAGTGTACGATTAGTGATGCACAGCAGATTGAAAATATCCCCGTGCAGACCGAGAATGGGAGCCGCCGGCTTCTGCGGTGGAATCTGTTCCGGGTGCTCGATCTCCACAATCTGGAGAATAAATTCCCGCAATTTCTGCTGAACCTGCCGGGGTAGCTCCGCGTGGATGCTTGCCAATGGCTCCATGGAATCGAATGAAAGCCACCGTTCCAGATTCTGCAAGTCCGAGATCGTGACATAGCGGAACGGCTTTCCGGGCGTGGTTCCCATGACCGTATAGTGACTGGCACGGACACCGATTGGTACTTCATATCGCAGAGCGATCTCCGCCTGGGGCGGCGTGAGATAGACAAGCTGCTGCTTGCCGGTGTAACCGTTTCCCACTTGAAAATCGCTGGTGTAGTAGGCAATCAGATTCCTGATCGCCTCCAGAGCTTTTTCTTTCTCCTGCATGACTGATTCCTCCTTTACATGGTCATTGTCATTTCGTGTTGTGATACCCTTTGTTCCTGTTTTTGCTGCTGCTTTACGAGGTCAGCCTCATATTTAACCGGCACTTTTGCGAAGGATACTGCCAGGTACAACCAGCTATCGGCCAGCTCCTGCTTCTCCACTTTGCTGCGGATTCCGGGAGCCGATGCCCTCTCCAGGATGCTATGGAGCTGCCCCGCCAGTTCGGCGCGGCGGCTTTTCAAGTTGCCGCGATTCCGGTGGGGCAGAATGCGGCACTGTAACTCGTCCACCAATTCTTCTGTGGAACGCAGCTCACCCATCTGGCGCAGTTCTCGATTATATGCGGATAGCGCCAGCGCGGAAGCTAATTCAATTTGGTCCATTGCCGCTCCTGGTCGGCCCACACAAATATTTCTTTCATATTGTTGGAATGCAGAAGTGATATCCTGCTCCAGACGATTTGGGGAAGTACATTCTGCCGTGCGGATACCGATCCTGCCGCAGATTTCCGGCGCTGCAATGAGTTGCGGATGTTCCTCCGCAGCCTGGGCGGGGAGGCCGTGCTGGGCTTTGATATCTTCGTTCCAGTCTTTATATTCCGATTGAAGGATCTCAATGCTATCGTATCCGCGTTCCCAGAGAATGTCTGTCAACCGCCCGCCAGCCTCAATGCCTGTTGCGTCATGATCCAGGCAAAGGCAGACGGTACGGATACCGGAGTTCTGCTCCAGCATCCAGAGCATGGCGTGTTCTGCGGTTCCGCAGAGTGCCACGTAGCTGTGCCGCTGCCAATCTTTCCGGTATAGCGTGATGAACGACAGCAGATCAATGGGAGCTTCAAAAACGTAGAGCCGTTCGCTGGAACCGGTGTGATGGAAGCTGCATCGTGGATCGCTGCCCTCCACATTGATGCGGAAGGTTTTGCCGATGCTGTTGATGCTGCGTTTGTGAGCATGACGGGCAGCACCGGCGGTATCTTTTCCGACAAAAACAACATTATGATATTCACTGGTTCCACCTTTGAATTTTTCGTAGCTCTCATATAGCACTCCTGCTCGGACAAAAGCGCTGACTACATCTCGGTCCAGAAAACGGTTTTTGAGTAAATAGGCGTACATCCGGCGCATATCCCGATTGGCAGGCGGCAGAGCGAACGCTTTCTTTTCCTTCACCTTCTGTTTGGCAGCAGGGATATAAGCAACTCCTTGTCCCCCGCCCAGCAGACAGGTGACGGCCTCCGGGTAGGAAAGATTGTAGAACTGCTGGACGAAAGAGATTGGCCCACCGCCCTGTTCTGCAGCGTGATCATACCAGCGGTTTCCGCGTATGGTGATGCTGTTGTCGCTGGCAAGCCGTTTTTCAAAACCGGAGGCCAGCAGCTTCTCTCCCTGCCTGAGCAGGAATTGTTCCAGATCAACTTCGCCGGCGCGGCGTTTCTGATCGTCTGTAAAATGGATGTATGGAATATGTCTCACCCCTATTCTTGATTTTCCTGCCTGCACCTGCTATACTAGTTTCCTGGAGGGGGATTGAGATGCAAGTTGTTGTTTTGAACGGGACGCTGACCGAGGCCGAGCAGGATTTCTATATCCGCTAGGCCACAGCAGTGCATCCCGTGAGTATCATTGAGAAGCTGTTCCTGGATGTCCAAGGTGATCGTGTAGTGGTCAGCTATGATCTCCACCGATTCCGCAACATGCGGAAGATGGGCGGTTACTGTATCGGAGAACCAGCGGGTTGGAACGCCGCCAAGCAGGCGGAACTGCGGGATACAGTCCCGAATTCAATTGACGGATTGGTTTGATATGAACAATCAGGAATTAGCCGCCAAAGTGAATTCCTCCATGTATCGCCAGTGCAGAAGACGAGGCTATGCAGCAGTGGTAGATGTATTGATGGATATCGGCGTACTGCCAAAGGATAAATACGAAGACTGGCGGTTTGGACGGATCCCCTACCTGGAGCGCGTCTGCATGGTCAACCTGGGGAAGCTCTCCACCATCAGGCATCAGATGCGTGTTTATGCACAGAAGGCCGGGTTGAAGCCATCCTTTTGCTGTTACAAACAGTGGGGCGTAAAAAAGAAGGGTGGGCAAGGCCGCAAGTCGGTGATCCATCTGCGCTTCAGCAAGAGCGGCAATCCGGAGGTTGAACGGTGGTATGCGACACATTTTGTTGATACTAAACGGGTTGCAGAAATCAAAGCAGAGAAACAAACCGAACCGCCTGCCGAGGAATAATGACGGTATTATCCGTGCAAACTGCACGCCTTCTTTGGCATCATGTTGCGATAATATCGTCTGGCTCTGGCCCGCTGATTGAGGCGTTTATCCCGTTCGATGATTTCACATTTAGTGCAGCGGAAGCCGTCTCCGTTGAAAATCTTTCCACAGCAGATACACACATGACGGGGGACGGTTTCCTGGCGTTCGCACTCGCAGAGTGCGGCAACTTCTTTCCAGGGAACGTCCCACCACTGAGCAGCCTCGATGGTCGCCTGCTCCCAGCTGGGTGCGTTGACAATAGCCAGCCCGCACTCCGGATGGCGTACCCACCAGAGGTGCATCGGCGGCGCTTTTTTTGCTGTTGGCATCGTATCCTCCTTATCATGATAGTCTCGGCGCATGGTCATCCGGTTTGTGACCATGCGCAATTTTCTTCTCCCGGAGCTTTCGCAGCAGTTTTCGGTCGGTGTGGTATACCGGACTGGTGGGAGGCTGCTGCTCCTGAAAAATGCGGCTCATGTGGTACAGGAGCCGGGTCACGGAATTGAACAGCAGGGCAGAAGAATGTTCGTCATTCCTCTGCCCTGCTGTCGTATTCGGAGCAGTTGGCGCAGCATGATCCTGCGCCAACTGAGCGCCGAGCCGCACCGCCTCCTGGATCACAATATTTTTGATCCGCTTGAACTCCTTCTGCCTTGAGAGCGGAATGCGTTTCGGAAGATCGTCCTTGTACGTCCGCAAAACCTCCTCCCGCATCTCATACCAGAGATTGTAAGCGGCGGCAACACGCTCGTCCCGCTCCAGCTCATTCACGATCTCATCTACCAAGGATTTCACAGATGGTTTGAGATAGCCGTACTGCTTTTTGCCGGAAGTGTTTTTAAGCTGCTTCGCCAGCTCCAGCATCAACTGTTCGATCCGCTCATTGGACAGCGTACCATCCTGCATTTGCCGGATGATCTGCCGCAGGACCTTCTGCGAATCCTGATTCAGCGAATCACGCCGCTGAGTCTGTTTGGCGTAAATCTCAGTCAGATCATTTTTGAATATTTCCTTCGCCAGTCCGGATTTGATCCGCTCGATCCCATGCGCTGTAAGGAAGCCGGATTTGCCGTCGGCGCTGTAGCAGACCATATGCACATGCGGGTGGTGCGACTCGTCATGGAACGCGGCATACCACCGAAACTGCTCCAGCGGGATCTTCATTGCCTTCGCCATCTCCACAGAGTACGAGGAGAGAAAGCTTTTCCAGCGCTCCGCGTTATCGAATCCCAACCGCGCGGCATCTTCCCGACGAAGGGAGATCACTGGCAGCCAGACTGTGCCGGGATGGTGTGCAACTTCGTCCTGTACTTTGGATAGAGTCAGCGGCTCATTGCTGCCGGTAAACAGTCCGTGAGAACCAAACCGCTGCGCACGAGGACGCTTGGCGATGTAGTCCACATAGTTTTCCATCTTGGATATCTGATCCAAATTGTCCTCAATGGCTCTTGTAATGAATTCAGACGCATGGCCGCGAGTAGGGGATTCCTGGTAGTCCGCGTACTCCTCCAAGCCTTTGCTCAAAGGAAACTCCCGAACCAATTTCTCCACCATATTGATCTGGTTCTCTGTCGCAGGCAGATTTATCTTGCCGGGATCAATGCGCTGGACGCCTTTGCGGGTGGCGTAATAATTGACGGCATTTCCCAGATGAGCGGCAGCTTTTGGTGTACCACCTTTGATGTGAGGACACTTGAAAATGACACGCGGCATAACACATCACCCAGCGCCCTCTGTCACATGGACATTTGCGGATAGGGACTGGCTGTTTGAGCGTCTATAACGCTCTGCTGCTCGAGAATATTCGGATAGGCATCCAGTATACAAGGATAAGCCTGCACCAGTTCCGGGAGGGTATCCCTCACTTCCGGAGACATCTCCCATAAATCCAGATGGTGATCCTCCGATAGTATCTCTGGGGGATGGAAGATACACCATTCTGTAAGTTCCTCACCATATGCCCAGCACCTCGCCATCTGTGCCGCGCCAGATATAACGCTTCCGTCATCTACGATACCTGCGGAAGCCGCCGCTGGCCGGACGGTGAGCGCCGCAAGCTGGGTAATATCATCCGCACCCAAACTGACTGCGTACTCCATCATGCCGCTCCATGCTTCCACGAAGTTAAGCAGAGCCCGTCCATTTTCCGTGGTCTGCTGCTCTGTGGTAAAGTTCGCGTGAGCCTGCTCCATACCATTTTTAATTTTCATAATGTGATAGCCTCCTGAAAAATTGCGGCGCAGCAAGCCGTTCCTACTCGCCTTTCTGATACTTCATCGCATCTGCAAAAGTAACTGCCCCGCCAGTTTTCTTGACCTCCTGGATGCACCTCCCGCGCAGACGTTCCAGCACTTCCGGGCTGACGTCTACCTCAGAAGCAAGCACGTTCATCATCATGTTTGTTTCCACGGCCAGCTTGAAGAGTAACCGGGCAATGTGGTTTTCCGCATTCGTCACCGTACCCTGGAGCGCAGAAACAAGAACGGGTGCAAGAAATTCTGTTCCGTTTTTGCTGGCAACATATCCCGCATAGAAGTGGATCGCTTTCTCGATGAACTCGCTCTGGTTCTGGCAGTTATCCAGCGGATAGATGTCTTTGACAAGCTGCTGAGTCTCCGGCATGATTCGCAGGGCAAACTTGATTTTTTCTCTGGGCATGAAATACCTCCATTCTTTCTATCTTGGGCCGTACCCCCGCCTGGAACCCTCGAAAATCTCGTAGCGGCGGGCAGTTCTGGCCACGCGGGGGCAAATCTGACCCCCAAGGCTCAAAACGTACCCCCGCACTGACTCCCGGCCTGAATCCCCGGAAACCGCTGCCCCGACCCGCATTGCGGGGCGATGTGGTTCGAGCGGGGGCGCTGCGCGACCCCCGCTCTTTATCCGGCACCTTTTTCGTCCCCCGTAGCCCCTGCGTCCCAGCGGCCCCGGCGTTTCCCAAGCCTCGCCGCAAACCCGGCTCACAGGCCGCAACAGGGCCGCTTAGGGGGGCGGATGGGGCAGGGATGCCACCCAGCGGGGAAAGGCCGCACAAACGCCCTCACAGGGGCAAACGGCGGGGAACGGGCTGGGAGGGCCTCTCGGCCCTCCCGCGGCCTGTTCACATCGCCATTTCCGGCACATCATTTTGGACAATTTCTTCGATATGCCTGCTCGCTTCCTGATCTGCCAACTCTGCTGTGGTGACCGGAACCGGATCAGCCAGACCAGGGACATGCCCTGTTTGGAACGCAGTCCGCCGGCCTTGGCAGCAACTACATGACCGGTCCGGCAGGCGGCACCATATCCTCCGTCAGGTGCTGTGCGCTGTAGTCTGCCAGTGACTGCCCGGTCTGCTGCTGGCAGTAGGCATCCATCTTCTGGAGGAGAGCAGCTTTCTCCACGGCGTTGAGGCGGTATTCCATGGCTCCTTCCCGACCGTCCGCCCGGTGCAGGTCGACCTCCAGCATATCGCAGACCTGACCGGAGGCCATGTCGTAGTTGGCATAGACATTCAGCCAGTCGTCTCTCTTCGCGGTGCGCGTGCCGAATACCCTGTCCACATCAAAGCTGTTTTCCAGATAGAAGTTCAGCCGCCCGTCATCCGCCGTGATCTCATCCGCGAAAGAAAAATTCTCTGCGGAGAGATGGCCTGCCGAGGCGATCTCCCTGCCTGCCAGCTTCTCCATGAACCGAGCTTGCCGCACGTTCCAGTCATAACTGCCGCAGCGGTCCGCATGCCAGACTGCTGTGGACGCATCCTTCAGTCTGTAGGATACCCAGCCAAGGCTGGGGCGAACGGCGGAGAGTTCCCGCCTGTCGAGATCCACATCGTATACATCTGTGATCTGGCGGTCCCCCTCCATACAGGAGGTCAGCATCCGTTCAAATTCCTCCGCAGGGATCTCTTCCCGGCCATGGAGATACTCCTCAAGGGGGCGCGGTCTACTTTGCTGCCGCAAACGGAGCCGGACATATCCGGCGATCTCCAGCATCCCGACAGAGCGATCCATTCGGAAATATTGCGTACCGCCGTTCCCCACTATACGGAAGGCAGAATAGCGTGTGCTTGCTCTGATCTCCTCCTCCCGCCGCTGATCTTCCTCCAAGATCTCTCTGCTGATCTTTTCCCGTACATGCTCGGGGAGCTGGCTGATCAACTCGTCCAGGTAGTTGTCCAGCTTTTCCTCCACCGTTTCATTTTCCAACTGTTGAGACAGGGCCTTATACCACCGCTCATCCAGCCATATCTCAAGAGCTTTACTGTTCATGGTATCCCTCCTCCGGCTTGGGGGCTGGCCGGCTGGGTCTGGAAGACCGCGCCGGCGCGGCGATGCTCTCGATGTACTCCCGCGTCTGGGCGGGGACATACTTCTCATATATTTTGTTCACGCAGTCCTCCAGCTCCGCCTCCATGGAGGACTGCTTCCTCCCTGTGTAGAACTGGATGGCCCGCAGCTTCTCAGCATCCACCTGGACGCTGACGGTTACCTTCCTCATGATCTCCTCCTATCAGAATACATGGAACTCCCAAGTGGTGGGGCCTTCCTGGACGGGCATGGGTTCTGCAAACTTTTCCACATAGTGCGCGGCGTCCGCATCGGAGAGGGAGCAGAAGTCCCCATCCTCATTACCTACGATGAGAAAGGTCCCGGCGATGGTATCGCCGTTTACCTGCCGGTTGGCCGGGAGGCCGGTCAGCTTGCCCTCCTCGTTGCAGATCAATGTCGCGTTGGCATCCAGCCCTACGGTTTCGATGTATCCGCCCACTGCCGCCTGGAATGCTTCCAGGGTGTTGGACATAGTCACTCTCTCCGGCGTCCGACCGGGTTCTACTTTCAAAACTTGAATATCCATTTCCTTCTCCTGTCTATGTGCTGACGTCTTTGGCGGATGTTCCCCATACTGCTCTGCACAGAATACATCCTGCTTCTCCCACACATCTCCCGTGCGGCATCTGCAGATGAACATCAGGCCGCTTCAAAGCCGCATCATTCCCTGCCCCATGGCCTCCTCCGCCTCTATAAAAGCATCGTAGGCTTCGTTGAACCTTACCAACTCCTCCGGGTCCACATCCGAGAGTACCACCTCGGTTCCCGTTGGGATATCGCATATCTCAGACACACGGGCGTTGAGCAGAGTGATGTGGTCCTCCCGCCCCGTCTCACTCATCCGATGCAGGTGCTCTGCCAGCACGGCCTGCGCCGCATCCTCATGGCACAGGAAGATCATTCCGCCCTGCAGCAGGGGGAGCAGATCCTTTACACGAATGTCTGGCGTCCGGCGCTCCTGGCCGGATCCCATTTCGGCGTTGACGATGTGCCTTGCGCCTGGAAGATAGGAGGCGAGGCGGGCATCGTTACGACCATCCGATCCAACAAGGATGCCATCATTGCCATCTGCTTCCAGGGCCAGGAGACAGTGTCGTACACCATCCCTGCTGAACATACAGCCTTTGTTCTCCATGATGAACGGCTGATCTGCCAGGGGTGTGATCTTCAGCCGTTCAAAATCCTCGTGGGAAAGCTCCACCACCTTTTCGATCTGGCAGTCGTCCATCTGGAGACCGGCTGGATCGCAGGAAAGATTTACTTTGATCTTCAATGTGTATCACTCCGTTCCACAAAATATTTCCGCTACATAGAAAGGTCCATGAAATCTGGCAGGTCACTCCTCAGCTCTTCGGCCCGATCCGCCTCCGCCACGATCTTCTCCCATTCTTCCGGCGTGACCCTGATAAACGCCTGCCTTTCCTGTTCTGTCACAACTTTTCCTCCTCATGGCAAGTAGCTGCGGGGGTTGGTCCGCTCTCCGTTGACCCGCACCTCGAAGTGCAGGTGCGGCCCGGTAGACCGTCCGGTGGAGCCGGACAGGGAGACGATATCCCCGGTGTTCACAGTCTGCCCCACCTTCACCAGCAGCTTGGAGTTGTGGGCGTAAAGTGTGGCAAGACCGCCGCCGTGGTCGATCATGACGTAGTAGCCATAGCTGGAGCTGTATTTGGAGATGGTCACCGTCCCTGGCAGGGCGGCACGGATGGCGGTGCCAGTGGGTACGCCCAGGTCCATCCCTCCGTGACCCTTGCTCTTGCCGGTAAATGGGTCTTTCCGATAGCCGAACTCCGAGGTGATGATATTCCGCCAGTCAGAACCCACTGGGGAGCAGAAGCCGTCCGCGCCGATGAACGGCACGTCCGTACTGCCGAGCCCCGCGCCGGTGGAGGCGCCGTAGCGGACCAGATTGTAAACGCTATCAGCATTGGCCTTATGTTCGTCCGTGATCGAAACGCCCATGACCGCGACGATATTCTGGTAGACCTCATTGAGATCATCTATAGGTATTGCTGCGGTGTAGGTTTCCTCCTGTTCTGCCACCACGCCGTCCTCGTTCTCTACCTCGATGGTGCGCGTTCGTTCCTCATAGGCAGCGAAGCAGTCCACAAATATCTGGTGATCCGTTGGGACGGACCTGTCCGCGCCGAAGTACAGAGCGAAAAAAATCGCCTTGACCCGGATACCGTCAAGGCTGTTTCCTTCTTCTGTCATTGCGTTGATCTCCTCGATGGATCCATCCAGCAGAGCGAAGCTGTCCTGCATATCCCTGATGCAGGCGGCATACTCCGCCGGCATATTTTCCGGTATTGCGCCGCCGTTGAAGCACAGTTCTATCACTGCTGTATTGTGGGCGGACGAGCCGGAGGCCATAGAGCAGAGCAGCGCCACCAGCAGGATCGCCGGGGAGAGGATGGCCGCAATAATCCAGCCAATGCCCTTTCTGGTCCGTTCGTCCGAGAGCAGCGCGACCGCCGCCTTGATGACTGCCGGATTAGGCAAGAATCATCCCTCCCTGGGCAGGAGCATCCTGCTGCTGTGAACGCAGTTCCTGCCAGTGATCCGAGAGCGCCTGTATAGTTTCCTCATGACCGCCGCCCCGGTGTTCCGCCCATTTCTGATACCGCTCGAAATCCATGCCGTGATCCAGCAGCAGCTTCGCAACGTCCACCGCATCGTTCTGGACGCAGGCGTGAAGGGCGCTGTGATCGTGAGGATCGACCCACATCCGTTTCTCCAGCATGCTCTCCGCGATCCAGCTGTCCCGCTTCTCACAGGTCAGCATGTGCAGTGTCCGGGCGGAACTGCCGTCTCCGGATATGCCCTTGTCCACCAGCTCGGACAGTATATGGAAGTCGTGATCCGCAGCAAACAGCTCCAGCAGGCGGGACGGAGCGGCGGCGATCTTTTCCGCATCGCACTGGTGGATGATCTGCTTTGCAATGAAGCGGTGGTCCAGGTGGGCGTAGCTGGCCATCTCGCCATAAAAAGATGGCTCGACTTTGGACACGGCGTGTTCCGCCCAGTGGAGCAGGAACAGAGTCTTTTCCGGATCATTGATGTCGATAGCCTTCTTGCAGGCGGCGCAGTAGGAGGCATAGTCCACGTCCGTCCTGCCGTTCAGCAGCATGGCGGTCATATTCCGCCCCACGAGGCCGGGGCGGCCCGCCGCCTCGACAAGCAGAGCATCCGCCTGGCCGGGTACTTTGGCGGAGTGTTCTGTGAACGCCGCCATCTCGCCGTCCCGGACCGCCAGGACGGCTTTGTCGTAGTCACTCATCCGCAGGGGACGCATCCCCGTCTCGTTGATGTACGCCGTGATGCTGCCGGTCATGCGGCGAAGGAGCTGCTCGGTCTGGCTCATGGCCTCCTCCTGCCGCTCCCGCTGCTCCACCAGGGCATTGATGATGGTCCGCTGCTCCTGCTGGCTCAGATGCACCACCGCGCCGCCGGTGTCATCCTCCACGCCGCCTGTTTTCATATATCGGGCGTGGTCGGCGTGGTCGCCATGGAACGCTTTCGTGATGGCGGAGGAGATGAGGAACATCCGGTCCAGGTCGTTCCCGTTCTCACCCAGCGTCTTGCCGGTGAGGAATTTCCTGGTGATGAGCTGGTTGTGTTCAGGCCACTGGAGATAGGCATCCAGATACACGCCTTCGCTGCCGCCGTAATCGGCGGTACAGAAGATGCTTGCATCTTTGGGGATCTCTCTGCCATTTTCCCAATGAGAATCCAGGAGAAAATATTCATTCGGGAGGTACCCCTGGCTCTCCAGCCGGTGCTTCAGCTCCTCGAATACCTCCTGGGCCGTCCTTTGGCCTGCGTACTCCTGCCTGCCGGGGTCCTCTGCGGAGGGCTTCCATTTTTCAAATCCTATGATTTCCATAGTGCATCCTTTCTGACCCCGCTTGTGCAGCGGCGTCATGTGTGTTAAAATTTCCCAAAGGAAGGGAGGCTGCCGCCATGAAGAAAACCTTTGTCACTACCATGCCGGACCGCGCCGGCGCATTCTTAAAAGCCAGCCGGATCATCGCGGATCTGGATCTGAATATCACGCGGGTCAGCTACAACAAGGCTATTGACACGCACACGCTGTTTATTGAAGTGGAGGGCTCCCACTCCCGTCTGGAGCGAGCGGCGGAGCGCCTGGGGGAGATCGGCTGTCTCCAGGGCAGTCTGGACGAGGGGACTGTGCTGCTGGTGGAGTTCCGATTGCGGGACACGCCCGGCAGCGTCACCGCCGTACTGGAACTCATTGAGCAGTACAATTTCAATATCTCCTATCTCAGCTCCCAGGAGAACGGCACAGCGTGGCAGATGTTCAAGATGGGATTGTTCGTAGAGCAGCCGGAGCAGTTCTCCGATTTCCTCAACGCCGCGTCCCTGCTGTGTCCGGTGCGGGTGGTGGACTACGACAAGGCGGAAAAGATCCTGGACAACAGCATTTTCTATGTTTCCTTCGCCAATGAGCTGGCACAGCGGATGGCTCTGCCGGAGGAGGGGCGGATGGAGCTGGTCATCGACGCCAACCAGGTCATGCAGCTGCTGGACGAACGGGGGGAGAGCTTTCATAAGACGTTTGACTATATCCGTGGATTTGGCGAGGCGCTGGCCTCCTGCCGCGGGGACGCCTTCCGCCCACGGGTATCGGAACATGACTTCGGAGAGGATCTCCACTTGCTTCTCATCGAGCCGCCCTGCGGCAGCAATACCTGCATCCTCCGGCATCGAGGGCAGTACCTGTTCGTTGACACGGGCTACGCCTGCTACCGGGAGGAGATGCTGGCCCTGTTCCGGCAGCTGCTTCCGGACTTTGATACCGCCCCCAGGTCCGCCCTCATCACCCACGCGGATGTAGATCACTGCGGACTGCTGGATCTGTTCGATACGGTGTATCTCAGCCGGAAGAGCCGGGATTCCCTGCTCATGGAGCGGACCAGCCGGGGCGGCTTCCGGGAGCGCAACCCTCTCCACGCGCCCTATATCCGCATCTGCAAGGCCCTGACCTCCTACCGCACCGCCGCACCGGAGACACTGCAGGTGATCGGCGGGGTATCGTCCCCCCAGACCCGGCCCTTGGAAGAGCTTGGGGAATGGTCTTTCGGATCGCTGCGCTTTCAGGTCCTGGAGGGTCAGGGAGGCCACCTGCCCGGTGAGCTGGTCCTGGTAGAGCGGGAGCGTGGATTGGTCTTTACCGGAGACATCCTGGTCAACATCCGGGAGCTGACAGCGGAGCAGGCCCACTACAACCACTACGCCCCCTACCTGATGACCAGCGTGGACACCGCCCCCGCCCTGTGCGCCGCAGAGAGAAAGGAGCTGCCGGCGCTGCTGGGCCCCGGCCAATGGCACATCTTCGGGGGCCACGGGCCGAAAAAGGATCTGGCGATCGAATAAGCTCTCAGCCGTCATAGCAGCCGCAGGGCATGTCCGTCTCAGGGAAGAGCGAACAAAGAGCCATTTGATTCTTGTCCGCCTCCACAAAATCCGTCCAGGACCAGCTGCGGCCCAGGCCCTTGACGCTGGTGAGATTGGGCAGAGCATTGTTCTCCAAAGCGATGGCCCGGTCGAACAGATCCCGGTGCTGGTGGTACAGCGTCCGGATCTCCCGATGTTTCATCGCCGGGCAGAAAAAGCAGGAGGACTTGCCGGGCGGCGGCAGTCCGGCATCCCGGATCGCCGCGAGACAGTCCTCCCGCTCCCACCCCCAGTCAATGAGGGGATATTCTTTTCTGTATTTGGTGTCCTGGAGGTCATAGACCAGGGCATGATCCCGCCGCCGCTCCTCTCCGGCATCGTAGCCGATGTACTTGACAACTTTCTCCCCTCTTGCCCATACCTCCCGGCAGGGCGGGTAGTTGTTGCAGAACTTGTCCTGTGGACCCGCCTTGTGTTTGAGGGAACATTTTTTGTATCCGTAGGCCAGCGCGGGAAGCGTACCGGAGCGGAGACACTCCTGCTCCAGTGTCAGCCTGTCACCGTTTCTGTCGTTGTACTCAACCACGGTGATCTGCGGCATCCCATGATCCAGGAGCCATTGATCCATGATGGGCAGATAGGCGTAAGTGCCGGGCTGCTCACCGCCGGTGTCCGCAAAAAGGATCAGGTCGACCGGGATGCCTCTGCTGTGCAGCCCGATCAATAGGGCGGTCGAATTGACTCCCCCGCCATAGGAGATCACGATCATTAGAATATCCTTCTTTCTTTCAAATTTGAGTTGTCCCAGCATAGCTGGGTATGATAAAATCAAGATGAATTTCGGGAAGGGGGGCTGCGCCATGAAGGAGAGGACGTATCTGGCCATTGATCTCAAAAGCTTCTACGCATCCGTCGAATGTATCGAGCGCGGCCTCGATCCCCTGACCACCAACCTTGTGGTGGCGGACCTGAGCCGAACGGAAAAGACCATCTGTCTGGCCGTCACCCCCTCCCTGAAAGCCTGGGGCATCTCCGGAAGGGCCCGGCTGTTCGAGGTGGTACAGCGGGTCAGGGAGGTCAACGCCCAGCGGCAGCTGTCCGCGCCGGGCCGGAGGCTCACCGGTTCCTCCACCGATGATACCGCGCTGAAAGCCGACCCCAGTCTGGCGGTGGACTACATCGTGGCTCCGCCCCGGATGGCGCACTACATGGAGTGGAGTACCAGGGTCTACAATGTCTATCTCAAATACATTGCCCCCAGTGACGTTCACAACTATTCGATAGACGAAGTGCTGATGGACGTTACCAACTACCTGGACACCTACAAACTCAGCGCCCGCCAGCTGGCGGTGAAGATCATTCAGGATATACTGGAGACGACCGGCATCACCGCCACGGCGGGCATCGGCACGAATCTCTACCTCTGCAAGATCGCCATGGATATTTGGGCCAAACACGTCCAGCCGGATGCAAATGGCGTGCGTATCGCGGAGCTGGACGAGATGAGCTACCGCCGCAACCTGTGGGACCACCGTCCTCTCACGGATTTCTGGCGGGTAGGCGGCGGTTACGCCAAAAAGCTGGAGGCCAACGGTCTGTACACCATGGGGGACATTGCCCGCTGCTCTCTGGGAGGACCGGGCAACTACCACAACGAGGACCTGCTGTATAAGCTGTTCGGCGTGAACGCAGAGACGCTCATTGACCATGCCTGGGGTTGGGAGCCGGTTACGATTGCGGATGTCAAAGCATACAAGCCGGAATCAAAAAGCATCGGCTCCGGTCAGGTCCTGCAATGTCCCTACGGCTATGACAAGGCCCGGCTGGTGGTGCGGGAAATGGCGGATCAGCTGGCTCTGGATCTGGTGGATAAGAAACTGGTCACGGATCAGCTGGTCCTGACAGCAGGCTATGATATTGAGAATCTGAAAGGCACCTACCAGGGAGAGGTCACCACAGACCGCTATGGCCGCGCCATCCCCAAGCATGCCCATGGTACCGCCAACCTGGAGGAGTACACCGCCTCCACCAGGCGCATCGTCACTGCCGCTCTGGAGCTGTTCGACCGGATCATTGACCGCAGCCTGCTGGTGCGCCGGTTTTATCTCACCGCCACCCGTGTAGCGGACGAGAGATCCGCGCCGGATAAAAAAGCCTTTGAACAGATGGACCTCTTTACCGACTACGCCGCATCGCAGGAGCGGAAAGCGGAGGAATCAGCGGAGTTGGAGCGGGAGAAGAAGGTTCAGCGCACCATGCTGGACATCAAACGGAGATTTGGCAAGAACGCCATCCTGAAGGGAATGAACCTGGAAGAGGGCGCGACAGCAAAGGAGCGGAACAACATGATCGGAGGACATCGCAGTGGGGGAGTATGACGACATTATCGGCCTTCCGCACCATGTTTCCAGCACCCGGCCACACATGCCTATGCTGGACCGGGCGGCGCAGTTTCAGCCGTTTAGAGCCATATCAGAAATTTATGATATGGCCCGTTATCAGGAAAAATAAGTTATCAGAAGTTTTGCGCAATACTTTTCAATATCAAGGATCTTCACAGCAAGATTCATGATAACTTATCTGTCCACTTCCTCAAAGAGTTGAAGTTCATAGATGCCATTAAACGGGATATTCAATCCAGAAACAGTTTGAACTGATTTCGTATGTGTATCTACGCGTTTCACTCTTTCCAGTACGGTCACATATTTCCCCCCGTCCTTCTGAGTATCTGCTGCAAAATATACAATCTGAACCAATGGCAACTCAGACACTTTCTCGCTAATACGCTTGAGTTTTTCATTCAAATTATCTGCGAAAGATTCATCCAATTCAACTTGTTTATCAGTAGACCGTGCCGTTTCATGAATCATTGCCTCGAAGCCAGATAGGGCCTGAAAGGCAGAAAACTGAGCGGCGCGGTCATTTGTGCCCATGCGTATATGCTTTAATTTGAACGGATACTCGGTGTCGATAATGTCGCCATAATTGTTTGACCTTGAATTCATAAAATGGATCGCCTCCTTCTATTGGTCCATTTGTGCCTCAAAATACCATTATACGCTCTAAATCGGCTCAGTATAAGACTTTAAATTGCAGCTGGTGTCTGCTAAGCTATATGAGTAGCCGGAATACTGAAACATGGGGGCGTTATTATGAGGCGGTATATAATTGATCACGCCGTGGATGATCTTGTTCGTATTTTCCTCGAAGAAGGATATACAGAAAAGACAATTGCAGAACACAGAAGAAATATCCAAAGAGTGGTGAATCTGCACCATGAGCGTGAAACACCCTTTTATGATTTCAAAATAGTTGAACAGTATGTTGCTGTCCTAAAAGAAAACTACGAATCAGGAATAGTCAGCAGAAGTCGAAAGAACGCATTAGTAAAAGCAGCCTTATATGTGCATGAAATCGCCACTACAGGAACTGTCGCAGCAGGAGCCAGAATAGTTCCGGACAAGCTCTCCCCCCATTACCGAGTGATTTTGGAACAGGTCAAAGATTCAAGGGAATGGAGCGAGGCGCTCAGGCGGAACATTATATATGCGGCGCACACGTACTTTCGATTTCTTGCAGACGCTGGCATCCAGGACATCAGCAACGTCTCGGAAGAGGTAATCCGCTGCTATATTATGCAGAAAGCATCCGTCATGGGTTCGAACAGTGTAAATACCATTCGCAGGAATTTGAAGCACCTTCATCGCTGGCTGAACGAAAAGGGATATATCAAGTATAACTTTTCGGATGTATTATCTTTTACTATGCCAAGCATGTACAAAATCAGCAAGCCTGTGCCCCATGATGAAATAGCGCAGATGTTCCGAGTCATCAACAGGGATACCGCTATTGGAAAACGGGATTATGCAATGTTCATGATCGCTGTTGTTACCGGAATGCGGAGTATTGATATTGCTGGACTCCGGTTTTCAGATATTGACTGGGTCAACGGGGAAATAAAAATCACGCAAAAGAAGACAGATGTACCGCTTGCGCTTCCGTTGACTCAGGATATTGGCGAGGCATTGAGCGATTACATTTTACATGGCCGTCCCAAGAGCAATTTCCCTAACATTTTTCTCACTTCACGCCCACCTGTTCATCCATTGGGCCGAAGATGCATATACAATGCGTTTAACCACGCCAGAGACATTGCCGGATTAAAAAAGCGTCCCTTCCATGACTTGAGACGCGCAGCTGGTACAAGCATGGTAGTAGCTGGCATACCTGTAACTACTGTGGCGCAGGTGCTGGGGCACACAGAGATTTCGTCCACAAAACAATATATATCCCTGGACAGTGTGCATTTGAAAGAATGTTCCCTTGGACTTGCCGGAATTGAACAGACTGGAGGTACAACTTATGATTAAACAGTTCTCCAGCAGTTTCAAGGATAAAATGTGGGCGTATTGCGGTTGGCGCAAATCGCTTGGTTTTTCAGATGACCATGAAAAGCACTTACTCAGATTTGATGCTTATTGCAGCGAATTTCATCCATATATCAGGACACTCACGTCGTCTTTAGTCACAGGATGGATTCAATATGAAATAAAGAGCAATCGGCACTGTATTGCGAACAAGTGCGCAGCTATTCGTTCATTCGCCAAGTATTTAGGCGGCGATGCCTATGTTCTCAAAGAGAAGTACATCTGTTATAAAAGAAATTTGAACCCGTATATCTTTACAGATGAAGAGCTGACAAGACTATTTGCTGCTGCTGACGTTTTGGAAAAACGTGGAGATCCATTTTTTGCGGAGACTGCCGGCTTTATTTTTCGCTTGATTTATACATGCGGTCTGCGCCCACAAGAGGCACGGAAACTGCAATGCGCAGATATCAATTTCAAAACAGGCGAAATATTTATATCCCAATCAAAGCAAAACAAAGACCGTATTATTGTCGCAGCCTCAGACGTCATGGAGCTGTTGTATCGATATCATAATCGTCGCAGCATATTCTGTCGCAATAATGATACTTTTTTCATCCACACAAACGGAACCTCCATCACAGGTGAACAACTGACCAATTTGTTCCAAAAATGTTGGAAAGAAGCAAACCCAAGCCTCGACAGCAAGTTGCTTCCAAGAGTGCGCCCGTATGACCTTAGACACCGATTTGCTTCTGCGGTTCTTCAAAAATGGATCGACGAGGGAAAAAGTCTATATACCATGCTTCCGTATCTTCGGGCTTATATGGGACACGAAGAATTCAGGGATACTTTGTATTACGTACACATATTGCCGGAGAATCTCTTATCCTCAGATCGTGTTGATTGGGAACAAATCGAGTCAGTAGGATTGGAGGACAGCATATGGAGCATATGAACTCTCTTTTTTCCTTAATTCACGATTTTCTCCTCATCGCCTTGCCGAAAGAGCGGAAATGTAGCAAAAACACCATACGCGCATACAAAAAGTCTCTGGAATTGCTTTTGGATTTTGTAAAGGAGAAAACCGGAAAACCCTTTGTCAACCTCACTTTTGAAGACATTGACCGTAATATTCTCACTGCGTTTTTGGATCATCTTGAATCTGAACGAAACTGTAGTGTGAGTACGCGAAATCAACGGCTTCACTGTATCCGCTCATTTTACAGATATGCAGCGCAAGAAGATATCAGCAATGTTTGTCATTTCAATGAGATTGATAAAGTTAAACGGGCAAAGCAGTACCAAACCTTGGTTGAGCATATGAGTGAAACTGCAGTTCAGGCAATCCTTGCACAGCCGGACACAACAACGCATATTGGGAAAAGAGATGCCTTTATGATGCTCTTTTTGTATCGAACGGGAATCCGGGTTCAAGAGCTTGTTGACATTAGACTTAAAGATATACGTCTTGGCAATAATCCATCTCTCACCGTCTGTGGAAAAGGGTCAAAGATTCGCTCAGTTCCATTACGGACCGACACTGTAAAGCACCTTAGGCATTATATAGAGTCCTTTCATACTGAAGGTTCCATGTATAGTGATGACTATTTGTTCTTTACCGTGCGAAACGGAAGCAGAAAACGTATGACGGAGGATAATGTCCGCTCGTTGGTGCGAAAATATGGAATTTCTGCAAGAGAAAGTTGCCTGGAAGTCCCAGAAAATGTGCATCCCCACCTGTTCAGGCATTCGCTGGCAATGTCCCTATACCGGAATGGTGTTGATTTATCCCTGATTTCGCAGTGGCTTGGGCATTCCTGTGTTGAGACTACCTTGATTTATGCCCATGCGGATACAGAGATAAAGCGGCAGGCTATAGCGAAAGCGATTCCGGAAGATTCTGAGCTTAAGCACTTTTTGAATGCTGAGCGGTATACCATTAGCGATGAAGAATTATTAAAACAACTTTGTGGTTTAAAATGATATCCAAACAATACCTCAAAATCCTGCCCCAGTTATCATGAATTTATCAGAATTGAACTCTCTAATTGCATACTTTTGAGATCTTTTTCTGATAACTTATTTTTCCTGATAAAGAGCCTTGACCGGCTACGAAGATGCCGTGCAGGAGACGGCGCGGTATACAGATGAAAAAGTGGAATTGACCGAAGATGAGAAGGCCCTTCTGGACGTGGAGCTGCAGCGGCTGTCGGACGATATTGCCAGCCGTCCCCAGGTGACGCTGACCTGTTTCCGGCCCGACAAAAAGAAGTCCGGCGGGGCGTATGTCACCACCACCGGCCAGCTGAAGAAAATTGATGATTTTGAGGGTGCCTTGATCTTAGCCAGCGGAGAGAGGATCGTCATCGAGGATATCATAGAGATTCGATGAAGCCGCCATCACCGTCCGCCCGCCTTCCCGAACAGCGCCGCCTTATGGGGCGGCGCAACGACTACCAGCTGATGCCGCTCATTGCCGCACTTATACAGGCACTCCGTTTTCAACGAAAACCGCACGATATCGTACTCCGCCTCCTCCAGCTGCAGATTGTCCATAAAAAAGCGCCGGTCGATAGAACCGGCGTTGAACAAAAACTGGTGGGCCGGGATAGAGAACAGGGGCTTCGTCATCTCCGCCACGCCGGGGAGGGCGAAGTCCTCGATATTCTGGCTGGCCATGATGAGGCTGGAGTCCTTTTTCCGGCACCGCTTGAGCATCCCCCGGATATACTCGATGGCGGTGGGATTGGAAAGCCATACATGAAGCTCGTCCAGCACCGCCACGGTATTCCCTTCGGACAGCACCCGGTCACTGAGGAAAGACAGGATATTGAACAGCAGCGCCCCCCGGAGATTCTGCGAGGCGTTTGACAAGTCCTTCACGCCGAACACCAGGAAACGCTCCGAGGTGACGTTGGTGTAGCCATTGAAAAATTTGCTCTCCGCGCCCTTGCACAGGGAGTGGAGTCCCAGAAGGATCTGCTGCAGCAATTCGGCAGGATAGAGCGGATCGTTCTCTCTGTCATAATTCTGGTAGGCGTCCTGGATGACCGCGTAGAGGTCTGACAGGATAGGGTAGTCGGCGGGGTGCATCGTGGAATGGTCCGTGTGGTCGTTGATGCCCCACTTGCCGTACAGCCGCTCCAGCATCAGCTCAATGGCGTCGATATGCCGGTCCGAGAAATCCTTGTAGGAACGAAAGAAGTCCTTTAGAAACGAGATGTGCTGACTGAGCCGGGAGCGTTCCGAAAAGGCTGCGGGAGCATCCTCGTCGTCACAAGCTCCATATCCCTCGCTCCCGCCTGCCGGCGGGAGCTCGCTCATTCCGCTGCTCCTCCTCTCCCCATCGAACCCGCTTTGCTGGGCTTCGATGGGGGCCCCCATTTCCTCCCCGCCCGTGTCCCACAGCTTCGGCTCCAGGGGATTGATGCGGTATTTCCCGCTCATAAGGTCAATGAAGCAGCCGCCCAGTTTTCCGCAAAGCTCCCCCATCTCATTTTCCGGGTCCAGACAGATCACGGACTTCCCCGATTCCAGCAGGTTGGTGACCAGCAGCTTCAGCAGGAAGCTCTTGCCCTGACCGGAGTTTCCCAGGATGAGGACGCTGGCGTTGGTCTTGTCGTCCGCGCGGCGGTCAAGGTCAACGATGACGTTGCTGCCGAATTTGTCCCTGCCGATGTAAAAGCCTTGGGGATCGGTCTTGCCGGAGTAGTTGCTGGGGTAGAGATTCGCCACAGAGGACGCCGGCAGGACCCGCTCGCACTTTGACCCGAAAGCGTTCCGGCCAGCCGGGTTGGCGGAAAGAAAGCCCTCCCGCTGCTTGAGCAGAAGGCGGTCTGCCTCCAGCCTGGAGCGGATCAGCTCGCCTGTCACCGTGTCCCGCAGGGTGCGCAGAGCCTCCAGACTGTCCGCGGCGAGATCGATATAGACCGCGCAGTGCATCAGCGGCTCCTTACTGCGGCGCAGGGCGGCCACCATCGCGGCTACATCCTGGAGATTGGCTTCCGCCGTGACGCTCTGCTGCATGTTGTTGGTGCTGCCCCGTTCAAATTTGCTGCGGTTGGAGGCGTTCTGGATGATCTTCTGCTCCTCCGCCGTCGTGACCCTCCGGAGGCAGATGGAGAGGTTCACCCCGCTGCGCTCCCCCAGGTGGCTGAGAAGGGCCAGCTCCTCCGTGGTGGCGGGATAGCTCCGCAGGGCCATGACGCAGTGGTAGGTGCTGCCCAGAATAAAATGATCCGTGTTGAATTTCACCGCCGCCGGAGCGATCATGTCCAAAAAGTCTTTGGGCAGAGGCTCCAGCGCGGGTCTTGCTTTTTTCGAGGTCCGTTTAGGCATCCGCGTTCACCCACCTTTCGCCGTCCACGTTTTCAAATACTTCCGTCGTCATGTCCTGCTGGTAGTAGACCGCCAGCAGCCGCATGAGGTCCTGCCGTCCTGCCTGCCGCACCCGGAAGCCCTGATCCCGGATATTTTTCTCCAATCGGGTCACCTGGCTGCGGGCGTTCTCCTCCTTCTGGCGGTCCAGCTCAAAGACCAGGGCGAACTCCCGCGCGGAGGCGGTCCCGGCTTGGATGCTGTCCAGGTGGGCGGCGTCCTGCCGCAGCAGCTCCCGCAGGGCGGGGTTCGTCTCCTGCTCCATCCGCCGGCGGTACCAGTCCTTGTTGCTCTGGAAGGATTCACGGGAATCCAACGCCAGCAGCCGGACGGACTCCACGCCCCGCAGGAGGTTGGTCAGGGCTACGATCTTCCCTTGAACGCCCTCTGAGGAGAGGACGGAGAGATTGTCCGGCTGGATAAGGAAAAAGACCAGCTCACTGCGGCCTGCCTTCAGGCCGTTTTCCGTGAACTGGTCGATCCCCATGAGCTGCCGTGTGGACAGCAGCCGCTTCTGTTCCTTCTTCTGTTTTCTATTCACGCCGCTCCCTCCATTCGTAGAACTGCTGGTGTAGGAACAGGAACGAGACCGCATTGCGGAGAAAATCCAGGATACTGGCGTCCTCCATGCGGATGCTGAGAAAAGCGTACAGCACCGTCAGCACCAGCGGCAGCAGGAAGCCGAAGGAGGCCAGCGCCAGGACAGAGAGCAGAAGCCCCACGCCCACCACCGCCAGGTCCTTCAGCTCCCACAGCCATAATGTCGGCTTCGCGGTCAGGTTGTCGGGATAGATAAAAATCGGGATCACCTCCAACATCTGAGGGCCGCCATGCTGGCGGCCCCCGCTGTGTTACTCCTGTTCACTGCTGCCATCCCCGGAGTCATTCTCCTGGGGATCGTCTTCTCCGTCTTCCCGCTGTCCGGCCGCCTCCAGCTCCCGCTCGATGAGGCCGATGACGAAGTCCTTCTGACTGAGCTTCCTTCCGGTGCGCTGTCTCTCCCGGTCCAGATGGTCCTTGATGCGGTTGAACAGTTCCTCCGGGATCTGGAAGGCTAATGTTTTAGTAAATTCCATGGTTTTGTCTCCTTTTCTGTTTTGAGTTTCATAGTAGGCAGTCAGTATTTGCGTGATGTACTCGCCCCGCGGTATTCCCGCCTTCTCCTGCTCCTCCCGTATCCTGGCCAGGAGGGAGACGGGGACCTGGGCGCACAGGTTGGCTGTCTGTTCCATAGCGTAATCGCTCCTTTCCTGCTTTGTAATGCGAAGTATATCGAAACTTCTGTCGTAAAGCTATCACCAAACCCAACGAAGATATTGCCGGAAAGGAAGCAGAAGCAACAATCCTACAGCCCCGCCCGCAGTGCCAGGGCGATCCCCTGCATGAGGTACTCCACGCAGGGCACCGCGACACTGTTTCCGAGCGCCTTATATCTGGCGGAATCGGACGCGCCGGGCATGTCTGTCCAGCCTGGAGGATAGCCCTGCAATAATTCGCATTCCTGCGGGACCAGCCTGCGGATGAGCCGGATGGCGGGGCTGTTGTCATTGGGCTGGAGGATAAGATCGGTCGCGTCCTTGTGCTGGCGGGCGCTCTCAGTGGAGGCTGCATCGCTCTCCTGGAAAGCATCCACTCTCTGACGTGCATAAACGGCGGGGCCATGCAGCACCAGCCCAGTATTATTGCCGCCAGTCCCAGCCCTTGCGGATAAGGTGGGCGAGACAGATACCGGGCCTTTGTAACGGGTATCGATACCATAGTTTTCAAACAGGACCGCAGGCTGATGCCCATGCTCCTGGGCGCGCAGCGTTCCCGCTATCTCTTCCGAGCAGCTCATAACACCGCCGCCCTGGTCGTTCAGGCACAGCACGGAGGGCATCATGCCGCCTCCTGCCGTTCCTTTCAGCGTGGGGGCGATCTCCTCCTGATAGCCGGTGCTTCCGGCCTTGCTGCCGGCGTTGGCGGAGAACCCGGCAGCATAGACCAGCCCGCCCGGATTTCTTCCGCCGCCGCCATCCGAACCGGCCAGCGTGGGTGCGGTGCCTTCCGGCATAAAGACACGGGTCCTTTGTGTGTCCCAGGGGTTCAGGCAGCTGGCGACAAAGGTCTGCTGCTTCATTCCGGGCTGGGCGCTCAACGCGCCGGCCAGATCGTGCAGATCACGCACCTCATCCCGCTGATTTGCCGCAAAGGCCGCCGGCGTCTGTGTGACGAACGTCTGCATCTGCATATTCTGTGTACGCATGAGAGCGCCGGCAGTCTCTCCAAGGTCGATCGTCTCCTCCCTCTGATTGATATGGAAGGCCAGCGGGAGGAGCAGGAACGCTTCCGCCTGAGCGGATATGATCCCCGCCTGGAGCTTCAATGCCAGCTCCAGCTGTGGCGGCAGGGGCTTGCCCCGCTCCTCCGCCCGCCGCAGGATACCCCGGCAGGCGGTCCTGCTCAAATAGTATTTGGATGGGACTGTATCCAGCAAGATCTGTGACAGCGAAGATCCTACGGCGCCTTTGGGGCACTCCGAAGTATTCAGCGGACCATGTTGACCAAGCCACGCAGGATCGTACTCCCAGCACGGCCCCAGCATATTCCCAGCGCCCGGACGCAGGTCTAATAACATCAAGGTATGGTTCCTCGATCCGTATGAACGACTCGATGACCTCCCGGAAGTCCGAGCCGGGGATGTTGTCGGATGTGCTGCTGAGACTTCCGGGCACATTTTCCCACACGGCAAAGCGGGGCCGAACAGCGACTCCTGTCCGTCCAAGTCTTTTGTCCGCATCTCGCATCTCCTTAATAATTCGAATCTGATGTCTGAACAGGCCGGAGCGTTCGCCGGCCAAACCAGCTCTCGCGCCGGCCACACTCAGTCCTGGCAGGGGCTCCCTCCGCAAATAATATCCACAGGAGGCAGCAGCGCCCCATCCAGCTTCGTGATGTCTCCCACGTGGATCATGTCGGGGAAGTGATGCTTCGTCACCCGGATGGGAAACGCTTCGATCTCACTGGCCCAGACCGGGCGGATGCCATTGCGTACCGCCGCCAGGGGGAAGCCTCCGATTCCATCGAAGAGCGACCCCATGGTCAGCTCAGTTCCATGTTCCATTGCGATGTCTCCTTCTCCAGCGGCTGGACGGTATTGTCGTAATTCGGTTCGAATGTACACCGCTGTCCATTGAATGCTATGGCCGCCTCCCTGGCTTCCGCTTCGGAATCGAAAGCCAGGGGGCGGCCATACCGGTCGCACCGCCACCGGACGGTCCGGCCCCAGGGGGAATCCGGACGGGTGGCGGCTGTGACGCCATATTTCATTGTCGTACCTCCCTCTACATCATCCCCGGCGTAGGGAGACGCTACATAGATCAGTTTCATGCTCTGCTCCTTTTCATTTGATCGCCGCCGCTGTTCCGGCATCTGCCTTGCGCCACTCCATTGGAAATTGTGCCTGGGCGCTGCCAGAGCCATCATAGATCGGTTTGTCGTGGGGCCTGTAGCGAATTTCCCCTGACAGCGTTTTCTCGAGCCGCTCACGCCCGATCCCGGCATAGTCCTCCCGGATCTCGCAGCCCCAGAATCGTCTGCCATGCAGCAGTGCGGCAACACCGGCGGACGCAGCCCCCGCAAACGGGTCGAACACCAGTCCGTCCGCGTTGGTCAGCGCGAGGACCAGACGCTCCACCAGCCCGACCGGGAACTGGCAGGGATGCGCTGTCTTCTCCACATGGTTGCCGGTGACATTTGGAATGTCCCACACATCCTCTGGATTCTTTCCGAGAGGATTCCCGGACGGCTGCCCCCGGTCCTTCCCCCGGAAGCTCCGCTTGCCGGGGTATTTTGCTGGGATACGCACAGCGTCCAGGTTGAACGTGTAGTCCTCGCTTTTTGTAAACCAGAGAATGGTTTCATACCGCCCGCTGAACCGGTGCTTACAGTGCAGGCCATGTCCATACCGCCAGACGATGCGGTTGCGGAGCTTCAGGCCCATATCATAGAAGATCGGGGCAAGGTCAATGTCCAGAGGCCGGATCGCTCCCTTTTTGACATAGCTGCCGGTCTGCCAGCAGATGCTTCCGGTTTCCTTCAGCAGCGGGCATAGCTTCGTGATGATCTCCCTCTGCCATAAGATGAACTCATCCAGAGGCATTTCCTTTTCATAGGCTTTGCCAATGTTGTACGGCGGGGATGTAACGATCAGATCAAATAGTTCCTGTTGGGGCAGTGCATCCAGGAAATGACCCGCATCCATCTGAAAAATGGCCGCTGCCGCAGGATCTGGTATGGCGCCGCCTGCTGTGGAAGATATGATCGGTATCATGCGTACCTCCTGTCACTTGATCGCCGCCGCCACAGCCTTGGTGGTGTTCACCGCCGCCTGGGCGGTGTAGACGGCGCTCATGATGTTGGCCCTGGTGGTGGTGTCCAGGCCAAAGGTCCCGGCGATCCTGGGGACCTCTCCCGCGGAGAGCATGAGGCCCAGCCCCAGCAGCAGATGTTCCCGGAAGGCCAGGAGGCCCGCTGTCAGGATGGTGGCCTGGAGGAACGCCGTCAGGCACAGGCCGATGACCTGCTTCATCCACTGGAGGAACCCGTCCGAGTACCCTCGCGGGACGCTGAACATGTAGAGGCTCCCCACCGCGATCTGGATGAGCAGGATGCCTCCCCGTTTCAGATTAGCGAAAAAAATTTTTATGACCGCATAGCCCATGGCGATCACGCAGAAGATCAGCATGATCGGACTGGTCAGCATGGACGTCATGAAATCCGGCGCGCCCATCATATCGCTCAGACTGGTCACGGCGGCGAAGTCCTCCATGATCTGCCGCCCGACCTCCCCGATGCTGGTCCCCAGTCCGGTGATCTCAGCGGTGAACTGCCCCTGCAAGGTCACGGACAGCTCATAGAGCCGTACCGGAACGGTGGAGAACAGGCTCGCCGCCAGGAAGCCCTTCACGATGTTCAGCGCCGTCTGCTGGATATTCCCCCGCCCGGTGGAGTAGTCCAGACCGAACTCGAAGCAGCAGACCACCACGCTGACGCCGAACAGCGCCCAGCCCAACTGGCTGAAAAATGTCACTACGGACTGCACCCAGGTCAGCTCGAAGAGTTCCACGCCCATCATGCCCATGATGGCGAAGAAGTTCCCCAGGAACCCCACGAGCTGTCCATAGAACCAGTCCATGAGATTGCTCATGATCGTGTCCGCTACAAAATCCCAGATAAAGATTTGAGTCACCTCCGTTTCCCTGCGTTGACACGCAGGCGTAAATTGGTTAGAATGATTGCAAGAAAATTTGCAGGAGCCGCCCATGACCTACGAGGAGTTCAAAAGCCAATATCCCATCCGGCTGAACCGGCAGCAGGAGGAGGCCGTCTGCCAGACGGATGGCCCCGTCCTGCTGCTGGCTGTGCCGGGGAGCGGCAAGACCACCGTGCTGGTCACACGTCTGGGATACATGCTCCATTGCATAGGCATCCGCCCGGAGCAGATACTGACCGTGACCTACACCGTGGCGGCCACCAGGGATATGAAGGCCCGTTTTATCAGCTTCTTCGGGGAAGGCCACGCGGACAAGCTGACCTTCCGCACCATCAACGGCCTGTGCGCGGTGGTGATCGGACGCTACGCCCGGCAGAAGGGAACGGAGCCCTTCGCCCTGCTGGACGATGAGCGGCAGATCAACAGCGTCATCCGCGATCTGCTGGCCCGCACCGGAACGGCGTTCCCCAGTGACCTTCAGGTGAAGGACGCACGCACGCATATCACCTACTGTAAGAACATGATGCTGACCGAAGCGGAGATCCATGCCCACAAGGTAGACGGGATGGATTTCCCGAGGGTCTATTTTGAATATCAGGACTATCTCCTCCGCAGCAGGCGCATGGACTACGATGACCAGATGGTCTTCACATACCGCATTTTCCGGCAGCACCCGGATATCCTGGCATACTTCCAGCACCGGTGGCCCTACATCTGCGTGGACGAGGCCCAGGATACCTCGAAGATACAGCACGCCATCCTCCGCCTGTTGGCATCCGGTAGCGGCAATATCTTTATGGTGGGGGATGAAGACCAGAGCATCTACGGCTTCCGTGCCGCATGGCCCCAGGCGCTGCTGGAGTTCGAGCAGGTCTTCCCCGGCGCAAGGGTGCTAAAGCTGGAGACCAACTACCGTTCCACCCGCGCCATCGTGGAGAAGGCGGATGCGTTTATCCGCCGCAACCAGAACCGACGCCCGAAGAAAATGCGTACCGAGAACCAGCAGGGCAGTCCCATCCGCAGGATCATGCTGGAGGACTACAACCGCCAGTACAATTACCTGCTGAAAGTGGCGGAAAACTGTGAGGAGTCCACGGCAGTCCTCTACCGCAACAATGACAGCGCCCTGCCGCTCATCGACCTGCTGGAGCAGAAGGGGCTCCCCTACGCCTGCCGCCAGCGGGAGGGATTTTTCTTCACTAGCCCTCTGGTGCGGGACATCACCGATATGCTGGAGTTCGCTTTCGATGACGGCAACAAGGATCTGTTCCTCCGCTTCTACTACAAATTAGATTTGAAGCTGAAAAAGGCTGTGATCTCGCAGCTGCTCTACGGGATGCCCAGCGACAAAAGCGTCTTTGAGGTCCTGCTGGAGAGCGGCGGGCTGGAGCCGTGGCAGATGGGGAAGGTGAAAGCCATGCAGACCCACTATTCCAAGCTGCCCTACTTGACCAGCTTCGCCGCCATCCAGCGGCTGGTGCGCTATATGGGCTATGGCGACTACCTCCAGGAGCAGCATGGAGACACGACCAAACTGGACATCCTTCTCTCTCTGGCGAATCAGACGCCCTCGGTGGGGCAGTTCCTCCTGCATTTGCAGGAGTTGAAGGAGCGCATTGAGACTCTGGAGCCCCACCCGGACTGTCCCTTCGTGCTGTCCACCATCCATGCCAGCAAGGGGCTGGAGTATGACCATATCATCCTGATCGATGCGGTGGACGGGCAGCTGCCCTCTGCGGATGAAGTTGAGGAATTGGAGGAGGAGCGGCGGCTATTCTACGTAGGCGCCACCAGGGCGAGGAAGCAGCTGGAATTTCTCTGCTATGAAAACAAATTTGGAGAACCGTCCGATGCATCGTTCAGCTTCATCTCCCAGTTCTTAGGCGAGGAGCCAAAGAAAGAGCCGGAACACAAGGCCCAGCCCGCCAAACCAGCCGGTCCATCCAAAGAACAGATCGCTAACTGGATAAAGGATTACATCCCCGGCACAGAGGTCACCCACAAGATTTTCGGTCGCGGCCTGCTGACTAGGCGAGAGGGGACCTTCGCCACCATCTCCTTTATGGAAGCCGGGACCAAGAAGATAGACCTGGTCACCTGCCTGCGGCAGGAAAAGATATGGCTGACGCATTTTGTGTAGCGTCACATGGTCATTTCCATCCCCGCCTTTGGCGCTGAAGTTTTAGACAGCGAAGCAATAAATTCCTTTTCTGCGGTAGATGGATCGCCTTGCCCGTTGATCTCCCAGTCTGCCAGAATGTCGAATGCGTCATTACATTCCTGTGCGGTGACAACGGGACCGGAGTCGTTCATCCGGAGGATCGCTTCCGCCACGATTCGGGCAGCGGGATCGTCTCCCTGGCTGAAGGCTGCCAGCTCGTCCCTGGTCAGATACGTTCGCAGCGCCCGCTGCTCTTCGGTAAATGCACACATTTCCACCGTACAGGTCTGATTGCCGGGCAGGCAGATGTTCCCTTCTTTAAATGGCTCGGGCGTCAGCTTGAGAATAGCGGTCAGCGGTGAAACGGCGTTTGTTGACACACCGATCCCATAGGGCCCGGGTGCCATTTTACATATCCCGTGGGTCAGCTCCCGGAGCTGTTCCGCCAGAAGGACCATTCTGTTTTTGATCTCGCTCATCTCTGCCCTCCTTCTTAAATTCCGATGATGGTCCAGATGTAAGTGGGGGCGGTGAGGGTAAGGATGAGACAGGCAAAAAGGATCACCGGCCCAGTCCACTCGAACTGGCCATGCTTCTTGTAATCAAAGTACGCGAGGGCTGATTTCCCGAAGAAAGCGATGGTCAAAACCATGTCCAGCGCAGGAAAAACCACGTTATTGACAACAGTTTTGATCTGTCCGGCAGCGTCCTTCCAGGTACTCTCCACCACCGCGCCTACATTACCCTTGCCGCCGGACGTGGCGAAAGCAGGAATGCAGAGGGTGGACATCACCACCAGGGCAAGGAGCAGGGGCCGCAGATGTTTTTTGAATTTTCGCATAATTACCTCCCAAAAGCTGGAGGGCCGTCCCGCAGGACGGCCCTCTCCATTATTACATGGTTTTCAAATCAGTACCCTGTCCTGGGCAGAGGTTTACCGGGTTTATAAACCGTGGTGACCCAGCGGTCCGTCGCCATGATCCACTGCCCGTTGTACACGCCGCCCACGTCCGCCTGGTTAACGAACTGGGTACCGCCCGTCAGGCCGGAGAGGACATTGCAGTAAACGGCGGGAGCCTCCACCTGCCGGAAGTTGGACGGGACCACACCGAACACGCACATAAACTCCGTCACACACTCGTTGGAGGCCAGCCCCAGCGCGGCGGGAGAAGCGATGATGACCCTGTTCTGCTGGGTGCTGACGTTGTCCGCCAGCGTGCGGTACTCGCTGCTGAGGTTGGTTTTGTAGACGATCTTGTAATTCCCCGGCACATTATAGGTCCCGGTGACGATCTTATCCAGCCGCACCGCCTTGGTGGGCAGGGTGTCCCGCCAGTAGAACGCGGTCAGTGCGGTGGTGGAATTGTTGCCGATGCCGGAGAGATCATACTTGATGCTCTGACCGGGAACGACCTCGCTGTAGCCTCGCTTGGTGATGGAGACGTTGGCGTAAAGGCTCTTGTTGGTCATAGCCGCCTTGACGATCTGGCCGGCGTACTCGATCTCCACCTCAATGGGCGTCTTGTCCAGACCATAGAAATCAGCTGATTTGGATTCCACAATTTTGTAGCGTCCCAACGGCAGGGGCCGGGACTTGGCAACGCCATTCTTGTCTGTCTTGATCGTGTCCGCCAGATCGCCGGAGCGATGCTCATAGATCTCAAACTCCGTGTTGGGCAGGGGCGTCCCGGCAGGCCAACCGTTCATGGTGTTGTACTCAGCGGAGGTCTTGGTCACCTGGATCTGGCCGGTGATGGGAGTATTCTTCCACTCCACGGTGGTCGTCTCGCCTGCGGTGACATAGACCGTCTTCATCTCGGTGTCCACCAGATAGCCCTCGTTCTCCAGCTCTTTGAGGTAATACCGTCCGGTGGCGGTCAAGTCCTCGATATAAATGTAACCAGAATTATCCGTGGTGTACTGCCCGATGGGCTTGTGGCTGCTGTCGTAGAGCAGGAAGGTCACGCCGTATATCCCCTTGCCGGTGGTGCTGTCGGTCTTATGCAGCAGGATACCGGAGAAGGCTTTGTTGGTGATGGTGACCACAGTGGGTTTTCCGTCCTCCACTGTAAAGTAGTGGGGCGTATTGTCGAGTTTGTACCCATCCGCCGCCTGGGTTTCCACCGCATAGTAATCACCGGCGTCCAGATCCAGCAGGACATGTCCGTCCTTGCCAGTGGTGACGGTATCCACAAGACCATCGTCCATGCGGCGGATCTCGAAGGAGACGTTCGCCAGCCGCTTGGTGCGGTCGGCTTCATCTACTTTGATGATCTCCAGCCCGCCCACAGGCGTGTTGTAAAACTTGAGAGTCTGAGCGTCTCCCACCTTGATCTGGATGGTCTTGGGGGTGGTGTCCAGGAGGTAGCCGTCCAGGGTACGGATCTCCTTGGCGATGATGGTCTTGCCGGGTTCCAGACCCTCGATCACGATGCGGCCATTTTCATCGGTCACATACTCGCCGTTGGCGCTGCCAAGCACCTGTCCGTTGGACCCGGTGACCAGGAAGGTCACGCCCTTCAGGGGCGTGGTGGTGCCGGTGATGTACTTTTCGATGATCAACCGGGTCTTGGGGTCATTCTCGAAAGTGAGATCGTTGCCGCCGTTGGTACCGCCGCCAATGCTGGTATTTCCACCCGGATCGGTCGTACCGCCAGCGGTTCCTCCGCTATTCACGGAATTAGAGCCGTTTTTCACGATGATAGTCTGGGGCGTAGAATTGAGGACATAGCCGCTGGGAACTTTCGTCTCGACCACGACCACAGTGCTGCCGGGAACGAGGCCCGTGACCGTCACAGTCCCATCCTTGCCAGTGGTGTAGCGGCCCAGCACAGTGCCGTTGCCGTCCCGTACCGTGAACTCCGTGCCGGGGACAGGCTTCCCGGTGACAGAATCTACCTTCGTGATCGTCAGGCTGCACAGAGGTTCATTGAGGAATGTCAGGGTCTGCGTGTCCAGAGGATTCACCGTGACTGTCTGGGTCTGGGTACTCTGGTCGATGACGTAGCCGGGGGCTGCCTTGACCTCCTTGGCCACCACCGTCCCAGTGATGCCGGAAATCCGAATTTCTCCCTTGTCATCTGTGGTGTAGAGGCCGTTGCTGCTCAGATGGCCGTTGTCATTATCAACATACCCGCCGTTGGCGTAGGTGAGTTGGAACTGCGCTCCGGCGATGAACGCGCCAGTCACGCTGTCCTTCTTTTGGATGACCAATGTGCCAGCCCGCTTGTTCCAGAACGTCAATTGCTGCGCCTCGCCTGCTTTGATGAGGATGTCTTGGGGCGTCCCGTCTAAAACGAAACCTTCCACGGTCCTGATCTCCCGTACTTTCACAGTCGTACCGGGTTCAATGCCGTCCAGCACGATCTCTCCGGCCTTGTCGGTATAATAGACCCCATCATCCGGGCCGACAGCGCCGCCGTTGCCGTCCACGACCTTGAAAGCCACGCCGGACAGCGGCTCGTTCTCCGTCCCCTCGATGAATTTGCGGATGATCAGGGTGGTGGCAGGCTCATCATCGAAGATCAGGCTGTTGGCCACGCCGGAGCGCACCACGATATTCTTGGGAGTTTCGTCCTTGATGTAGCCGGTGGGGGCTTTGCTCTCGGACACCACATAGGTCCCGTTGGGGGTCAGGCCAGAGACAGTGACGGTACCATCTGTCCCGGTGGTGTACCGTCCGATGTTCCTGCCCTCGCTGTCCTTCACAGTGAACTCCGCGCCCTTCAGGGGCTTCTGGGTCACCGCGTCCCGCTTCAGGATGGTCAGGGTGCAGAGGGGATCGTCGTAAAATCTGAGCGTCTGAGTGTCCCCGGCATTGACTACCACGGTCTGAGGGGTGGGGTCCGCCTGGTAATTATCAGGGGCCTTGACCTCAGACACCACATAGGTGCCGGGGAGCAGCTTGGACAACACGATCTGCCCGCCCACATCAGTGGTGTAGAGGCCGTTGGAGCTGGTGAGGCCCTCATTATCCGGGGTCAGCTCCCCGTTGGCGTTCATGATCTTGAACTGCGCCCCAGCCAGGGGCTGCTTGGTAACACTGTCGTACTTCTCCACGATCAGGCCGCCCTTGGGGGTATTGGTCACGATGACCGTCTGAGTGTCGCCATTGGCGCCGATGACCACGTTGGTGCTGGGGGCGTCCATGACGTAACCTGCCGGTGCCTTGGTCTCGGTCAGGACATAGGCGCCGGGGGCAAGGTTAGTGATCCTGATCTCCCCATTGCTGTCGGTGGTGAACAGGCCGTTCTGGGTCAGCGTGGACGTGCCGATGACACCGTCCAGACCCACCTCGCAGCCAGCGGCGGTGGTCACTCGGAACTCCGCGCCGGGGAGGGGATGGCCTGTCAGACTGTCCCGCTTCTGCACGATCAACTGGCCCTTGGGCTGATTTTTGAAGGTCAGGGAAACGGTTTTGCCTTCCTTCACCTGCACGGTCTGGGACTGGGTATCTAGGATGAAACCGGCAGGAGCTTGCGTCTCGGTCACAACCACGCTCTTTCCGGGCTTCAGGCCGGTGATCCTGATCTCGCCGTTCTCGTCTGTCCTGTAGATGCCGTTGCTGTCACCGATCACAGAACCATCGGCATAGATGATTTTGAACTCGGCATCCTGAAGAGTAACAGAGGGATTCACCGAACAGACCTTCCGGATCAGGAGCATCCCGTCCGGGGCGTTGGTAAATCTAACCGTGACAACGCTCTGTTCGCCGTTGTCGGCCAGCAGGATCGTTTCGGAGGACTGGATGATAGAGTAGCCGTCTGCCGGGTCTACTTCTTCAAGAATATAAGTGCCGGGCTTCAGACCCGTCCAGAGAGCGGTGCCGTTTTTCCCTGTCACCTTCGTACCGATCACGTTGCCGCCTGTGCCGGAGGCTCCGGCCAGATACCGTAGCTGGAAGGTACAGCCGGGGAGGGCCTCGCCGGTCACACTGTCGTATTTTTCAACTGCTATCGCGTTGAGCGGCACATTCTCAAAAGTCAGGACTTTGTTTTCTCCACCCTTGATATAAATTTCCTGCGTTGCAGGCTCCTTGATGGTGAAGCCCGCCGCAGGCTCCAGCTCGGTCACCTTGTACCAGCCGTCCCGAAGCAGGTCCAGGATAAACTGACCGTTTGCGTCCGAGAAGTACGTGCCGAGGCTGTTCAGCTCGCCGGTGGTGGTATTGTTGCTGCCGTACCACACCTCGAACTTCGCCCCCTTGATGGGACTGCTGGTCACGCTGTCCACCTTGTTCACCGTCAGGGTGGGCTTTTTGTGGTTCTTGAAGTAGAGGGTGTGGTCCCGGTTGGGATACAGTGTCACCATCTGGGCTGGAGCATCCTTCAGCCAGGGCGCGGGAACAGATTTCTCGCTGACCTCGTACACGCCCGGCAGCAGATTCTTCAGCTCCGCCCTGCCATTGGCGTCGGTCCTGATCTCATCCACGGAATGCCCGTCTGCGGCCTTCACCAGAAATACAGTGTCGGGCACAGGTTCGCCGGTATCGGCATCGTGCTTGTAAACGATGAGATTGGGCCGCTTCTGGTTTTCAATGGTGATCTCGGAAGTCTTGCCAGGGAACAGCTCCACATGATACTCCCGAATATCGATGATGTGATTGGAGGTCGTGGCGGTTTCCTTGACCGAGTAGACTCCGGGTTCCAGATCGGAGATCAGGATCTCGCCCTGTTCGTTGGTGATACGGTCCAGATAGCGGGTGCCGTCCTCGATCTTGGCGATACGGAAATGCACGCCGCCCAGGGGCGAACCATCCGAGCTTTTCTTGATGAGCCGCAGGGACGGCTTTATGTGGTTGGTGAACACGAATTTCGCCGTCTCATTGCCATCCAGCTGGATGATCCGCTGGGCTTCATCGATGATATAGCCAGGGCAGGATATCTCCGTCACCACATACGCGCCTAGTGGCAGCTTGCTCAGGTCGATTTCGCCGTGTTCATCCGTGATGTATTCCTCCGGGCCGAAGCTGCCGTCCACGGACTTGATCTCAAACTTGGCGTTGGG